>Ga0187844_10001898_pt1 | contig 15442 bp, 15 predicted proteins | sample SpaLakP09_SKY_50_FD_134517 | JGI IMG/M metagenome (GOLD analysis project Ga0187844, IMG submission 134517) | Oligotrophic lake water microbial communities from Sparkling Lake, Wisconsin, USA - SP09_SKY_50 | ecosystem: Environmental > Aquatic > Freshwater > Lake | place: USA: Sparkling Lake...
GAAACACCCCCACTGGCGTGGGGAAGACAGCAACATTTGGCAATGGTAGCCCGGCTACCCTACCAACTATTGTGATTTTTCCGAAAACAGGGTTTCCACAATGAGCTGCAAACCACTGACATTGACTAGTGGTTTTCTTGGAGGGCCGATGGTGTAGATTCGGTAACCCGGGGACTGGGGTTGACTCAAGAAAATCATTACACCTGAATCTACAGGGCAATGGCTTAACAGGTAATCGACAACCGTTTTTGCTACGCTGTCTTTGATGCCGGAAACAAAGACATTTGCGCGCGGTTCAATAAACCACAGCTTCATGCGGCCCCGCACGGCTGGCGGTAGCTCATTGGAGAGTACGACGACCACGCTTGCCTCCTCCCATCAGTGCCTGCACATCGTCCACCACCTGCGCCAGCAAGTCCATCTGCAAGGCACGCTCCCTGAAACAGGCTGAAACACGATGCTTGTTGTAGCGACCAGCCAGTTCTTTTGTGAGTGAAAAGGCCAGATCGATACACAGCGGTTCCTTGTACAGATCGGCCATGTCATAGACAAAGGGCAAGGGGCTGCCTGAGTGCACAAAACCGATGTGCGGCGAGTAACCCAGGCTATGGATCACCGAGCACAAGATACCGTACAAGGCAGCATTGCAACTGGTGAGGACCTGATTAGTGATATCGGACAGCTCCATCTTGCCCGGTACGTACTGCCGCCCCTGCCAGCCCACCTGATACTGCTCTGCTTTTTGCTGATAAAGACTGCGCACTCGCTGGCCCTCCATACCCATCATCACCGCCAGGCTTTTGCCGGCGAGTTCGGCATCGGGAAAGCGGCGACGGTACATCTGCCTTGCCACTTCAAGTGCCAGCTCCTCGTCGACAGCCAATCTCATTTGCTGTTTGAGATTGCGGGTATCGGCAGTGGGTAGGAATCCTGCTGCGTAAAACAACAGGCAGTCCTCGCCAACCCAACTGACCGAGCAGTTGGCAGCCACCAAGGTTTTGACGGCTTCATGAGTAATACTGGTGCCAGGTCCAAGCAGCAGGGTATTGATAGTAGCGATAGGCAGGGGGATCACCTGCCCATCTGCGTCCAGCCATTTGACACTGCTGTCATCCACCTCCAGCCGCCCGCGCTCCAGATACAGAAACGGGTATTTATCGCGGACTTGAGGCAGCGATTCGCGGGTGACTTTCACCAGCAAGCGCTGGCCATCAGCCATCGGCATCCACCGGCAAGACCGTCACGCGGCGGTCCCGATAAAGCTTATGCTGGCCAAATTGCAGCGGTACATCGTTTAGCGTGATTACTTCACCGTCGTGCTCCCCCTGACGCACGGTAAAGCTGGCTACTCTACGCTTGTCTTGTGCAAGCTTGGCGGCTGACGCCAGTGCCTCATCTGCCGTGGAGAATAATCCCTGATATACCAACTCAGTCGGTACGCAAGTTTTGCGCCCCAGATAAACGTCCCACACCGGATTTTGCAGCGCTCGTGCCATCGCCTCGGCTTCGTCCACCGGAACTTGCAAGGCAACGGCAAACGCCATGTCTTGCAGGTAGTAGCGGTAGGTCATCTTGGTGCCGCTACCATTAGGCTTTTTGCCTTCACTGGTTTTGGGAATCAGCAGGCTTTGCCACGGGTCAGCATCGTCATAGCCACTGCCAACCATGTGAAAATCGCGCAGTAGTGGCAGGCGCGGTGTGGCACGGCCCTGTTTGTCTGCCGGAGTGTAGGCCAGTAGTTGCATGTCCAGATCGGCCAGGCGTGCCAGCAATTCGCGCTGCTCGCCACCGGCACCCAACGCGCAGCAAAGCATGCCCAGCACGCCGGATTTGCTGGGAAAATCCAGCGTGTCGCGCCGACCAAAGCGCGAATCATGCCCCCAGGCTTGCAGTGGCCCTTGCAACCACAGCAAGAGATACGGGTGGTTCATGGCTGCCTCACTCGCCTTGTGCATCAAGATGGGCCTGCAGATGGGTAATCAGCGTGTCAATGCTGAAGTTTTCGTCTTCGCCCCACTCATAGTCACCCACTTTGCCAAACAGACTGCCGGAGAGTTTTTCTTTCTTGCCCAGATAGTCTTTCAGTGCCGTGATACTCGGCTGCAGATAGCCACCTTGCGCTTTGACTGCAGTTTCAAACGGTACTTGCAAACGCTGGCCGCTACGCACCAGCACTTTGGCGAATTCCCAGGGGGATGCACCGGATTGCGTGGTCTGGCGGGCTGATGGCACGGCAACAAAAAGTGCCTTGGTAAATGCCGCTACTGCGGCTTTCAAGTCAGCATCCGGCCCCAGTGTTTGTCCCAGTTGGCTCAGATCCAGACTAATGTAGCGGTAGTAAGTGGCGGCGTTGAATTCCAGGCTGCCCATGTGGGCGGAGCCGGGTTCCTCTTGCAGATCATCCAGCGCGGTGAAAAATTCGACTTCGTTAGCGACCTTGTGGGTTGAGATGGCATGGGCGAAGCTGGCGGCAGCTTCGACATTCATGTCCGGAGCCTTGGCCACCATACGACCAAACAGCGCGATGTCGAGCGCGTCGATGGCCGAGTTCAGCGCCTTCTTGCCTACCTTGCCCAGCTCCTTTTCCTTGATGGCAGCGGCGTCAAAGTCCAATGCTTTGGCGTAAGCCGCAAAGGCTTCCGCTTCGGCATCGCTGATGAACAGCAAGGTGTCGTCACTCAGCACGGCAGCGATTTTTTCGGCGCAGAGCTTGGCCGCTTCCTCGTCAGCACCGCTATGCTGCATGGCGGCTGCCAGGAGCTCTACCACCTTTTTGGTACGCACCCCCAGCTTGATGCCAAACTCCTGCAACGCCAGCCGTACCTGGCGCTTCCAGCATTGCGAGCTAACGCGGGCACGCGACACGCCACCGACTACGGCGGATTTGGGTGCGCCTACGTCGTCACGGTTCAGACAGGTAACGGGGAAGGATTGCAGAATGTGGTATTCGATACGCAGTTTGTTGTGCATGACAGTTCCTTGATCGGTGAGATTCATTCGCTAATCGGGACGATTTGCAGCAGGCCACAGCCGAAGGCGCGGCCACGGCCAATACCGCGCGCCACGCTCTGGCGGAAGGCGTCGGTATCCGCCACGCGCAGTACACCAGTGATGTGGGCCTGTGCAAGTGTGACTTCGCGCTGGGCTTTTTCCTTGAAGCGCAATACGTCAACGCGTTCTACTTGCAACGCCACCGGGTCGACCACAAAGCCCCAGCTCGCTTCAGCGCGCGCCATAAACCAGTCGGCTATCGCCTCGCGCCCCTTGAGCGGTAGCAGTTTTTTGCTGGCATTGTCGCGCCGGGTGGGGTTGATGACGATGCGAAAGCGGTACAAACGGTAATCCAGAAAACCGGCGGGTAGCTGGCGGCTATTGACTTCGCCAAACTGACCCTCTACCCGGGATGCTGGCGCACGGTCGGACAGCAGCAGCACCTTGCGACCACGCACATCACCACCCAGGTCGGCAAACTGGATGCCACTTACTTCGCTGGCTTGCTTGTCGGCGGCGCTGCGCACATCGGGAAACAGGCTATAGACCACACGATGCAGCGAGTACGGGTCAGTCAGCCGCAGCGCCTGACAGTCTTGCCGCGACAGGTGCAGCACACTGGCAAAGAGGTTTTTGCTCATGCGACCTCCTCGCTGTCGGGCTTGTCGTCGGGCTTACCGTAAAATTCTTGCGCCCACTGCGCCTTCACCCGCTGACGTGAATCCTCATGGCCAAAGCGCAGGAGTTGGTGCAACAGATTGACATAGTCCAGCCCTAGCACGGCTTTGCTGTCGATCAGCGATAGCTGACCACGCAGAATGCGACACAGCTCAGCCACGTCGTCGCAAGCCAGCAGGCGGCGCAAACGGGACTTGGCCTGTTCGCTATTGTTGCCATCGTCGTAGCAGGCAGCTATCGCCCGCCCCAACGACAGGCTGCCGTTTGCCGCGACTTTGGCGCGGGCAATACTGGCGGCCACTGTTTGGTAGGCAAGGCGCGGATGATCAAACTCCAGCGCAATGCCAAAATTGGCGAGCACATCCCAACTCTGGTATTCGGTGGCAGGATTGTCGGCGCGACGCAAACAGGCGGCAAAGCCTTTGTCGTCTTGGCAGCGAGATAGCACATAGCCGACAAAGCTAGCTGCCTTGTCGGATTTCACTTCGCTCATGGAGCCTCCATTTGCAGGTATTGGCTAAGATTGGGGCGGGATTGTGCCCAGGCATCCAACTGTCGGGCGGTTTGATTGGGGCAATGCTGGTCGAAGGCGGTGTGAAGATTTGTGGCAAAGGTTTTGCGTAGTTTGTAACGTGCCACGCGTTTTGCTTCGCCTGCATCACAACTGTCAAATATGCTTTGTGCCTGTCGTTCACACAGTTGCCAGAACAAGGTGGTGGCTTGGTCGGCCACTCGAACGCCATCCATCCGTTGCGTCTTGTAGTAAGCAAGAACAGAGGCATAGAGCCGTTTGGACAAAGCATCCAGCGCAGTCATTTCGGTTACGAGGTTGGCATACCAAATGCTGTCCAGTTCTGCCCCATAGAGCCAGACCACGGATTCAACATAGTCGTCATTACCGGACGCATATTGCTCGCCCGCATTGTTACTGACACGCAAACCTCCCGACCAGACAGCAAACCTCTCTACATTTGTGCGGGCACGACGAATTGCGCAACGTAATTGCAGGCAGTCAAACTCGCCGCGTTCTGCCGCAAGAAAACCCAGCAATCCGGTAAGTTCCCGCCACGGTCGTTTACCAGGACTCACCCATAACACTTTCGGATCTTTGCTTTTGCGGTTGATAGCAATGGTGGGATCAACACCACCGGCCTTGTAATCGGGGTGAGCAATGCCTTCGCTGTAGTGCAAGCCCTTTTCTGCCAGCAAGCAAAAACGAGACAGCGGCAACAGCCTCCCCATAAGGCTTTGCTGGAGACGCTGAGCCATGCTGCAATATTCACCTTTTGGCATGATTTGCCATGGAGCATCGCCCAAGCCCGCCGGATATAACGCCGACTGCTCGATGTCTTGTCGAGTAAGAAGATTAAGTCTTAAGGTTTGCCACAGTGTTTCTCCTAGCACAATGCTATGTAGCAGACCCATAAAGCCCATCGATGGGCCAGTCCTTCCGCTAGAGGGTTTACCTTTGTCGTTTTGCTTGCCGGCATAAGCAGAGCTGAGCACCACGCTGTTGTCGGTTTTTTTGCCAGAGAGCGCAAAGCCCATCTGCACCAGCAAAAGCAAGGCTTTGTCGGCATCATCCAGTTCCCGCTCTTGCTGCCCTTGGCTTAACACTGTGGTATTGCCGGTGGCAACTTCGGCCAGCACCGTGCCGAAGCTTTTGACTTCGGCAATCGCTATCGCGGGCATCTGCAAGAATGGCTCCTCACCATATAGATAAAAACGGTGATGCCATTGCGCCAGATAAGCCAGGCAACTACCAGCCAGATCTTCTTCACTCAGGGCTTGCCAAGCTGTTTCGTCGTCCGGCGTGACGGCGGCCTGCCCGATAGCCAACAGCAGTTTCATGATCGCGATCTTCTGCACCGGGTTTCCGCCCAAGGCTCGGTAGTGCGGATTGCGGAACAATTGGCCAAGGCTCACTCGGCCAATATCAGCGATCGGAATCCATGGTTCATCGATCAGGTTAAAACGGTTTTCCATGTTTAGTCCTTGTGGGCGACACGCTGGTAACCCAGATCATCGCGGTAGCGGTAGGCATATTTTTCTGACAACGGCTGGCCATCCAGCGTCAGCACCCGGTCTTGTTCATCCACCAGCGCCACACGCAGCATGGCTTGCTCCAGTTGAGGTGCTCCAAGATAGAACACGTGTTGCAAGCCCAATGCGCTAAGCCGTTCCCGTCGGCAGGCAGGCGGGGCAGTGGATGGGCGGAGGGATAACAGTTCCGATTGCAAACGAATGCTTACATCTCGCCACTGCTGCGGCGTTAACTGGTGTCGTGATAGTGGCAATCGGCAGTGGCTACCATCCAGCAAGGTCAGCATGCTGCAGCCATCATCCAGGCGGCGGATTGCGCGCAACAGCAGCACGTCTTGCGTGTCCTGCTCGCTATAGCGGGTGGAGGGATTGGTATCGGCCTCGGTAGGCCCTGCGCTGGCCAGGGTAGCCAGTGCCAGCCGTTGCAGGACTTGCGTGCCCTTTCGCCGGTAGGGCTGGCGGGTCTCACCGTTAGCCAGCTCGTATTGCCAGCGTGCCATCTCGCCCTCTTCTGCCCTGTCGGCATAGCTGTGTTCCAGCACCAGGCGGATGTCACCGGGCAAGCAGAGCGTAGTGATGTTTTGCCAGCTTTGCAGGCTGCGGCACAGGACATAGGGGCTGTAAACGGCGGCGCTGCTGCCGAAAGCGGCATAGGGGTCGGTAATGGCGTTGGCCAGTTCCGGTACCAGCAGCCAGGCGTCTGCGCGGGCGTTGGCGGTACGCGGTGTATGTGCATGTCGCCACAAACGGCCCAGCCGTTGCAGCAGCATGTCGGTTGGTGCAAAGCGGCTGACCAGAAAGTCGGCGTCAATATCAAGGGACTGCTCAAGTACTTGAGTTCCCACAAGAATCCGGCCCTGCTGTTGACGTTTTTCCCAGCCGTCTTTGCCGAACAGGTCAACCCAATCATTTTCATTTGACTGGCGCTGGCGATGGGTAAAACGCGAGTGCAACAGGCCGCACGCCACCCCCAGGCTGTCCGCCCGCGCTGCCAGCGTCTGGTAGATGTCTTGCGCCTCTGCCACGGTGTTTTCCACCCACAACACCTGCTGACCGGCTTCGGCACGGCGTAAGGCTTCGGCGAGCACCGCTGGCATGTCATGTTGCAGATGTATTGCGTATTGCCGCGCTGGCGGAGGGCTGACCGAAACTTCGCTGACAGTTGGCGTATCCTGCGGCATGGCGCTGATCAACGGGTAATCCTGCCGTGTCACCTTGGCTTGCAATAGTTGTTCGCGGCGCGCCTGCGTCAGCGTCGCACTAAGGATGATGACCGTACAGCCCCAGTCGCGCAGCTGGTTGACCAGTTGTTGCAGGATGGTGCCGGTATAGAGGTCGTAGCTATGTACTTCATCCAGAATCACTACATTGCCCGCCAGGCCAAATGCACGCACAAAGCTATGTTTAACATTCATCACCGACATCAGCACCTGATCAACCGTGCCCACAGCAAACGGGGCCAGTAATCCACGCTTGGCTTGCTGAAACCAGGCACCACCGGGCTGCGCATCTTCTCCCATCTGGGTCTGCCTCAGCCAGGCAAGACCATGCAGCAGCAAGCCTTGGCGATGACGGCAGTCAGCCTGCAAGATGGTGTGAAGAAACGGAATAAAGCGGTCGTAAAGCTTGTTGGAGGTCAGTTGGGTTGGCAGGGCAAAATAAATGCCGCAGGCCTTGCCGGTATCCAGCAGCCGGTAGGCGGCATAGAGTGCGGCTTCGGTCTTGCCCAGTCCCATCGGCGCTTCGAGAATGTACACGCCAGGGCCAGTGATTTGCGCAGCCAGGCTCTGCTGGATGCCGCGTGGGGCAAAACCGAACAGATCTTCAAAGGACAAAGCGGAAACAAGGCGCGGTGACAGAAACCCCGCCTCATCCAGCGCCCGGGAAATACCGGGCTGCCAATCCTCTACCGGATTTTCAAAATGAGGCCCGGAACCAATCCAGTCCGCCACACTGGTTAACCCTGCCAGCATGCGGGTTTGGGCTGGAGTAACCACAGACGGCCAGTCCTGCTTCAAGGTGGCTTTCAGAGCAGCAACAAGTGCCACTCTTTGTGCTTGCCAGGCAGGCCCGCCAAACACCTCGCCCTCCGCAGATCGCCCCCCAGTGTCAGGACGGAAACCGTGATGCTGACCCAATACATCGGCAATGGCAGAGTTCACCCCCATGGCACGAGCGGCCAACTGGCTTACCCCCGCATGCCCACCCCACAAGGATTCATCAAGGTACTGGTATTCGTCATCTTCCAGTGCGGGCAAACTGCCAGCCGCACAATGCTTACGAATCTTTTCGTAAAAGGTCGGGCTGACCTTGCCGATATCGTGGCAGGCTGCCACAAGTTCGGCCCCAGTCGGGAATAGCTCTCGAAAACAGAGTGGTTTTCGTTGCAGCAGTTCGCGTGCAACTTCACCAACAATTCTGCAATGGGTAAAGACATCACGTCCTGGTAAAGACTGGCCACTCTCGCGACAGATCCAGGTTTTGGCCGGGCATTGCAAAAACGGCACTGTACTTGACTGGTAATTTGCAGTGGACTGACGCTTTCGCATGTCAAATCCCTTAATTCCGCTTAGTACTTGCAGTTTAATGCTTATGGGACTCCCGGACGATAAGTGTTTTTACATACCAATTCACACAAAAAATTCATTATGAATTTTAACGTAGGTGGCAGCCAGCAATATGTAGACAACGTCTAACGTCGCACAGCGACTCAGTCAACAAAGAACAAGACCACCATGCGAGAACATGCGAAACAGGGTCTAGCACTCTTAAATCCCAGCGGCTCTTATAATTTCCAAGTCATATACATTATTGAGCATCCCGAATAACTCGCATACAGGGACGAGGCACACTGCTTGCGACTCCCAGCCCATCGCAGCCGGAGTGCCACCGATACGGCGCGCCAAGAAATAGCGCGCAACCGAAGTCGAACGCTCAAAATCACCTAGCAAGGCGATGATTTCCACCTGCAAGCCGCTTTCCTCCCAAGTCTCCTTGATCGCCGTCGCCTGCATCGACAGCCCTGGTTCAAGCGTGCCTTTCGGAAGGGTATTACGATAGCCTCCAAAACGATTCGTTGGGGAGACCAGCCAGATACGACCATCCGCTTCGATGGTTACAACACCAGCTCCACCTTTCTTGCCTGCTGGGATGTGCAGCGGAATCTCAAGGAGATGTGGAGATTGGCCAGGTACAGCGGCCCATCCTGCGATATCGGTCGGGACTGAGACCCATGGGGAAAAAGGCACACCATTAAGTTCTGCCGGGACATCGCCTTCTGGCACTACGGTGACAATTGCTTTTGGATCGGCCCAAGTCTCTGGGAGCGAAGAGACCGATGGGTGATGGATTGTTACTGGCCGATTATAGTCATCGCGCTTTGGGTGGATGTTGGTATGTCCCGCGTTCTCGTTCTGCTGCTCCTGCGTCATTTTGCCCCTCTCCTGCGGATCACTGTTCAACTGAAGCCATTGCGGGCAATACTAGCACCTCGGCGACAACATGCCTTCGTCCTATGCTGCCCACAATTAAGCGCATGGCGACACTGCCACGCCAGCACCTACTTTCATGAAAACTCTCAGCATCGCTTCGTGAAGAGATGTGCACCCTTCAATCACCCTAATTGAATCGACGTTTGGTTTAGCAGAATCGAACACACGCAACTTCACATCAAATAGAGGAGGGTGCTTGATTGGTCTTGTTCCCTTAGCGTTGCGCCCAATGCGGTACTCCCTCTCGCGGTTATAACAGGAGACGCACAGATAGCCACGAATGATGCGGTTGCTTTCTAACGTACAGCGGGCACAGATACGCATCTCAGACAGCGCCGATGGCAACTGCTCGTGCCTGACACCAGCATGTTTGGCACCAAGCTCGCATCCAGAGCAAGATACCCAGCGTAGATGACGACGGCCTTCTGGGTGCTGATTGACCTCATACCATTGCCTAGCACACCAGTCTGTAGCAACGGACCCACGTAACTTTGCGCACTCGAAAAATTGCCCAAGACAATCATGGCGGGAAAAGTAGCTGACAGAGGTCATAGCGGCCGATGTTGAGTGACGATGCAGCTCAGTCTGGCGACACGACACCACACGGTGCTGCACAGGGTTTAGCCATTTGGTTTGGGACTACCAACATGCTCGCAAATTACTGGCATATTGCTCCTGAATGAAGAAGCACCGATTTCCTTGAAACCGTGAATGTGCAATTTCTCGTAACCGTGTTCTCACTTTTTTTAAGGACGGAAAAATCCAACCCAGAAGGTTGGCCAGGCCAACCCACCTAGGCAAGATCTCAAAATTGCTGCCGGATCGAGAAGTAGCACATCAGAATTGTTCCATTAAACTATTCACATGCAGTGCAACTTTGTCCTTGTTCCGATGATTGTTGCCTATTCCCCAAGCTATTACCTTGTGAGGGGTTGAGTTCTGCGGTCTGCAACCATTTTTAGGCATGTTCAGATACAACCTACAGGGTTGCAGGGGGCAGCCTCCTCGTTGAGACCTGCTCCTAATCGAATCTACAGGACTGACATGAACCAAATTTGCCGTCTTGTCACCTTCTTCCAGGATCGATTTTGGGCAAGGTCACATGTACGACTCACTTCATATGGAACGAGTGGAACAGTGGAACATTCCCAGAAAATCCAAGCCTGCCAGGAAGTACACTGTTCCACCCACCATCAAGACCAAAAGTTCACTAGGTGGAACTTGCAGCGGAAACCATTGAATTTGTGCCACTTGTTTTGACACGGTGGCACAACAGTGGAACACCCAAGTCCAGATTAATAAAAGCTTTCCACTACTTGTTCCACTGTTCCACTTGCTCCTTAGACTTTTCACACGCGAGAGCTTGAATACCCTACTCGTCGGCGTCCGCCTCGCCCCTTACTATTGACATGAATTTATAAAAGCGGCGCGAGCCAGGATAGTCTGGCGTACGGTGCTTACTGGTTGCTTTACCGTCATTGCCTTTTTCCAGCATTCCCGCTTTTTCCAAGACGTCCGCAGCGACCTTGGAATCGAACCCTCCAGCGACTTCGTCAGCAAATACAGAAGGAAACACCAACCAAAATATTGATTCAGCCTTGTCGCGCTTGCGGTAGCCTGCACAATCCTTCATGTTCGGCTCTTGGTCAGAATTGGCAGCTACGCAGTCGATGAATCGCCCGAAGGCATGCGCGGCAAACCAGCCTTCTGCCTGCTCAATGATTTGCACCTCTTCACGATTACCAAAACCATAGCGGCCCAACCATTCGGACAGACAGTTAATGATCGCGGAGCGCGCCTCACCAGGCTGCCAACCAGTCAGCCCTGCATCGGTAGCAATCTCTAGAGATTCGGCAATAACTGCAAAGCGTGCCGCTACACGACGTACTTGTCCGCTAGCCTCAGACGGTAGTGCACTGCGGGCATCATCAATGGCGCGGCGCAGTCGCTGCTTAATGACTTCTGCCTGCTTGGCGACATACTCGATAAAAGCACGTCCCACTCCACCATGACAGCTGTTGGCAGCCTGTTCCAAGGCTTCGGCCAATTCGCCCGAACTCATACAACCGTTGAGGGTATCGAATGCCCCATACCCTTTGCCGGCATCGGCCGGCAAACTGGCAAGCCGGACCTCCTGACCGGCGTGGGTACGATGGCCACCGCTGCTCATAAAAGCAGACAGATCAATTTCACCGGTACTCAACACTAGAACCCGCCAACGTGCTTGCTCGCGGTTACCACCCCCCTTATCCCCCTGCATCTTGCCAACACCATTGAACAACCGGTAAGCAGCCATGCTGACAGCACGCGGATCGCCCTGCCCCATCTCATCCAGCAACATCAGGCCGTCATTTCGGGCAGCAGCCGCATTCGATAAGGCCAGAGCAGTACTGTCCCAGTTAAGTACCTGTCCAGATGGTTGACCCCACACGCTGGCACCAGCCTTGGCACTAGTTGTCTTGCCACAGCCGGAGGGGCCGAACAGGTGGATACCTCCTGACTCCAGCTCCACCAAGTGCAACAGCGGTGCCGCAAATGCCACGCCGATCGCCAACATGGGACGAGTATTACCGCGCGATAGCTTCGCAACTGAATCACGCCAGGCATCAACAGTCCCAAGCGGCTGATAAGCTGCCGAGCTACTGTCATCACCGTTATAAAAGACCGGAGGAGTTGCAGAACCGATCACTTCCCCACTAGGAAGAACGTAGGCACCGTTGCGCCAGCCTCCACGGTTAGTAACATGGTGCAAATGGTTAGCTCCCTCAGTTTGCAGGTACATAGCCAGATGCTCTTGCATAGGTCGACGGGGAGAAACGGCCAGCCCACCGGCCCGCAACCGGGCCCAGCTTTCACGATCACCTACAGCGCCATTCGCCAGAGCGATAATATGGGTTTTGTGATCGATACGGCTGGACCACTTCACAAGGCGGTATGCGTCGCCATTGTCGTCGATACCACTGCCGATAATTTCGAGGCATTCACATAGCCAAATAGGCGGCAACTCAGCTTGTTTGCCACTATGAGGGTCAGTTTTGGTACCGATGTAAAACACCCCATCGCGTCGGCATTCGTAGCGCGGCTTGATCGGATCGGGGGGCAACTCCGCAGCCTCCAGAAGGGTCTTCAGATCATTCGCGCTCATGCGATGCCCCTATTCATTTGATACGACTCATGCAGGACATCCAACCAATCACAGTCAGGCCCTTCAGGCAATAACACACGCACCTGGCGACCTTCACCCCGAAGTCGGCGGGCGAGGCGTTCGGCAGCCTGCTGACCGGTGCCGCTGGTGTCGTGGTCAGCAAACACCCATATGTCTCGCACCTCGGGTGGTAGCTGGACGCGCGTCAGGCCACTAGCCGAAACACAAGCCCACACTGGCAGGCCAGAGCCAAGGTGCACAGCCAGGGCAGTCTCAATGCCCTCCGCCAGCGCCAGCTTCCCATCAGTAACCGAGTTGAGGTGAATCGCCGCGCCATTGCTTGCCCCCTCACGTACAGTTGCCAGCTTTTTCGATGGCAACGGCTCTCCGCCATGGTAAAGGGTCAGTTTGCAGCCATTACGGTCGAGATAAATGCGATGAATACCAGCCAGCTCACCGTTAAATGCCGTTAGCCGAGCAAGCAAGGCGGGGAACTCTCCTAGCACGACCGGCTTACCATCCTTGGATTGATACCAGTAAGGCAACCGATCAACGTAGCGTAGTGCCTCTGGACAAGCGTCCATCACATCCGCAAGCCCGCGGCCAATCAGGTAGCGAGCCGCGGGGCTCAAGCTGGTTAGGCACTTCGCACGTTCCCACAGCGCAGCCAGCTTCGGCGTCTTGTCCTCCCCCTCCGGCAACATAGGCATAACAACGTGGCGGCGGAACTGAATGGCTGGAGCCACGTCGCCAGTTTTGGGCAGACCCAGCAAGTTAGCAATTGCCGTCAGCGCCGTACGGAAGTCAGAATCGAGCCAGTGCATCACCAGTGCGAAACCATCACCGCCCTGACGATCTAGACCGCGACAAACAAAACGGCCAGCCCCTTTATCGATGAAAGAAAAACGATCGGCCCCGCCACAACAAGGGCAGGGCTTATTTTTCTTGGTCAATGCTACGGAAGGGAAACCAAGCATCTGAAGAAGCTCAGGCCAACGGCCTGATGCAGCCTGGCGCACAACATCTGTATTCATTCGTCGTCCCCCTCATCTTCGAGAGGTTCATGAGCATCGCCGTTTTCACGAGCGATTGCATCACGAACAGAGTTCAGATAAACGTCACACTTCGGGAATTCGGGCAGGTCGAGCAAAAGAGGGAGAGTACATTTCAGAACGTTAAAGCCCTTGCCTGCTGGTGAGCGTACTTCCACGTACCGGGTTTCGATCTCCTTCCAGCCGTAGTGATTTTGCAGGTAATAAATCCAAACCTTGAGGTTATTGGAATCAATCCCGAAGCCGGATACAGGGTCAATAGCAAAAGAATTAAGCTTCCTTTCCGAGACATGACCACAGCATCTGCAATGGTCTACGGAGACACTCCCCAGTGCTTCATAGCCCAGGATGGTATGGTATTGGAGCAGATGGTAAAGAATCACCGCTTCCGTGCTGGATCGGATAGCGGGATAAGTCGGCAACGACGAATTAGAGTCTTCGGGATTAGGGCTATGAACGGCAGAATGATGGGGGCTCATGTTTCCCCCTTATGCCGCTTGCTGGCGCTGTTTGACACGCTCAGCCAACCAGGTGTCGATTTCCGACTCAATCCAACCGACAGCACGCGTCCCTAAGGAAATGGGCGCGGGGAAGGTACCGGCGCGGATTTGATCGTAGATAGTGCTGCGAGCAAGCCCAGTACGGGCTTCAACCTGCTTACGACGGAGGATAGTAAGTACTGCTTGGAGTTGTGCGGCCATGTTTAGTCCTTAGTGAACGGTTCCGGAACAGTTCGGAACGCATGGCCGCTATTATGTTGAATATGACAACTGCGTTATTTTGCAGAATTTTTATTGCTGCAAGAACTCATGTGTAGCAGAAAATCTGACCCTCTCGGTCTAAGGCAGCATAGATCCCCCTGTCAGAAATAGGATCCTCGTCAAGGCGCCTTTTAAGAGCTTTGTCCCGTTCAAGTTGTGCGTTAAACAGTTCAGCAGCAACTTCAAAAGCTTGCATTGAACAACCTCGCATCTTGCCCGTTGGCAACATCCGCAATTCAAGCAGTGTCAACAGAGCTAGGATCGCCGCCTCTTCGGTAGAATCAAGACTTCCTGTTATCTCAAGTTCTTTGGTGACAGCATCAAGCAAAGACTGCTGGTCATGGACCACTAGACGACCTTTTGCGACACGGGCAAAACATGGCATGCATCGCTCCAAAGCAAGCATGACCTTGATCTGACGTTCGATTGGAATACTTCCCGGATCGTAATCGTAAGACTGGCAAAGCTCCTGTTTGTACTCTTCCTCAAACTCCTCTAACACTTTCGGATCAATTGGGCGCGCCATATCAGCACAAGCAACTTTGTACCACCGCCTCATGGATTCGGTACGTGCATGATTTTTCAGTCTCGCCAATTAAGCAGCTCCTTTAAATGGCAAAACAACAACCTTCTCATTTGCCTTCAGAACATCAAGATAGTCTGCCCACTGCTGCATCATCTTTGCGCGATCGGCAAGGTAGTCAGCATGGTTGTAGGTCGCACGAACCTTATTTTGTTCAACATGAGCAAGCTGTCGTTCTATATGGTCCGCAGAGTAGCCCATACCATTCAGTAGCGTTGCCCCCGTGGTGCGCGCCGCATGAGGACTGAATTTTCCGGCCCAGCCTATAGACTTCAGAAACTGACGCATGGCCGCATCACTCATATATGTTTCCCGCTGGTCACGATGAGTGAAAACATATTGTCGATGGCCACTGATAGGTTTCAAGGTATTGAGCACGAGTAGTGCTTGCTTCGGCAATGGAACTCGGTGTGACTTCCGCTTTTTCATACGATCAGCATCAATCGTCCAAACACCAGCATCTAAATCCAGCTCATCCCACCGCATACCACAGACTTCGTTTGCCCGGCTAAGCGTCCACCAGATCATGCGCAAAGCATTACAAGTAAATAGCCCAGTCTCCTTAGCGTCTATGTCGCGCAGCAATTGTCCTATCTCCACGGGCTCAAGCGGACGTTTATGCTGGGTTTTATTCTTCGGCAGGGCATTACGGACTGGATAGGTTGGGTCTGACTCAGCACGTAAAGTCGAAATGGCCA
>Ga0187844_10001900_pt1 | contig 15424 bp, 19 predicted proteins | sample SpaLakP09_SKY_50_FD_134517 | JGI IMG/M metagenome (GOLD analysis project Ga0187844, IMG submission 134517) | Oligotrophic lake water microbial communities from Sparkling Lake, Wisconsin, USA - SP09_SKY_50 | ecosystem: Environmental > Aquatic > Freshwater > Lake | place: USA: Sparkling Lake...
TGAAGAGTCTAAGAAGCTTTCTAATTTAAATTAATATATTGCATTATATTATATTATTAAATGTCCTTCAATGAAATTTATAAACAATCAATTGAGGATAATAATATACTTTTACAAACTAACCAAGCAAATGCTTTACAAGATCTTAGTAATAAAAGGAGTAAAGTAATAATTAGGATTATTCCGGATATTAAAACTCCTGACAAAATTAAATACTTTTACTCAAATTTACAATCTTTTACAACACGTTCTTCACAAAAACCAAATTATAATAATGAAAAAACAAATAATACAATTAAAGTTGATACACCGCAATTATCCGGAATGTATATAACGAATGTACAAAAAATCGTAAAAACGGGAGGACCTAAAACTTTCGAAAGTGTAATTGAGAAAAATATATTAAATATGCCCCCCGTTATTGAAAGGGAATTTGAACCAGATGTCATTAGAGTTTTTGATAAAATAGGAAAAAACAACGATTTAAATTTTATACAACTTAAATCAAATTATAAAAAAATAGATCCTCCTTTTGAACCAGTTTCCTCTAATAAAACAATTCTAAAAAGACTGTAAAAACATTTACATTTACAATAGGTCTAATATCTCCTGTCTGTGTAATTTTAATGTTTGTTCAAATACATGTCTTAATTTGATAAATGCTCTTTTATTATCTATTGAATAATTAAGTGTATCTAAAGACACCCATTTAATATCCGATATTTCTAGAAATTTTGATTCTGTTTTAATATTAGTAAGGAATTTTTTTGTGCTAAGAAATCTATCTCTATAACAACAGCTATAAGGAATTTTAAGGAGATACATATAATACGGATATCCACTTGGAGTTCTAGACGTAATAAATTTTACATTTTTACTTTTTAACAAATGTTTGAATGTTTCAAAATCGTTGACTGTTCCTAAAGTTTCTTCCCACGCTTCTCGCGAAGCGGTTATCTCGGCGTCAAATTTATCGCTAATTTCACACCGACCCCCAAAATTAGACCATTTATTTTCGTGGTCTTTCCCTAATAAAAAAAGGGGTGTATTATCTAAACTTTTACTATAAAAGAGAATACCAGATGCATATAAAATATTACTATTGATCATTTACTATCATAATATTAATTAGTTTTATATTATATTGTATTAAACTAATTAATATTTTAATATGATATAAATGCGTTTTTAAATATAAAAATATTATAAAATACTCTTACTAAATGAGTGGGTCTGTACCTAAAATTAGGGTTGAAACTGAACAGCCTTACACTCCGATTAAAGTTAAAAATTCTTTAAATGTAGACGGTATTACCCTTACCCACGACGATTCTGATGATAGTTTAAGTACAATCGAACAGGACGATATTCCCCCACCTATTCAACCAAATAAAAGCAAATCAAATAAAACTGATAAAGACATAGAAAGTAAAATAAGCAAATCAAATAGATCCGCTAGATTTGCACCGGAAGATTATCAAAATTTTATTAATAGTTCAAAAACAAAGGCAAACAAACAATTTGATCCAGAGGATTCCGAAAGTGATTCGTATTCCGGATCAGGGGAATCTGGATCTGAAAGTGATTATTCTGACAGTTCTAAGAGTGATTCGAGCTCTGTTAGCGATAAAAAATCGAACAAAAAAAATAAAATAGAAGAAAAACAGACACTATTATTGAAATTATATGCATTAGAAAAGAAGGGGGTAGAATTAACTAAAAAATTTTCAATGAATTCTTCTATATCAGAATTACGTTTTGAATATGAGCTACATAGAAATGCGACTGAAATTGAGATGAGCGTTAAATTTCAGCAAAAACTTTTAGTTGCTGCTATAACAGGTCTAGAATTTGTTAATAAAAAATTTGACCCAGTTGGGGCAAAATTAGACGGTTGGTCAGAATCTATAATGGATAATTTAGATGATTACGATACCGTTTTTACCAAATTGCATGAAAAATATAAACATCGGGCAGACCTACCACCTGAATTGCAACTTTTAGTCACTCTCGCGGGGAGTGCATTCATGTTTCACATGACTAAGAGTCTATTTAGTTCTATGATGCCGGCTAATGAAAATCCCAAAACCGCGGATATTATTAAAAACATGTCCTATCAAAATGCAAATTTAAATTTAAATTCAAATTCTAAGTCGAATTCTGAAGAAATGTCAGGCCCGTCTGCGATTTTTTCAAATATATTAAAAGATTCTGACTCCGAATCAAGTGGATCTATAGAAACATCTAAAGAAGTTACTGTAAATCAAAAGGGGAAACGGGCAATAAATTTATAAATCTGTAAATCTGTAAATCTAAATATGTAAATCTATAAAATTTTTTTAAAATATAATATTAACATATATTAAATGACGTTATTTTATTCTGATATACCATCTTATTCAGATAGTAATGGTACTAATACTCCGGAAGATTCTAGTTTTTTACCAACAAGTAATATTTATGAGAGAGTTAGAAGTGAAATTCCGGTAAATGCATCATATAACTATAATAAAATAACTCAACGGTTAAACAACCTAGAAAGTATGATACGCAAAATTTACACATCTAATATAGACAATAAAGAACTAAGAACGTCTTGGAATATTTTACCAGAATTTAATTTAGATGATACAGATGCCGCTCTAGATAATGTGACAAATAGATTACTTTTAAAAATTAAGACCTATTTGTTCTATATTTTAATCTGTCTTTTATTTATAGCATATAATCTTCATAACAATTAATTTATAAATATAACTTCACACACCAAATTATTCATTGTGTAACTGTTGTTTATATAAAAAGATTTTCTGAATTCTTCTATGCTCAAATTTCCTCCATATTCTTTTAATTTTAAAAAAGAGGGTGCTGGAGAACATTTAAATAAGGGACCAAAAAGTTCCCTGTGAAATTTACACAATAAATAAACTTTACTTTGTAATAATTTATCAGAAATACAATAAGATTTTGCACAATTTGGTGAACAAAAGTTACCAAAAAGTTTATATCTAGAAGTGTTTTCAGAATATTTTAATGGGATATAAAATGGTTTATTTTCAAAAAAATGATGACAATAGTAACATCTAATATGTATATTTTGAGATATATTTTGGTCGCTACTATGTTTAATAGTTTTTTTATTGCATATTTTTAATGAAGTTTGATCTTCGTCCTCTGATACATCTAAAACACATGTAGATTTCTTGTCGTTTGGTAAAAAAGAAAGTTCATAATTTTGAGTTTCTTTTGCTTTAACTTTTATAGTTAAATTTCCAAAATTTAAAGCATCAAAACCGGTTTCGGTGTCCGTATTTTTTTTATTTGGAGTGTCTACAAAATTTAAAGAGTTACACGTATTTATACTATAGTTTTTTAAATTAGTGTTCTCCCATTTTTTTTTCCTACCACGTTTAGATTTAATAGGAATATTTGAAGTTTCTTCCATTTTTAAATTAATATAAAGAACCTTTATATTAGTGAATTAAATAATGTGGATGTTATACTCTTTATCAGGTTTATTTGTCACGAATTTCTTAGTTAATAAAATATACTCGCTTTATGATAAATTTTATCCAGAAAAATATAAAACATTTGAGGATGAAAATGAAAATGAAAAAGATATATATAATATCTTATGTTATAGAATAAGTCTTGAAGATGGTTCTGAAATCACGAGAACAGAACTGGGTATGGAAGAAATTGAGGCAATTGAAGAAGATAATAAAATTAATTATATTATAATTGAATATATGTTTAATGGTCAATTTATGAAATATATTACCTATAATAAAGATATTAGATTTCCAATTTACCAATTTAAAATAGAACCGACTAGATTTCCATATTATCCAGAAATAGTATTTTTAAACGAAGTTAATATAACAAATTATATAGTTCCATATCTAGGTCCGCTTTGTAATTTTTACAGAGACAGAGAGGAGCCTGTTAAATTGAAAGATGTTCTCATTGGACATCCAGATTTCGAACAGTTTAATTTTGAAGATGGACTGCTAATAATGATATCCAATAACACGCCGTTAAATGGTAAAAAGTGTATGATTAAAAAATTACCTTGTGAATTAATATGGAAACGTCACGCAGCTGTAGATCCGAAAGACGATGACAAATTGAATTAAATTTAATTAAATTGAATTGAATTAAATCTAAATCTAATTAAACTTTATAAACTATATAAAAAAATAATTTAAATCTAAATAAATGCAAAACAATCATTTATTTAGATTTACAACTGTTCAAACCAATGCTATAAAAATTTTATTTGAAGCTCTTAAAAATATATTATGCGACGTAAATTTTACAGCAAATTCTTCTGGAATTAAATTAACAACGATAGATTCTACAAAATGTGCGATAGTAAATTTAGTTCTATACGCCGAAAAATTTGAAGATTATGTATGCGAAGGCGAAATTAACATAGGATTAAACTTGGTATCTATTTTTAAAATATTGAAAGGGAGTAAACACGCCGACACGATTTCATTTTATATAAATAAAACCGAACCAACAATTTTAAATATTAAAACTGTTAACAGTAATAAAAAAACGAGTATTGAGAGTAGGGTTAAAATTTTGGACATGGACGAAAAAATATATAATATACCCGATATATCATTCGATTCTTATATAACTATGCCATCGTCGGATTTTCAAACTTATATCTCTGAGTTATCAAATGTATGCGATGAAATACAATTTAAGTCTAATTCAAAAGAATTGATACTGTCAGCCAAAGGAGATTTTGCTGAACAAAAGATTAAGATCAACGAATCTAACGATACACTAGAAGAAGATGAAAATTATCAATACGGTTCTTTTAATGTTAAATATATTCTTTTATTTTGTAAATCTAGTAATTTGTGTTCAACAATAGAAATATATTTAAAAACCGAATTTCCACTAACAATATTATATAATATTGCTAATTTGGGAAAGATTAAATATTGTTTAGCTCCAAAAAAAAATAACGTTTAATTATTTATAAAAAATAACGTTTAATTATTTATAAAAAAAAATGTTTTATTATCTTAAATATGAATTTTTATACGATTTCTGGAATAGGAGTTGTATTTTTAATACTATCTGTTGTGATATATTTTTTAGTATTTCCAGAGAAACGGGAATTTCCGAATACCACCGCAAGTGAAAATATAGGTTTTGCTAATAGAATTTTCGACAGCAACCGAACTTTAATGCCTAAAATTGAAGATTTTGATAATTTTAAATATAATGGATATGATATTAGCACTCCTTTGAATATCTACACGTCAAATAGTCCAAGTTTTAATCCTTATAGTAAAACGGCTTCAACCAGCGTTGATCCAAACACTACTCTAAATTCTACAATTGTAGCCGAGGATAAAGAAGTTGATACAGCAGTGCCTATAAATAGATCTAATGATAGCATAGAAGATACTCCTTCAACCTTAACCGGTCTTAACGGCAATATCGAGTCGTCAATAAGAGAAAGTATGGTAAAGAGTGAACTTCGTAAAATTAGGAAATGAAAATGAAAATAAAAATGAAATTATTCGATTATAGAATAAATATTTAATTTTGGTTCGTCATCAATTAACGCGTTTTTTGATTTAATTATAAAATTCCTTAATTTATAAAATGATTGTCTTTTTTTATTCCAATTGTTAAATATACTAATACAATCATTAATATCAACTACAACAGCCCCGTTATTATTTTTTTGTCTTAATATTCTACCAACAGCCTGTTCTATATTTCCCTTTGGAGATGCTAAAATTAATGTATCGAGTTCTGGATTATCATACCCCTCTGACGCCATCTGAAATGTTGCCACTATTATTCGACACTCGTTTGATAATTTAAGATCCTCTTTTTTCATACCTCCGTAATAAATACCAACCGAAAAATTATTCAATAAACTTTTTATATATTCGCAATGCGCTTTTCTGTCAGTAAGTACAAGAATTTTTCGATTTTGATTATACATATCTTTTATTATTTTCACTATAAATTCTGTCCTAGTTTTATTTTCAGTTATATTTGTTAAACTTGCTGGAGAATTTATTTTTCCATTTGGGTTGAATTTTATAGTATCTTCACAATATTCATAAAAATTGTAAATATGTATTTCTGGTTCTATTATTAGAAGCTTGATGTCAACAACAATTTTTCCTAAAAACCACTCTAATACATTTTCTAATTTATCGGCTCGTTTAATAGTTGCAGTTAGTCCTAAATTATATTTTGTTCTTATTTTGAAGAAAACGTTAGAAAATACTTTTGAACAGTAATGATGAGTTTCATCGTAAATTGTAAATCCAAAATTTTTGAAAGTATCAGAGTATTCTTTCATAGATACACTCTGAATCATACCTATACAAATTTCGGGCTCTGTATTAATTTTAGCACCCTGAATTATTCCAGGGACGATGCCTGTAAACCTAATTATTTGTTCTTTCCATTGCTCTAAAAGAGTTTCTTTGTTTACGATTATTAACGTTTTAACACCTAGAAGATGCGCAATATACAAACTTGCAAACGTTTTCCCCCATCCGGTATATAAACTGGCTATACAAGAATCGTTTTTAATAATTTCTTTATGTATATCGTTAATAGCACCCATTTGATATTCTCTTGGAGAAGCATTGATATTTATTTTAGCAAGTATATGGTTATTTTCTAAAGATACGTTATCAGACTCCCAGTTAAAATATTTTGGAATATAAATATAATTATATTTTGAATCAATTTTATACATAGAATAATTAACGACGCATGGTGATCCTGGTAAATAGGGTTGTACAGTTAATTTTTTCTTAAGCTCGGAAACACGATTATCTATTAAAATACGTTTCATATAATTACATTTATTATATGAAACGTATTTTTATATTCATTAAGATTGTATTTTTATATTCATTAAGATTGTATTTTTTTAATATACTTAAATATATCAAAGTTATATATATCAAGGTTAAATACATATATATCAATGGAAGTAGATACAGCAGACGACGATCTTTATAAAAATTTTGAAAACTCACAAACTTTATATGAAGCCAATTCCCACTATACAGAATTGATGTGTATGAAGGATATTGATAATAAAAAAAGAACCGACGAAGCCATAAATATATTCTTAATTGGAATTAAAATATTGGGGAATAGAAAAAATTTGAGTAATAAATGTGTATTACCTCGGGATCATATAGGAAAATGTTGTTCAAATTTTAATTGCATATTTCAAAAAAACGATATAACTAAAAAATTAATAAGTAGTATCAGCTGCGCTATTTATAGTACACCCGGGAATGATGATTATGTTTATAAAAATCGCGCGAATAGATTATTTGAATATACTATTTCCTCAAATGAAGAAAAAAAACTAAGAGATAAAAAGGAGAAAAAAAAATGCGCAATTCCGTTAAAAGATGCGTCAACGCCTATATTACTAGCTCAAGCATACTTAGATTGGATAACTTACGTGGTCAACGTTACAGATGTTCGCCCTCATTTAGTAGAAGATTGTGATGAAAATATTTTAACAATCATAAATAAAAATAAAATACATCTTATTTCGGTGTTTAAAAAATTTAATAGGGAGATTTTTAATGAAGATGGTTATAGTATGTGTGTTATTACCCGTAATGTTATAAAATTATCTGATCTATCAGATCCGTCGAGGGATAATCGTGTAAATATAAGGGACAGCGACATTCAGCTCGGACATAATTATCCGCGTTCTGAAAGATATGTATCCATTCGTGGAGAAAATTTAATTCCAATGTGCAGAAGAGGAAATTTAATTATTGGCGAAAGAATATTTACAGAAGATATATGGATTGATGAATTAAAAAGGATCATCATTCCATATTAAAATTATTTTTAGTCCGGTCCAATATATACTCGCAATATATCGGTTCTTTTTCTATTAATATACATTTTCTATTTGTTTCTATCGCCGCGTAACCGAGTGTTCCCGAACCCGCAAAACAGTCTAATATTAAGTCTCCCTCATCCGTAGTGTGGCAAATGATATTCTTTAACAAATCTATAGGTTTCGGGGTAATATGTACTTTACACCGTTTAGCCATGTCATAGTCCCATACACTATGATGGGTCTTCATATTATAAAATTTTGGAACGATGTCTTCATATTTTAAACCCAAATGTTTTTCGATTGGTACAATAGTTTCTCGAGTTGGCATATTTTTTCCGGTTTCTATATTACTATACCAACCAGTCAATCCACCGGTTTTACTTTTTATTTCTTGTGAAATTGTTAATTGACTTATATTTAATTCTTTTCTTCTAGTTTCTAATTTATAAGAGTTATCGAATGTGTAAAATAATATATATTCCACCATTTTATTAAAATTATGCATTTCGTTTTTGACAACAAACCCATCCATAAATCCTTTTTTCGAGGAACCGTCAAAACGTTTATTCCATACAATAAGCTGTCTAAATATAAATTTAGTATTTTTTTTAATATCGATCATTATTTCACTTATCTTTTCCATGTCATTGTGAAACATGAAGAAACTTCCATTGTCTTTTAATTTTTTTTCAAGTTTTTTAATTATTTTTATTAAAAAATTATTGTAATTTTCAATATTATCCCAAGAATCTTTTCCAATATTATATGGAGGGTCGATACATATCAGTTGTATAGATTTATCCTCGACCTTATCTAACATTTTTAAACAATCTCCTCTGTATAATTTTATATTTTCGGTGTCTAACAATAACTCTTCGTCGTTTTTATTCAAATTCAAATTATCGCCGAGAATTTTAGTATTTATCAAATTAATCAACTCGCCTTTGTTTTTGGTTTTGCATCGCAAAATACCATGTTCTTCACATTTAGATAAAAGTTCCACCCTACTCAATTTGGACAAATCCATATATATTATTACTATATTTTTAAAGTTTAAATCAATTTTGTAAATTGTAAATTGTAAATTGTAAATGTAAGCGTAAGTGTAAGTGTAAATTACTTTTTCTTTTTAGTGGGTTTTTTCTTTTTGGGCTTATCTCCCTTGGATTTTTTTACCTTCTTGGGTTCTTTCTTTTTTTTCGGTCTCTTAACTTTTGCCCAAGCCTGTTTTAATGTTAAACCTTTTTTATGCATAATATTAAAAACTTTTCTAGTTAATTCGGGATCCGGTGCCATTTTTAATTAATATTAAATTAGTATATTATTTTTAAAATTAATCGCAAATATAAAAAAATTAATCGCAAATATAATATAAAAAAAAGAAATGTAAAATTAAAATTACTTAAAGAAAAAATTAATTCTAATTTAGAATACTATGATAAATAACAAAACAAACAAAACAAACAAAACAACCAAAATACAATGCTATAATAATTATATGGGGGCGTAGCTCAGTTGGTTAGAGCATAGGTCTTATGAGCCTATGGTCGCCGGTTCGAGTCCGGCCGTCCCCATATAATTATTCTTTTTAATTAAACCTAATTAATTGCTTTAAAATAATCAACTTAAAAATAAATAAGATTATTGATTATAAAACGATGACGTGCGAAATTTGCTGCGAAACATTTAACAATTCTAATTTTTTAAAGGTAGACTGTAAGGGGTGTATAGATAGTAAATTTGCATGCCGAACTTGCTGCAAAACCTACATTTTAAATTCATTCCAGGACCCACAGTGCATTTTTTGTAAAACCATATGGGACAGAGAATTTATGAATACGAATTTAACTAAAAAATTTGTTCAAACTGAGCTCAAGTTACATACCGAAAATCTTATCTTAGAAAGGCAGATGTCCCTTTTACCTGCTACTCAAAAACAAGCTTCTCAGATTAAAAAAAGTAGAGATTTAATTGATAAACGTAATGAAGTAAGTGCTGAAATTGCGAGACTAAAAAATCAGATTAAATCTTTAACGGATATTTCAAATGCATATACGTTAGAAATTACTCGTTTATTAAACGGAACGTCTACATCCGAGACATCAATTAAAGAAAATTTTACATTTAAATGCCCCAGTGATGATTGTAAAGGATTTCTGAATTCTAAACATTTTTGCGATCTATGCGAAACTAAATATTGTAAAGATTGTATGGTAATTAAAAGTAAAGACCACGTATGCGACGAAAGTACTAAAGAAACTGTTCTTGCCATTAAAAAATCTTCAAAACCCTGCCCGGGTTGTGGAGAAATGATTTCAAAAATCGACGGATGCGACCAAATGTGGTGTGTAAAATGTCACGTGCAATTTTCATGGAAGACTGGATTCCAAATTACCGAATATAACCACAATCCCGAATATTTTAGGTGGCTAAGAGAAACAAATCAAGAGATAAAACCAAATCCAAATGCAGTTATTCATCAGCCATGCGGTTTAAACAATCTTACTGAATACGACTTGTTAAACTCTCTGAGACGAATTTTTCCAAATGGACCTAGAACTGTTGGATATTTTGCAAATGTATATAGATTTTATCGACACGTTCAACTCGTTCGCCCATTTGAAAATGAAGAAGAAATCACTGAGCGCGAACTACTTGGAAGCCGGGTTGCATATTTACTCGGCGACATTTCTAAAGAACGGTGGAAAATTACTATACAAAGACTTGATAAAAAGAATAGAATGAGAAAAAACTACAATCATATTTGGAATCTTATTGAAACCGTATTGCTCAGCTTTTTAGAAAAACTTAAAATTTTATTAGAAACTTCAAATGACCATGATGAATATGCAAATTTATTCACCGATATTAACAATTTTAAAGAATATGCAAATGAAAGTTTTATCAAGGTGTCTAATGTATTTGGCTCTACAACCTGTCCAGGAATAGATGCAGAATGGTTTCATATCGCAAATTATAAAGAATATCTTAAAAAAAAAGTTAAACTAGATCCAACAAATTAATCATTGTCAATACACATTATAGCCATGGCAGAATAATTGTGGAGATCCATTAGTGTATCTTTCAACGTTTCGTCTGTAACATTTATTTCAATACCCTTTTTTGTAATGTTGGTAAATCTTGAAAGTTTGTCGTTAATTCTAACTAAAACTCCTAAAACTCCATGCTTAGCAAATGCATCACCATAATCCGCATTTTTTTTCTCAAATATTTTAAGGCATTCATCTTGTATACATTTAAATTGGCTAACACGGTCCATTATTTATTAATTTATTTTAAATAAGTCTTGTCTTTATAATAATTTAATTATTGTTAAAAAAATTAACGATTAAGAGAAATATCATATAATACATTAACTATGAATTGTATATGCGGTATTCAAGCGTTCTTCTACGAAACTATTAAATCTGATCAATTTAAATATAAGATATATAAATGTGGATATGTTGGTTCAGAATGTAAACGGGGAAAATGTGACTTTAATATAGAAACACAATTACATAAAATTACACTTCCTATATACAATTCAATAATAGATCCAGAACCACAAAAAATTTTAAAGTATAAACCCGATGATTATATTAAAGAATTAGAAAATTATATACATCTTTTTGAGATATCGAAAAATAACTATAGTATGAGTAAAGAAAATTATATTTCGAATATTAATTTTATTCTTAAAAGGTTAAATTTTCCATTATTTTTTGCAGACGGCGAGAGTTTACATTCTCTTAAGTTAAGAATTTATAACGTTCCGTGTAAAAAAAAAATTAAAAAATCGGAATACCCAGTATTAATACTTGAGATACCAGAAAATTTAAAAACAATAAATAAGAAAACTTCTAAAAAAGTTAAACCATTTTCTATTAAAAACCCTGTTAAAAATAATCCCCGCACAGTTTTATTATCAACCGACGAACTTTTGGAAAATATTAAAAAAATGAAAATAAAATCAGACACCGAGAATGGAGATGAAAATGAAAACGACGATGAAAATGAAGATGAACACGACGAAGACGACAATTCTTTTGATGTGGATAATTATGAATCCGACATCGAAGACACTTTCTTCGACGATGGCGGAGGAATAAGTGATTAAAAATCTTGCATTTAAAATTAAATGATTGAGTCTTTTTTAAACGACGAAAATAAATCTAAAATTAAAAATGTAGTTAACGATTTGGTATGGCCCATTAAATTATATGCTATAATTATTGTATTTATTCTTATGATGAATACATTTTACATATATAAAATGTATTCGTCGAGACTAAATTTTTAACTAACTTAAAAAAATAAATTATAATTAAACAATTAGATGTTGAACGTATCTGATAATGAAATTCTACTATTTAAACATGAGGTAGAGGAATTTAATAAAATAGAAACAGAAATTAAAAATTTAAAATTAAAAATGAAACCCATTCAAGATAAAATTAAAGAACTAATGAATATTAAAAAGGAAAAACAGGTTGAAGTTTTGGCCTTTATGGAAAAAAATGAGTTGGATGTGTGTAATACTAATACGGGTACAATCGAACTTAAACAGGGAACACATGTAAAGGCTATCAAAAAGGCTGATGTGTATGATAGGCTTTTTAAATTTTTTTCTCAAGATTTTGAGAAAATTAACGGAATGAGCAGTGAAGAAAAGGCTAAATTTTTGCATAACTACATATATATAGAAGAACGTGAAAAAACAGAGAATAAAACTTTGAAATGCAAGTAAATATTTAATCAATTGTAATTGTAATCAAATGGCTCCTTAGTTAAAATTTTACCATAAACACTTAGATCTACATCGGAATCTGAATCGGAATCTGAATATATAATATTTTTAGAATTTTCTTGTAGGATTTTTGTCAATTTTTTAAAATAATCGTCTATTGTTAAATTTTTAATTAAATTATCGTTTTCTATCTTTACTAGAGCTACATCGCCTTTAAATCGGTCGGGTGTGAAGTAAAAAATAGTCTTATTAACATTAACATTAACATTAAGATCTTCACTTAAATTACTATTATGTAGAATAATATAATTTGTATATTTTACATAATTAGTAAATTTTAAATCGGAACTGAAATTTACTGCATCTGAAAATATTTTACTATCAGTTTTTTTTTTTTCGATCTCTCCGTTAACTTTAAATAAAATGAAAGTTTTCATTCAAAGTATATTCTGATATAATATATCATTATTTTAATACAATGAATTTTAACGTGTTAAAATTTTTAAATTTATATAAAAGCAGTACTTATATATAAGTATTAGTATGTCAGATCAGGGTAGTAATCGCCCTTGGTCTAATGAAATCAAAGAAAAGATCAAGAACGCAGATTTGAATGACGTCATGACCTTTTTTAATGAGTTGTATAGTAAATGGACAATAGATAAACGAGACATATTAAATTATGCTTGTAAAAATTTAAATATTTTGGATATTAACTCTATAGACACTAGCTTGCTTCATAATGAATTGGATAAAGCTATTTTTGAAGCAACGACACTTTATTTAAAATTTAAAACCATCGTTCCAGACTTCGAACAATATAAGAGTAAATGGGACAAAATTTATGAAGTAATTTTTTACAGTGAAAGATTGATAAGAGATGTATATCTTTTATACAAAACAACTGTGGAAACACATGATCCATTATCTAATGAAGATCCAGATATGTTATTTAAATTTAGTAGATTCACGGATGAATCTAAAAAAACGTCTTATCAAATGTATCTGTTATATTTTTTAGAAAAAATTCCAGAGGAGGGTTTTACAAAATATGGATGTAATCTTTATAAACCAATAATTAAAAACGGAAATAATACACATGCGTGGAAAAAACACTGTTCAATAAAAGAATATATTTATCAACAGAGCGATCACAAACTTAATTTTAACCAGTGGAAAAACGCAACTGCAAACGGAATAAGTAATATTAATAATACAGAACGTTATTTTATGGAGTACGTTGGTCCAGAGTTACCATCTCTAAACAAAGATCGGCATCTATTCGCATTCAAAAATGGAAATTATATTACTAAATACAATATTTCAGAACTGGGCGAAACTCCTGTATATAAAGATGTTTTTGTGCCATACGGACAGGCACATCCATATATCACAAGTTATACTGTTGCATGTAAGTATCATGATACAGATTTTAACAATTTTGATGAATACGAAGACGATTGGTTTAAAATTATGGATCACTGCCCAACTTTTAAAAATGTATTGAATTATCAAGAATTTCCTGAAGAAATTCAAAAATGGCTTTGTATTTTTATGGGAAGGATGTGTTTTGACATCGGAGAATTAGATAATTGGCAAGTCCTATTATATTTACTTGGTCAAGCAGGGGCCGGTAAAAGTACTATTCTAATGAAAATTTTACAAAAATTTTACGAAGAAGAAGATGTTGGTATTATATCGAATAATATTGATGCAAAATACGGAATTAAACCCCATGTTAACAAATTTATGGTGATAGCACCTGAAATCGCTGAAAATTTTAAAATGGAACAGACTGATTGGCAGTTACTCGTAGAGGGAGGAAGAAATACTTATTCTGAAAAGTATAAAAATGATGAAACTATCGATTGGAAAGTACCAATGACTATGGGTGGAAATAAGATTATGCGTTATAAAAATAATTCGGAGAGTGTTTCTAGAAGAACTGCTGTAATTAGTTTTTGGAGAAAGGTGCAAAATACAGATACCGAAATTGATAAAAAGTTAACAAGGGAAATTCCATTTATCCTCAAGTTATGCATTAGGGGCTATCACGATGCATTAAAAACATACGGTAAGAAAGGTATTTGGAATATTTTACCAAAATATTTTCATGAAAATAAAGAAGATATGGAACAGACTACCAATTCTCTTCAACATTTCTTAAAATCTGGAAAAGTTATGTTCGATAAAAATTTTTACATTCCAATGAAAGTATTTTCTCAAGCGTTTAACGAACATTGCAGAGAAAATAATTTACCAAGAGAACAATTTACAAAAGATTATTATATGTCTACTTTCACAAATAACGATATTAAAATAGTTTCACAGGGTACAAGAGAATATCCTCAAAAATCTGGGATAATTAATAAAAGAACTACTTTTATTGTAGGAATTGATATATCCACAGATGACAATTTAATTGACGATCCAGAATAATATTCGTTTTAAATATCTTATTTAAATATTTTTATTATATAAAATAAAATGGATTCGGAGTTTAGCCCTTATTTAATTTATTGCGGCATTTTACTGTGTTTATGTATAGTTTTATTTTACCTATTTTATAAATTGCGTGTTAAAATTAATGAAATATCTGACAAGGTAGATAAGATAGATAAACTTTTAGCAGAAATTTTTATAAACAAGGAACTCGAGCTCACAACTTCTAGAGAAAATATTAATACAGAAAATAACTCTAAGAGTAAAAAAAAGGTGAAAGAAGAAAAAACTGAAAAAATCGAAGAAGATTTGAACGAAATATCGGATAAAAATGAAAATGAAAATGAAAATGAAAA
>Ga0187844_10001901_pt1 | contig 15421 bp, 14 predicted proteins | sample SpaLakP09_SKY_50_FD_134517 | JGI IMG/M metagenome (GOLD analysis project Ga0187844, IMG submission 134517) | Oligotrophic lake water microbial communities from Sparkling Lake, Wisconsin, USA - SP09_SKY_50 | ecosystem: Environmental > Aquatic > Freshwater > Lake | place: USA: Sparkling Lake...
AAAATTTCCAAATATCAAATATATATGCATTACTAATCAGGCAGGCATCGCCACAGGCGAGGTTAAATTAAGTAACCTAATTAAAATAAATACTGCCATTAAAAAAAAACTTAGAGAATTCAAAATTAACATTTTAGAATACTTTATAAGTCCTCATCATTTTAAATCGAATAATTTTTTTAGAAAACCAAATCCTGGTAATTTTATTAAAGCTTCAAAAAAATATAAATTTTTACTAGATAAAACTTTTTATATTGGGGATGATTTAAGAGATATACAGGCAGCGTATAATTCTGATACCAGTTGCTATTTTGTTGGAAATAGAAATAAAAATTTTTATAAATTTAAAAAAAAATATAGTAATATTATGCCCGGTCATTTAAGCAGTGTATTAAAGAAATTTAATGAACAAAGAAAAAATAGTAGTTACTAAAACACCACTTAGAATTTCATTTATAGGAGGAGGCACTGATATGCCCTATTTTTATAATAAAAATGGAGGAGTGACTTTGGTTACTTCTATTAATAAATACGTTTATGTTATGGTAAAAATTCATTCTCATAGTGAAGAAAAATATAGATTTAATTATTTTCACACAGAACATGCAAATACAATAGATGATATTAAAAATTTAAGAATTAAAGAAACTTTAAAACATTTGCAATTTTACTATCCGCTCTATGTTAATACTATCTCTGACTTGCCTTCAAATACAGGCTTAGGTTCTTCCAGTGCTTTTACGGTAGGTTTGATTAATGCTATAAGTTGTTTAAAGGGAGTTTCGATGTCAAAATATCAATTAGCTGAGACAGCATTTAAAATTGAAAAAAAAATTGTAGGAGAGAGCTTAGGAAAGCAAGATCATTATGCAGCTGCGTTCGGTGGAATAAATGAAATTTTATACACCAAAAAAAAAATAATAGTCAAACCTATTGTTATGAGTAAAAAAAATATAAATTTATGGCAGAAAAGTTGCGTACTTTTTTGGACAAAAATTAAACGATCAGCAGATTCTATTTTAAAAAATCAAAGAAAAAATTATTGTTTTAATTTGCAAAATTTAATTAGATTAAAAATTTTAGCGAATAATTTTATTAAAGAAATAAGATTAAAAAAAATAGATATAAAAAAAATTTCTCATATGGTAGCTGAGAGCTGGAAATTAAAAAAAACATTTTCTCAAAATATTACTAATAAAAAATTAGATCTTATTTATGAGAAATCTTTATCTAAAGGAATTTTTGGGGGAAAGTTATTAGGGGCTGGTAACGGAGGTTTTTTTTTATTTTTATTTTCATATAAAAAAAATAATTATAGATTGCATAGTTTCCTAAAAAATAATTTAGTTACGAATTTTAAATTTGAAAAAAATGGTTCTACAATAATTTTAGAAAAATAAATGTTATTTATTACGGGAGCGAACAGTTTTGTTGGTAAATCATTATTAAATGAGTGCAAAAAAAGAAAAATAAAATTTATAGGTATAGATAAAAACTGCAAAAAAAGTAAAAATATATTTAAAGTTGATATTACAAAAGATGATATATCCCCATTTCTTCCAAAAAAATCTTATATTATTCATTTAGCGGCGATATCTACAGATAAAGATTGTAAACAAAATTTTAATCTAGCAATAAAAACTAATATTGAAGGAACTCAGAATTTAATTGAAGCAGCAAAAAAAAAACATGCTAAGCAATTAATATTTGCTTCTAGCGAATGGATTTATGGTGACATTAAAAGTAATAAAGAAAAGCAATATGAAAAAAAAACAATAGATTTGATTGGTAATTCATCAGAGTATGCCGTTACAAAAATTATGGGAGAAAAATTGTGTCGATTTGCTTCAGATAATTTTGTTAGTACAATTTTAAGATTTGGCATTATATATGGGCCGAGATTAAATAATTGGTCAGCGATTGAGAATTTATTTTATAATGTTGCTACACAATCAACTGTTAAAGTCGGATCTAAATTAACTGCAAGAAGATTTATTTATATTGATGATATAGTGTCAGGAATACTATCTTCAGTAGGCAGAAAAAAATCTGAGGTATTTAATTTAACAGGAAATAAATTAATAAATTTAGAAAAAGTAATTACTCTATCCAAAAAAATCTTAACAAAAAAAATTGAAATTATCGAAACTGATAAAAAAGTTTACAGCATTAGAAATCCAATAAATAGTTATGCAAAAAAACAATTAAAATGGAATCCTAAAACAAGTTTAGAAAAAGGCCTTAAGGAAATAAAAATTTTTTTTTACAAAAAAAATATTTTATGAGAGCAATTGTTACTGGAGGAGCAGGTTTCATAGGCAGTCATTTAGTAGAATTTTTATTAAAAAAAAAATATAAAATTATAGTAATTGATAATTTAAGCACTGGTAGGAAAGAGAATCTAAAACATCTTAGTAAAAAAATTACTTTTATTAATTCTGATCTTTCCAAAAAAGGCATATGGATAAACTATTTTAACAATATTGATTGTGTTTTTCATTTGGCTGCTTTAGCAGACATTGTTCCAAGCATCCAATTTCCAGAGAAATATTTTCAATCAAATGTTTTAGCAACACTTAATATTCTTGAATGTTGTAAAAAATTTAATGTTAAAAAATTAATTTATACTGCATCTTCCTCATGTTATGGAATTCCGAAGGCATACCCCACTTCTGAAAATGAGGCATTAGATCCTAAATATTTTTATGCATTATCTAAATTACAAGGTGAACAATTAGTTTTGCATTGGTCTAAAATTTATAAGATACCAGCAATATCTCTAAGACTTTTTAATGTGTATGGAACTAAATCAAGAACTTCAGGAACATATGGAGCAATGTTTGGAGTTTTTTTGGCTCAAAGAAATGCAGGTAAACCCTTGACCGTCATAGGAAATGGAAAGCAAAAAAGAGATTTTACTTATGTTTCTGATGTAGTGAATGCATTATATTTAGCTAGTAAGTCAAAATTTAAAGATGAAATTTTTAATGTTGGTAGTGGGAATCCAGTGACTGTTAATAAAGTTGCAAGTTTAATAAGTTCAAAAAAAATCTATATTCCAAAAAGACCAGGAGAACCTAACATCACATATGCGAATAACTATAAAATTAGGCGTAAATTAAGATGGAACCCTAGAGTAAAAATAGAAGAAGGGGTCAAAAAAATATTAAATGAATTGAAATACTGGAAAAAGGCACCAGTATGGACACCACGTACAATTAAAAATGCTACAAAAATTTGGTTTGAACTTTTAAAGTAAACACAATGAATCTAAATAATAAAATTTTAAAATTAAAAGATCTTAAAAATTTAATATTAAAACTAAGAAAAAAAAATAAAAAAGTAGCATTATGCCACGGCGTTTTTGATCAACTTCATATTGGTCATATTCATCATTTTAATGATGCTAAAAAATATGCAGACATTCTCGTTGCTACTATTACCCAAGATAAATTTGTCAATAAAGGACCTGGCAGACCTATTTTTAACTTTAATCAAAGATTAAGAATGTTGGCATCTTTGCAGGCGGTTGATTATGTTGCTTGCAATGATGAAGGTGACGCAGTCAAGTTGTTGCATTTTTTAAAGCCTGATTTTTATGTTAAAGGTCCAGATTATAAAAATTTAGATCAAGATATTACTGGAAAAATTATTCTAGAGAAGAAAGCAGCGAAAAAAGTAGGTTGTAAAATAATCTTTACTGACAATGAAGTTGTTTTTAGCTCAAGTAAAATTATTAATTCAAAATATAATGTTTTGAATGACAGTCAGAAAAAAATTATTAAATTAATTTCAAAAAAGTATAGTTTTGATAAAATAAAAGAAATTATAGATAATTTTAAACATTTAAAAATATTAGTTGTTGGAGAAACAATAATAGACGATTATGTTTTTTGTGAAGGTCTTGGAAAGTCTGGCAAAGAATCGGTATTAACATTAAGAAAGATTAAATCTAATAAATTTTTAGGGGGGGCACTTGCTATTGCAAGACACTTAAATTCATTTTGTAAAAAAGTTACAGTGTTAAGCTATCTTGGTAGAAAAAAAGATTATAAAAATTACATACATTCAAATATTGAAAAAAATATTAACTTAAATTTTATATATAAAAAAAACTCCCCAACAATCTTAAAAAAAAGATTTTTAGATATAATTGATAATAGAAAATTGTTGGGAATATATGAACTAAACGACGACAGATTAGACTCTGCGCAAGAAAATCAATTAATAAATAAGTTAAAAACATTGATACCTAAAAATGATATCGTTTTAATTGCTGATTATGGGCATGGATTAATTTCAAAAAAAATTGCAAAGTATTTATCTTCCAAATCCAAGTTTGTAACTTTAAATGCTCAGCAAAATTCTGGTAATATCGGTTTTAGCGAACTGAAAAAATATAGTAATATTGATTGCGTTGTTATAAATGCAACAGAGCTTAAGCACGAAATGAGAAAAAGAGATGGAGATATAGTCAGTCTTGCAAAAAAACTAAAAGATATAATTAAATGTAAGGAAATTATTGTAACCCAAGGTCGCTCTGGTTTAATTATGATTAATAAGAATAAAAAAGTTTATACTTGTCCAGCGTTTGCAAGGGAAGTAGTTGATAAAATTGGAGCTGGGGATGCTTTATTGTCTTTGCTCTCAATGTGCAAAAAAAATAAAATAGATGATCATCTTTCGACATTTTTATCATCTTTAGCTGCGGCACAATCAGTGGAAAGTATTGGCAATAGCAAACCGCTTGATAAGAATTTAATTTTGAAATCTGCTAAACATTTATTGATGTAACCATGGATAATCATAAATTTTTAAAAACATATTTCCATTCTTTACCTAAATTACTTTTTTCACAAAAAGATATTATTTTATTACTTGTTCAAATAAAAAATATTTTGTTATCAATAAAGAAAAAAAATAAAAAAATAATCATAATTGGCAATGGTGGAAGCGCTTCGATAGCAAGTCATTTTAGTGTTGATATAACAAAAAACGCAAAAATAAGATGCATAAATTTTAATGAATCAAGCTTAATAACTGCCTTTGCTAACGATTATGGATTTGAAAATTCATTTAGCAATGCAATAAATTTTTATGGTGATAAAGGAGATGTTTTAATAGCAATTTCATCAAGCGGAAAGTCAAAAAACATTATCAATGCTTGCAAAATAGCTAAAAAAAAAAATTTTTATAAAATAATCTCATTATCAGGTTTTCCAGAGACCTCAGTTATAAAGAAATTTTCTAATATAAATTTGATGGTTGATAGCAAGTCATATAATTTTATAGAGAATATTCATCAAATATGGCTTTTAGCAGTTGTTGATTTGATTATTGGTAAAACAGAATACAAAGTTAATTGATGAAAAAAATTTTAATTACTGGTGGTGCAGGTTATGTTGGAGCATCTTTGGTGCCAAAATTACTCAATAAAGGATACAAAGTTACAGTATATGATTTAATGATTTACGGTGATACGTTAGATCATCATCCAAATTTAAATATTGTTAATGGAGATATTAGAGATATATCTTTATTAAATAGTTCCCTTAAAAATCAAGATGTCGTATTACATTTAGCTTGTATTTCAAACGACCCAAGCTTTGAATTAAATCCGCAACTTGGAAAATCAATAAATTTTGATTGTTTTGAGCCTTTTCTAAAAAAATGCATAAGTAACAAAATACAAAAATTTATTTACGCTTCCTCTTCTAGCGTTTATGGAGTTAAAAAAGTTAAAAATGTTACCGAAGATGAACTTTTAGAACCGTTAACTGATTATTCTAAATATAAGGCTGATTGTGAAAAAATTTTGACAAAATATCAAAGCGAAACATTCTCAACTACAACAATAAGGCCAGCAACAGTGTGTGGCTATTCAAAAAGACAAAGATTTGATTTAGTGGTTAACCTTTTAACCAATCTTGCTTTTAATAATAAAAAAATTACAGTTTTGGGTGGAGATCAATTAAGACCAAACATTCACATTGATGATATGTGTGATCTTTATATTACTATAATTGAATCCTCAAAAAAAAATATTGATGGTGAAACATTTAATGTTGGATATGATAATGAAACTGTAATGAATTTAGCCAGAAATGTTAAAAGCATTATCGGCGATAATGTTGAGATAATTAAACTTCCGACCAATGACAATAGATCTTATCATATTTCATCTAGCAAGATTAAAAATAAAATTGGTTTTATTCCAAAAAAAACAGTTTTAGATGCCATTAAGGATTTAAAGAATGCGTTTAATAATAATCTTTTTCAAGATTCCCTAAATAACGAAAAGTATTTTAATATTAAAATGATGCAAAAGATTAATTTGCATTAATTTAATGTCTAGAAAGTTAATCATTGTCATTACAGGAGCAAGTGGATTCGTAGGAAAAAAATTCTTAAATCTTCTTAAATTTAAAAAGTTAAATAATGTAAGAGTTTTTGCTACTTTTAATAAAAAAAAAATATTTATTAAAAGTAAATATATAAATTTTAGTAAGATTAATTTAATTTATAAAAATAAAACAAAAAATTTTTTTTCAAGAACTAAACCCGATTTTATTTTTCATTTAGCGGGCTTAAAAAATCCAGCATTTAATGAAAAATATAAAATGAAAGCTTATAATACCAATTATGTTATTACTAAAAATATTTTGGACTCTATTGATAAAAAAAAATCTAAAATAGTATTTTTGTCTACAGATAAAGTTTATGAGAATAACAAGTTCTCATCCAAAGAGAGTTTTTTTTGTCAACCTTCAGGTATTTACGCTAAATTAAAATTGAGATCGGAAAAGTTGATTAAAAAAAAAATAAAAAATTATTTAATTCTTAGGATACCAATCATCCATGATAATGGTAATTACCTAAAAGATTCTTTTATTGATAAGGCGCTCTTTCAAATTAAAAAAAAACAAAAAGTAAAAATAGCAAGCAATGTTTACAGATCTTTTGTTAAAGTGGATCAGCTTGCAGAATTTTTATTTAGTTTAACAAATAAACCCTTTAAAGCAGGGATATTTAATGTTGGATCCAAATGTATGAGTTATTACGATAGAATAAAATATTTATGTAATATTAATAAATTTTATTATAAAAATTTGATTAGTAAAGTAAATTTGGATGTTAAACCAATAGTTCAAAATTTAAGCAAACAAAAATATAGTAAAAATTTTAAATATAAATTTAATTAAATGTTAACTTATCCTATAAATTTTAAAGCTGCTATTTTAAGACAGGCAAAAAAACCTTTATCATTAGAGACAATAAGATTTGAAGGCCCATTAAAAAGAGGGCAGGTTTTAGTAAAGATAATTTATTCAGGGATATGTGGAAAACAGATTGACGAGATTTTGCAAAAGGGAGGTAAAGATAAATTTATTCCTCATCTACTTGGTCATGAGGGTGTCGGTTTAGTATTGGATGTTGGCCCTGGAGTAAAAAAAGTTAAAGAAAATGATAAAGTAATTTTGCACTGGGTTAAAGGGAAAGGAATAAACTCATCTACGCCTGTTTATTTCGACAAGAATAATAATAGAATTAATGCTGGCTGGGTTACGACATTTAATGAATATGCTGCTGTTTCAGAAAATAGAATTACTAAAACCAATGTTAAGAATTATAGAAAAGAATTAGCCTTGTTAGGCTGCGCCGGCTCTACTGGGTTGAGTATAGCAATTAAAAGTTCAAAGATATTAAAAAAAGATAAAATTTTAGTTTATGGTTGTGGTGGCGTGGGACAATTTATAGTCCAAGGAGCAAAATTATTAAAAGCAGCTAAAATAATAGTCGTTGATAAAAATATTAACGCTCTTAAATTAGCAAAAAAAAATGGGGCAGATATAATTGTAAATTCTAAATCTAAAAATTATAGAGAAAAGATCAAAAATATTTCAAATAAATATCAAATTAATAAAGTTTATATTACAGTTGGAAAGATTGATTTAATAGAACATGCAATTTCTTTAGCAGCAACACCTGGGCAATGTTATGTAATTGGAGTTCCATACATAAATTCTAAACTTCAAGTAAATGCTTTTGATTTGATGCATGAAAAGAATTTGTATGGAAGTTTAGGTGGAGGCTTTAAACCAGATAAAGATATCCCTAAATACCTAAAGTTAAACGATAAAAAATTAATATCTTTATCAAGAGTTATTTCCGAAACTATTGAATTTAATAAGATAAATTTAGCTATAAAAAAAATCATGAAAAACTATAGTGGTAAAATAATTATAAAATTTTAAATGAATTTAAATTTAGAAAATAAAAATATCTTAATAACGGGAGGAAGTAGAGGTCTTGGAGAAAAGCTTGCTTACGCATTTGCCGAGGAAGGATGTCGAGTTTCAATTATATCTAGGAGTAAGAAAGACTGCTTAAATGTTATGAAGAATATAGGAGGTGCTAACAATGGACATTTTTATTCTTCATCAAATTTATTGAAAAAAAAAAACATTAATACCTCCATAAAAAATATTTAAAATTATTTTAAAAAAATAGATATTGTAGTTCATAATGTGGGAGGAGCATTGGGTTATAAAGATCCTTTAGAAAACTTAGATAATTGGATGAAAGTGTGGATGTTTAATGTTGGTATTTCAATCGAAATTAATAATATATTAATTCCTAAGATGATTATTCAGGGAGGGGGAAAAATAATTAATATTTCTTCAAGCTCATCCATCGATGGTCTTCCCGCGAATAAACCCTTTGGTGGTTCAATTCAGTATTCGTGCGCAAAGAGCTATTTAAATATGTATACTAAGTGCATGGCTAGAGAATATGCTGATAAAAATATTTCTTTTTCAGCAGTTTTGCCAGGTCCATTTTTAAGTCCAGGCAAACATTGGGATAAGTTAAAATCTAAGAATAAAAATCTTTTTAATAAATTTATTAAAAGTAATAACCCACTCAAACGCTTTTCTAAGTTTGAAGATATAATACCGTTTGTTCTTTTGTTAGCTTCTGAAAAATCATCTTTTTCAAATGGATCATTAATACCTATAAATGGCGGAGCTTGATTAGTAATGAATACAAATAAAATTAGAGTTGCTGATTATGTTGCTGACTTTTTAAAAAATAAAAAAATTGATAAAATTTTTATGTTAACAGGTTACGGGGCAATGTATTTAAATGACGCAATAAAACTTCAAGGAATAAAATATTTTGCAGCAAGAAATGAGGCCGCAGCTCCTATGATGGCTGAAGCGTTTGCAAGAGCAAGTGGAAAAGTAGGCGCTGTTTGTGTCACCGCAGGCCCAGGCGCAACCAATGCTATCCCAGGTTTAGCAGAAGCTTATGTTGACTCAGCTCCAATTATTATTATTTCGGGTCAAGTTGAAAAAAAACATACCACACATTTTATGAAGATTAAGAATTTAAGAACCTACGGCACAGCAGAAATAAATATAATACCAATTGTTAAACCCCTTACTAAATTTTCTGCTGTCGTAGACGCGCCAAATAGCATTAGGTATCTCTTAGAAAAGGCATATAGCAGTGCTACATCTGGAAGACCAGGACCGGTTTGGTTAGATATACCTTTGGATGTACAACAAGCTTTAATTAATCCTAATAAACTTAGATCATTTAAAGAAAAAAAAGTTCAGGGAAATAAAAATAATATTCAAAAAATAAAAAAACTAATTAAAATAATAAAGAAATCTAGCTCTCCAATATTAGTTGTTGGTAATGGGGTAAGACAGTCAAATCAAATAGAAAATTTAAAAAAAATTATTAAGATCTTAAAAATACCAGTTTTTTTTTCAAGACTTGGTCAGGATATAATTTCCCATGATAAGAAATATATTTATGGTCAAGCAGGTGTTAAGGGGTCTTTATTTTGTAAAAAAATTATGGAAAAATCAGATTTACTAATATCTTTTGGAAGTCGTTTAGCTGTGCAGTTTTTAGGTTTAAAAAAAGAGGCAATCAGTAAAAAATGTAAGATTTGTATGATTGATGTAGATAGTTCTGAAATTATTAAAACTTCTCCATATTTTTATATAAAACAAGATTTAAAAGATTTTATTCCAGGTTTTTATCGAATTATAAAAAAAGAAAAAAAATATTTTAATTTTCAAAGATGGAATGCATTTTGTAAAAAAACAAAAAGTGAGAATCCAATTATTTTACAAAATAAAAAAAATCCAATAGACCTTTATTATTTTATGAGCAGATTAGGAGATCTTTCTCCAAAGAATTCTTTCTTAATTACCGACGCAGGTTCAAATTATTATATCGGCGGTCAGGTTTGGAAATTTAAAAAAAACCAAAGAGAAATTACATCTGGCTGTAATGCAGCGATGGGCTTAAGTATACCGCTGGCTATAGGAGCGGGTGTTGCAAAACCAAAAGACAATATATTAGCGGTTACAGGAGATGGTTCTTTAGAATTAAATATTCAGGAATTAAAGACAATATCTCATTACAATTTGAATATAAAATTATTTGTAATTAACAATGGAGGTTATGTCTCCATGATTAAATGGCAGGATACTGTTTTTTCTGGGCGTAGACTTGATACAAAAGAATTTACAGGCGCAGGAACATTGAATCTTAAAAAAATAGCCAATGCTTTTGATCTTAAATGGTATTTAATTAAAAATGTAAACAATATTGATAAAGATTTAAAAAAAATTTTTAAAATTAAAGGACCTTTGTTTGTAGAAGTGGTCACTGATAATAAACAAAAAATTCAAAGTGGTTTTAAAAATGAATAAAAAGGACTTAAAATTTTTTAAGGACAAGGCATTTAATTTAAGAAAATCCGTACTAATCACAGCAAAAAAAACAAAAGGTAAAGGCGCTCATTTAGGAGGCACCATGTCATGTATTGAGATACTTATTGCTTTATATTATTCAAAATTTATTTTTTTACCGAAGCTAAACAATAGATATTGGGATCTCAGAGACAGAATAATAATTGGAAAAGGTCACGCTCATATAGCTTTATATCATATATGGGAAGATTTAGGATTTCTTTCAAAAAATCTTTTAAATACTTATGGACATGATGGAAGTAAATTAGGCGCTCAATTAGATCGAGGGTTAAAAATATCAGAATATAATACAGGTTCGTTAGGTCATGCCATTGGTGTTGCCAGTGGAATTTGCATTTCCGCAAGATATGATAAAGCTAAATATAAAGCTTTTGCTTTAGTAGGAGATGGAGAGTGCGAATCTGGATCTATTTGGGAATCCGTAATTAATGCTGAAAAAGAAAATTTAAAAAATTTAACAGTAATAGTAGATATGAATCGATTGTCCGAGTTTCAGGTAATGAAAGATAAGAGTGATATAATCTTGAAAAATAAATTTTTAAGTTTTGGTTGGGACGCCATCATTATAGATGGACATAATTTTTCTGAGCTTTTTAAAGAACTTTCTAAGTGCAACTCTAATAAAAAACCCAAAGTAATTATAGCAAATACAATTAAAGGAAAGGGAGTAAGTTTTATGGAGAATAAATTAGAGTGGCATCATAAAGCTCCAACGCAAGATCAATTTGATATAGCCATTAAAGATTATGAATAGTTTTAAAAATCAAAAATATGATTTTCGTAATGTTATTTTTGATGAATTAATAGAAATTAGAGAAAAAAATAAAAATTTATTTATTTTAACAGCAGACATTTCTGCTTACAGTTTAGAAAGTTTTAAAGATAAATTTAAAAAAAATTTTTTTAATTTAGGAATTACAGAGCAGGGGATGATATCCATTGCTTGTGGAATGGCAATGACCAAAAAAAAAGTTTTTGCGTTTAGTATGATTCCCTTCTTAATTATGAGAGCTTTCGAGCATATTAAAGTTGATATAAGCAGCACTAATTTTCCAATAACTTTAATAGGCTTAGGTTCAGGTTTATCATTTGATACAGATGGTCCAAGCGCTCAAGCGACGACAGATATTTCATTAGTTAGAACATTGCCAAATTTTTTGATTTTTAATCCTTCAGATCCAGTTACCGCTAGTTATATTGCCAAGAAAGCATATGAATCTAAAAATCCAGTTTATATACGTCTAGATAAGAGCCAACAGTTTCCTTTATATAAAAATACTAAAGGTTTCCGTGATGGTTTTGTTCATACAAAATCGAAAGCAAAAATTTGTATAATATCTACGGGCGTAATGGTTCATAAAGCTTTTGAAATAAAAAAAGAATTATCAAATAAAATTAATATTGGTGTTATTGATATATTCTGCCTTAAGCCTATTAATGAAAAAAAATTATTAGAAGCTATTTTAAGCTATGATAATTTTATTATTCTTGACGAAAATACCATAAGAGGTGGACTTGTAAGTATTATACTTGAATTATTTGGAAAATTTAACATAAGTAAAAAAATAAAATCTTTTGCTCTTCCAGATGAACATTGTTTTAATTATGGCAAAAGAGAATGGCTACATACAAAATATAAGATAGATAATAATTCAATTATTGAATATATAAAAAAATTTTTTTGTTAATTTTTTAAATAATGAAAAATTTTTTTTCTTCGCAAATAGAACAAATTAGAGTCGGGGGTTTTTTGGTTTTATTTACTAAAATAAAAAAAATATTAATTTTATTATATTCTATTTTTTTTTTATTAATTTTTTTTCCAATTTATATTATTACTATTCTAATTTCTCCTTATATTTTAATTAGATTTGGTTTTATTTATACTTCACGCATAGGTCATTTTGTAGGCAATACAGAATTATACTTATTAGAATCAAAAGAAGAGATTAATATTAAAAATATTAGACATATAGATTTTTTTGTAACTGATGGTCATATATCAAATAATTTTTTATTTGAAAAATATCTTAAAAGTATCAAGACTCTTCCCTATTCAATTGGATATCCTTCATTAATTTTTTTTAGATTTTGTAATAAATTTAGTAGATTTTTTTTTAAGTTTTTAATTCCAAGCACTAAACAAGGAGATAGAGATGTAAATTGTTTAATGGAAAAATTTAATTCAAATTTTTTTTTTAGTAATCAAGAAATAGATGATGGCTTTTATCAATTGCAAAGAATTGGTTTACAAAAAAATTCTAGATTTGTTTATTTGATAGTTAGAGACGATGCTTATTTAAATGAGAATTTTAAAAAAGATTGGAGTTATCATTCTTATAGAGACTGCAGTATTCGTAATTATTATAAATTAGCTGAAGAGTTAGCTCGAAATAAAATTTATACAATTAGGATGGGAAAAAAAGTTAAAGAAAAATTTCTTGATAAGAATAATAATTATTTAATTGATTATGCAAACTCTGAATATAAGTCTGATTTTTTAGATATATTTCTGGCCTCTAAATGTTTTTTTGCAATTTCAACTGGTTGTGGTCTAGATTCTGTTCCAGATGTTTTGTTTAGAAAGCCTATTCTATTTTCAGACGTTGCCCCAATTGGTTATTTGAGGACTTACTCAAGTAGATACCTTCTTACGTTCAAAAAGTATTATAGTTCAAATAATGGAAAGGCATTAAAGTTAACAGAAATTTTTAATAATAATCTAGGTTATTTAGTTCATGCAAATGATTATAAAATTAATAATATTTATCTCCAAGAGAGCAGCCCAGAAGAATTAGCAGAATATGCAAAAGAAATGTTACTAAGAGTAGAAAAAAAATGGATAGATAGTAATGAGGATGTAATTAACCAAAAATTATTTTGGAATACTTTCGATAAAAATTCTATAAATAATGAATTTAATTCAATAATGCATAAAAAAATTCATTCTATTGTTTCTTCTAATTTTTTAAGATTGAATAGAGATATTTTATGCTAAAATTTTTAATATACTTGAGGATATTTTATAGAATTTTTAAATTAAAAAAAATAACTAAAAATTATAGCCTAAACATAGTTAATAAAAATGTTAACTATCTTACATCCCTAGGAAAAAAATTTGTGACTGATAAAGTAATAATAAATAATAAAACTCTTGAGGGTCATGATTATAGTCATACTTATTATAATTTATTTGGTCATTTTAGAAATGATTGCAAGTTAATATTAGAGGTTGGAATTAATAAAGGAGGATCTTTAAGATTATGGAGAAAATTTTTTAAAAATGCAAAAATTTATGGTGCCGATATAAACCCTAAAACTTTTTTTTCTGAAAAAAATATTGAAACTTTGTATGTAGATCAACTAAATAGAAAAAGTATAGAAATATTAATGAAAAAAATAAATTTAAAGAATTTTGATATTATCATTGATGATGGCTTACATACTCCAAAAGCTAACTTTAATTTATTTTCAATTGCTTTTAAATATCTAAGAGATGGAGGAATTTATATTATTGAAGATGTGGAGACTGCACAATTAGAAAATTATAATTATTTTTTTAGGAATTTTAATTTAGAAATTATCATTTTAAAAAATAATTCCTCACAGAATAATAATTTATGTATCATAAGGAAATAACTACAGTTTTTGTAATTTTTAAAAATAAATAAAAATATCAAATTATGAAGAAGCTCATTCAAATTTTATTTAAGCTATTTGACGAAAAAGAATTAAAGAAAACTTACATACTTATTTTTTTAATGTTAATTGGAATTTTTTTAGAAGTTTTGAGTATAGGAATGTTTTTACCGATTCTTACATTTATGGTGCAAGATAATTTTGCAATTTATTTAACTAATATTTTTTTTTTTAAAACGTATTTAGATAACCCAGATCAAAAAATAATAGGATTTATATTGTTAATTCTTTTATTTTTTATTTTTTTGATAAAGAATTTATATCTTGCGTATTTATCAAATTATCAAATGAAATACGTCTTCGATATTCAAAAAAATTTATCTTCAAAGTTTTTTTCAAGATATATTAATAATGAATATTTTTTTTTTATTTCCTCTAATTCATACCAATTAATGCAGAATATTATCGGAGAAATTGGCGTATTTATAACTAATTTTTTAATGCCATCTTTGATATTTATTTTAGAAATTTTAGTTCTAATTTTTTTATTTATTTTAATATTTTCGATTCAACCTTTGAGCTCTCTAATTATTGTAGGAATTTTTTTCTCGTTTAGTTTATTTGTTTATATTTTTTCAAAAAAAAAATTAACTAAATTAGGTCAAATTAGACAGGAAAATGAGTCTTTAGTAATTAAAACTCTTCAAAATAGTTTTTTAGGAATAAAAGATATTAAAATATTTGGAGCAGAAAAAGAATTTATTAAGGATTATAAGACACATAACACTAAAGTTGCAAATTCAGTCAGAGATCAACTAATTATTCAATCATTTCCAAGATTGGCCCTGGAGCTTTTAACAGTTGCTTCTTTTGTTGCTGCAGCTTTTTTTTTATTTTATAAAACAGATTCTTTTAAATTAATATTACCTACACTTGGTTTTTTTGCCGCTTCTGCTTTTAGAATTATGCCATCTGTTAATAGGATTAAT
>Ga0187844_10001902_pt1 | contig 15417 bp, 18 predicted proteins | sample SpaLakP09_SKY_50_FD_134517 | JGI IMG/M metagenome (GOLD analysis project Ga0187844, IMG submission 134517) | Oligotrophic lake water microbial communities from Sparkling Lake, Wisconsin, USA - SP09_SKY_50 | ecosystem: Environmental > Aquatic > Freshwater > Lake | place: USA: Sparkling Lake...
GCCCTTCATGCACCCGTCAAACAGGGGCTGCATTAAGTGCCGCACCATGTACGTGGTGCCCTTCAGCATGCGCCCGCTGGGCAGCCACATCGCCGACATCGGCGTGGAGCAGACCGACAGCGCCTACGTGGCCGTGAACCAGCGCCTCATGACCCGCATGGGCAAGGCCGTGTATGACGTGCTGGGCGTGGAAGGCGAGTTCGTGCCCTGCATGCACACCGTGGGCGCCCCCCTGGCTGAAGGCGAAAAGGACACCACGAGCTGGCCGTGCAACCCCAAGGTCAAGTACATCGTCCACTACCCCGAAACGCGCGAGATCTGGTCGTACGGCTCGGGCTACGGCGGCAACGCGCTGCTGGGCAAGAAGTGCCTGGCGCTGCGCATCGCATCGACCATGGGCCGCGACCAGGGCTGGCTGGCCGAGCACATGCTCATCCTGGGCGTGACCAACCCCGCCGGCAAGAAGTACCACGTGGCGGCGGCCTTCCCCAGCGCCTGCGGCAAGACCAACTTCTCGATGCTGGTGCCGCCCGAGGCTGGTTTTGCGGGCTGGAAGGTCACCACCATCGGTGACGACATCGCCTGGATCAAGCCCAGTGCCGACGGCAAGATGGTCGCCATCAACCCCGAAGCCGGCTACTTTGGCGTGGCCCCCGGCACCAACATGCACACCAACCCCAACTGCATGAAGAGCCTGGACCGTGACGTGATCTTCACCAACGTGGCCCTGACGGACGACGGCGACGTGTGGTGGGAAGGCATGGAAAAGGACACCGGCAAGCTGCCGGACCACCTGATCGACTGGCAAGGCAAGGACTGGACGCCCCAGATCGCCAAGGAAACCGGCGCCAAGGCCGCCCACCCCAATTCGCGCTTCACCGTGGCCGCAGGCAACAACCCCGCGCTCGATGCGCAGTGGGACGACGCCAACGGCGTGGCGATTGACGCCTTCATCTTCGGTGGCCGCCGCTCGACCACCGTGCCGCTGGTCACTGAAGCCCGCACCTGGACCGAAGGCGTTTACATGGCCGCGACCATGGGTTCGGAAACCACCGCCGCCGCCTTCGGCGCCCAGGGCGTGGTGCGCCGCGACCCCTTCGCCATGCTGCCGTTCTGCGGCTACAACATGAGCGACTACTTCCAGCACTGGCTCAGCATGGAAGGCAAGATCGCCGCCACCGGCAAGGCCGTGCCCAAGGTGTTCTGCGTGAACTGGTTCCGCAAGGACGAGGCGGGCAAGTTCGTCTGGCCCGGTTATGGTGACAACATGCGCGTGCTCAAGTGGATGATCGACCGCATCGAAGGCCAGGCCCAAGGCCAGGAAACCATGTTTGGCGTGGCCCCACAGTACGCTGAAGTCAACTGGACGGGCCTGGATTTCAGCGCCCAGAAGTTCGACGCCGTGACCAGCATCGACAAGGCCGCCTGGGCTGAGGAGTTCAAGCTGCACGATGCGCACTTCGAACAGCTGGCCTACCACCTGCCCCAGGCGCTGCTGGACACCAAGGCCGCGCTGGAAAAGCGCCTGGTTGCCTGATGCAACCGTCCTGAGATCTGAGAAGCTTTCCCTTCAAAGCCGCTCCGCCTTCTGGCGGGGCGGCTTTTTTTTGCGCTGGCTCGCAGTGCACGGCAAGCCCCCGCTCACCAGAAAAGGGCATAAAAAAAGCCGTGGCATGCCACGGCTTTCAATCGATTGCTCCCCCGCCGCCCACCAGTGCGGCGGGTTCGGTGGTCAGTAGTACTTGCGGATGTCTTCCACGGTGGGGATGCCCATCGCGTGGTTCAGTTCGGCCATGATGCGGGGATCCTTCATGGCGACTTGCCAGGTGCGCTCGTCTTCAGCGACGCGGCGGCGGCTTTCTGCCCAGGTCTGGACACCACTGCGCAGGGCCACGCCAGCGCGGCGTGCGGGGGCGGTGAGCAGGGCCAGAGCGGCAAACGCCACCAGCCACAGCACCATCCAGGCGGCCAGCAGGTGGCCTTCGCTCCAGGTGTCGATCACCTGGTTGGCCACCACCAGCAGTGCGGACACCACGGCCGCCAGCAGGAGGGAGGCAGCGCCACGGGCGCCATCAAAGCGGGCGGCAGCACCCTTCAGGGCTGCAGCTGCGTTTTCGGCGCGGACAACGCCGGGGTGTTCGGTGGGGTATTCAACGTGTGCAAAGGCGGTCATTTCGGTTTCCCTTTTCTAACGCTTGTGGCGAGATTGCCGGGCGATGGGGTGATATTAGGGTTTACCCTTTGCGTGTTCAAGTTTATATTTTGAATCATGGATATTCATAACGGTGATAACCAGCCATGACACCCCTGAACTTCCGCTCCCTCGACCTGAACCTGCTGCGCGTTTTTGACGAGGTGATGGCGGAGCGCAGCCTCACGCGTGCGGCACACAAGCTCTCGATCACCCAGCCCGCCGTGAGCAACGCCATGCGGCGCCTGCGCGAGGTGCTGGGGGATGAGCTGCTGGTGCGCAGCGGCCAGGGGGTGGAGCCCACCCCCCGGGCGCTGGCGCTGTGGCCGCCCGTGCGCGAGGCCCTGGCCCATTTGCAGGAATCGCTGGCCCCGGGCCTGTTCGACCCGGCCACCGCCGAATCCACCTTTGTGCTCGCCATGGCAGATGCCACGGCCGCAACGCTGGTGCCTGCCCTGGTCGAGATCATCGAGCGCGAAGCGCCCGGTATTGCCATCCGGGTGCTGCCGCTGACCACGCGCGACCCCCGCCGCCTGCTGGACGAAGAAGCCGCCGACATGGCCGTGGGCTACTTTCCGGCCGCGCTGGCCGACCTCACGGCCCGTGCCCAGTCAGGCGGCGTGGTGGCGTTTGAAAGCCGCCGTCTCTATGACGGCGAATACGTGTGTGTGATGCGCCAGGGCCATCCGCTGGCGGATGCCCCCTTGACGCTGGACGCCTACTGCCAGGCACGCCACATGCTGGTCAGCTTCTCGGGCCGCCCCTTTGGTTTCATCGACGAGGCCCTGGCCTCGCTGGGGCGTGAGCGCAAGGTGGTGATCACCGTGAACCAGTTCTTCACGGCGGGACGGGTGGTGTCGGGCTCGGACCTGCTCACCGTGCTGCCGCGCCACTTTGTGCCCGTGACCGGCATTGCCGACAAGCTGGTGCAAAGGGCCTTGCCGCTGGATGTGCCCCCGGTGCACGTGGACGCGCTGTGGCGCCGCCGGGGCCCGCAGCAGGCGGCCATGACCTGGCTGCTGCACGCGCTGGCGCGTTCTGCGCGGCGCACCTTCCCGGAGCAGGAGAGCCCGTAGACTGTGCGCTGCATGAACATCCAGCTCCTGTCCGACCTCCACCTGGAGGCCCATCCCCACTTTGTTCCTGAACCCGCCCCCGGTGCCGATGTGCTGGTGCTGGCCGGGGATGTGGGCTCCTACCAGCCCGGCTCGCAGCTGGCCGACGATGATTTTGGCCTGGCCCGCTTTTCGCCCCTGCCCCAGCACGCGGGCTGGCCCACGCCGGTGCTGTTTGTGCCCGGCAACCACGAATACGACGCGCAGGACTTCGACGCCGCCCACCTGCGCCTGCGCCATACCTGCGACCGCCTGGGCATCACCTGGCTGGAGCGCGAAACCCGGGTGCTGCGGGGCGTCCGCTTCGTGGGCACCACGCTCTGGAGCGACTTCGACGCCCTGGCCGACCACGAGGGTTGCACCGACCTGGGCCGGCGCCTGAAGCTGCGCGACAAGGCCTTCCGCGCCGCCAACTTCTACCTGCGCAAGACCGGCGGCACGCGGCATGGCGAGCCCTTCCTGGCCGAGCCCCTGCGCGAGCAGGCCCTGGCCTGCCAGGAATGGCTGGCCGCCGCACTGCAGCAGCCGTTTGACGGCCCCACCGTGGCAGTCACCCACTTTGCGCCCAGCCTGAAAAGTGCCGACCCGCGCTATGGCCTCGTGCCCGGCACGGCAGGCTTCTGCAACGCCCTGGACCACCTGCTGCCCCATGCGCAGCTGTGGCTGCATGGCCACCTGCACGCGCCCAGCGACTACCTGGCCCAGGGCCAGCGTGGCGATGGTTCGGCATGGCAATGCCGGGTGGTCGCCAACCCGCTGGGCTATGCCCGCAAAGGGGAGCAGGCCACCTTCCGGCCCTGTTGGACGGTCACCGTATGATCAAACGCGCGGTTCTTGTGAATTCGCCACGCGCCGGACAAAAAAAGCATGACCCAGGTCAAGACAACAGGCACCTGCGCAGAGTAGTCTGCCTTATCCCTTCTCGGAGAACACCATGAACATCCTGCTTGCTGTCGATGGCAGCGCCTACACCAAGAAAATGCTGGCCTACCTGGCCACCCATGAAGAACTGCTGGGCGGCACCCACACCTACACCGTGCTGACCGTGCAGGCCCCCCTGCCCGCCCGCGCCCGCGCGGCCCTGGGCAAGGAAGTGGTGGACACCTACCACGCCGAAGAAGCCGAAAAAATCCTCGCGCCCGTGTGCAAGTTCCTGGGCCGCCATGGCGTGGATGCCAAGCGCAGCGTCAAGGTGGGCACCGTGGGCGAAACCATTGCCAAGGTGGCCGACACCGGCAAGTTCGACCTGCTGGTCATGGGCTCGCACGGCCACGGCGCGATTGCCACCCTGGTGATGGGCTCGGTCACCACCCAGGTGCTGGCCCACAGCAAGGTTCCGCTGCTGATCGTGCGGTAACTCACCGGCGCCTTCGGGGGCGCAATCCCACCAAGCCCTGCTCTGCGGGGCTTTTTTTTCGCTCATGATTACCGCATGGTTTCTGAATGACCAATTGGTTTACTTTGATACCATTTGGTTATACATTCGCGCCACGCCCATCCTGGCGTGTCATTTCCATCGAAACCGAGAGGAGCGACCCATGAACAACACATTCAACCGCCGCACCGTCCTGATGGCCGCCGCCCTGGGCGCGAGCACCACCCTGCTGCAAGCCTGTGGGGGCGGCGATGACGAGCCCCAGCGCAACATCGTCGAGCTGGCGCAAAACACCCCCGACCTGAGCATCCTGGTCGAAGCCGTCACGGCTGCCGGGCTGGCCAACACCCTGAGCACCGGCACGCTCACGGTGTTTGCCCCCACCAACGCGGCCTTCGCGGCGCTGCTGGCCGAGCTGGGCGTGACCAAGGACGCACTGCTGGCCAACAAACCTCTGCTGACCGCCGTGCTGACCTACCACGTGCTCGGCAGCAAGGTGATGCGGGCCGATGTGCCGCTGGGCAAGGCGATCACGCCGGTGTCGGGCGGTTTCTTCAAGATCGAGTCGAACAACGGCCTCAAGATCACCGACGGCCGCAACCGCATGAGCACCATCACCAGCACCGACATCCAGGCCAGCAACGGCGTGGTGCACCTGGTGGACAAGGTGCTGCTGCCCGCCGACAAGGACATCGTGGCCACGGCCTCGGCCCTGCCGGACTTCAGCATCCTGGTCTAGGCCGTGGTGGCCGCAGGGTTGGTGACCACCTTGCAGGGCACCGGCCCGTTCACCGTGTTTGCCCCCACCAACGCCGCCTTTGCCGCGCTGCTGACCGAGCTGGGGGTGAGCAAGGCCGACCTGCTGGCCAATCCCGCGCTGCTGACCAAGGTGCTCACCTACCACGTGGTACCCGCACGCGTGCTCAAGGCCGAAGTGCCCACCAACACAGCCATCACCACGGTGCAGGGCCAGAGCTTCACCGTGAGCACCAGCCTCGTGATCACCGACCAGAATATGCGCACCAGCAACATCAAGGCCGCCGATGTGTTCACCAGCAATGGCGTGATCCACGTGGTGGACAAGGTGATCCTGCCCAAGTGATCCCCGGGGGATGCTCCCACACGCAAGAAAGCCCGGCATGCCGGGCTTTCTTTTTGACCGGATCCAGGAAAAAACCGGGGGGACTTCCTAGCGGGCCGCCAATCCGTCAAAACAGGTGCGCACCACCAGGTCAACAATCTCCGCGTCCGAGTACTGACCACTTTCCTTGAGAAAACTCACCACCGGGTCGCAGGCACGGGCATACAGGGTGTAAAGCACCACGATGGGCGGCAGGCTGGGGCTGATCACGCCCTGGGCCTGGGCTTCGGTGATCCATTCGCCGATCTGGTCGCTCACGCCCACCAGGCCGTTGAGGTAGTCCTTGTTGGCCATCAGCACCGCGCGCAGCGTGGAGTTGCGGCTGGGCAGCAGCGGCATTTCGTTGGTCAGCAGGCGCTCCAGCGACCAGCGCACCAGCGCGCGCAGCTTGTCCAGCGGCGGCATGTCGGCGGGCAGGCCCGCCAGGTAGGCCTGCACGCGCCCCAGAATCTGCACCATGGCGGCGCTGCACAGTTCTTCCTTGCTGCAGAAATGCTTGTACAGGCTGGCCTTCGCAATGCCCACGGCATTGGCGACATCGTCCATGGTCATGGCGTCAAAGGCCTTTTCGCCCAGCAGACGGCAGGCTGACTGGAGGATGGCCTCCTCGCGCGCCTGGTGCATCTGCTCCTTGAACGAGACTTTGGGGGGCTGGGTTTGCATGGCCTATATTTTATACATTACGGTAAAAAAATAAATGACTAAGTTGTAATGCAACTACGTCGTTCACGTTTTAACCAGCACAAAGCGTGCCTTCCACCATGCGCCCCGGAAGTGCACGCGGGGTGTGTTCAGGACACCAGCGACTGGGCGGCGGCGCCGGTCAGCGCGGCCGACAAGGCATCGAGCAGCTCGGATTCCAGGTTCCAGCAATGCCAGTACAGCTGGATGGGCAGGGAGCGGCCGGGCGCCAGGTCCACCATGCTGCCGTCGGCGATCGGGCCCCGCGCCAGCAACTCGGGCACCACCCCCACAGCCCAGCCCGCCGCCACGGCGCGCATCTGCGCCTCGGAGCCCGGCACAAACAGGTGGTTCAGCGCCACACGCTTGAGCCCGAAGGCGCGCGCCACAAACTCGGCCGCCATGTCGTCCTTGCGGTTGAACGACAGGAACGACACGTCGCGGAAGTTGTGTGGCGTGAGCCCATGCGGCAGATGCTGCTCAGCGTAGCTGGCCGACGCCACGGCCACATAGTGCATGGCCCCCAGCGGCACCATCTTGCAGCCGCGCAGCGCCTGCTTGAGCGTGGTCACGCAGCCCAGCACCTGGCCCGAGCGCAGCCATTCCTGGGTGAAGTCCTGGTCGTCCACGATGATTTCGAGCGGCAGGCGCTCGCGCACCAGGTCGTGCAGCGCGCCCATGGCCCAGGTGGCGATGCTGTCGGCGTTGATGGCAATCGAGATGCGCTCGTCCTCGCGCGTGCCGCCGGGGGCGCTGGGCGCCAGCTCCTGCAAGTCGCGCTCCAGGTCGGCGCGCAACAGGCGCATCTGCTTGGTGTGCTTGAGCAGCAATTGCCCCGCCGATGTGGGCCGCAGCGGCCGGCTGCGCACGATGAGCACCGAGCCCACCTGCGCTTCGAGCGCGCGCAGACGCTGCGACACGGCCGACTGCGTGACATTGAGGCGCTGCGCTGCGCGCTCGAAACCGCCCTCTTCAACGATGGCAGCAAGGCATTCGAGGGCGGCGGGGTCGTAGGTGCTCATGGTTCTGGTCTCCGGCAAGGCAACGGCAGCAGGGGTATTTGCATTAGACGCCCTGATGTTTTTGGAGTAAGTTTAATTTTGCTTTTAGTAGAACGCAATGTCGCGCACACTGCGCCCTCATGAAAACCATTGTTTTGGGCGCCGGCATCATCGGCATCAGCACCGCGTGGCACCTGCTGGAGCGGGGCCATGAGGTCATCGTGATCGACCGCCAGCCCGATGCGGCGCTCGAAACCAGTTTTGCCAACGCGGCGCAGATCTCGGTGAGCTACTGCGAGCCCTGGGCCAACCGCGAGGCGCCGCTCAAGGCGCTCAAGTGGATGTTCGACAAAGAGGCACCGCTGCTGTTCCGCCCGCAGATGGACTGGCAGCAATGGCGCTGGGGCCTGCAGTTCCTGGCGCAGTGCAACGACATGGCGTTCGAGCGCAATGTGCAGCAGATCGTGGCGCTGGGCGCCTACAGCCATGCAGCGCTGAAGGACCTGGTGGGCACCACCGGCATCGAATACAACCGGCTCGAACGCGGCATCGCCCACTTCTACACCGACCAGAAATCGTTCGACGCCGCAGGCCATGCCGTGGAGCTGATGCGCAAACACGGCGTGCAGCGCCGCCTGGTGAGCCGCGACGAGCTGCTGCAGATCGAGCCCGCCTTCAAGGCCTATGGCGACAAGATCACCGGTGGCACCTACACCAGCACCGACGAAAGCGGCGACGCGCGCGTCTTCACGCAAGAGCTGGCACGCCGCTGCATCGCACGGGGCGCACAGTTCCTGTATGGCCACGATGTGCTGCGCCTGAACAAGATTGGCAATGCTATTGATTCTGTAGCTGTCATGGCACGCCAGCCGGGCGGTGGAGGCAAAAAAGACTTCATATTGAAGGCCGATGCGGTCGTGGTGGCCTGCGGCTCCTACAGCGCGCCGCTGCTGCGCAGCGTGGGCGTGGACCTGCCCATCTACCCCGGCAAGGGCTACAGCGCGACCTTTCCGCTGCTGCGGCCCGAGGGCGCGCCCATGGTCTCCACCATCGACGACGGCAAGAAGATCGCCATGAGCCGCCTGGGCAACCACCTGCGCGTGGCCGGCACCATCGAACTCAATGGCTGGGACCTGACGCTCGACAGCTCCCTGGCCCGCGCCCGCTGCCACATGCTTTCGCGCCGCATCGAGGCCATCCTGCCCGGCGTGTGCGACACCCGCACGCCCGAAGAAGGCGGTAACCCGCAGTACTGGACCGGCCTGCGCCCCGCCACGCCCACCAACATCCCCTTCATCGGCCGCACGCGCGTGGGCAAGCTGTGGGTAAATGCGGGCCACGGCACGCTGGGCTGGACGCATGGCGCGGGTTCGGGCAAGGCGCTGGCCGAACTGATAAGCGGCCAGGTGCCTGCGATGAACTTCGGCTTCTGCGGCATGGAACAGGGCAACCGCACCCTGACGGCCAAGGTGGCCTGAGCCACATCCACGCTGCCGCCCCGGCGTCCGGGGTGCCACCGGCCCCAGGCCTCCCTCAACCAGCCACCGGCACCACGCCGGGCCCGGTGGCCAACAGGATTTCCAGACCCTGGAAGCCCCCCGCCAGCATCACCACCAGCGTGGCCGCCAGCACCACCCCCACCATCAGGGCCGCCGCCAGGACCGGGGCGCGCAGCCTGGGGGGCAGGTTCCAGTACAGCGCACAGCCCACATGGGTGCACAGCGCCAGCACCGCCAGAAAGTAGTACGGCCCGAAGAACCACTGCCAGGGCGGCGTGTGCATGCCCGCCGCCGCAAACTGCAGATTGGTGTCCACCCCTTGCTGGCGCGCTGCCAGCACGGCCGCCACATGGATCAGCAGGAACAGCGACAGGTACGCACCCGACACCGCCTGTGCCCACGCCACGGCACCCCGGCGCAGGCGCCAGCCGCGCCACAGCAGCGTGAGCCCGCTGCCGACCTGGAACAGCACACCCGCCAGCAGCAAGCCCTCGACCACAGGTTGGCGGTAGATGCTGCGCAACGCCTCCAGCACCGCCTGGTGCGCAGCCGCCCCCGCCAGGCCCGCCAGATGGCCCAGCACATGCACCACCAGAAACAGCGCCAGCGCCATGGCACTGGCCCGGTGCAGCGTGCGCAGGGCCGGGCGCTGGCGCCACACCCAGGTGCCCGCCAGGCCAATGGCGGCGGCGCCCAGGGCGAGCTGGCTGGTGTCATTCATGGCGGGGTTCTCCGGGTGGCGGGTTGCGTGGATGGCGGCAGAATAGGCCGCCCCGGCCTTGCCGCCTACTCGCATTGCGCTCAGGTTTGCCCATGTCCAAAGCCGTTTCACCCCCCCGACGCACGCCCCGGCAGGAACGCTCGCAGTTCACGGTGGATGCCATCTTTGAGGCCGTGGCCCGCATCGTGGCCACGCAGGGCGAAGGCGCCCTGACCACCAACCGCATTGCCGAGGTGGCGGGGGTGTCCGTGGGCTCGCTCTACCAGTACTTTCCGAGCAAGGAGGCCATCCTGGTGGCCATGCTGGACCAGCACTGCGACCGCGTGATGCTGGCGCTGGATGCACTGCTGGCCCAGGCCCGCACCGAGGGCTGGCCCCCCGAGCAGCAGGTGCGCCACTATGTGCGCCACTACCTGCAGGCGTTTGGCGGGGGGCCGCAGGAGCTGCGGGCCCTCGCCCGCCTGTCGTGGAAGCAGGACTACCGCGCAACCATGTTGGTGTCGGTGCGGGGCACCAGCGAACGCATTGCCCTGCACCTGCAGCGCATGGCCGACGAGCACCATCTGCAACCGCCATCGGCCGCGCAGCTGTTTGTGCTCACGCGCGCCTTCATGGGCGCCGTGCGCGCCGCGTCGCTGGAGCAGTCGCCGCTGCTGGACAGCGCGGAGTTCGAGGATGCGCTGGTCGCGCTGTGCCTGGCGTACCTGCGGCCCGTGCAGGCCAGCGCTACGATGGCGCCATGACCACGCCCACCGCTCCTCACTACCTGTTCCTCACCACCTCCACCCGCGAGCCGGGCCATGTCGGCAACACCGAATGGCTGGCCCGCCAGGCCGCCGCCGCGCTGCCTGCGGGCACCCCACAAACCTGGCACCACCTGGCCCGCATGGACCTGCCGCCTTTTGTGGACCAGCGCCACACCACCGGCACCTACGCGCCGCCCGAGGGCGACATGAAGACCCTGCTCGACGCCACCCTGGCGGCCACACACATTGTGTTTGTGGCCCCGGTCTACTGGTACAGCATCCCCTCGCCGCTCAAGACCTACCTGGACCACTGGAGCGCCTGGATGCGCGTGCCGGGCCTGGCCTTCAAGGAGCCCATGGGCGCCAAGACGCTGGCACTCATCACCACCAGCGGCGACCGCACCAAGGCCCAGCCCATGATCGATTCGGTGGCACTGTGCGCGCAGTTCTTGTCGATGACCTGGGGCGGCGCCCTGTGGGGCAAGGGCGGGCCACCGGGGGCCGTGCAGTCTGATGCACAGGCCGTGGCAGCGGCCAGCGGTTTCCTCAGCGCACCCTCCGCCGCGTAGCGCGCTCAGAAGGTGTGAATGAATCCGGCGTGCCCGAGCAGGCCGCCAAAACGCGGCCGGTCTAGGCGCAAAGCGCAGCCATAGCTCGGGCTATGGCGAGCATTGGCAACGACGAGCGGGTGTGTTTTGGCGGGATGAGCGGGCATGGCGGGTTCGTTCACACCTTCTCAAGAATCCAGCGACCAGTGCTGGGCCAGGATGCCCAGCCATTCATGCAGCGCCAGGCTGCTGTCGGCCAGCGCAGAGGCCCGGGGCAGCAGCCGGTACAGCTTGCGCGCCTGCCCACCCTTGAAGCCCGTGGGTGCAGGCAGCACCTGCAGCCCGGCCCGCTCAAAATCCCGCGTCGCGCGCACCATGTGCCAGGCATGGGTGACCAGCGCAATGCGCTCGATGCCTGCGGCCTTGAGCTGCGCCGCCGATTTTTCGGCGTTGTTGCGGGTGTCGAGCGATTCCACCTCGGTCCAGCGCACCCGGCCCTTGAACTCGCGCTCCACCACGTCCTTCATCACCAGCGCTTCGGCGCGCATGCCACCCGTCGAGCCCCCCGTGGCCAGAATGGGCAGCCCCGTCTGCTGCTGCAGGTACACGGCGTAGCGCACCCGCTCACGGGCGCCCCGGCTGAGCACGTCCACCCCGTATTCAGGGGCAACCGTGTCGGCCCCGCCCCCCAGCACCACAATGGCCTGGACTTTCGCCTGGGGCAGTTGCTGGGGAGCCACGGCAGGGTGACGCTCCAGGCTGCGCACCAGCGCATCGGCCACGGGCGGCCACGACAGCGCCAGCACAGACAACAGCGACAGCACCACCACGGCCAAGCCCGTGCGGCGGTGGTAGCGCGCGAGCCACAGGCCCACAAACGCGAGCAGGATGCTGAACACCGGCGGCATCAGCAGCGCAGACAGGATTTTCTTGAGGGCAAACAGCATAGGGGTCACATCCGAGGCGGCGATCATGCCAGCACGCAGCGGCCAGTCCTGGCCCGGGTTGCAGCCACCCGCCGGTCAGTGCAGCCAGCGGCGCCGGGCCAGAAAGTCCAGCAGCGCGGCGTCAAACCCCTCGGGGTCCTCCAGCTGCGGCCAGTGCCCGACATGGGGCAGCTGCAGGGTTGCCGCATCGGGCAGCACCTGGGCCAGGGCTTCCAGGGCCACAGGCGGCGTGCAGCGGTCCAATTCGCCCCCCACCAGCAGCGTGGGCATGGTCAGCTGCGCCAGGGCGGCGGCGCCCCGGTCGAACGTGGGCAGGGCCGCCAGCGCTCGCCGGTAGGCCCCCGGGTAGACCTGGGCCAGCGCGTGGCTGGCCAGCCGCACGCCTTCGGGCAGCGCGCCGGTGCCGATGAACTGGGGCACCTGCGTCTGCGCCAGCTGCTCCATGCTGCCACCGGCGTCCAGTGCCTCAAGCGCACGCAGGCGGGGCGCCACCCAGTCGTCCACCGCCTGCGCATCCAGCGCGGGCCCGCCCGCGCACAGCACCAGGCGGCGCACCTTGGACGGGTCGCGCACGGCAGCCTCCAATGCCACCATGGCGCCCATGCCGTGGCCCACCAGCGCCACGGGGCCGCCCTGCAACGCGTCGATCAAGGCCAGGCAGCTCTGCGCCAGCGCCTTGAAGGTGTAGGGCTCCACCGGGGCGCTGCGGCCATAGCCGGGCATGTCCCAGGCCACGGCACGGTAACCGGCGGTGGCCAAGGTCTCCACCTGCGGGGCAAACGTGAGGTGATCGCCGTCGGCGTCGTGCAGCATGAGCACGGTGGGGCCCGCGCCCAGGGTGGTGAAGGTAGGAAGGACGGCCATGCGGTGGAAAAAGGCAGTAAACCCCGCAACAGCGCGGTGGTGGGAGCCGCCTGATAATAGTTGCTCCCTTCCATTGCCCCCATTGCCGCCCCTGCGGGCGCCGCCCTTCGTGAACCCCTCGCCCCCCCGCCCCGCCCTTGCCCTGCCTCCGAGCTTTTCCACGCGCGAGTTCCGCAATGCGCTGGGCATGTTTGCCACGGGCGTGACCATCGTCACCGCCCGCAACGCGGCGGGTGAGCTGGTGGGGCTCACGGCCAGCTCGTTCAATTCGGTGTCGCTGGAGCCCCCGCTGGTGCTGTGGAGCCTGTCGCACGGCGCCAGCTCCATGCCCGCGTTTGCCGATGGCTCGCACTACGCCATCCATGTGCTGGCCGCAGACCAACGAACGCTGGCCGAGCGGTTCGCCACACGCGGCATCGATCGCTGGGCCGGGCTGGAGCACCGCCCCGGCATCAGCGGCGCCCCGTTGTTGGCCGGTGCCGCCGCCACCTTCGAGTGCTTCAACCGCAGCCAGTACAAGGAGGGTGACCACACCATCTTTGTGGGCGAGGTGGAGCGCTGCGAGCACCGCGAAGGCGCATCGCCCCTGCTGTACCACGGCGGCAAGTTCTACACCGAGCACCCGCTGTGACCACCGCCTCCGTGGTGGTGCGCCACGTGAACATCGGCACAGCCCGGCGCCTGAAGATGGGCGAGCGTTCCATCCTCAGCGCCATCGGCAAAACACCCGTCACCGGCCCCGTGGCGTTGGGCCCGCTGGGCCTGGCAGGCGACGAGCAGGCCGACCTGAGCGTGCACGGCGGCCTGGCCAAGGCGGTGTACGCCTACCCGGCCGCGCACTACGCGTTCTGGCAGGCCCAGCGCCGCGAGCGTGGGGTGAGCCTGTTCGACGAGGCCCTGCCGCCGGGTTTCCTGGGCGAGAACCTCACCATCGACGGCCCGCTGGAGCACGCGGTGTTTGTGGGCGACGAATGGCATTTTCCCGACTGCGTGCTGCGCGTGACGGCCCCACGCGAGCCCTGCTTCAAGTTCGCTGCGGTGATGGGGTTTGCCCAGGCGGGCCGCGCCATGGCGCTGGCAGGCTGCTGCGGCTACTACCTGGCGGTGGACCGGCCCGGCACCCTCGTCGCCGGGCAGACCGCCACCGTGGTACCCGGACAGCGCGGGCTGAGCATCGCCCAGGCGTTTGCAGGCAAGTTCGCCAAACACGCGCGCTGACAACAGCTGCCGCGCAGGCTCAGGCGTCGCCGTGGCAGCAGACGCAGAGCTTGTTGCCCTCGGGGTCGCGGAAATACGCCCCGTAGTAGCTCGCGTGGTACTCGGGCCGCAGGCCGGGCGGGCCTTCACAACGGCCGCCATGCTGCAGGGCCAGCGCGTGCACGGCGTCCACCGTGGCACGGTCGGCAGCCAGCAGCGCGTTCATGGCGCCGTTGCCCGGCGCGGCGGGCTGGCCGTCAAAGGGCCGACCAATGAGGAACAGCGGGCGCGCTACCCCGGGGGTCTGCCACCCAGCCCAGGGGCGGGCGGGCTCGGTAAAACGCAGCACCAGTCCGAGGCGCTCCAGCACGGGGCTGTAGAACGCCATCGCCCGGTCAAAGTCGTTCACGCCGATGAACACATGGGACAGCATGGCTGGGCCTTTCGCACGGCGCGTCACGCGCCGTGCTTCAACGCACCGTGTCCGGCAGCTCGATCTTGACTTCGAGCACTTCGAGGTTGTCCTGGCGCTCCAGGTGCACCTTGAGGTCGTCGGGGTTGATCTTCACGTACTTCGAGATCACGGCCACCAGTTCGCGCTGCAGCGCGGGCAGGTAGTCGGGCTCGGAGGCATTGCGACCGTTGCGTTCGTGCGCCAGGATGATCTGCAAACGCTCTTTGGCGACGCTGGCGGTTTTTTTCTTCTCGCCGAGCAGGAAGGAGAGGAAAGAAGCCATGGCTTATTTGCTCCCGAACAGGCGTTTGAAGAAACCGGGCTTTTCCGCCTCGATGAAGCGCAACGGCTTGTCGGTGGCGCCCAGAAAGCGGTCGATCACATCCTTGTAGGCCTCGCTCACATCGCTGCCCTGCGAATGGATCGCAGGCGTGCCCTGGTTGGACGACTGCAGCACCACTTCCGATTCCGGGATCACGCCGATCAGCTTGATGCGCAGGATGTCCTGGATGTCTTCCAGGCTCAGCATCTGGCCGTCCTGCACACGGCTGGGGTTGTAGCGGGTGATGAGCAGGTGCTCCTTGATGGGCTCGCCGCCTTCGATGGCGCGCTTGGTCTTGCTGCCCAGCATGCCCAGGATGCGGTCGGAGTCGCGCACCGACGAGACTTCAGGGTTGGTCACCAGCAGCGCCTCGTCGGCAAAGTGCATGGCCATGAGCGCGCCGCTCTCGATGCCGGCGGGCGAGTCGCAGACGATGTACTCGAAACCCATCTCTGCCAGGTCCTTGAGCACCTTTTCGACGCCGTCTTGCGTGAGCGCGTCCTTGTCACGCGTCTGGCTGGCGGCCAGCACGAACAGGTTGTCGCACTGCTTGTCTTTGATGAGGGCCTGGTTCAGGTTGGCCTCGCCGTGGATGACGTTGATGAGGTCATACAC
>Ga0187844_10001904_pt1 | contig 15406 bp, 11 predicted proteins | sample SpaLakP09_SKY_50_FD_134517 | JGI IMG/M metagenome (GOLD analysis project Ga0187844, IMG submission 134517) | Oligotrophic lake water microbial communities from Sparkling Lake, Wisconsin, USA - SP09_SKY_50 | ecosystem: Environmental > Aquatic > Freshwater > Lake | place: USA: Sparkling Lake...
ACTTGACGTTGAGCTTCCTCAAATTTATCGAGTTGCTGCATCGCGTTGCTAGCATCGACGATGGTAATTACGCCATCCAACAAATAGCTAGTAGCGATTTCTTCATCCATGAAAAACGTTTGTGCAACCGGGCCGGGGTTAGCAAGGCCGGTGGTTTCGATCACCACACGATCAAATTTTAGTTCGCCGCTGCGCTGCTTTTGTGCGAGCTGACCAAGTGCTGAAATTAAATCGCCGCGCACGGTGCAGCAAATGCAACCGTTATTCATTTCAACGATTTGTTCGCGCGTGTCTTGCACCAAAATTTCATTGTCGATATTTTCTTCACCGAATTCATTTTCAATCACGGCGATACGCTGTCCGTGATCTTCATGCAATAGGCGGTTTAGTAGCGTGGTTTTGCCGGCGCCTAAAAAACCGGTCAGTATCGTAGCGGGAATAAGAGCCATGAATTAATCTTGCTTTGCTGGTGAATCTGGTTGAGATGGATTGGGTTGTTGCTGTCTGTTGTGGTTCGTTGTAGCTCGTCGCAGCTCGTATTTAATCGCGTGAGGTTTGCTTTTTCGCGCGTGGATGTGCGGCATCATACACTTGCGCTAAGCGCTGAAAATCTAACGATGTATACACTTGAGTTGATGCGATCGATGAATGGCCCAGCATCTCTTGCACAGCACGCAAATCCCCCGATGATTGCAATACATGTGACGCAAATGAATGCCTCAGCATATGCGGATGTACGTCGGCGGGTATGCCCAGTGCTTGTGCGTGTGCTTTGATGCGTGTTTGAACTGCGCGAGCGCTTATCCGTTGTCCACGCGCAGTAATAAACAGCGCATGTGGATCACAGCTTGGTTTTTCGCTAGTGACCGAAGCTCTGTGTGTTAGCCATTCTCGTATCGAGAGTAATGCGGCGCCACCCACGGGTACTGTGCGGCGCTTATTGCCTTTGCCGGTGACGGTGACTTCGCATCCGTCGAGATCTAGCCAGCCTAGTGACGAATGATCGCGGGTGTCTGAGTACTGAACATCAAGCCCAACCAATTCAGAAACGCGTAGCCCGCTTGAGTACAACAATTCAAACATGGCGTGATTGCAAAGTTGTTGAGTTATATCGGAGTCTGAAGCGTCAGATCCATCGGCCTTCGCGTAGCTACCGCTGACTAATCTCACTGCGTCATCGACTCCCAAAGCTTTTGGAAGAGCGCGTGCGCGCTTGGGTGCTTTAACGCCATCGACGGGATTGACGGTGAGTTGATGGTGTACGGCCATCCAATTAAAAAATCCTCGCCATGCAGACAACTTGCGTGCAATCGAGCTGGGTGACAAACCGCGCGAATGCAATTGCGCAGCAAAGCGTCGCGTATCAAACGCCGTAATTTTGGATAGAGATGGAATTTTCTTTTCAACGCATAGCGCACTCAATTGTTCGAGGTCGCGCTGATAACTATCTAAGGTGTGCTCAGATAACTTGCGTTGCGTTTGCAAGTGTTGCAGATAGCTAGCGATATGCTGCTGATCTGCAGCGTTAAAGGATGTGTTCTCTTTACTGTCCATGCACTGTGGCGCTGGCGATCTCGCCGATCTGCCGCAGAAAATGAGTATCCATCTCGGCCGTAAAGCGCGCCGGATCGGGTGAGCCCAGCACTAATAAGCCAAAGCATTCAGTAGTGCCTGGTGCGCGAAGTGGAATCAAGGCTACCGATTGAATTGTCGACGAATCGCTCAGCCATGCCACGCCAGGCTTATTGGCGGAGGGGCCGCAATATGGATTGACTTGCTGAGCAGCGAGTGTTTTTGCTGCTTCTAAATCCGAGGCTTCGTGCCATTTCGCATCTAAGTCTATGGAGGCATCCCACACTCGCAAGCTAGCCGCCGGAACTTTGAAGCAGTCGCTTAAGGTTTCCAGTGCCGACTCTGCGGGTTGATCTGAGCGTGCGGCCAGAAGTTTTAACGTCCATTCATGGATTTTCACCATGATGCCGTCATTATCTTTGGCATAACGCGACTGATTCACTAGCTGTAATTCGAGGTTGCGGATTTTTTCGCGTAGCACTTCGACTTGGCGCTCTTGCAGTGAGACAGTGCGGCCACCGAGTGCGGTCGTCAGCTTAAAGCCGGCAATCAGGTCGGGATGGTCTTCAAAAAAATTGGGATGATCTTCCAGATAGAGTGCAACGGCGTGGGCGTCTGGGGTAGCGGTCATGATGGTAGTCGGTGATCTCGAGTGAAATTCAGGAATTCCCGAATTGTATCTGGGTCTGAAACCGATGGCTTGAATAAAAAAAGGGCACCCTGAGGTGCCCACAAAACTACAGAGGAGATTAGATCGCAGAAAAAACCTGCAGACTCACAAACAGGCGATTCAAGACGTGATCAAGCGATTGCTCTATCCTGAATCAGCCTGCCTTTAACAGCATCAAAAAATGTGGCGAATACCTAAATTAAGTGCTTTGTCGCCATAACCTGGCTCGGAATTATTACCAACGGTGAGCAAGCTATTGGTTCCATTGTTAATACGTCCCCACGCCGCATACAGATTGGTGCGCTTAGACATGGTGTAGGTATAGCCCAAAGCTACTTGGTTTGCATTACCTGTCATGTTGTCGTCCCCATCTTTGTAGATGTAAGAGGCTATGAAGGTGTGTTTGTTGAATGGCACCTGAGCACCGATCAGATAATCTTGGCTCTTGCGACGAATAGGGGCGTATACCGCTTCATCGTTGTTAGTGACTGCGGCAAAAAGCTTGGCGACTTTCACATCCCAGTTGGCGGCGAGAATCCAGTTAGATATTTCATCTGTTTTCGTAGCCGCGCTGGTATCGGTATTTTTTCTTAGGTAGCCTAAACGGACATTCACAGGAGCGCCGCTGTAGTTGATGAAGGCGCCTAATTGACGGCTTCTGACCACGCTGTCGACTTGTTCGCCAAAACCATAGGCTGCTTCAGCACTAAAACCTGAAAACACGGGTGAGGTGTATTTCACCGCATTGTCCATGCGGATGTTTGAAGCTGGCATCAGCATGTTTTGTGCTGCGCCGGCCATACCTGCTGCGAAGGGGTCACCGACCAACATGGTCAAGAAGTAAGGCGTGTACTGGCGGCCCATCGTGACCGTACCCATATCGCTTTGTAAGCCAACAAAGCTTTGACGAGCAAAAGCGGAATTGGCTTGATTAAAGCCGCCTTTGTCGGCAGCGATACCGGTTTCCAAAACAAACAGCGCCTTCATTCCGCCGCCCAGATCTTCGGTACCTTTAAAGCCTAAACGAGTGCCGGATTGAGCGCCGCTTGTTAATTTATTAATTGCTCCCTTTGCTGTTCCTGCGGAGGTTGGGCCAGTCGGGCCACCACTTTCCTGAACAAATCCCATATCCACAATTCCATACATCTCTATTGATTGTGCCTGAGCGGCACTGGCAAACGCGCCGGCCAACGCTAGCGCAACGAGTGATTTTTTCATTTTTGCATCCCCTTATCGAAGTTTTGTTGAGAATCCGCTCGGGTCGGATTGGAGCAACATTAATTTCTAAAATGAAAACACTCTTAACTTCGGTGCGCTTGAAAAAAAGCTTTCTGACAAAAAGAGGCTTATTGATGAATGTTGTTGTTTTATTGGCACTAACTGACGTTGACGCTGCCCCCACTCAAAGCGCAAAGTCTGGTTTTAATTTTGATAACGCTGGGTCAGCGCGTTCGCAACTTTTTGCGTTAGAAAAGAGTTGTTGTGACTAACAGTCAGGAGTGGGCTAAACCTACTTTTGACGTGTGCGCTGGCCGAAGTTTTCTAAGGCGCAGCTCTACTTATCATGGCCAATCGAGAGGAATTACTCATCATTCGCGCGGCTCGCGCGGGTAAAGCGCCAGCTCAGCTAGCACTGGGCAAGCGTTATCTATTTGGCGGCGGAGGCTTGCCGCAAAGTCACTCCACGGCCTTACATTGGTTGCAAAAAGCAGCGGAAAACAATCAGCCTGATGCGTGGTTATTAATTGGTGCGAATGTACCTTTCGACGTTGCTCATCAAGTGAAGGATCCCTTACGCGTCGCGTTCTGGTACGAACGTGCATTTGATGGGGGCATAGCCAAGGCCGGATTAGTGCTCGCCTTGTTAGTTTTTTCTTGTTGGACTAGGGCTGAGCCATCGTTAAAACAGAAAGCCTTGCGGGCATTGCAAGCAGCGGCCGAGGCGGGATTGCCCGATGCACAATGGCTGCTTGCGCAACAGTTGGGCATTCGTGAAACTGCGCGACAGACTAAGCAGCATGATGCGACTGCATCGGAAGGCAATCAATTGAATGCAGCTGTTGAGTGGGCAACTCGTGCAGCCAAAGGTGGAGTTATCGAAGCGCAATACGTGCTTGCTGATAGTGCTTGGGAATCTGGCGATTATTTAAAATTTTTACTCTGGGCCTTACCTCTGGCGCAAGACATCGAGCGTCGCGCCAGCGGACTGACCATTCGCCGCCAGCCCAGTAACAAGTTAGAAACCGAATTACTGAGTCGTTGCGCACAAGCGTTGCTTATGACATCGGATCCCAACAGTCGCTTGATCGAGCATTACTTGCGCATGGCAGCTGAAGGAGGGCAAAGCAGGGCTCAACTGGCCTATGGTTTGTGGATCGCGCGTATGGATGAAAATGGTTTGCGATTAAGTAATGTCACTGGCGTTGCTCACTACAAAAAAGCTATTCGGTGGTTAACGATTGCGGCGGAACAAGGTGAAGAAAAAGCATCCTTTGCATTGTCACGCGTTTTTTTAAAGCCTGAATTTTCCCGCCGTAGCGTAGCGGAAGCGCGTAGATATTTAGAAATGGCCGCAAGTGGTGGTCACATGCGTTCACAATTAGAGATGGGTTTAATCGCATGGCGACAGCGCCGAATTGATCCGCGTACAGATATTCGTGCCGTGTACTGGTTACTAAAGGCTGCTGCGCAAGGTAACGAAGAGGCGCAGAAGCTATTACATAAAATTGTTCCGCCGATTAGAAAAGCTGACTGGGCGAATGTCGCGAAGCGCGCGTTCACGCGCGAGATGATGAGTCAGTATCCTTTCCTTGCGGCGCGAGTAGAACTTGGTTACTGGTTTGGTTTGACGCGAGCAGAGGCTTTGCTTATAGACGTACAAGAAGCCGACCATGGCCATTGTCTTGAAATTGATATACGAGAGCAGCATCCACGCAGTCGTCGCCGGCTAATACTGATATTAACCAGTGAGCAAAGACAGGCGGTTGACTACGCTGCACGTGTATTTGATACCGTCGATGGATCGCCGATTGGCGCTGAAGGTAATTATCGACAGCGCATATATCGATTTCGCAGTTTGATGAGCGCGCGTCGAGAGCACAACCGAAACCGGGCATAGGGCAATTTGCTACGGTAAGTTTCGAAAGCGAAAACTAAAAATTAGATATCGATACTGCCTTCAAACACACTAACCGCAGGACCGGTGAGCCTGACAGAGTGCTCACCGCCGTGCCATTCAATACTTAACTCTCCACCGCGCGTTGCTACGCTAACAGGTGAATCGAGTAGACCGAGTTGGACGCCAGCGACCACCGCTGCGCAAGCGCCAGTTCCACATGCTAGCGTCTCGCCTGCACCTCTCTCAAACACTCGCAGCTTCACATGCTGCCTATCAATGATTTGCATAAATCCGGCATTGACTCGTTTTGGAAAACGCGGATGATTTTCAATCGCTGGACCATCAGTAGCAACAGGTGCTTGGTCGACATCGCGCACAATTTGTACTGCATGCGGATTACCCATAGAGAGCACCACAGTAGAAATCAGTTTGCCATTCACGTCTAAAGGCCAGACTGAAGCAGCATGTTCTTTGTTAGAGGTCAATCCGTTCGAATCAAAGGGGACATTGTTTGCATCAAATATGGGTGGGCCCATATCGACGGTAATACGGCCATCATCTTCCAAGCGGGGGGTTATGACACCAGACATGGTTTCAACACGAATTTCACGACGGTCAGTCAAGCCTTTGTCGACAACAAATTTCACAAAAGCGCGCGCACCGTTACCGCATTGCTCGACTTCGCCGCCATCAGAATTAAAAATACGGTAGCGAAAATCGACATCGGGAGTGGTCGATTTTTCGACTACTAACATCTGATCTGCACCAATCCCAAAACGACGATCTGCAATGAAATGCCATTGATCAGGCGTGAGATTAACCGTCTGATTAATCGCATCGATAACAATGAAATCGTTTCCGGCGCCATGCATTTTTGTGAATTTAAGTTTCATCGTTGGTCTTTAAGCGTTGCTTTCAGTGGGGCTTGGTAGATGTATCTGCCGAATAGTCGAAGTGATATGAAGGTTAATTACAACAAAATCTAAGTATTTAAACCCAATTGTCGCATCAGCTAGGCGTAAACCAAACGGCATCGGCAAATCAAAAAGATTTTCTCACGGCTTCCGGAACTTAGGCCAAACAGTAGTTACGAAAATAGCCTGAGTAAAAATTGCCAGACACGTAAGTCCCTGCCTATCTCTTAAAAGTGCCAGAAATTTCTGCTCACGTTACTGGTTCACTCTACAAAACTATTCTCCCTTTTTTATTGAAAGGCTCGCCATGAGCACTCCGCCATTAAGCAGAAATAATTCAAGTAGTAAACTGGGTTTAAATAATCCGACAGATCAAAAACAAACTATTGGAGGCTCAACAAACTCACCCAGCGCGGATTCAGAAAAGGGTGATGGTAAACCGTGGAAAGCCGCACAAGGTGGAGCCGATGCTACAAAGCGGCCCACGTTGGGTAGCAAGAGATCGCAGCCTAATCTTTTTATAAACATGGACAGTACACGTCCGAATTCTTCGCATACGCCCCCTGTGGCGAGGGATATGAGCGGAACACCCACCAAGATAAGTACTTCGGCTGCACTCACGCCGACTTCATTATCGGATGCTCCATCTACACCCAAGTCGGCCAGTAGCAGTTCGAGTTCGAACGCAGCGCTGGCCTCCCCTAAAGCGAGTGAAAAGGGAGGGGTTCACGTATCTGATCTTCCCAAAGCGCTAAGCATGATTATTGATCTCGGAATTCAGAACCACATTCTTAAACCAGAAAAATTAGCATTGCTGCTTGTCACTGTTGACAATCAGTACGGTAAAAAAAAGGGTGATGAGAGTATAAAAACTATGCTGAGAGAACCGCTTTTCATCATAGATTATCGGTCGGCTGCAGGGACGCTATATGAAAAGCTGAATATCATTGAAAAATATTGCGAGCCTTTTATAAGTCATCATCTTGATCACCCAAAACTGGATGAGCTACTACAAAAAGTAATGCGTGAATATGACAAAGTGGGAGATAAAGTTACCAAACTTAGTGAGGGTTTGCGTGCAGTGGAACAAGTTAACCATCCAGAGATAGTGGCTTTGATGGCACCGTTGATGAAGTTGGTGGGAGACTATTTTTTTGGCTCAGATATGAAGTTAAAATCGTCGAAATTTCCAGAGCCTATAAAAAAATTATTAATTGAAATTGATCGTCAAGTGATTGCGCAGTTTGAAAAAAATGGCAGTGGTGAAATGAGAGAGTTATTACAGCGAAGAAAAAGTGCGCTGGTAGGCTTTATTTCTACGTTTTCTTTTATGACTATTTGGGCTCCTAAACTTGCAGCCGATACTAAAAAAAGCGCCGGTTTTTACGCAAAGTTAAGTAGCTATATAAATTCATACCTTGTTAATAAATTAGATCGCTTTGTGATTGATATTTTGATCAATCAGGAGCATCAGTCGGAAAAAGCAAAAAAACATGTTGGTGATTACGCAAAAGAGCTCAAATTAACTGCACAGTCAGCTAGTAAGCTTCAATTGGCGGGAGCTGAAAAGGGCGGCATGCTGAGCTCGATTAAAGGTTTGCTTTCGCCTAGATCGAGTTCAATTTCTCAATCCAGCGCTGCATCCAAAGAGGTGTCGGATGAAGACAGTGGCTTTAATGAAGAAGCAGCTCGGCAGCGTGAGATGCAAAGAAACAGAATTAAGAAGCTGGCGAAGTTTGCAGAAACAGCTGGGTTTGACAAAATTTCATCGGAATTTTTTGTCTTGATAAGAAATAAAATCATTGATCTGAAAGCCAAGGACTACAACGCGTTTACAAAAGATCCTGTTGATTATTGCCATAAGCAATTGGAAGTTTTCAAGATGCAAAAAGGTGAAAAAAATACCGACCCAGAGTTATTTGAAAAAATTGAGCTATCTATCAATTCATATTATGAAAATTTAGAAAGAAAAAATGAAGAAAAAAAGGCATGGCTTAATTCGCCCGCAATGACGCTAGCAGATGGCCCGCACATAAATTCGATTGAAGATGAAAAGGTCGATGAGAAAGGTGGCGCTGCGAAATCATCTGCATCGTTAGGTGAGGTAAAAGCCAGTGCAGATGTTCAGGCTGATTCAATCCAAGTTTCAGAAAAAACAGAATCTGACAGTAGCACGTCGGTTGAGACTGAAAAAAGTGATGATTAGGCGCGCGCTCTAATCGTATAGGCTCGGTATGCCTTTGGGCCGTGTTTTAAAGCGTTTGTGTGACCAAAAATATTCATCAGGTGCTTCTTGAATGCGCTCTTCAATGAAGGCATTCATGAAGCGAGTCGCCTGCTCTATATCGTCTCCCGGATAGTTTTCCCAAGGTGGGAAAAAACGCACTTCCCAGCCGCGATAATGCGGCTGGAATCGTGTCACGACGGGGATGATCTGGCCTTCAGTGGCTGCTGCCAGTCGTGCCGGTGCTGTCAATGTGGCTGCTGGAATTCCAAAAAATGGAACGAACACCGATTCCTTGCGACCGAAATCCATATCCGGAAGCATGAGGAAAGGTCGACCACTGCGCATGGCGCGAATGATGGGTTTAATGCCTGCATTACGCGCTAATAAATTGCGTTCATCAGTGGTAAAGCGCAATCGTCCTTTGCGCAGTGCTTCATCAAACAGTTCGCTGTGCTGACGTACATAGATTGAACAAGCGGGTCCCGCCATGGTGATGGCTGTGCCAGCGACTTCAAGGCACACAAAATGTGGGCAAAGATAAATGGTGGGTCGTTCTTTTGACAATTTCGTGGGAATGGCGGGCGTAACTTTGATTAATCGACGCAGCCGTTCGGGTGAGGCCCACCAAAGTATTCCGCGTTCTAAGATGCTGCGTGCATAACCTTGAAAATGGGCGCGAGCAATAGCGATGCGCTGCTTCTCTGTCATTTTAGGAAAACAGAGGCGTAAATTCGTGAGTGTGATGTGTCGTCGCTCGGGGATCGCGATAAATAAAATACTGCCTATGAATTTACCTATTCGCCCCAAGATGGGTAGTGGTAGCCAATGCAGTACCCACATAATCGCTAGTAGTAATCTCATGATGCCTGGTCCGAAGATAAAGCGATTGCAGGTGGTTGACCTTTAAAACGGTTGTAACTCCAAAAATATTGTGAGGGGCAGCGCGTAATTAAATCTTCCATGGCAGCGTTTATGATTCCTGCCTGCTCTTCAGGTGTTCCTGTTAACTGACGGTCAAATGTAACGAAGTGAACAGCATAGCCTTTGCCATAAGGTAGTCGTTCCGCATACGACAAGATAATGGTCGCGCCACTCATTTGCGCTAGCTTGGCAGGAAGCGTCATGGTGTAGGCGGGTTTGCCGAAAAATTTTGTCCACACACCTTCACCAGCGCGCGGCACTTGATCGGGCAAAAGTCCCACTGAGCCACCTCTGCGCAGTGTTTTTAATAGTGTACGAACCCCCGATAAATTCGCCGGAGCTAGCGCAAGGCCATCACGCTGACGTGCATTTTCCAACAATGGTTCAAGCATGGCCATGCGTGGTGGTCGGTACAGCGCGGTCAGTGGCGCGCGACTAGCGATAACTTGCGCGATGATTTCGAAGCAGCCTAAATGTGGTGTCAAAAAGATTACGCCTTTCCCGCTGTCTATGGCTGATTGAGCAATTTCCCATTCATACACCTTGGCCGAGCGCAGAACGCGCGATGAACTACCACACCAAATAAATGGAAGTTCTAATAAGTTTTTACCGGATTCTGCGATTGTCTGATGGAGTGTCGCGAGATAGCCGGCCTGCTTTAAATTCAATCGCATACGCTCACGGTAGGTGTGCGAAGAGGCGTAGGTAAGCCAGCCCGCAGCAGCACCAAGTGCATGCATCAGCGGCAGCGGCAGCCAAGCCAAAATCTGGAATACGCGCAGCAGCATGCGGAGAAAGTAAACGGAGACTTTACTCAAAACAAGAGAGAGGCGTAAAATACCACGAAAGTTTTCACCGCCGAGTTAATCAGACAACTTGCGAGGCGGTCTACAAATTTCGCTAAAGCGTCGCAGGCTCAGGAGATTGCCGCGACACGTTGTCAATCTTTTTAATTAGGGGCTTGCATGTCACACGAATATCTTTTTACTTCCGAATCAGTGTCCGAAGGTCATCCGGACAAAGTTGCTGATCAAATTTCCGATGCCATTCTTGATGCGATTCTTGAACAGGATCCGCGCGCGCGCGTAGCTGCCGAGACTTTGTGTAATACCGGTCTGGTCGTGCTCGCAGGTGAAATCACCACGTCGGCGAATGTGGACTACATTAAAGTCGCGCGCGACACACTCAAAGGCATAGGCTACGACAACACCGATTTTGGTATTGATTACCGTGGTTGCGCCGTGATGGTTTGCTACGACAAGCAGTCACCCGATATCGCTCAGGGTGTGGATGAAGGCAAAGGTATCGATCTGGATCAGGGTGCGGGTGACCAAGGCTTGATGTTTGGTTATGCCTGTAACGAGACGCCTGAGCTGATGCCGGCGGCTATTCACTACGCTCACCGCATCGTCGAGCGCCAATCGCAGTTGCGCAAAGATGGTCGCCTGCCTTGGTTGCGTCCGGATGCAAAATCACAAGTCACACTCAAATATGTGGATGGCAAGCCTGTTTCTATCGATACGATTGTGTTGTCGACTCAGCACGCGCCAGAAATGGAGCACAAGCAGATTGAAGAAGCCGTTATCGAGCAAATCATCAAACCTGTCGTTCCTAAAGAATGGCTCAATGGCACGCGCTTTTTAGTGAATCCAACCGGTCGTTTTGTCATCGGCGGCCCGCAGGGTGATTGCGGACTCACTGGCCGTAAAATTATCGTAGACACCTACGGCGGCGCAGCACCTCACGGCGGTGGTGCATTCTCAGGTAAAGATCCTTCCAAGGTTGACCGTTCTGCAGCGTACGCCGGTCGTTATGTAGCGAAAAATATTATCGCTGCTGGTTTGGCAGAAAAATGTCAGATTCAGATTTCATACGCTATCGGTATTGCGAAGCCAACGTCGGTGATGGTGACAACGTTTGGTACCGGTAAGGTCAGCGATGAAAAAATCGAAGCGCTGGTCCGAGAGCATTTCGATTTACGTCCTAAAGGCATAGTACAAATGCTCGATTTGCTGCATCCTATTTATCGTAAGAGCGCAGCCTATGGTCACTTCGGTCGCGAAGAACCCGAATTCAGCTGGGAGCGCACCGACAAAGCAGCCGCATTGAAAGCAGCTGCTGGCCTGTAATTAGTTTTCCTTAGTCTTGCAGGGCAGGTTAGCGATTCGCTGCCTGCCCTTTTTCTTTGCTGCGACATCGTCGACGAATAGGGCAGTAAAACTCAGTCTATTCTTGAGCGTAAAAAAAATAGCTGCTGCTACAGTCAATCGCATTACTCTGTTGCAGTGTTATGACTATGTGCATTCTTTTGCGTCGGTGTGGGTTGATTGGCTATACAGTACTCACATCATTAACTTTGCAGTTAGCGTTTAGTGTTACGGGCTACGCTCAAGAGGCCACTCCTCAGCCTAAAGCTGGACTTCCAGCTACATCATCGAATCAGATAGTCGCTCCTACAGAAGTCGATCATCTGATCATTACTCCGCGCGTAGTTAAAGGCAAAAAGCTTAGCGAACAACTTGAGCGTCGTAACGATAGTCATCTATCAAGTATCGCAGCAAGGTCATTAAGTATTGAGCGGCAGTTATCGGGTAAGTCACATTTACTTAAATTGGATAGAGCCGTTTCTTTGGACGAAGCGCGCGCACTGGCAGCCAAGCTCTCCACAAATACTGAAATTGAATCCGTAGAGCCCGACGTGCGAATGCAAGCGCATGCTTTTATGCCGAACGATCCTGGTTACTCAGGGGCGCCAGGTCAATGGCATTTCATGACGCCCATAGGTAGCAACGCTGGAGGCGCTGATTTGCCACCTGCATGGGACATGACTCTGGGTAATGGAACGGTAGAAGTCGCAGTGCTTGATACAGGTTATCGGCCACATTCGGATTTGCAGGCTGTGCTGCCTGGCTATGATTTTGTCAGTAGTGTGGCGATAGCAAATGATGGCAATGGCCGTGATGCTGATGCGAGCGATCCCGGTGATGCAGTTGTGGCGAATGAATGTGGCAGAGGGGCAGCTGCTGCGCGATCAAGTTGGCACGGCACGCATGTGATGGGAATTATTGCCGCGCTAATGAACAATGGTTTGTACGGCACTGGTATGGCGCCAAATGTGCGGATCGTGCCTGTCAGGGTGCTCGGTAAGTGTGGAGGCTATACCTCCGACATCATTGATGGAATGCGCTGGGCTGCAGGTTTGGCTGTTCCAGGTGCGCCCAAAAATGCGTATCCGGCTCGTATCATCAATTTGAGCTTAGGTATACCTGGCACGTGTTCGCGAGCGTTTCAAGCAGCGATCAATGATGTGAATGCTGCAGGCGCTATCGTGGTGGTCTCGAACGGTAATGGTGGTTATAGCAGCGTGAATCAACCTGCCAATTGCGCGGGCACACTTGCAGTGACTGCGCACAGCGTTGATGGTGATAGCGCGACTTACGCCAATCTTGGTGTGCAAACGTTAATTAGCGCACCCGGTGGCGGTTGTGGAACTCTCGCACGCAATTGCGTCGAAATACATTCATCTAACGGGTTAGGTATTTATTCGCTTGGAAATACTGGAGCTAGCAGGCCCGCATCCGATGGCTACTCAATTAAATACGGCACCAGCATGGCAGCACCCCACGTGTCCGGAGCGATTGCGTTGATGCTGTCACTTAATCCATCGCTATCACGTGATGAAATCGTTTCTTTATTGCGTGCTTCGGCACGAGCTTTTCCTGTAGGGAGTGCTTGTCTCTTGCGTGCGAATAGTGGCATGTGCGGTGCAGGTACTCTCGATGTCTATGCAGCGCTTACATCCATTGCGCCCGCTATACATATTTCGAATCTATCTCAGGTGGCGTCGCCCGGCGCGCTAGTTAATTTAGATGCCAGCGCTATTTCGCCTAGCGGCCATCAAGTTACCAGCTATGCATGGCATGCATCGCCCTCCAACAAAATCCCTATTAGCGTTTTAAATGCCGATACGGCGAATGCTAGTTTTGTAGCGCCTGCTACGGGCACGTATCAGTTCGTAGTGCTCGTAACCGACAGCAGCGGGGCTACTAGTAACGCGAGTGCCACTGTGCGCATCAATAGCGCGCCGGTCATTCAGAGTGTGACAACGCATCAGGTAGCTGCAGGAAAAACTCTAACAATTAAGTTAATAGCGATGGATGCGGATGGCAACAAACCCGTATTTCATGCGATTGCATTACCTGATGGGGCGACACTGAGTGCTGCAGGTGTGTTCAATTGGGCGTATGCTTCACCTATGGGGATTTACACCATTAGCGTGGCTGCCAGCGATCTAGATGCCACGGGTAGCACGATGAGCTTTACTGTTGAAGTGCCACAAGGCCTTCAGACAAGCGCAGGTGTCAGTAGCGGTAGCAGTTCGGGCGGCGGTGGTGCTATCGATGCCGAGTGGTTAATAGCGATCACGAGCTTACTCGTTATGACTCGCTGTCGACGTGTGCACTGAACTGAATTTATCAAACATTCTCAACGTTTTATGAATGATCGCCAGCGCACGAATTTTTTCGCGCTATTGATCTCGTTAGTGCTGTGTATTTCAATAGCATCTATCTATCCAGGCTCACTGCAGTTACTTATGTGGGATCGCGCAGCGATAGCTGCGGGTCAGTGGTGGCGCTTGCTGACGGCTCATCTGGTGCATCTGAATGCTCCTCACTTGCTATTGAATCTATTTGGGTTGCTGTTAATTCTAGAAATTTTGTGTCAATCAATGACTGCGCTCGAATTAACGAGCTTGCTACTGACAAGCGCAATGGGTGTTAGCAGTTTGTTGTGGTATTTGCAATCATCTTTGCTGTGGTATGCCGGTTTATCTGGTGTGTTGTATGGATTGTGGGCGGCGGGCGCAGTACTGACATGGCTGAGTGGGCGTCAAGGTTTGGCCATTTGTGCAGGAATTGCTTTAGTTGTTAAGTTAATTTTGTTTAATCACTCAGTTTTGAGCATGCCCGTCGTGTCTGTTGCACATGTGTATGGAGCTGCCTCAGGTTTGCTTTGGCTGTGCTTGTGGTGGGTAAGTGAACGCAAAGTGATTTTCGATTAAAATACTGCCCAGCCAAGGAGCGTTGCGACAGAGTTCATACTTTGCCAGGCTTGGCCTTCATACCGCAACTGCGCTCACGTTACTTTTTTTCAAAGAAAAGGAGGGCGTGATGAGCGCCGTATTAAAATCCGCAACTACCCACGACTATCACGTAGCTGACATCAGTCTGGCTGACTTTGGCAATAAAGAAATGCGTATTGCCGAAACCGAGATGCCTGGTTTGATGGCGATTCGTCAAGAATTTGCTGCGTCACAACCGCTGAAAGGCGCGCGCGTTACTGGTTCGTTACACATGACGATACAGACCGCCGTGCTGATTCAAACTTTAGAAGCGCTCGGCGCCCAAGTTCGTTGGGCTTCATGCAACATCTATTCCACACAAGATCATGCTGCGGCAGCGATTGCTGCAAGCGGTACCCCCGTGTTTGCCTACAAAGGCGAAACATTGGATGAGTACTGGGATTACACGCATCGTATTTTCGAATGGACGGATGGCGGTTACTCCAACATGATTCTTGATGATGGTGGCGATGCCACTCTGCTTTTGCACCTGGGTACACGTGCAGAAAAAGACATCAGTGTGTTGGACAACCCTGATTCAGAAGAATCGGCTTGCTTGTTTAATTCGATCAAGAAAAAACTCGCAACCGACAAAACGTGGTATTCGACACGTTTGGCACACATCATAGGCGTGACCGAAGAAACCACCACTGGGGTGCATCGTTTGTATCAGATGCATAACGAAGGCAAATTGGCTTTCCCTGCAATCAACGTCAATGACTCGGTAACCAAGTCAAAGTTCGATAACCTGTACGGTTGCCGTGAATCCTTGGTTGATGCAATCAAACGCGCGACCGACGTCATGATCGCAGGTAAGGTTGCTGTCGTGGCTGGTTACGGCGACGTAGGCAAGGGTTCGGCA
>Ga0187844_10001906_pt1 | contig 15396 bp, 16 predicted proteins | sample SpaLakP09_SKY_50_FD_134517 | JGI IMG/M metagenome (GOLD analysis project Ga0187844, IMG submission 134517) | Oligotrophic lake water microbial communities from Sparkling Lake, Wisconsin, USA - SP09_SKY_50 | ecosystem: Environmental > Aquatic > Freshwater > Lake | place: USA: Sparkling Lake...
GCCATGGAGGATGCCGAGCACACCGAGAAGCGCCTGGCCGAACTGACCGAAGCCGGCTTCGGCATCGCCATCGACGACTTCGGCACCGGCTTTTCCTCGCTTTCGCAGCTGCACGACATGCCGGCCTCCAAGATCAAGATCGACATCTCCTTCGTGCGCCGCGCCAAGACCGAGCAGGGCAGCCAGCTGATCCAGGCCGTGGTCAAGATCGCCTCAGCCTTCGGTCTGCAGACCGTGGCCGAGGGCGTGGAGACCGAGGACATCGCAGGCGTGCTGGCCCAGCAGGGCGTCACCCTGCTGCAGGGTTATCACTTCGGCAAGCCCATGAGCGCCGAGGATTTCGGGCGCTACCTGGTCGACAACTTCAACGTGGCCTGACGCTGACGAAGTCGGCCACGCTGTCCAGCACGGCCGGTTCCTTCAGGATCTTCATGTGGCCCAGCCCTTGCGTGGCCTGCAGTTGCGCCCCGGGGATGGCCCGGGCGTAGGCCTCACCATCGGCAAAGCGATTGATGCGATCGCCCTGGTCGTGCACCACCAGGGTGGGCACGCGGATGCGCGGACCCACGGCCGGCGGCTCGAACTGCGGCATCAGGATGCCTTCGCGCGCCTCGATGCGCCGCTGCATGGCACCGCGCGTGGGCTCGCTCAACCCGAACATGCGCGCAAACAGTTGCGTGTAGGCGTGCGGCGACGCCGGTGGCGCCAGCATCACCAGCCGCTGCACGGCCAGGCCGCGGCTCAGCGCGTGGGCTGCCGCATTGGCGCCCAGGGAATGCGCCACCACTGCCTGCAGGGTCAGCCCGCTGGCCTGCAGGCGCGCGACCACGTACTCGACGGCGCGCGCGAACTGCGGCAGGTTGCTGGTGCCGCCGGCACTGCGCCCGTGCGCCGGCATTTCCAGGATGAGGGCCTGCAGGCCCCGAGCGGCCAGGGCGGCGGCCAGCGGCAGCATCTGGCCGGCATGCCCGCCCCAGCCGTGCACCAGCAGCACGGCCGGTGCATCGCCGGCTGCCGTGCCGTCACGGTACAGCGTGAGGCCGGCGCGCTCGAAGGGCCAGCGTTCGATCGCCCAGTGCGCCGGCCAGGCGCGGGGCCGGCGCAGCCAGCGCGGCGGCAGCGGCGTGCCGAAGAGCCGCTGGGCCGCGCGCACCGCCAGGCCCGGCCAGAACTGCTGCGAGAGGGACAGGCCCAGGCGGGCCAGGCGGACGAGGGCGCTGTTGCCGTAGTAGCTGGCGCCGGCGGTCTGCGGGCTGGTCGACATGGTGGCGCTCCTCAGAAAAAGATCCAGTCACGGTTGCTGCGCGGGATGCTGCGCAGCGAGCCAAAGGCGGCGAGCACTCCGCGCAGCAGCAGATAGACGGCCAGGCCGGTCAAGATCATCCACATGATGGTTCCTTTCTTCGCACGGTCGTGCGAAATTTGGGCAAACAACAGGCGACATCGGATCAACGTCGCCCTTTGTTCACTCAGGCTTGGTAGCTTCGGAGCAGGCGCTGCCAGGTGGCCTGGGCCCGTTCGGCCGCGCGCGGGTCGCGCAGGAACCGGGCGTCATGCAACAACCCGATGGCCATGTTGGAAAGTTCGCCGACCAGCTGCTCGGGGTCCGTGTCGGCCCGTAGATGGCCGGCTTCGACCGCCTGCAGCACGGTGCGTCGCAGTGTGCTGCGCCAGGCAGCGACCTGCTGCAGCAGGAAGTCGCGCAGTTCGCCCTCGCGATCATCGAGCTCGAAGGCGCCGGCCGTGTACAGGCAGCCTTTCTGCACCTCAACTTCGCGCATGCGCACCAGCCAGCGCTCCACGATCGCCTTGAGCCGCGGCAGGCCCTTGGGCGCCTGCATGGCGGGCACGAAGACCTCGGCCAGGAACTGCCGGCCGTACTCCTCGATCACGACTTTCTGCAGCGCTTCGCGTGAGCCGACCCGCGAGAACACGCCGCTCTTGGACAGGCCGATGCGGTCGGCCACGACCTGCAGCGAGATCGCCTCCAGACCCTGTTCGCAGGCGAGATCCAGCGCCGCGCCGATGATGGCGGTGCGGGTCATCTCGCTTTTCACGGTCTTGGTGTCGGGCGTCATGGCGCAAAATTTAGCACGATTGTGCGAAATGTCAAGAAGCGCCGGGCCTCGGGCCCGCAGGGGCCGGTACGCAATCTTGCGGACGGGGGGCGATGCTAGAGTGCCTGGGCCGAACAAAAGAACAAGGCAGGAGACCATGCAAGCCCCCTACATTCCGCAAATCCGCCTCTACCAGAACTGGCTGCGCGAACAGCGCGGGCTGGCTTTCGACAGTTACGACGCGCTGTGGCGCTGGTCGGTGAGCGACTTGGACGCCTTCTGGCAGAGCATCTGGGACTGCTACGGCGTCTACTCGCCGACGCCGCACGCGGCGGCCCTGGCCGACAACCGCATGCCGGGGGCGCGCTGGTTTCCGGGGGCCCAGGTGAACTATGTGCAGCAGGTGCTGCGCCACGCGCAGATGGCGCACGCCGCAGGCTTTCCGGCCATCGTCAGTCATAACGAGCAGAGCCTGGCGGCGGGTGAGCCGGCGCGCGAGCTGAGCTGGCCCGAACTGCAGCGCCAGGTGGCCTCGCTGGCCCTGCACTTGCAGGCACAGGGCGTGCGCAAGGGCGACCGCGTGGTGGCCTACCTGCCCAACATTCCCGAGGCCATGGTGGCATTCCTGGCCACGGCCAGCATCGGCGCCATCTGGAGCCTGTGCGCGCCCGACATGGGCACGGCCGCCGTGCTGGACCGCTTCAGGCAGATCGAGCCCAAGGTGCTGATCGCCTGCGACGGCGTGCGCTACGGCGGGCGCGACACCGACCGGCGCGCGGCGGTGGCTGAGATCTGTGCGGCCCTGCCCACGGTGCAGCACCTGATCATGTTGTCCAACCTCGGTCTGCCGGACATCGAGAGGCGCGCGGGCGCGCGGGTGGCGCCCTGGGCGCAGACGGTGGCCCGCAAGGATGCCCAGACGGCGGCTTTCAAACCCTTGAGCGTGCCTTTCGACCACCCGCTGTGGGTGGTCTATTCCAGCGGCACCACCGGCCTGCCCAAGCCCATCGTGCACGGCCACGGCGGCATCATGGTCGTAGCCCTGGCGTTTTCGCTGCACAGCGATATCGGCTGCAGCTACGCGCCCAACAGCTGGGGCGAACGTTTCCACTGGTACAGCTCCACCGGGTGGATCATGTGGAACTCGCAGCTCAGCGGCCTGCTGACCGGCACCACCGTCTGTCTGTTCGATGGCAGCCCGGGCGGCGCCACGGTCGACGCGGCCGGCAACAAGGCGGCGCCGGACTGGACCACCCTGTGGCGCTTCGTGGCCGCTACGCGCGCCACCTTCTTTGGTGCCGGCGCGGCCTTCTTCGCCAATTGCATGAAGGCCGGCATCGATCTGCGCCAGTGCGGCCCGCTGAACCACGTGCGCGCCCTGGGCTCCACCGGCTCGCCGCTGAGCGAAGACGTGCAGGCCTGGACCAGCGACCAGATGGCAGCGCTGGGAACGAAGGACATCTGGTGGAGCAACATTTCGGGTGGCACCGACTTTGCCGGCGCTTTCATCGCCGGCAACCGCGAGCTGCCCCAGCTGCCGGGCGAGATGCAGTGCCGCGTGCTGGGCTCGGCCGTCGAGGCCTGGAACGAGCAGGGCGAACCGGTGATCGATGCGGTGGGCGAGCTGGTCTGCAGCCAGCCCATTCCCAGCATGCCGCTGTATTTCTGGAATGACGAGGGCAACCGGCGCTACCTGTCCAGCTACTTTGACATGTACCCTGCGGGTCATGGCCGCAAGCCCGGCGGCGGTGACGCGCCCGCATCGGCCGGCCCGGCCTGGCGCCACGGCGACTGGTTGAAGATCACAGCACGCGGCAGCTGCATCATCTACCGCCGCAGCGATGCCACCATCAATCGCCACGGCCTGCGCATGGGCACCAGCGAGCTCTACAGCGCGGTGGAGGCCCTGCCCGAGGTGCTGGACACCATGGTGGTGGACCTCGAATACCTGGGCCGTGAGAGCTACATGCCGTTGTTCGTGGTGCTGCGCCCCGGCCATGCGCTGGACGGGGCCATGAAGTCGAAGATCAACGACGCCATCAAGACCGCACTGTCGCCGCGCTTCGTGCCCAACGAGATCCTGCAGGTCGCCGAGATCCCGCGTACGCTCAGCGGCAAGAAGCAGGAGCTGCCGATCAAGAAACTGCTGTTGGGCCAGCCGCTGGAGAAGGTCGTCAACAAGGACGCCATGGCCAATCCAGGCTGCCTGGGCTGGTACGTGGACTTCGCGGCGCGCTACGCTGTCCGTTCGTCCGTCGCCTGAGCTTGCAACCAGGCCGCGAAGGCACCCAGTGCCGGGCGCGGCTCGCCCCGATCCGGCAACACCAGCCAGTAGGTGCGCCCACTTTTGAGCGGCCGCGGGCAGGCGACCACCAGCTCGCCGCGCGCCAGCTCCGGCTCGATCAGCAGGCGGGGCACCAGGGCCAGGCCCAGGCCTTGTGCGGCCGCCGCAGCCGTCATCGAGTACAGCTCATAACGTGGGCCCGACAACGCAGCGGGTGCCTCCACCTCCATGGCCTCGAACCACTGGCGCCAGGCCTCGGGGCGTGTACTCTGCTGCAGCAAGGGCAGGGCGACGAGGTCCCTGGGCTGGAGCCGCCTGCGTCCGCCCAGCAGGGCGGGCGCACAGACGGGCACCACTTCCTCCTCAATCAGCGCCATGGCGCGTGTGCCGGCCCAGTTGCTCACCTGTTCGACCGTGCCCGAATAGAGCGCGGCATCGAAACCGGTGTCGGTGAAAAGGAAGGGTCGGGTGCGGGTTTCGATGTGCACCAACAGTTCGGGATGCGAGTTCGCCAGTCGGGGCAGACGCGGCAGGAGCCAGCGGGTGGCGAAGGTCGGTACCGCGGCCAGGGAGATGCTGCCGGCCGTGCCCTGGCGCGACATGGCGTCCAGGGTGTCGCGCTCCAGCGCCTGCAGGCGCGGGGCAATCTGGCGTGCGTAATCGGCGCCGCCCGGGGTGAGCGCCACGCCGTGGCGAGTGCGCCGGAACAGCGCAATGCCCAGGTAGTCTTCGAGCGCAGCGATCTGGCGTGACACCGCGCTCTGGGTCAGGGCCAGCTCCTGCGCGGCGCGCGTGTAGCTCTCGTGGCGGGCGGCGGCGTCGAAGCAGGCCAGGGCTTGCAACGAAGGGATCTTGCGGCGCATGGTGTGCGAAATATACACAACTAGCCGCCTCAACAGGCTAGCGACAAGTAGCCGGCTGGGTTTATATATGCATTTCACTCATGTCTGGATGCCCATTTTTCGTTTGTCCGGGGTGGTTGGGGCGGCTACGATGGGGGCAGATTTCTGGAGTACTTACTTATGGCCAACGCCACCTTTCATTGGAACGATCCCTTCCTGCTGGACCAGCAGCTCAGTGACGACGAGCGCATGGTGCGCGATGCCGCCGCCGCCTATTGCCAGGACAAGCTGGCGCCCCGCGTGCTGGAGGCCTTCCGCCACGAGAAGACCGACCCGACCATCTTCCGTGAGATGGGTGAGCTGGGCTTGCTGGGCCCCACCATTCCTGAAGCCTATGGCGGCCCGGGCCTGAACTACGTGGCCTACGGGCTGATCGCGCGCGAGGTCGAGCGTGTCGATTCCGGCTACCGCTCCATGATGAGTGTGCAGTCTTCGCTGGTGATGGTGCCGATCTATGAATTCGGCAGCGAGGCGCAGAAGCAGAAGTACCTGCCCAAGCTGGCCACCGGCGAGTGGATCGGCTGCTTCGGCCTGACCGAGCCCGACCATGGCTCCGACCCCAACTCCATGATCACCCGCGCGCAGAAGACGGCCGGCGGCTACAAGCTCACCGGCGGCAAGATGTGGATCTCCAACAGCCCTATCGCCGATGTCTTCGTGGTCTGGGCCAAGGAGGTCAGCGAGGGCGGCGCCGTCGGCCCGATCCGCGGCTTCATCCTGGAAAAAGGCATGAAGGGCCTCTCCGCACCGGCCGTGCACGGCAAGGTCGGCCTGCGCGCCTCGATCACCGGCGAGATCGTGATGGACAACGTCTTCGTGCCCGAAGAGAACGCCTTTCCCGAGGTGCAAGGCCTCAAGGGCCCCTTCACCTGCCTGAACTCGGCGCGTTACGGCATCGCCTGGGGCGCGCTGGGTGCCGCCGAGGACTGCTGGTTCCGCTCGCGCCAGTACGTGCTGGACCGCAAGCAGTTCGGCCGCCCGCTGGCGGCCAATCAGCTGATCCAGAAGAAGCTGGCCGACATGCAGACCGAAATCAGCCTGGGTCTGCAGGGCTGCCTGCGCCTGGGGCGCATGAAGGACGAGGGCACGGCCGCGGTGGAGATCACCTCCATCCTCAAGCGCAACTCCTGCGGCAAGGCACTGGACATTGCCCGCCTGGCACGCGACATGATGGGCGGCAACGGCATCTCCGACGAGTTCGGCGTGGCGCGGCATCTGGTGAACCTCGAAGTGGTCAACACCTACGAAGGCACGCACGACATCCACGCCCTGATACTGGGCCGCGCGCAGACCGGCATTGCGGCCTTCGCGAACTGACACAATTCCTGCGCAAAATGGGGGCGGCAGCCGCTGCCGCGGAGGCCGATTTCAAGGATGAGACGACGCTATGAGTGACAAGCCCGCTGCCCTGCCGCATCTCAAGGTGCTCGACCTGTCCCGAGTGCTGGCCGGGCCCTGGTGCACCCAGATCCTCGCGGACCTCGGTGCCGACGTCGTGAAGATCGAACGCCCGGGCGCCGGCGACGACACGCGCCACTGGGGGCCGCCCTTCCTGAAGGACGCGCAGGGGAACGATACCGAACACGCGGCCTATTACACCTGCGCCAATCGCAACAAGCGCTCCATGACGGTGGATATCGCGAAGCCCGAAGGGCAGGCGCTGATTCGCCAGCTGGCCGCACAAAGCGACGTGCTGGTGGAGAACTTCAAGGTCGGCGGCCTGGCGCACTACGGACTGGACTACGCCAGCCTGAAGCAGGTCAACCACAAGCTGATCTACTGCTCGGTCACCGGCTTCGGCCAGGACGGGCCCTATGCCGAGCGTGCGGGCTACGACCTGATGGTGCAGGCCATGAGCGGCATGATGAGCATCACCGGCCGTCCGGACGAGGTGCCCGGTGGCGGCCCGCAGCGTGTGGGCGTGGCGTTGACCGACATCTTCACCGGCGTGTATGCGGCCACCGCCATCCTGGCGGCGCTGGAAGTGCGACACCGCACCGGCGAGGGTCAGCACATCGACATGTCCCTGCTCGATGTCGGCATGGCCATCCTGGCCAACCAGGCCGGCGGCTTTCTCAATACGGGCAAGGTCCCGCAGCGCCAGGGCAACAGCCACCCCAGCCTGGTGCCCTACCAGGACATGCCGACGAAAGACGGCGCCATGCTGCTGGCCATCGGCAACGACGGACAGTTCACGCGCTTTTGCGAGGTGGCCGGTCGGCCCGAACTGGCGCAGGACATGCGCTACGCCAGCAACACGCAGCGCGTCTTGCACCGCGCCGAACTGGTGCCGCAGCTGGAGGCCATCACGCGCATGCGCAGCACGGTCGAGTGGATCGCTGCGCTGGAACACAAGGCCGTGCCCTGCGGCCCGATCAATGACATCGGTCAGGCCTTTGCGGATGCCCAGGTCCAGGCCCGCGGCCTGGCCATCGAGCAGCCCCGCTCGCCGCAGGCCGTGGCCTCCGAAGGCGTGCCGACGATCCGCAGCGTGGCCAGCCCGCTGCGTCTGAGCGCCACGCCCCCGGTGCTGCATCGGGCGCCGCCGGCGCTGGGTGAGCATACGAATGAAGTGCTGGCTGAGCTGGGGCTGGACGCAACGCGCATCGCAGCGCTGCGCGCCGCCGGTATCGTCTAGGGCCTGCTGAGCAGGTCCTAATTGAGGTTTTTCCGCGCCGGTCGGCGTGCCCGCACCGCGGCGGCCAGGGCGAGTTGGCCCCATTCGGCCATGGTCTGCGGGTTCTCGTAGACCTCGGCAGGGGCTTCGTAATACATCAACTGCACCGTCTTGCCGCGTGCCGTGTACTGGAAGCGCTGCAGGCCGGCGGATTCGAAGCGGGGCTGGCTGCGGGCATCGGCCTTGAAGTAGAGCTTGTCACCCGTGACGATGGCGATGAACAGGCCATTGCAGTACAGGCCGTGGCCGCCGAACATGGCGCGCGAGGAGATGACGCCCAGGGACGCCATCAGATCCAGAACCAGGGCCAGAAACTCGTTGCGACGTGGCATGCGCTGCACTATAACGGCGAGGGACCCGGCCCGCACTTAGGCGACAGTTTTCCCGCGCCAACCGGACGACAATTCGACCGCCATTCCAACAAACAGGAGACAGACATGACAGCACCTCTCAAGCGCTTCCTGACCCGCCGCCAAGTCATGACACGCAGCGCCGCCCTGCTCGCGGCGCCGGCCCTGGTCAGCCCCTGGGCGCTGGCGCAGGACAAGTTTCCCAACCGCCCCATCACCCTGATCGCACCTTGGCCGACGGGTGGCAGCAGCGATGCGACGATGCGCGCCTTTGCCGAGAGCGCGGGCCGTGCCCTGGGCGGCACCGTGATCATCGAGAACAAGCCAGGCGCCGGCGGCACCCTGGGCGCGGCGGCCATGGTGAACGCCAAACCCGACGGCTACACGCTCACGCAGCTGCCGCTGGGCATCTACCGCATCCCGCACATGCAGAAGACCAGCTTCGACCCGGTCAAGGACATCACGCACATCGTCTGCCTCACGGGCTACACCTTCGGCCTGGCCGCGCGTCCCGACGCGCCCTACAAGACACTCAAGGAAATGGTGGCCTATGCCAAGGCCAACCCCGGCAAGGTCAACTACGGCCACACCGGGACCGGCACCACGCCGCACCTGGCCATCGAGGAGTTCGCGTCCAAGGCCGGCATCGTGCTGCAGGACATCCCCTACAAGGGCTCGGCCGAGATCCTGCAAGCCATCCTGGGGGGGCACATCCCGCTCATGAGCGGCACCACCGAGTTTGCGCCCCATGTCGTGGCCGGCAAGCTCAATCTGCTGGCCACGCTGGGCAGCAAGCGCAACAAGGCGTTTCCCGACGTGCCCACGGTCAAGGAAAGCGGCTGGGATACGGTGACCGAGTCGCCCTTTGGTATCGGGGGGCCGAAGAACATGGACCCGGCCATCGTCCGCATCCTGCACGATGCCTTCAAGAAGACGCTCGACGACCAGCGCGTGATCGACACCCTGGACAAGTTCTACATGCCGGCGATCTACATGAGCACGGCCGAGTACACGGCCTATGCCGAGCGCACCTTCCTGGCCGAGAAGGCCACGATCGATCGCCTCAAGGCGGCCGGCAAGATCTGAGCCGGCCCGCGGGGCGGCATCACGCCCCCCTGCGGTTGACCAGCACGATGCCCACGGCCACCAGGGCCAGGGCGGCCAGCAGGCTGGGCGTGAGTGGCTCGCCGAGCCAGAGCGCGCCAAACAGCAGCGCGAACAGGGGCGTGAGAAAGGCGAAGGCGGAGATCTTCGTGGCCGGGTAGCGCCCCAGCATCCACATCCACACCAGGTAGCTGGCAAAGGCGCCCACCACCGTCTGTAGCAGCAGCGAAGTGAGGGCAAAGGGACTGAACTGCCAGGTCCAGGTTTCGCCCAGGATCAGCGAGAGCAGCGGTAGCACGGCAGCGCTCACGGCCACCTGGTAGAACAGCAACTTCTCGGGAGAGCTGCGCACCAATGCGCTGGCGCGGATGGTCACGGTGGTCAGCCCCCAGGACAGGCCGGCGGCCAGCGCCAGCAGGTCGCCAAGCAACTGTCCTTCAGTCGTCGGCGCGACAAAGCTCTCGCGCATGGCGAACACCAGGGCGATGAAGGCCAGCAGCAGGCCGAGCCACTGCGCGGTGCGCAGCCGTTCGGCGCGTACCAGCAGGGGCAGCACCAGGGCCACCCAGAAGGGTGAGGTGTAGAGGAAGACCGTCAGGCGCGAGGCGGTGGTGTACTGCAGGCCGATGTAGAGGCAGGTGAACTCGCCGGCAAACAGCGCGCCGGCCAGCAGGCCGGGCCCCAGCGTGCCGTCGCGCGCGAACAGCGATACGCGGCGCCAGCGGCACCAGAGCATGAGCAGGGCGGTGGCGCCAATGAAGCGCAAGGCGGCCTGGAAGATGGGCGGAAGCTCCGGCAGGGTGGCTTTCACCAGCACCTGCTGAAAGCCCCAGAACATGCAGCAGGCCAGCAGGATGCCGGCGGCCACGCCGTCGAGATGGTCCTGGCGTTGACTCATCGGGAATCAGAGAGGGTGTTCGGCGTAAAAGCGCCCGCCATGGAAGAGCAGGGGGGAGGCGTTGACCCGGTGCGTGCAGCGCTCGACCTCACCGACAAAGATCACGTGGTCGCCTTCGTCATAACGGCTGCGGTTGAAGCATTCGAAGGTGGCGGCAGCGCCTTCAAGCAGGGGGGCGCCCGCCAGGCCCTCGGTCCAGGCCACATCGGCCCAGCGATCCACGCCCTTGGTGGCGAAGCGCAGGGCCAGGGCCTGCTGGTCGGCGGCCAGCACATTGATGGCGTAGTGTGAGCCGGCACTGAGCGCGGCCATGGAGGCGGCCGCGTGGGCCAGGCTCCAGAGCACCAGCGGCGGATTCAGGGAGACCGAGTTGAAGGAGTTGGCCGTCAGGCCGACGAGCTTGCCATTGGCCGCACGTGCGGTGACGATGGTGACGCCGGTGGCAAACATGCCCAGGGCGGCGCGGAACTCGGCTTGGGTGAAGCTCGGCGGACGGGCGCGCGACCCCGGGGAGGAAACAGACATGCATGCAATTTACCTGAAATCGAGGGCGCCATAGAATGCCGACATGCGTTTCTGGAAATGGATGGCGGTTGCGACCGTGCCGCTGCTGCTGGTTGATGGCGTGCGCGCTGCCGACCGCGCGTGCGACGAGTTTTATGCTCGTTTGCCCAATGTGAGCTGGGCTTTGTGCCAGGCGGCTGGCTTGCAGGTCAGCGAGGGCCGCAGCGTCAAAGGCCGGATGATCTACACGCGCGACGTGTTACCGGCCGCGGCGCGCCTGCGCGTGCTGGTGATCGGCGGCATGCATGGCGACGAGCTGTCATCGGCCTCGGTGGCGTTGCACTGGATCCGGCTGGCGCAGGATGCGAACGAGCCCATCCACTGGCGTTTCATCCCTGCGCTCAATCCCGACGGGCTGTTCGACAAGCCGGCGCGCCGGGTCAATGCCAACGGCGTGGACCTCAACCGCAACTTTCCCACGCCCAACTGGGAGCGTGACGCGGCCTTCTATTGGGAAAAACGCACCCGCAAGGACCCGCGCCGCTGGCCGGGCAAGACGCCGCTGAGCGAGCCCGAGAGCCGCTACCTGCATGACGAGATGCAGCGCTTCAAGCCCAACCTGATCGTCAGCATCCACGCACCGTATGGTGTGCTGGACTTCGACGGACCGATCGAGCCGCCGCGTCGCCTGGGGCGGCTCTACCTGGATCAGGTGGGCATCTTCCCCGGCTCGTTGGGCCACTACGGTGGCGTGCACAAGGGCATGCCGGTGGTGACGATCGAGTTGCCCAGCGCCTTGCTGACGCCGCGCAACGTGGAGATCCAGCGCATGTGGCAAGATTTGAGGCAATGGATGGGTGTGACCTGGGCGGGCGCCATGGCCGATGGCGCCCAAAGTACCCTGCAACGCTGATTGCGCAATACCCTGGTGCCGTGTCGTTATGCTTGAACAGAAGAATTTCCGCAAGATCGGTTGTGCCGAATGTGCTGCCGGAGCTGGCCTGGGCTTTGATTTCGCCATGGCCTTCCAGCCCATCGTGCAGTCCAGCACGCAGTCTGTCTACGCGCAGGAGGCGCTCGTGCGCGGCCTGCAGGGAGAACCGGCGGCCCAGGTCTTCCAGCATGTCAACGAAGACAACCGATACGCCTTCGACCAGGCCTGTCGCGTCAAGGCCATCCAGCTGGCGGCCGAGCTGCAGGTGGACTCCTACATCAGCATCAACTTCATGCCCAACGCGGTCTACCGGCCCGAGCTGTGCATACGCACCACGATCGAAGCGGCCGAGACCTACGGCTTCCCGATTCGCCAGATCATTTTCGAGTTCACCGAGAACGAGTACATCACCGACATCGGCCATGTGCGCGACATCGTGCGCCACTACAAGGAGCGAGGCTTCCTGACGGCGCTGGACGATTTCGGTGCGGGTCATGCGGGCCTGAACCTGCTGGCGGAGATCCAGACCGATCTGATCAAGCTGGATATGGCGCTGGTCCGCGGGATCGATCACGATCGGCGCAGACAGGCCATCGTCAGGGGCATGATGGCGGTCTGCCGTGAGCTTGCCATCCAGGTGATTGCCGAAGGCATCGAAACACGCGAGGAGTACCTGGCCTTGCAGGATCTCGGGGTGGAGCTTTTCCAGGGGTATTACTTCGCCAGGCCGGCGTTCCGGTCCCTGGCGAAGTTGCCATCACCTGCCGTGTTCGGCCTGTGACGGCGGGCGGGTGCGGCTCAGCGCACCAGCAGCACGGGGACCGAGCAGTGCGCCAGCACCTGCGTGGCGACGGAACCCAGCACCAGATTGCCCAGGGCGCTGTGGCCGTGCGAGCCCATGACGACCAGGTCGAATTTACCGGACTCCGCAGCCTTGGCGATGGTTTCGCCGGCATGGCCGACCTTCCACTGGCTCTTGGCCTCGATGCCGTGGCGGGCGAGGAATTTGGACACCGGGCCCACGATCTTCTCGGCTTCTTCGGTGTGGTACTTGTCCACGATTTCCTTGCCGACCGCTGCGCGCGCACGGGGCGGCAGCTGGGGTTGGGCGGTAAAAATGGTGTAGCTGTTGTCTGCGCTGAACAGGCTGTCATGCGTGGTCAGGTAGGCCAGCATCTTCTTGGTGTACTCGCTGCCATCGACGGCCAGAAGAATTTTCATGGAGGATTTCCTTTCTTTTCGGTGTACCGGAGTTTATCGGGGAGATCGTACGGCCGATTGACCCTGGTCAAAAAGAAGGGGTAATACTTATTCAACCGGCCGACGCTGCTGAGGCAGATGCGCCAGCACCTCGCGCAGCCATGCGTGCGCGCCGCTGTGTTGCAGGCGCCGGTGCCAGACCTCATCGACGTGCACAGCCGGTACCTTGAAGGGCAGCTCGCGCAGTACCAGCTGGTCGGCGATGCCGGTCACGCTCACGAAGTGCCGCGGCAGCACGGTCAGCAGATCGGACGTGGCCACCACGCGGCCGGCGGTGAAGAACTGGTTGACGGTGAGCACGATGTGGCGCTGCCGGCCCAGTCCGGCCAGCGCCTCGTCGATGAAGCCGTAGGGCCGGCCCGAGAAGCTGACCAGCAGGTGGCGCGCTGCGCAATAACGGTCCAGCGTCAGCTCTTCATGGGCCAGGGGATGGTCGCGCCGCATCACGCAGACATAGTTGCTGAGGTAGAGCCGCTGATGCTCGTACGCCACCGTCTCGCCGGCCTGGGCCTGGGCCGTCAGTGAGGCCAGCACGGCTGGAAAGTAGCCGATGGCCAAGTCGGCCGCCTCCTCGTCGAGCAGGCGGCGCGGGTCGCGTGTGGTCAGCGGCACCACGCGGATGGTCACGCCCGGGGCTTCACGGTCGATGACGGCGATCAGGCCGGGAATCAACTCGGCGGCCGTGGCATCGGCCATGGCCAGCACGAAGGTGGTGTTGGCCTGGCCGGGCACGAAATTGCCTGGCGCCAGCGTCTCCTGTAAAGCCTGCAGGGCCTGCTGCACCGTGGGCCACAAGGCCAGGGCGCGCGGCGTGGGCTCCAGGCCCTGGCCGCTGCGGCGCAGGAGGTCGTCGCCTAGTGCCGTGCGCAGACGACGCAGTGCATTGCTGACGGCTGGTTGAGTGAGCGCTAGCTTGCCGGCGGCCTTTGTCAAACTGCGCTCAGTCATCACTTCGTTGAACACTCGCAACAGGTTCAGATCCAGTGTGCGGAAGTTGAGTTCAGCCATGCAGCGATGATACATCACCAATATGAATGGCTAACATCATCAATATAAAGTTGAACAACAGTAGTAGAAACCCTAAGATTGCCGCATTGCAGCATAGATTTCAACCAGGAGGTCCACCATGAACAACAGTTTCGTACACCTTGAGTACCCGACCCGTCATCCGGGTGTGGAGCGCATGGAGCGTGTGATGCACAGCGCCAGCGTCCTGCGCAAGGGCCTGGATGCGACACGCGGCTTGGCCGGCGTGCTGCTGGCCGCCATGGTCGCGACCCTGGTGGTGGTGGCTGACCAGTTGATGGAAACCTGGGCGGACGGTCACCTGCTGGCCGCCTGGGTGTTGATGTGGGTGATCGGTTTTGCGGCCCTGGCCCTGCTGGCCCCGACGGCGCGCAGCTTGGCTGGCCGTGTCATGACCGGCCTGGACGGCTGGTCGCAAGGCCTGGCTCGTCGCCGTGCCGACGAGCGCCTGTGGGATCTGGCCCGCAAGGACCCCCGCGTGATGGCTGATATCCAGGCGGCAGCCAGCCGCGCCCAGGACGACGCCGAAGTTGCCGTGACCAGCGAGACGGTGGGTCCGGTGGTGAACTACGCCGCTGCGGGTCGCGTTGCTCGTTTGACCCATCGCATCTGGAACGAGTAAGCCTGGGCCGATACAGTCTCAGCGCGGACCACGGGCCGCAAGAAAAGCCACCGCATGCGGTGGCTTTTTCTCATGTGCGGCGGCAAGCTCCCGGTGATAATCGGGCGGCATAGCCAAAATGGGAAGCGAGTGCTTCGTCAGCTATCTAGAGATTCATATACACATGGGCATGCCCTTTTCTATCGGCCGGACTTTGTTTGCGCAAATGCCGCCGAGTATCGTGATCAACGAACCCTTGCCACGCTGGAAAGCCATGGTGCTGAGCGGGTTCAGAGTGGCCGGCCTGGTGCTGGTCTGTGCGGCGCTGTTCTACGCGGGGATGCTTTTCGAGCGTTACCGGCAGCGCGCAGCCGCATCGACCCCGGTCACCGTGACTGAACCCCAGACCGGGGACGAGCAGAGAGCGGCACCGCCAGAGCGCGGCACCCAGGCCGCAGCGACGCCGGATGTGATGGAGTTGCGCACGCTCGAAGGCCTGGACATCCAGGCACTGCAAGTCGTACGCGACAGTGCCGTCCCGGGTCAGTTGCGTTATGAGTTCACCATTTCCAACGAGGGGCGTCTTTATGAGGGCACGCTGGAGTTCCTGATCGCGGGAACTCTGGAGGGGCGTCCAACGGTATGGGAGTACCCCCCATCGGGGCAGCGAACGGGTGGCAACGCCCAGATGCGGGTCGGGCGCTACATCAAGACCGAAGGCAAGATCCAGCTGCCGCCAGGCCTGGTGCCCGAGGCGGTCGCGCTCAGGCTGCGTGAGCCTTCCGGCAGCATCCGCGCC
>Ga0187844_10001907_pt1 | contig 15386 bp, 13 predicted proteins | sample SpaLakP09_SKY_50_FD_134517 | JGI IMG/M metagenome (GOLD analysis project Ga0187844, IMG submission 134517) | Oligotrophic lake water microbial communities from Sparkling Lake, Wisconsin, USA - SP09_SKY_50 | ecosystem: Environmental > Aquatic > Freshwater > Lake | place: USA: Sparkling Lake...
ATAGGCATAGCAAATAAAAGGGATGCCCGAGTTCACCACGCCTAAGGGTAAAACACGTTTCCAATGCAGGCCAAGGCTATGGGCCTGACCTTGCCAGAGCAAAAAAGGCAGCAAGGTCAACCACGCCACGCTCACCCTGAGCCAAGCCGTGGACCAACTACCAAATTCTTGCGAGGTCATGCGCATGAAGAGAAAGGAAGAACCCCAAATCACGCCAAGTAAAACAAACTCGGGTAGCCACTGGCGCCACCGCACGACATCTGTCACAAAAGCGTGCCTTCACGTTGCAACAAATCCATTTTTCGCCACAAGCCACCAGCGTAGCCGGTCAACGCGCCATTCGCACCCACCACGCGGTGGCAAGGCACGATGATGCTTAAGGGGTTGCGCCCCACAGCCATGCCAACCGCACGTGCAGCTTGGGCTTGGCCCAAGTGCTGCGCCAATTCGCCATAGGTGGAGTAACGGCCATAAGGTATTTGCAACAAGGCTCGCCACACGCTTTGCTGAAAGTCGCTGCCATTGGCAAGGTCTAGGGGCAAATCAAACGAACTGCGCTTACCTGCGAAGTAATCTGCCAGTTGGGTTTTCGCAAGGCGCAACCAATGCTGTGATGGGCCCCAAGGCAGATGGCGCAAATCGGGCTTGTGGGCTTGGTCTTCGAACCATACACCGCACAAACCTTTGTCGCTGGCAACCAAGGTAAGCGAGCCCAAGGGAGAGTTGACAGGCATTTGCCAAACGTTGGCTTGAAAGAAGGCGTGAGCAGACGAGGAAAGCATGTGATGTTGAAAAGTCTTATAGATCATCATACGATGGTGCGATGTCAGTCTACGCCAAGCCCTGCTTCTACAATACCGCCATGCAAATTGAAGCATCTGTTTTCAAGGCCTATGACATTCGCGGTGTGGTGCCTTCATCGCTGAACCCCTCGGTCGCACTGGCGCTAGGACGTGCTTTTGGTACGCAAGCTTTGTCCCAAGGTGAACTCACTGTGGCTGTCGGCCGTGATGGTCGCTTGAGCGGCCCTTCCTTGGTACAGGCGCTGATACAAGGCTTGATGGATGCCGGTGTAGAAGTGATCGATGTGGGCATGGTCACCACACCACAGCTTTATTTCGCTGCCAACACCTTGTGCAACAGTGGCATTCAAATCACCGGTAGCCATAACCCCAAGGACTACAACGGTTTCAAAATGGTGATGGCTGGCAGAGCGATTTACGGCGACGAAATTCAAGGCCTGCGTCAGATGATGCAAGATGAAAGTTGGCATCTCCAAGCTAGCGGCAGTGTCAAGCAAGTTAGCGTGAACCAAGCCTACCTAGAGCGCATCGTGCAAGACATTCATTTAAGCCGCCCCATGCGCATCGTGGTCGACAGCGGCAACGGCATAGCAGGTGCATCTGCCCCAGCTATTTTTCGTGCCATTGGTTGCGAGGTGATTGAACTTTTTAGCGATGTGGACGGCGACTTTCCCAACCACCACCCCGACCCCAGCAAACCCGAAAACCTGAAAGACCTGATCGCTGCTTTGCAAACCACGGGCGCCGAGTTGGGTTTGGCTTTCGATGGTGATGGTGACCGTTTAGGCATAGTGACTAAGGATGGACAAACCATCTACCCCGACCGACAGATGATGTTGTTCGCCCAAGATGTGCTGAGTCGTGTTCCTGGTGGCTCTATCGTCTATGACGTCAAGTGCTCACAACAACTCGCCCCTGCTATTCGTGCCGCAGGCGGTGTGCCCGTGATGTATAAAACCGGACACTCCCTCATCAAAGCGCAAATGAAAGCTATCGACTCTCCTTTGGGTGGCGAGATGAGCGGCCATGTGTTTTTCAAAGAGCGTTGGTATGGCTTTGACGACGGCACCTATGCGGGTTGCCGCTTGCTTGAAATCGTCAGCCGCTCGCCCGACGCCAACGCTCTTTTGCAAGCTTTGCCCACCAGCCAGTCCACGCCTGAACTGAACGTGGCTTGTGTGGAGGGCGAGCCGCATCGCGTGACCGCCGAGTTGCTGAAACTTGCGCAAACCCAAGGCTTGCCATCTTCAAAACACCAACCGGTGCTGTGCGACATCGACGGTGTGCGTATCGACTGGACTGATGGTTTTGGCTTGGTTCGCGCCTCCAACACCACGCCTGTGTTGGTGCTGCGCTTTGAGGGGCAAACCCCGCAAGCCTTGGCGCGTATTGAGACTGACATGATGGCCCTGCTGCGCCAAGTCAAACCCGATGCGCAGGTGCAAGAGGCGGCGCATTGAGGGTATTGCTGGTCAAGCTATCCTCGTTGGGCGATGTGGTTCACAGCTTGCCAGCTGTCATGGATATGCAAGCCCAAATACCTGATGTGTCTATCGACTGGGTGGTCGAACCCGCGTTTGCGCCTTTGCTCAAGCTGTGTCCTGCGGTCAAGCGCATCATTCCCTGCAATTTGCGCCAGTGGCGCAAGCGCTGGTGGAGCAACGAAACTCGCCAAGCTTGGCGCAGTTTTCAACAAGACCTGCAAAGTAGCGCCTATGACGCGGTGATTGATTTACAAGGCCTCGCTAAATCCGCACTGATCTCCAAACTGGCCGCACTCACTCCCAACGGTAAGCGCTACGCCATGGCCAACCGCACCGAAGGCTCGGGCTATGAAGCACCCACGCGGTGGGTGGCCGATATAACGGTGTCTTGTGAGTGGCACAGCCATGCCTTAGATCGTGGCCGCGCTGTGTGCGCTCAAGCACTGGGCTATGCGCTGCCCAACACTTTGCAAACCGGTTTGCAAGCGTTGCCCCACCCCGATGTACAAGCTCGCACGGTCGCTTTGGTGCATGGCAGTTCTCGAGCTGACAAAGCCTGGCCGCTGGCGCATTGGCAGGCTTTGGCTCATGCTTTACAGCAACAAGGTTTTGCCTTGGCTTTGCCACATGCCAACGATGCCGAATTGCAGACCGCGCAAACCGTGGCCAGTGCCTGGCCCAGTGCCGTCATTTGGCCGCGCTGCGATTTGGTGGAGCTCACACAACGCTTGGCTGCATGTGCGGGAGTGGTTGGCGTCGACAGCGGGGTCAGCCACATCGCGGTAGCGCTGGGTTTGCCACATGTTCAGATTTACAACTTCGATACCGCTTGGCGCACTGGTCCCAAGGGCTGTGCTTGGCAGCAAAGCGTCTTTGCCAAGCCCACGCCAACAGCAGCAGCGGTCTTGTCCGCTTGGACTGCTTGCCTCGCGTCTGAAGCTGAGCAACCATGACGCTTTTCTTCTATTCCTGTTTAATGTGGGCCTTGTCGCCGCTGCTGTGGCTAAAGCTGCATCTGCGAGCGCGGCGCGAACCGGTTTACGGTCAAGCCATCGCCGAGCGATTTGGCTATTACACACAAGCCGCATCCAGCGGTGCTTTGTGGATTCATGCAGTTTCTTTGGGTGAGACCCGAGCGATTCGCTCTTTGATCAAGGCCATGCGGCTTGCTCACCCCGATGTGCGCTTGCTGCTCACCCACGGAACGGCCACTGGTCGCAGCGAAGGCGTTAACTTGCTGCGCGTGGGTGATATGCAAGCATGGTTGCCTTGGGACACTCCAGATGCGGTAGCTCGATTCTTGCGGCATTTCCAACCCTGTATGGGTGTATTGATCGAAACCGAGGTGTGGCCCAACCTGAGCGCTATCGCCCATCAACAAGGGGTCCCACTGGTGCTCGCCAATGCCCGTTTGAGTGAGCGCTCATGGCGCAAAGCGCAACGCTGGTCGGCGCTTGCCAAACCAGCTTTCAGCCGCTTGAGTGCTGTCTGGGCGCAAACCGAGGACGACGCCAAACGCTTACGCAGCCTTGGCGCACCGGTGAGTGCGGTGATGGGGAATTTGAAATTCGATGCTGTTCCCGACCCGCAGTTACTTGCAGCAGGACTGGCTTGGCGTAAAGCTTTGACTACACGACCCGTGGTGCTGTTGGCCATCTCGCGTGAAGGCGAGGAGGCGATGCTTCTTCAGGTCTTGCAACTGCATCCTGAGTACCTGCAACAAGCACAGTGGTGGATCGTGCCGCGCCATCCGCAACGCTTTGATGAAGTAGCTGCACTGATGCAGGCGCTTGGATTTGCTTTCGAGCGACGTAGCCAGTGGCCTTCAGATGTGACTCACATGGTTGCACCCCAACAAGCTGGCTTGGTGTTGGGCGACTCGCTGGGCGAGATGCCGCTTTACTATGGCGTAGCCAGTGTGGCAATGGTAGGGGGTAGTTTTGCGCCTTTGGGGGGACAAAACCTTATTGAGGCCTGTGCCTGCAGCTGTCCGGTGCTCATGGGGCCACACACATTTAATTTCAAGCAAGCCGCAGAGTGGGCCGAAAAAGCCCAAGCGGGTGTGCGATGTACCGATATGGCGATCGCGATGGCTAAGGCGCTGGCTATCGCATTAGACAAACCACATCAGCAAAAGATGGCACAGGCAGCCCAATTGTTTGCCAGCAGTCACCAAGGTGCTGTAGCGCATTGCGTGAAAGCCTTGGCGGCTTGGTTGGACTAGCCCTAGAAGTTCAATTAAGGGATCAAGGTTCAAGCAGATTGTTGACGCCTTGCAGGTCTTGTAATTGCAAAGTGCCGCTGACTTGGCGCAAGCGCAGGTGACCCATCAGAACGTCGTAACGGGCTTTTGCCAATTTGGCCTTGGTATCAAACAATTTGCTTTGTGCATCCAGCACGTTCATATTGATGCGTACACCCACGCTATAGCCCAATTTGTTGGCTTCAAGAGCGACTAGGCTGGACTCGACAGCCGCTTCCAAGGCCTTGACCTGACTGACACCCGACATCACCCCAAAAAAGGCGCTGCGGGTGTTTTGAGCTACCGTGCGAAATGCTACATCTAAGTCGGCTTGGGCTTTTTGTGTCAACGAGAGGGTTTCGCGCACACGGTTGTCCAAGGCATTCCCTGTGTAAAAAGGCCAAGAAAGCACCACTGCACCGGTAGTGAGGTTAGTGGTCGAACCGTAAGAATAAGCGCCCGAGGAAGACCCATTCACACTGTTTTGCAAGCTATGGCTGATTTGAAAATCAACAGTGGGTTTGAGGCCTGCTTGGGCTTTACGTGTCTCAAGTTCGGTGATTTGCAGGTTAATGGTAGCCAAGCGCAAGTTGGGGTTTTTATCAGCACTCAGGCTCACCCACTCGTCAACCTGAGAGGGGCTCAGAGGGCTGGGTTCTGCTTTGACAGCCATGGACTTGGGCTGGGTACCAGTTTTGCCCACCACTTGGTCCAGCGCTAATTTTTTGACTTGTAAATCATTTTGCGCGGCGATTTCTTGCGCTGTCACCAAGTCAAAGCCCGCTTGGGCTTCGCGGGTGTCGGTGATGGTGGCGGTGCCCACCTCGAAGTTGCGCTTGGCAGAGGCAAGTTGCTCGGCAACAGCTGTTTTTTGGGCTTGCACAAAGGTCACGGTGTCTTGCGCCGCCAAAACATCGAAGTAGGCTTGGCTGACCCGCACCATCAGGTCTTGTTCGGCTGTAACAAGTTGCTCTTGCACGACTTTCATTTGCAAACTGCTTTGCGCAATTTCGGCTTTGTCGGCAGGGCGGTACAGGGGTTGGGTGGCCATGACGGTAGCGGCATTGGTGCCATAGAAGCGGTCATAGTTGGTACTGCCCTTGTTGGGCGAGTAGTCAATATTGTTTTTCGACAGATTCACACTCAAATTGGCAGTGGGCCCGAGTTTGGCTTGGGCTTGGGCAGATTTCAATCGCGTGGCTTCAAATTGCGCTTGCACCGATTGGTAATTGGCGTCAAAGCCTCGCGCTGAGTCGTAGAGTTCGAGCAAGCTTTGACCATGGGCCACCCCACAAAAGGCCAAAGCCATGGCCGAGACAAGGGGCAAGGGACGAAAAGAACGCATGGTCTTCCTTTGGGGTGATCGAATCAAAATTGAAAAGCAGGTGTTTGCGCAAAACCGTGCAAGCGTGGCAGTACCACGTCCCACAACACTTGCGTGTGCACATCGCCGTGGCTGGCGCGGGTAAAGCGTGTAGCTTGCATGATAGGTTCTTCACCGACAACCGCCATCAATCGACCCCCTGCCCTTAGCAGATCCAGCAACGCTGCAGGCACCTGCGCGACAGAGCCTGTCAGCACAATGGCATCAAAAGCGGCTAGGGGCAGATCGTTCGGGATGCCACTGCTTTGGCGCAACTCGGTGTTGGCAATGCCAGCTTGTTGCAAATGGGAATGCGCTTGTTGCAGCAAATCAGAATGGCACTCTAGGCTCAGCACTGTGGCAGACAAACTGGCCAGCAAGGCGGTGAGGTAGCCACTGCCTGTCCCAATTTCCAGCACGTTGTCGCTGGGCTTTAACAACAGGTCTTGCGCCAACCTGGCTGCTACACGCGGGGCAAGCATGGTTTCGCCATGCAGGAGGGGAATTTCGGTGTCGCTGTAGGCCAACTCTTCAAAAGCGCTTGGCAGAAACAGGCTTCGGTCAAGAAACGACAACTGCTCAAGCACGGCGTGGTCCAGCACATTCCAGGGGCGGATCTGCTGTTCAACCATGTTGAAGCGGGCAAGTTCTGTGTTCATGGCGATTTTTTGTAGCAGTTCATTGAGTAAATTTTAACCAGCGCGACTTTGGGTATTGTCGGGTGTCACACCCCATAGCCGCTTGAGCCATTGCGTCAGATCATCCAGATAACAATAGACCACTGGCACCACCACCAAGGTCAGCAACGATGAAGTGATGACTCCACCAATCACCGCTTGCCCCAAGGGCGCACGTTGCTCGGCACCTTCGCTGGTGGACAAGGCAAGGGGCAACATGCCAAACACCATTGCCAGGGTGGTCATGAGAATCGGGCGCAAACGCACCTTAGCGGCCATCAGCAAGGCCTCACTACGACCCATGGGCGCTTCGTGTGTGCCGTCGCCGTTGTCCAAACCCTCGCGGGCGCGGATGGCAAAGTCAAGCAACAAAATAGCATTCTTGGTGACCAAGCCCATCAGCATGATCACACCAATGACAGAAAACAGTGACAAAGTGGACTGAAACAACATCAAAGCCAAGACCACGCCAATCAGGGTCAGCGGCAGCGAGGTCATCAAAGCCAGCGGTTGCAAAAAGCTTTTGAACTGGCTGGCCAAAATCATGTAGATGAAAATAATCGCCATCACCAGCGCAGAGACGGCGTAGGCAAATGACTCCTTCATGTTTTTGGTAGAACCGCCAAATTGGTAGCGGTATCCATCAGGCAATGGCATTGCAGCCATGAGGGATTGGATTTCTTTGGACACGTCTCCGCTTGCACGGCCATAGGCATTGCCACTGAAAGAAACCTCGCGTGACAACTCACGTCGGTTGATTTGATTGGGGCCTACACCTTCGCTGACCCGCGCGACTTGGTTGAGCTTGACCGTACGGGTACTGCCGTCTGCTGCAGGGGGAAGGTTGAAAGGTAAACGTTCCAAATCTTGTGGCGCTGTTCGTGCGTCAGGCGAGAGGCGCACCAACACATCGTAGGTTTGGTCATTGCTGGCTCGCCACACGCCGATATTTTGACCAGCCACCAAGGTGCGCAATTGGTTTGCAATGCTGCTAGCGCTCATGCCAAAGTCCGAAGCGGCTTCGTGCTTGATGGCGATATCGATGGTGGGCTTGTTGGGCTTCACACTGGACTCGATATCGACAAAGCCATTGACGTTTTGCAGCTTGGCCGTGACCTGGGCGGCTAAGCGCTCCAACTCGGCTTGGTCGGGACCGAGCAAATAAAATTCGATTTGTTTGGCGCCACTTACGTTGTCGAGCTGTCCCACATGGGTGACGGTGATGCCGGTCAGTTGCATCAAGCGTTGGCGAACCTCCGGCGTAATGCTGTTGAGGTTGCGTTCACGTAAACCACGGTCTACCAATCGAAAATACACATTAGCGTAAATTTTTCCGTTGGCGTTGCCGGTATTGATGGTGGTCAAGGTGTAGCGCACTTCGGGCAAACTGCGCAGCAGTTTTTCAACTTCTTGCGCTTTGCGTTCGGTCACTTGCAAAGAAGAACCTACAGGCACATAGAAGGTGACAGTGGCCTCTGAGTAGTCGGACTTGGGCACGAACTCTGTGCCCAAGAGCGGCACCATGAAGATACTGCCTATGAAAATACCCAGCGCTGCCAAAACGGTTTTCAATTTGTGACGCAAGGCCCAAGCCAGCAGGTGTTGGTAGACGCGGCTCAAGCGGTCTGTGGCACTTTCAAACCATCCGGTGATACGCCCAATCGACTTGTCGTACCAATTGCGCGGCTTGGTGGCTTGGCCTTGGATATGGATGCTGGGGTCGTGCCACACGCTGGAGAGCATGGGGTCTAAGGTGAAACTGACAAACATGGAAATCACCACAGCCACCACGATGGTCAAACCAAACTCGTGGAAGAACTTGCCTATCACACCTTCCATGAAGCCGATGGGTAAAAACACAGCGACGATAGAGAAAGTGGTGGCCAGCACTGCCAAGCCAATTTCTTTGGTGCCCTCCATGGATGCGGTGAACGCGTTTTTACCCATTTGCACGTGGCGAACAATGTTTTCTCGTACCACGATGGCATCGTCAATCAGCAAGCCGATGCACAGCGACAGTGCCATGAGGGTCATCATGTTGATGGTAAAACCAAACAAGCTCATGAACAAAAAAGTGCCAATCACGGCAATGGGCAGAGCCAGCCCCGTAATGATGGTGGAGCGCCAAGAGTTCAAGAACAAAAAAACAATCAATACCGTCAATAAAGCGCCTTCGACGAGTGTTTTTTGTACGTTATTGACCGCCACGCGAATGGGCCTAGAGCCGTCAAAAATTGGCTCTAGGCGCACACCTGGCGGCAGCTGTTGTCGCATGGACTCCATGGTGTCTATCAAGCCGTCAACCACTTCGATGGTGTTCTCGTCTTGGGCTTTGACTACTGACAACAACAGGGTACGTTGCCCGTTGTACAGCGCCATGTTCTCCAACTCTTGCGCACCGTCGTTGACCTTGGCCACTTGGGACAAGCGCACATAGGTGCCGCCTTTGCGAGCCACGATGATGTTGCCAAAGTCCTCGGGGCGCTTCATGCGAGCTTGAACCTGTACCACGCGGTCTTGCTGGATCGAACGAATCGAGCCCACCGGCAGGTCTTGGTTTTCGTTGCTGACGGCGGCCACCACTTCCTCGGCTGTAACACCCATGGCTTCCATGGCTTGTGGGTTCAGGTAAAGGTTGATCTCGCGTTTGGTTCCCCCCACCAAGGAGACCGACCCTACGCCGCGAACATTTTCAAGCCGCTTTTTGAAGACTTGGTCGGCCCAGTTGGTCAACTCCACATTGCTCAAGGGCTGGCTCAAGCCCGTGGCTTTGTCGTCGGGTAATACCGCCACCGACCAAATCGGGCGGCTTGCAGGGTCAAATCGCAGGATGCGCGACTCTTTCACATCGGTACGCAAAAAAGGATGCACATTAGAGACTTTTTCACGCACATCGTCAGCGGCTTTGCGGCCATTCACATACAACTGAAATTCAATCACCACCACCGACAAGCCCTCGTAGCTGCGGGAGGTGAGGGCGCTGATGCCAGCGATCGAATTGACAGCTTCCTCAATTTTTTTGCTCACCTCGCTCTCGATAATTTCCGGCGAGGCACCTGAGTATTCGGTGGTAATCACCACCACTGGCAAATCTATATTGGGGAATTGGTCTATTTTGAGTCGCTGGTAGCTGAAGAGACCCAGCACCACCAAGGCGAGCATCATCATGGTGGCAAACACCGGGTTGCGCAAACTGACTTGGGTGAACCACATGGCTTAGGGCTTGCTATCAGGCGTTGCGTTGGAAGCAGCGGGAGGTGTGCTGCTGGAGCGAACCGCCAAGCCCTCGCGCAAGGCACCTGCAGTGCCGCGCAACACCACGCTGTGGGTCGGCACGCCGCTGACTTCTACCCACACTGTGTTGTCGGTTTGACCCAGCAGTTGGCCGCGCAAACCTGTTTTCACGACGTGGTGCAACACCTTGTTGTTGTCGATGGTTTGAACATAAGCTTGGGGTTTGTCGGTGCGCACAGCGTCAAGTGGGATGGCAAGGACTTGACGCTGACCGATTGCGAGTTGGCCTTGGCCGTACAAGCCTTGGCGTAAGCCGCTCACGCTGTCTAAGCGCAAATACACCAACACACTTCGACTGCCAGCTTGCACATTGGGATTGATACGCTGCACTTTGGCGGTGACGGCTTGCTCGCGGCCTTCGAGTTGCAGTGTGGCTTGCTGACCCACGCGCACATCGATGGAGTCGGCAGGACTCATGGTGGCTTCAAGCTCTAAGCTGTTGAGGTCGACCACTTCAAGCAGACGCACATCGACAGACACACGCTCACCCGGTTGTGCCAAACGCGCCGACACTTGCCCTGAAATAGGCGAGGTGAGCTCAGCGTCATCCAATACTTTGCGTGCCACATCTGCGCCTGACAAAGCCGCATTGAAAGTAGCTTCAGCACCAGCCAAGTTGGAGAAAGAGGTTTCCAGCGCGGTCACCGAAATAAAGCCTTTGTCGACCAGCGATTTGTTGTTGGCGAACTGGCGCTTGGCAATATCAACCTGCGCTTTGGCGGCATCCGCTTGTTGCTCAGCTTGGCGCAGCTTGCGTTGGTATTCGGTGGGGTCTATGCGGGCCACCACTTGACCGGCTTTGACGTAGTCGCCCTCGCGCAAACTCAGCTGGGTGATTTCGCCTGCGACCCGCGACTTGATCACCACGGTGTTGACGGCTTTGAGGTTGCCAGAGATGGGCAAGATTTGCACCAAGCGCTGCTCGGTGGCGACCAAGGTGTCGCTGGCAGGAATCTCAAACACAGGCGGGGCAACTGGTGCTGCAGAGGTGGGAGGCGCGGCTTTGGAGGCGTCTTGCTTATGCGCAGCCGAACGCATATACCAAGCGCCGCCGCCCACCATGGCGACAGACAACAGCGCGACGCCACCCCAGCCTTTGATTTTGAAATTCATCTGCGCTTGCTCCGATAAAAGGGTCTGCTCAACACTGGTGCCAACCCTGCACCATCAGGTGCACATGGTTGCGCAAGAATGCTTCAGGATGAAGTGAGTTGTGTGAGGCATTGCAGGCCAAGGAATGTTTCCACATATTCACGTACAAAATGGCGCTGACCAAGCTGTGAACCGCCAAATCGGTGTTGAAAACGACAAACTCACCGCGTTCAATGCCGCGTAGCAAAATGCGTTTGAACAATTCGTGACCAGGACGAATCACCTCTTGGTCGTAAAACGCAACGATCTCAGGAAAATTATGCGCCTCGCTCATCACCAGTTTGGTGATGCCACTGGCATCGGTCGAGCCAATGCGCTGCCACCAAGACGCCATGGCGTATTCCAGCATATCTGGCGTGGAACCTTCAAATTCCTCAAACTCTTGGTTCCAAGCGGGGAAGTGGTCGGCTAAATTGGCGCGTATCACCGCCTTAAAAAGGTCTTCTTTGCTGGAAAAATAAAGAAACAAGGTTCCCTTGGATACCCCTGCGCTGGCGGCCACGTCCTCCACTTTGGTGGCTGAAAAACCTTTGTTCACAAACAGGCTGAGCGCGGCGTCAAGCAACTCGCCGGGGCGGGCCTCTTTACGGCGTTCGCGTTTGTGCGCGCTGGGCGCATCGCTGGAAAATGTGGTGATTTGCATATTAATGACTGACTGGTTAGTAATGTAACCGACCCAGCCATTCATGTACAACCCTGTTTGTGAGTTGAAGTCCTCCTGCCGATGGCAGGTAATCGGTGTCCCAGCGCAGGGGTGGTTGGGTGTATCCCATGGGTGCGGGCATCACCTCAAAGCCTGCAGCCTCAAACAGCATGACGCTGCGCTGCATATGCCAATCATGGGTCACCAATGCAATACGCTTGATGCCTTTGGCAGAAAGAACGGCATAAGAGCGCAAAGCGTTTTCGCGGGTGTCCCGTGACTCTTCCTCAGCCAAGAGGAAGGTCAGACCAAAATCTCGCTGCAGCACATAGCCAGCCACCTGCGCCTCTGTCACGGTCTGCGCCGAGGATGCGCGCCAGCCCTTGCCGCCGCTGTACACCAGTGGCAAGTCGTGAAAGGTTTTCAAATATCGACCATAAACCAAGCGTTGGTAGGCTTCTGAACCGATGATGGGCTGCCCATACTGAGGGGCATACAACTCCACGCCCCCGCCAAGAACCACGATGGCTTGAGCTTGCTTCAAAGCTTCTGTGGACAGCGGCGGGTAAGTGCGCAGCAAAAGTTGACTCAAACCGTAAGCGGTGGCGCTGCAACTGAGCAACCACAGCATTACTGCGCCAATCGCGCACAAGGCTTTGCCCCAAAGCTTAGAGAACCGCATCAATATCACCCCCGCCAACATCAGCAGCAAAAGGCTGGCAGGTGGGAACAACAGTACTGAAATCAGGGGTTTGAAAGGGCCAATCCAAGTCAGCATAAACACAGTGTGCTTAGAAAGACCTGAGTTTCCCACAGGAAACAGGAGTGGCTAAGATGCTTGGCATGGCAAATGCGAGCATCACTTTGGGGGGCGGCTGTTTCTGGTGCACAGAGGCGGTGTTTGTGCGTGTGCGTGGGGTGTTGGATGTCGAGTCGGGTTACAGCAATGGCTTGGGGCCTGCTCGGCCCTCCTATGAACAGGTCTGCACCGGGCGCACCGGCTTTAACGAAGTGGTGCGTTTGCAGTACGACAACAGTGTGATCACTTTGCGTGACATTTTGGATATTTTTTTCGAAATTCATGACCCCACCAGCTTGAACCGCCAAGGCAACGATGTGGGTACCCAGTACCGCAGTGGCATTTATGTCTCCAATGACGAAGACCACATGGCAGCTTTGCAGTTCATCTCTGAGGTGACCAGCTTGGGCGAGTTTGACAGCCCCATCGTGACCGAGGTCATGCCGCTACAGCACTATTGGCCTGCCGAGGACTACCACCAAGACTATTTTCAGCACAACCCCCATCAAGGCTATTGCACCTTTGTGGTGGCGCCCAAGGTGAAAAAACTGCAGCAACACTTTGTGCAGTGGCTTAAACCTTAAATTAAGGCGCTAAACGTTCTTGTGTCCATGCGCCGTCTTGCAGACGGTAGCTCAGGCGGTCATGCAAACGTGCCATGCCGCCTTGCCAAAATTCCCAGCGATCAGGCGTGAGCCTGTAGCCCCCCCAGTGCGGTGGGCGCGGCGGCTTCATGCCAAATTTCGCCATGTAGCTGGCGGCTTGGGTCACCAGTTGGGTACGCGAAACAATCACTTGGCTTTGCGGACTGGCCCATGCGCCTATGCGTGAGTCCAGCGGTCGGCTGTGAAAGTAAGCATCGCTTTCCTCTTCACTGATTTTGCTCACACGGCCCTCGATACGCACCACACGCTCAAGCTCTACCCAGTGAAATTGCAGCGATGCAAAAGGATTACCGGCCAGCTCTTGGCCTTTGCGGCTGTCGTAATTGGTATACCAAACCAGCCCTTGGTCGTCATAGCCTTTGATGAGCACCACGCGGGTGCTGGGGCGCATATCGCTTCCCACGGTGGCCAAAGTCATGGCGTTGGGCTCAGGCACCTCGGCTTGCAAGGCTTCATGCAACCATTGCTCGAACTGCCGCATCGGATGGTTTTGTGCGTTTTCTTCCAAAAGCTCAGCGCTTTGGTAGCTCTTGCGCATATCTGCCAACGAAATTTTGGTCATCACCCACACCCTCTGTTGAGAAGGGGCTGATCTTATTCCTTGACCGCGCCGGTCATGCCCGACACATAGTGGTCAACAAAGAAAGAGTACAGCACCGCCACGGGGATCGATCCCAGCAAAGCTCCCGCCATGAGCGAGCCCCAGTGGTAGACATCGCCCTCGACCAGTTCGGTGATGACACCCACTGGTACGGTTTTCACCTCGGAAGACGAGATAAAAGTGAGGGCGTAAATGAACTCGTTCCACGACAAGGTGAAGGCAAAAATACCGGCGGAAATAAGCCCAGGCACTGACAGGGGAAGAATGATCTTCCACAAAATTTCAAAGCGGGTGGCCCCGTCAATCAAAGCGCACTCTTCCAGTTCGAAAGGAATAGAACGGAAGTAGCCCATCAGCAACCAAGTGCAAAAGGGAATCAGAAAAGTGGGGTAGGTGAGGATCAGCGCCCAGCGGGTGTCAAACAAGCCCAACTTGAACACAATGGTGGCCAAGGGGATGAACAAAATCGAGGGCGGCACCAAGTAAGCCAGAAAAATACCCAAGCCCATTTGGCGTGAACCTTTGAAGCGCAGACGCTCAATCGCATAAGCCGCGAGCACCGCGCAAGCCAGCGACACCACGGTAGAGATAACCGAGATGAACACCGTGTTCCAAAGCCATTCGGGGTAGGCGGTTTTAAACACCAGTTTGTGGAAATGCTCCAAAGTGGGCTTGATCACCCAAAAAGGGTTGCCGTCACGAGAGAGCAGTTCGTTGTTGGGTTTGACCGAGGTGATGACCATCCAGTAAAACGGAAATAACAACACAAACACAAAAATACCCAGCGGCGCATACACCGTCACCCAGCGCGACCGTGCAGTGTCCAAATAGCCCATGCCTTGGCTGTCGTCGTCTTTGACGTCGCTCATTTGTCGCTGCCCCCTTGTTGCCAGGCGCGTCGCTGCAACCCGAAGTAACTGAACAAAATCGCCGCCAGCAAAAAAGGCACCATGGAAATGGCAATTGCTGCGCCTTCACCCAAAGCCCCGCCGGAGATGGCGCGTTGGAAGGACAGTGTTGCCATCAAGTGGGTGGCGTTCAGAGGCCCACCGCGTGTGAGGACGTAAATCAGCTGAAAGTCGGTGAAGGTGAAGAGCACCGAAAACGTCATCACCACGGCGATCATGGGGGTGAGCAAGGGCATGGTGATGTGGCGAAAGCGCTGCCAAGCGGTGGCGCCGTCAATGGCGGCGGCTTCGTAAAGCGATGGGGAAATGGTTTGCAAGCCTGCCAGCAAAGTGATGGCCACAAAGGGCACACCTCGCCACACATTGGCAGCCAGCACCGAGAAACGTGCGTTCCACGGATCGCCTAAAAAGTCGATGTAGTTGTCAATCCAACCCGCTTTGACCAGCACCCAGCTGATGATGGAAAACTGCGCGTCGTACAGCCACCAAAAAGCGATGGCCGACAAAGCCGTGGGCACGATATAGGGCAGCAAAATGACCGAGCGAAAAAAGGTTTTGAAGGGCAGTCGCTCATTGAGCAAAATCGCCAGCCACAGACCCAGAACAAACTTCAACACACTGGCCACAAAGGTGTAGAACAAGGTGTTGAACAAAGCCAAACGGGTGACCTCGTCGTCCCATAAAAACTCGTAGTTCTCAAGACCCACGAACATGCCCTCGCGACCCACCTTGGTATCGGTAAAGCCCAACCAAAT
>Ga0187844_10001908_pt1 | contig 15384 bp, 9 predicted proteins | sample SpaLakP09_SKY_50_FD_134517 | JGI IMG/M metagenome (GOLD analysis project Ga0187844, IMG submission 134517) | Oligotrophic lake water microbial communities from Sparkling Lake, Wisconsin, USA - SP09_SKY_50 | ecosystem: Environmental > Aquatic > Freshwater > Lake | place: USA: Sparkling Lake...
CCATGATTGTAGTGTAATTCCGCGTTTTTTTTTAAATTCGCTCATATTTTCTAAATTTAACGCATAGAGCTGTAATAATGGTTTCATAATCTGATTACTAATATAATGAGCATAATCCAATTTCAAGTTATTTTGAATAATAAAATCAGGTGTCTCTATTTTTTCGCCTTGAAGTGCTTTTTTATTAGCATTTACAATATATGCATAATACATTCTATCACCTGAACTTGGTTTATTTCCAATGTCTCGTTGACCAATTCGCTCGGCCAATACTTTGTGTGCTATTTGATTTGGATTTTTATAATAGCTTCGTAAAGATTTGGTTACCAATAATTTTTCAATTGAATATTGTCCACCAATCAATTTTTCAAGACTCTCATTTAGAAATTTTATTGATTTAGTAATACTCTTTTCTTTCATAATAATATTTACAATAGTTCCATATATGTCTTTTACTAACGGAGCATTGTCTCTGCGTTTAAGCACAATACCCATATATTTTAGTTTGCCTTTTTCTGTATTTTCTTCATATAATATACCCACATACCGTTTTTTTGATAATAATATCCAAGGCCAAAATGTTTTTTCATATTCTAAATCATGTGGTTTTTTAAGAAATTGACTTGCTAAATTCCCCGCCTTTTTTGCTAGTTCAATAGTATAAATAAGAGCTTGATTATTTATAATTTTTTCATTGCTATTAGGATCCCTTAAATTAAATTTGAAAAACACGGAATCTGTATCACCATATACACATTCTGCTTTTGCCTTTACAACTGTTCCATCATCCAATGTTACTAAAACATCATTATAGCATTCTTCAATAATTGCCCTTCCATAAAATAATAATTTACGACCAATAGCTGTTGTTGATGCTGCAACATCCCCTTCATAAAACGCACTTGTAATTGCTCCCATTTGGCCATATAAAGAGTTGGCTGTTACTTTAATACTTAGTTGTCGCTTATCTAACACATTTTTCATAAATTCATCTTTTTCTAATAAGATCAGTTTTCGCGTTGCTTTTCGCGCAGCTAACAACTCCTCTAAAATAGCAGGCATAATAGCTTTGCCGTCTTTATCTGGAAATTGCGCAAATCTACAAATTTTATAACCAATAATCACTTTTTTCTCAGCTGCTTTTGGGCTAGGTCGCATATATTTATATGTATCATATTTCACATCAATGTATTTATAACCCAAATCATATAAGTTATCGTAGCAATAATCTCCATGCTCATTTTTTTCCCCTGTTTCTTTAATTAAATTATTGTCTAAATCATATTCTTTAGTCCATACTTTTGAGTCATGTGACAAATTTTCAGAAATAATAGATGACGGATAAAGAGAACTATAGTCAACACACGCAACCGGCTCTTCTAAGTATATTCCGGTTTTTGGTGTAAAAACATGAGCACCTTCATAACCTCCGCCTGTTTTTTGCTTATTTACAACTGGCATAAGCGTGTTTTTTTCTCCACATTTTTTAGAAACATAGCTTTGTAGTTTAATTCCTTGTCCGCGCAATAGTAAATAGCTTAGTGGAACATCACATAAATTTGACATTTCTACTTTGTCAGTAATTACATCTACTTTTAATAATAACCAAATAACATTGTCGCAATCCGCAAGACAATATTTACCAACAGTCCATCGGTCATAATCTGAACCGTTAGCAAGCGCAAATATTTCTTGTGGAGACACATCGTCTTTTGCTAATCCCCAGTTATATTTATAATTGGACAAATCCAGTTCTTCTAGACCATCAATTACAAACCATTGTTCGTCTTTATTAATTTCAATAATTTCAAATTTTTTCCCTTTTTTATATAAATTATTACTGAACCCTTGTTCGTCAAACTTTATATAACTTCCCACGCTAATACCTGTAAGATTTTTACTATATATTTTGGTGCTATTATTTTCATTATTTAACACAATTTTACTAATAGAGTCACTAATAAAATAGCTTGATGTAAAGTCTAACTTATTAGAACTTAATGTAAATTCTTTGCGAAAAATGACACACATATCTATAATAATGCGTCCAGGCATTTTTATAAATTTTAAATTATATTCACCGCTTGCTAATACAATCTTATTTGTTTCAATGTCTTTATAATCTTTTTTCTGAATGTCGCTAGTGCTAGATTTAGCCAATTTATCTCTATATTCAGCACGCCAATCATTTGAAATACATATTTCATTTTTATTTCGCGACAGTTTGAGAAACTCATTAACACAGTTTAGCTCTTTAGATCGCTTATACATAAATTCAAAATCAAATCCTGTAATATTATAGCCCGTAATAATATGCGGGTTTTCGCTATTAATTATTTTTGTAAATGTTAATAATACTTCTTTTTCACTACAGCGCTCTAATACAATTACGTTGTTTTCTTGTGCCCATAATAAATATTTATTAGGAATTTTACAACCGCCTTTAACAATAATAACACGCTTATATGGTTTAGATTCAGTATAATTAATAAAACTTAAACCAATAAATGTAATTATGTCACCTTCTAATGGTGGAAAATTAGTGTTGCTAAATGCTTCGACTAGCTTTACTAATTTTGTAGCATATTCACAGGTGTTGTCCTTAATTAATTCTATTAATGTGGCATCTTTTTTATAAGCTTTTATTTTAGGTTTGCGTTTACTATACTTTACTTGACTTTCATTATCATTAACGCCTTCATGTTCTTCTTCATTATCTTCATTTTCATCTTCATTTTCAGATTCTGAGTCAGCGCCTTCCAAAATAATATCACTATCTAATGATACATTGAACTTTGATGGATTATAGTCTGTTAATTTTTCTAACGGCACCAATAGTTCCTCTAATGTAATACCTGTTTTCTTAGGATATACTTTTTCAATGTAACTTAACTTGTCTTGTGTTAAATCAAACGCACTTAAAATCTCGTGTTTTAAGTTATTAAAATCATAATTGAGTTTAAAATTTTCAGAACTCGAATTGTAGTTTTCAAGTATATTTGTTGCCAATTTTTTATAATTTTTAATTGGTATAGGAAAATCACCATGACTACTGCTTGCTTCAATATCAAAGCTACATATATTGTATTTTACTAACGTCTCTTTTTCTTTATAATCATAAATATCTTCGTAATTTATTGAGTATTCATAAGAACAATTTGTTGTCTTATTAGCAATAACTCGCACTTTGTTTGATGGAATTTTTATCCATCCACTTGGACTAATATGTTTTTCATGAAAGAATTTTAATAGTGGCGGAATGTCTGCCTCATATAAATAACACTGTGTTATTCCAATATCATCACTATATTTATATCCGTCTTCTTTTAATGTTCTTTCAAATTGACCTGATTTACTGGTTTTATCATCATAAAATATTTTTTTTAATTTATTATATGCTCCACTATTAGTAAATGAAATTTTAATGAAATTGTGTAATTTCTTATTATCAAAACCATATAACTTATGCCTTTTTACTAACACACATTCAACTATTGAGTCCTCATAATAATTGCCAACTAATTGTTTTACATGTCCCATAAACTCATTTTTACGTTGGTCATTCCAGTCTTCGCTAACCATAATGTAGAAAAATGGATAAAACTTTTCTATAAATATGGATGCTGTCTTATTTGATGAATTTATTCCAAATGCCTGAATAATGAATTGTTTATTATCTTTATAATTGTTTCCTTTACTATTTTCCTCTAACACATTGTAGTCATAACATTTAAAACATTTATATGTTGTCATATTATTTAATAAACTATTTAATTACTAGTCTTTAAATTTATAATAACGTTTCAATTTTTTATATAATTTTTTATATAATTTTTTATATAATTATATAAATATAAATAAATGTCAACTATTCCTAAACTAATTTTTATTGTTCCATATAGAGACCGCGAAAGACAAAAGCATCATTTTTCTATATATATGAAATATATTATGGAAGACTATAATAAAGATGACTATGAAATATATTATAGTCATCAAACCGATTCTAGAATGTTCAATCGTGGAGCAACCAAAAATATTGGTTTTATGGTTATGAGAGAAAAATATCCAAATGATTATAAAAATATCACTTTTGTATTTAATGATGTGGATACATTACCGACAATGAAAAATTTATTTGATTATGTAACATATCCAGGAACAGTGAAACATTTTTATGGTTTTACTTTTGCTTTAGGAGGAATCGTTTCAATAAATGGAGGCGATTTTGAAAAATGCAATGGGTTTCCAAATAATTGGGGATGGGGACTAGAAGACAATGCTTTAAACGATAGGGTACTACAACAATCGTTAACTATTAACAGGGACCAATTTTGTCCTGTTAATTCTAAGAATATTATTCATTTACATGATGACCCAACAAGAGTAGTTAATACTAGAGAACCATTAGCTTATGTTAATGGCAAATTGATTGATAATTTAAATAATATAAGTAATTTATATTATTCAATTGTTAATAATAGTGAAAATAGAGACACCGATGTAAATGATGACACCAATAAAATAAGTGCTATAAAACAAAACGAATATGTTATAAATATACATAGTTTTCAAACATTAATTCCTAGCGCTAGCACGTATTATAAACAAAATATGTCACAAAATAATCTACTAGACGCATATAAAAGTTCAACCTTAATAAAAAGAAATGTTAAACCGCGTTGGCTACTAACTAAGACTTTTAACAAATGATATTGAGTTTTTATTCGACAGAAACTACTTTTGCCAAGTTACGTGGTTTATCTGGATTAATATGCTTACCTAACGACACTTCATATGCTAATTTTTGCAGTGTTATAATATATAAAATTTCATTATAATAGTCAAGGTTTACTAATAATATAAATTTGTTTTCACTTAATTTTAAGTCATCTATAACACTTTGAGAGTTTGTTATAACAAATATGTTGGTTTCTCGCGCAATTATTTCATAATATGTTGATTTTAAATTATTTAGATCCTTAGTGTTATGTATATCTATTAATAATAGTGTTAAATTTGAATTAGTTAATAGCGCAAATGGTCCATGTTTTAATGAGCTAGCACTAAAACCCTCACAGTGGATATAGCAAACCTCTTTGATTTTTAAAGCACCTTCACATGCTATTGGATATAATTTGTCTTTTCCTAATATAAATATACTTGTTACACAATTGTTAATAATAAAATCTTTTAATTTACTAATTTTATTCATAAAATTTATATCATATAATAGTTGTCTTACACTATTTGGAAGGATTCTAAGATTGTCTATTTTTTTTATATTACTATAATAATCATTATTGACAAACCACATACTAAGTAGGCTTAATATTATTAACATGCTTGTAAATGATTTTGTTGAAGCAACACTAATTTCTGTTCCAGCATTCATATATATACCACAATCCACTTCGCGTGCTATTAACGAATCTACTTTATTTATTATACCCAGAGTCACACATTTTTTGGCCTTACAAATTTTCAAACAATTATATACATCCATTGTTTCGCCTGATTGTGATAAAAATACGCACAATGACGTACAATGATTTTTAATATTAGGCAAAATATTTTCATTAAACTCACATGCATTTACACTTTTAACACATACAAATTGTTTTATTTCATTCAAATAAAGCTCGCCTATTAATGCTGCATTATAACTGGTTCCACAGCCAATTAAATAAATGAATTCTATATACTTTATAATATTACTTATATTATCTAATCCTCCCAATTTGATAATATTATTATTAATACGACCACCATAATTATATGCTTTTTGTAGTGTTTCTGGTTGTTCCATTATTTCTTTTAGCATCCAATGACTATAATTTCCTTTGTTTTCAACAATATTTTCATAACATACTTTTTTAATAATATAATTAGATAAATCAGTTAGCTCATTGGGTGTAGTTTGGTCTATAGCTATTGGTGAGTGTGAGGACATATTATTAATTAAATTAGTATAACTAGCATTACTTATTTTAATAATATTATTGTCCTTCAATGGAATATAATCACTTATTAAGCCAGCAAAACCATTTGTTTCTGACGTGCATATTATAAAAGTATCATTATAACCCAATAATAATGGAGAGCCTTTTCTTGTTACATAATATGTATCTAACTGTTTAGTATAAATAATGACCAAAGCCCATGTTCCTTCTAATTGACTTAGCGTTTTTTTTATTGCTTCTTCAATAGTACATTCCATCACCATAATATAATATTCTATTAAATTAGCAATAACTTCGCTATCTGTATCACTGTAAAAATTATAATTCTTAGATAATAAAAACTCTTTAATTGCCATAAAATTATTTATTATACCATTATGAATGAGTATAATTTGTTTATTTTGTGATATATGGGGATGCGCATTATAGTCTGTCTTACCTCCATGAGTTGCCCATCTTGTGTGTCCAAGTGCTATTCTAGAAAACAGTTTTTGCTTGTATACTTGTTGTTGTTGTAAATCATTTGTTTCATATAATGATTGTACTAAATCAAAACAATCGCGTTTTGGTGTTGATGCTTTTTTAATTATTTCAAACTTGCTTGTCATGTCATTATAATAACATATTCCAATAGAGTCATATCCTCTATTTTGTATTAATTCTAAACTATTAAAAATATGTTTTAATGAATTTTCTGTTTTTTTGGAATATATAAACGTTATTCCGCACATAATATAAATATTTAATTGTTTATATTTATATTATAAATTTATACTATTATAAAGACTACAAATACTACAAATACTACAAATACTACAAATAATGGCCTTGTCCTGTTTTAAATATTTTAAAACGAGGCGTATAAGGAACAATATTAGCATAATTGACTTGTGTTGGTAAAGGGGTGTTATTGCGTATATTTTCTCTCAAATCTTCTATACATTGTTGAGATAGTCTATTGCGTCTATTTGACCTAACTAAATTAGCAAAATTTTGCTTTACTAATGTATTGGTTGTAAACGTTCGACTATCTTTTGCTGAAATATGTTTGTTTGCGTTAATTTTATTTTTTATTATGTCTTCTGAGCTATTATTACAATCTTCATCTATTTGGTATTGATTAATAAAACCACGACCAATAATAGAATTTTCATCGTATGGTTTAATTGATAATAGCTTTGGAATATTATTTAATCCAATAAGTCCTTGTATCATTTTTCTTGATAAATTACTACCATTTTTCTCTGGAATAATTATACTGTTGGATGTTGAAGTACTTGCTCCTGGTAAAAGTTCAATTGCCTTAGATATTGTATCAATATCACTTGGATCTCTAATAATTTCAATATTATTATTTGGATATCTATAAAGGGGATTTGGATCTGTTTCTGGATTGTGATATATATATATACATTCTACATCTGTAAAATCACGACTAGGTGTTGTATAAATTAAACTCTCAAAACTTATAGAATTAGTATTTATTAATTTACTATTATTAAATACATTAAAAGTAAAAAATATATTAAAAAAGACATCATAGTTAAATCTTACATCTAAAAGAACGGGTTTAATTAGATTATAATATGAACCTGATATAGTATTTTGAGTTAAATTTCTTCTATTTAAATTGTTAGGCTGTGCTATGGTTACTATATCAAAACTAATTGTATTAATGCTATAATTAGTACTATTATTGAAATAACCAATAATAGGTCTTATAGGGGAAACATTGTTATTAGTGAAAGCAATATTATTAAACTCATTATAATAACTTTTTAAGTTGCTAACATCAAATAGATTATTAAAATAAATAGTAAATATTTTATTATTACTAGTAAAAATATTATATGCACTAACACTTTTCAAAAGTGTATTTGCCACTAACTCAATATCATATAAATATTGATTATCAATATATTGTTGAAGACTATCATATTTTTTTTTCACATTAAGTGGATTAAAAATAGAGCTAGTATTAATGTTTTCTAAAAAAGTTAGCTTTCCTGAATTATATGGAAAGCTAACATGTTTATATATATCACTTTGAATAACACCTGTTCTAAAATTACCTAAAGATAAATAAATAATATGTGTGTTGTCCTTTTTTGTAGTAAAATTAATAGGCCGATTAGGTGTCGAAACTTGCACATTTAACAAATGTATATTAGAGCTAGTGTCAAATAATATTTGACTTGTTGCGTTTCTTGCTATTTCAAAATTACTTGTTCTAGTTAAAAAAGTTTCAAAACTTATTGTCAACACAATAGGTCTATCAGCATAACTTAAGTCAACTGTATAGACTATTTTTTTATTATTAATAGTGTATTTATTATATATATTATTATATATACTAAAAGGTGTAGAGCTGTTGATTTGTGTTAATGATGTTATATTAGAAATGTCACTTACACTAGTAAAAGTAGAGAGATTACTATCTCTATATAAATAAGTGAATCCATCTGTTATATTTGTAATTTTACACATTAAACCATTATAACATATATCAGACCCTTGTTCTCTTGTAAAAAAATTATAAGAATAATCTCTAAATATATAGTCTTTTACATTTATTCTATAATAATCATAATTAGCATTATTAGTATTATTATTATGAAAATTGGAACTACTATTAATATTATTAAAATAATAGTTTAAATGAAAGGATTTTATTATTATTGTATTAATAATAAATGAATTTGTATCTAGCAAATAATTATTTTCAAGTTTATAATTATTTGAATTAGTATTTTTAATAAATAATATTTTACCAAATTTGTTGTTATTAGTAAAAATGAATTTTATGTTATTTTTTATATTATTTAATGTTAATAAACAATTACTTGTTGCGTTTGAATTCTGCGCTATCTCTCCTTTTCTATTGTAGTTTAATATTATGAGATTAGTATAATTAGGTAAAGAAGGCAGGAAACTATATGCAGTTTTAGGATTATTTATAGTTTCCAAATTAGTAGTAATTTTTGTATTTAGCAAAATTTTTGCTCCTTCACTAACACTATTTATTTTATTTTGTGTCAAAATTATATAGTTTTCTCTCACTTTGGATAAAGTAAGTGGCATATAATTAAAAATAACATTATAATATTTATAACTTTATAATATTATAATATTTATAAATTTATGATATTACATCTGTATTATTAAAATACCAATTTGTTGATAAATAATCCGCTTTTGTATCACTGAGCTTACTTTCTTTACTTGATTTAAGATTTGGACCTTTATACATAATTGAATTTATTTCAAAAGTTCCTATAGCATAGTTATAATATTTTAAATTAGAAATAGCACCATCAAATCCTCCATTATAATTGACATATAAATTATCATAGTTTTGTTTAATAATATTTGATAATTTATGACGTTTTGTTAAATTACCATTAATGTAAATATCAACCACATTTTGTGCTGTTATTCTAATCACTACACATACCCATTTTTTTATAGGAATACCATCAACATATATGTCATCATAATATGTATTATTATTGTTTTCATTATTATGGAATACGTTTACTCTAACTAACATTCCTAAAAGAGGGAATTTATCTAACAAATTATCGCTAATATTTTTTTTACCATTATATAAATATACACCGGGACAATTGTTTGGACCAAATATTCCTGTTCCTCCTTCCCCTTGTGAATTTGGTGAAGATCCTTTATTAAAAACATGTTTGAAGTCAATTGTTTCTTTATAATCTGTAGCATTAACATGTAACCAAAATGCGTAAGAAAATTCAATTCCCTCATATTCATTTATACTGCGCAAAATAGGTATTGATGATTTTTCGCCTAAAGACTGTGTAATAGTTACTTGTTCTGTTCCATCTTTTAAGCCATATATTAAAAAAGGCGTTTCTGATGGTGAAAAAAAGTAATATAATAATTTACTTCCAACATAAAATAGTAAAGAAAAAATAATTATTATTGCCAATAAAAATGTAATTTTTGCTATCATTGTATTTGATGATAAAAAGTCATTTGCTGATTTTAATCTTGATTCCGCAGTATATGGAATAGCTGCATTAATATTTTTTGAAATATTAGTAAATATACTTTCTGGAGGATTCATAATATTAATATATAATATTATATAAATTATATAAATTATATTTCAAAACTGCCTTTTTCTGTATTATACTCTAAAAAGCTTACTTTTAATCTATATTTATTAAATAATGATTTTGCTAATGATTTATCAATTCCTTCTTTATAAATATTGTATGCTTCTTGTGGATTTATAGAATCATTTTCGTAGCGAATTCGTGTAATAAATCCTTCAAATCCACTGTTAAGACCTTCATTATTTGCTGCGCTTGTGCCTTGAGCCATATTTCCTATATATATATTTTTTTTCTCACTTGTGCTATAAAAATTATGATATAATCCATGCATTATAAATGAATTTCGTAACTTTCCATCTAAATATACGTCTAGTGTTCTTGTGTCAATACTTAATGTCAAATTATTCCATTTTTGAACTGATATATTTTGTATTTTATATCTTGTGTAGTTTCTTTTATTTACTAAAGCACTTCTTGCTCTATTCGATGAATTATTATCTAAATATGTTTCAATATCAATTATTAAATTATTTTCGTATTTATCTAAAGCAATATTTATATTTTTAGGTTTAATTTGGTTTAGACTAATATCTTTTTCAACTTTAGTGCTTAGTCCACTTAACATTGAAGCTAGTTCAGGTAATGTTGGTGCTTTTGAATCAACAGCCATATATAAGACGTTTTTTTCGTTTGATATATTATTGCCCCAATTATCTATGTAAAACCATACACTTAATGTAAAATTTGATGAGCTATTTTCTGGAATATCTTTTGCCATTATTACATTAGTGTTTGATACAAATAATGAATTTACTGTACTTTGTAGTTCTACTGGTTTTGCTGCGTCACACATAACATCATAAATTATATTTGTTTTGAAAAATAAATTGCGAAGGCCCCATATTACCACAATAATCAAGATTATTACAATAATAATATTAAATATGCCCATATTAAAATATTAAAATATTAAAATATTAAAACATCTTAAATATAATATATTAAATATAAAATCTTATTTCTTATTTGTTATTTGTTATTTGTTATTTGTTAAATTATATAATAACTCAATTGTTAAAGGACTTGTAATATCGCTATAATAGTTTATTTCTTTAATGCTTCCATGTATTCCTTCATTTTCTCCTATTGTTACTTTATCGCCTTTAAAATAAGGGGTTACGTCTTTTTTTGTACCGACCAATTTACCATCTATAAAAACATCAATGTTATTATTGGAATAATTAATAACAAAAAACAACCATTTTTGATGTTTTATATTTTTTCCTTCGTATATAGTATCTAACTGGTCTCCTTTATTATTTAGTGTTCTAGATCTAACAATGATAGATTGTGATTTTCCATTATAAAATATTACTGGTTTATAAGCATAATTAAATATTTCAGTATCTTTATTATAAGCCACCGATGTATTTGTTGGTTGTGGATTTATATAAACATAAAAGCTTATACTATATGTATAATTGTAAGGAAGTTTTTTTATAACTTTGGGGGGATCATAAAAGCTAGTTTTTATATTATATATTCCATTATAGTCATTTTTCAATAATTTAAAATTGTAACCTTTTGTGTCACTTATATTGTCTTTTGCTTGTTTGGTTATATCTTTAGTTTCGGCAGCTATTTCCGTTGAACTATCTAATGCTTTAAATAGTGTATTTTCTTGTTTGTTTAAATTTAATGTTGTTAATAATGCGTCAATAGGATTTGTTATAATAGGATTGCTTGAGCTATCTGTTTTGGGTATTGGAATATTAATAGTTGAATTAATGTTTTTGTTAAGATTTTGATATATACCAATAACCTTCTTTTCATTTAAATAATAAGGATCTGTTCCTTTTAATAAGCTGCTTTTATTAAGTGTTCTAAAATATTTAAATAAAAATGGCAATACAAATAGTAATGTTATTAGTAGCAATAGTATAAAAAGTAATAAATATACAGGGCTAGGTGTTAATTTAATATCTTTATTAATTTCATCAATCACAATTACTAACAAACAAGGTATAAAGAATATAGTTTTTTTGATAATACAAATGTAATCATAAATAAAAATATACTTACTTGAATCACCATATTCACATGAGTCATTTGAACCTTGTGTTTTTATTGAAAATAGTGCAGCAAAAATTGCTAATACAACAATTACAATTGTTATGCTTATTATTGATTGTGTAATACTAAACGTATTAGTATTTTTTTGTGAATATAGCACATAGTTGATTATGTATATAATACTTATTAGTATAAATAAGAGTAGCCCAATATACATGAATAAAATTCTTAATGGTTTTAAATATGTGCTTTGAATTCTGTCACTCTTTATATTATAAATGGCTGCGTCATACTTGTCATCAGTTAGCTCTAGTAGGTTAGTTCCTGTTATTGCAAGTCTCTCATTTTTATTAATCTTATTATTATTATTATTTCTAAATACTAGAAAAAGAAAATAAAATACTCCAATGCCTAATAATATTATTGCTCCTAATATTTCATAAGGCGTATCTTTTATTCCAAATGTATTGTAATAACTATTTAAATAATAAACTAGACCAAAAACTAATAAAATGACTAACACATTAATGTATCTATAGTAAAAATATTCATGCTGCGCGGAATTAGCTTTATCTTTGAATTTAATTCCATTAATTAACACATCTGTTGAAATACTTATACTATTTTTTAAGAAATTTACTGTTTTATCTGAATAGTCACTAATTTTATTAAAACTAGCTTTTAATAATTGTGTCATTATTAGATAATATTAATAATATAAATTAATAAATTTATATTATTCACTGTTATAAAGTTTGTGTAATAAAGTTTGTGTTACCACTATTACAAATTTTCATATGCTGTTTTTTTTCCATGACAATCTCTACACAATGCTACTAAATTTTCAATACCATTTGAACCCCCATATTCTAGTTTCATAACATGGTCTACTTCAAACCATGCGGGTAACTGTTTTTGGCAACTTTTACAATGCCAATTTTGTGAAGCCGCCACAAATTTCTTTTTAGTTTCACTTACACTTCTTTTTGTTGAAGTATTTCCAGATCGTAATATTTTTTGTTGCTGCTTTGTCATATTATTATAATTTGAATTTATTGACTTTTGTAAATGTTGAGACTCTCTATAGTTTGTTCCGGCACTCAAATTATAATTGTTATTTAATTCATTACTTATTGATTTAGATGTAAAATCAATAATTGGAGTTATAATACTAGCGGTGTTTCTATCTATTGGTAAATATTTAATGTAACCATTTGTATTAACTACAAAATCGTTATAATTTGTGGGATTTTTCTTTATAAATAAATATATACATAGTCCAACAAAAGCAATTAGCCCCATTTTATAATATTTTTCATAATTTTTAAGTTTAGCTAGTAATTTACCTTCAAAGTATGTATTAAGCAATACAAAACCAGTTACAGTTAATATGAGCAATTCAAATTTCATATTTATTATTAATAATTATAATAATATATTAATTATAGTAAATATAATAAATATAATATAATTTGTAGTAAAAAAAATTTATGATAAAAATAAAAATAAAAATAAAAATAAAATGCTGTTATTTTAAGTTAATGCTTACTCCAATTATTGCTAATACTAATAAGACTACTAAGCTACCAAAAATGTATTTTTGCTTATTTCTGCTTTCTTCATATTTTTTTAGTTCCTTAATTTTATAGTTTTCATAATATTTATTCATTGCGTCATAATAAGTTATTTCTGGTTTTCCTAAATAAATATTTATTTTATTATGTATAAAATGCACCCATTTTACAAATGACTCACGAGAGTCTAAATATGGTGTAACAGGATAAGCATCTAAAAATTTACTAAATACATTACCAATGTCACTAATTGGTAAAAACAACGGTAAATTTGTTATAAAGTCATAATATTTCTTTTTTGTTGAATCATTGCTATTATTAGGATAACTTAAGGCAATTGTATATAAAACAAACCAATAATGCGGACCCCATATTACTGGATTTAATACATTATTATTAATATTAGTAGACATAACTTATAAATAACATTAATAAAACTATTGCGTGTTTTTACCATAAAAACTCTTGATTAGTTCATATATTAATTTAAGTGTTATAATAATCATTATAACTTTATATAAATTGATTGAATTGTCAAACAGTTTACCATTTAAGAATGTGTGTTGGTTAGTTAATATATGACTAACAACTCCTAATGGTAAAAGCATTAAATAATATGCTTGTCTATTTAGTCCACTATATACTCTTATAAATGGTTCAATTAAATAGGCAATAAAAAACGTCATAAATAAATCAAATAATGACATGCCTAAATTACTTGAATTATAATATGGTTGTTCAAATTGAATGCGATAGCTTCGTAGCTCTTTTATATCCATTTAATATATATTACATTTTATTCTTAAAACCTTTAAAATGTGTATTTTAAATAAATATAAAACAATAACACGTTAATATAGTAACTTACTATTTACACTAATTATGAATATTAAAAAGCAAGTATTTTGCAACAACTGTGGTAAGTTAGGACATTTATTTCATAATTGTCGTGTTCCTATAACAAGTATTGGAATTATTCCATTACGAATAGTTAAAAAGTTTAATAACACTTTACAAGTTATTGAAAATGTTATTGAACTATTAATAATAAAACGAAAAGATAGCTTGGCCTTTATAGATTTTATGAGAGGAAAATATATTATGGAAGACAAAAACTATATTTTAAATTTATTAAATAATATGAGCGTAAATGAGAGAAGTTATTTGCTAGCTAATGATTTTGATACAATATGGAGCTATTTATGGAATTACAATACAAATAATTTATACAGAAATGAAGAAAAGTTGTCAAAAATAAAATTTAACAAATTGAAATTTGGCTTTACAAATATTTTAGAAAGTTACAATTTAAAAGATTTGGTAGATTTATGTGATAAAAAGTATAGCGAACCTGAATGGGGATTTCCTAAAGGTCGCCGAAATTATCACGAAAAAGATATTGTGTGTGGACTACGCGAATTTGAAGAAGAAACAGGATATAAAAAAAGTGATATTGAAATTTTTAATAATATTGTTCCATTTGAAGAAATTTTTACAGGTTCAAATTATAAATCTTATAAGCACAAATATTTTATTGGTATTATTAGTAATAATACTATTCCATTAGCTAACTTTCAAATTTACGAAATTAGTGAAATAAAGTGGGTTCCTATTGATGACGTACATAGTTATATTAGAGATTATAACTATGAAAAAATAAATATAATAAATGATTTAAATAAATTA
>Ga0187844_10001910_pt1 | contig 15371 bp, 17 predicted proteins | sample SpaLakP09_SKY_50_FD_134517 | JGI IMG/M metagenome (GOLD analysis project Ga0187844, IMG submission 134517) | Oligotrophic lake water microbial communities from Sparkling Lake, Wisconsin, USA - SP09_SKY_50 | ecosystem: Environmental > Aquatic > Freshwater > Lake | place: USA: Sparkling Lake...
CTTTGCCTGCGTGGAAGGTATTATGTTCTCCGGGGCTTTCTGTTCCATTTATTGGCTGAAGAAGCGCGGTTTAATGCCCGGTCTCACTTTTTCGAATGAACTTATTTCGCGTGACGAGGCGTTGCACACTGAATTTGCCATTTTGCTTTATAAGAAGCTTTTGAAGAAGGTCAGCAAGGCCAAGGTTTACGAGATCATCAAAGAGGCAGTTGCTATTGAAACCGAGTTTATTTGTGATGCGCTTCCTTGCCGGCTCATTGGAATGAACGCAGAATTGATGACCCAATATATTCAATTTGTTGCGGACCGACTCGCACTGCAACTAGGATACGATAAGATTTATAATGTAAATAATTGCTTCGACTGGATGCAAATGATATCTATTGAGCAAAAGACGAATTTTTTTGAAAGTCGTGTCAGCGATTATGCTCTCGCAAATAAAACAGTTACTGAAGATGTTTTTGAATTTAACGAAGACTTTTAGATAAACAAGTACTTTAAGGTTTTACGAATTTTGTTTGAAAATCTTAAGTTGTTTCGTTTAAATAGTATAAATAAATTATGAAACTACTATACCATATAATGAATTTAGAAGAACTGTCTTTTGGAATGGGAACTGATAAAGGTACCCTACATTCATATTTGCCACTCTATGAAAAATTATTACTGGGCAAAAAAGATACCGCTAAAAAAGTTTTAGAAGTAGGCATAGGAGATTATAGTGTAAAAAATGGAGGTAGTATAAAATTGTGGTCAATATTTTTTAAAAATGCGACCATTTATGGTTTAGATATACTTCCAATAGATAGAGTAATGGATGATTTGTTGAATAATGAAAAAATTATATTATATACATCGGTGGACGCATATAACGAGGAATTTTTTGCAACTAATTTTTTAAATAATAATGTTAAATTTGATTTTATGTTGGACGATGGTCCACACACTTTAGAAAGTATGAAACAATTTATTAAATTATATTCACAAGTAATGACGGACGACGGTATACTAATAATTGAAGATGTACAGAGCATCGATTGGATTGATATACTTAAACAAGCCGTGCCAGAACATTTGAAACAATTTATTAAAGTTTACGACCTAAGGGTAATTAAAAATCGATACGATGACATTGTTTTTACAATAGACAAATTCAACGCATAAATATAATAAACTAATACAGCTTTTTCCAAAAGGATGCAGGTAATTCGAATTTCTTCGCTTTTTTAAGCGGGATTTTAAGTAAATATAATCCCAACGCAATCATTATTAAACCGATATATTGGAAATTGTGCTCAAACCGCTCTCCTAAAAATATATAAGCTGCAGCACTTTCTAATAGCCCGCTTACTCCATCCCATGCACCATTTACCATCATAACAGTCGAATTCTGTAAAGCAATTATGAGCATGATTACAACACCGACATAACCAGCTGAACCGATTGCAAAGGGAACAAGGCCACCACTGTTGGCAAATTCTTTAAATGCAAAATCGCCAATTATTTCAACTGCTGATAATGCTAAAATTTGTGGAAGACTCATCTATATTTTATTACTATTTTAATATTATTTTTAAATAAAACAATATTAAAATACTTTTTGCATACTATCTTATAGTAGTAGTATGATTATCGGTTATTTAATGGGTGGCTTGGGAAATCAATTATTTCAAATTTTTGCGACTATTTCTTATTCAATGAAGAATAAATACAGGTTCGTGTTTCCCGAAAATATTACACCTGGGGTTACAAATAGACATCCTTATTGGTCGAGCTTCTTAGCCAATCTCAAAAATTTTACTATAAATCATGTTCCCCAACTTCCATTGGTAAAAGAAAAAAGTTTTGAATATGAAGAGCTACCCGACTTAGTTGAGAATAATGACACCATTTTATACGGGTATTTTCAAAGTTATAAATATTTCGACAATGAATTTGATTCTATATGCAGATTGATTGCCTTGGATAAACAAAAAGAACAACTTGTTATTGATTATCCAAATGACTATTCCAATATAGTTAGCATGCATTTCAGGTTAGGTGATTACAAGTCTCTACCTGATTTTCACCCCGTTTTACCATATGAATATTACAGAAATGCACTGAAATTTATGTTAAATGCAACTAAAAGAGATGACTGGACTGTTGTATACTTTTGCGAAAAGGATGACAATGAAGAAGTATTTAAAATAATAAACGGGCTCCAAATAGAATTCACAGAAATAAAATTTATAAAACAAGATGATGGTCTCGAAGACTGGAAGCAAATGTTGATGATGAGCGTTTGTACGCACAATATTATTGCAAATAGCACATTCAGTTGGTGGGGGGCTTATTTTAACGCGACACCTTTAAAAATAGTTTGTTATCCAGAATTATGGTTTGGTCCTGCCATAAAAGAAAAAAACAATACTAAAGATTTATTCCCAGAAGAGTGGTTCAGGATTGAGTTTCTTTGAATTATAAAGATATATAGATATATTTTTAGTGCAAAACTACATAAAATTTTGTATATATTATAAAATATAAACAAAATGACTTTTCTTTACAAACAAGACTATGTGTTGTTGGTTATGAATTGCGTGAAATATAGACCCAAAGCTGTTATGCAAAAGAATACATGGTTAAAACAGTTGCCTTCTTATTTGCGCTATTATCATGTTATCGGTAATCCTGACTTGGAAACCGAATGTGGCTTTTTGTTTGATGAAACTGAAAGAATATTATATGTTAAAACCAAGGATGATTATAATTCCTTGCCACATAAAGTGATTTCGGCTTATGAAGCGGTTGAAAAAACTTTTGATTACAAATACATTTTTAAGACAGATGATGACCAGACTTTGGGAAATGTGCGATTCTTTGACATGACAAAAGGAATGATTGAGCGTGTTAATCCGCAATTGCATTATGGTGGAAATGTAGTAGATGTTAAGCAAGCCTATTTATCAAAGTATAATAAAATACATCCAGAATTGCCCGAGAATTTGCCTATACTGCCAATAAAGTATTGCAATGGACGCTTCTATTTCTTGTCAAAACAGGCTATTGGCGTTTTATTAAAGAAAAAAACTAAAATCGAAAAAGAGTATTTGGAAGATTATGCTATTGGACTACATTTGCCCGATTTGTATAAAAATAATGTTTTACAAATTCACACCGATCAGTTCTTCAAAGACATGTTTTGAATATTTTAATTTATTTATTGGTGACGCGTGTAGAAATATAACTCTTTTTATTTTGTATTATAAAATAATGCCATTTTTTCTTCTATTTCTTGTTTTACCTTTTGCAAATGTTGAAACTGTTGAATAACTTCAGTCGTAGTTGGATATTGTGACAACTGTTCTTCGGCGTCAATTACTTTCTTTAATTGTGATGAAAAAAATGCTTTTTTATCCAAGTCCAACATTACAGTTTGATAATTTGTAACGCGTTCTTCAATATCACTGTAATCTTCTCTTTGAATAACAGTTAATGGAGTTATTAGAAACCATCTGTCTTTTTCTTGCAATTTAAACCAATATTTATCGAGCGCGTATATTTTGTGGTCTTCTGGATTTTTAATTAACAGTTCCAAACCTTCTTTTATATTTTTAATAAGAGTATCGAAATAGTGACCATTTACTATATAACCCGTTGTAGTTTGACAAGCTGTTACTTTTGCGCAATAATCAGCGACTTGTTCATAAGGAGGCATATTATTTCCAGCAAGCAAAACAACATCCCAATCGGGTTTAGGTTTGCTCGTTAAAAACTTGTCTAGTTGGGTTTTAAAAAACTGTGGATCTGTAAACTCTATATCATCTTCTACAATAAGAAGATGGTCCCATCCGTGTTCTTTGGCATGACGCAAACATTTTAAATGACTCATGCTGCAACCAATAGCTCCGTTAGGTAATTTTATAGCGTTAAATCGCGTTGCTTGAATGCCTACCGATTGCAACTGATTTTCGCACCATATTCTGCGGTCTGGTCTTGATTCTAAATTAATATAAAATGCATGTTTAATATTAATATTTATATCCATAGTATTTTATTTTATTTTTAAAAAAGTTTTAATATATTTTGCGCGCATATTATATAATGAGTTTAAATATAAGTATTCACGGGGCAACTAGCGAGTTTGAAAAAGATTGTGAGTTATCTTTAACTAAAAGCGATAATTCTTCTAGAAATGAACTTGTTGAGTTACTGGTAAAACTATTAAATAATGAAGAAAGTGTAAATATATTGAAAACGAGCATAAAGATAACTGATAAATCTATTGAATTTATTCGATTGATGATCGAAACAAATATTATTATATTTAAATTGATTGATAAAGATATTAACGAAGTTATTATTGACGGCGTATTAGACCCCGTTGACTTGCCTTCGCTTATTTTGCTTGTTAAGGATATATTAAATTTGAATATGGTCACTATTAAATCGAATATAAAAGATTTAACAATTCATGACACTATTCAATTTATCAAAGATTTATTATTAATTTTAATTGAAGAAGATTACATATTTATATACGACAAAATAAATATTGAAAAATCTATTAGCATGTACATTGAATTATTAAGCAGTGCTATTAATATAAATATAAATACTACAAATAATACAACGGGTTTTTTCTTTGCTTCCGTGTTTGGTTTAAGCTGCTGTAAAGTTACGCCTTTTTCCAAATATAAATAAATTCTTTGTATTTTTGACCAACATTGAATTGTTTTGTATCTCGTTTTGGCAAAATGCGTGCATATTTTTTCAGTTCAATTAACTCATTTGCCTCGCCCAACAGCGGAAGACAGATCTTCTCATATATACATTGCGGTATGTTCAAGCAATAATGTCCTCCTTTTTTCAGATTATCCCATGTTACTCTGAAAATAGGCTTATAAAACTTTTCATCCCATTCGTCGTTTGTCTTATACGGTGCATCTTTTGAACCATAAATTTCCTTGTTATAATAAGGAGGACTTGTAAAAACCAAATCATAATCCATTTTGGAATAATCGACCGTCAACGCATCTTGAAATCGTAAATCAATTTCTGTAGCCGGCAATACCTTTTTAAAATGCTCGCACATATTTTTATAGGATCCGGTCAAATTCGCATTGGAATCGATGCCAATATATTTTGGAACATTCAATATACAGGCGCCCAAAAGCCGGCCACCCCAACCCATTGTGAAATCGAGTATGCATTTGGGTTTCAACTGATTATATAGTCTGGCCGCCGTTGTTGGACGAAATATGCTAATACCACCATAATAAAGATTGAAAACTTGTTTCCCTATTTTTGTCTCAGTTAGATAGGGTTTGTTTTTTTTAATACTCGCGATCAAATTGAGTGTGGATGCATCTCTCGACATGTAAAAGTCGCGATTGTACCAGAAATCAAAGAAGGAAATCCCATGCTTGGATTTTGTGTTTAATAGTTCAATGTGAACAAAGTATTCTATATATTTGAACCCGAGGGGAGACAATGGCTTAATGGCATCCAAGTCCTTTGCAACAGCTTGTTGCAACTTGTTAAAATCCGTAAGCGCAATTTCTTCAGTGTGTTCTTTAAGTTGTTTTGCAATATCTATTTTTTCGGCGTCGGAATATTCGGAGAAAAAATACATATAGTGGTGGGAGAGAATAATTAATTGGATGCATTACATTATTTACTATGTAAAATAGTGAATTATATATTAATTATATATTGTATTGAATAAATTTCCAGTCTATTGTTTTTCCAGTAACTGGGTGGTCTACATAATTTTTTTTGTTAATTTCTATTAAATTACTAATATAGTCCATATCAACTAATTCCGGATAAACATACCAATCTTCATATGGATAATCAAAACCATTATTTACATCTTCAAAAACACTCACATAGCCTCTTTTTTTAAATATATCTCTGGATTTTAATCGCGTATTATCAAAATTAGTGTGCCATATATCATGTTCAAATGTTACAGTGGCAAATTTATATGCGTCAAATATTTCATTATCTAATTTTTCCAATGTTTTTATAGTGGATCCATTGTTTGCTTCTAAATCAATTTGCAAGTAGTCAAAGATTGAAGGCACACTATTATTTTCAAAAACACTCTTATAATCTATAATGGTTGCGTCGTTTATTACATGAATGCTATTGGGGCGATACATTTTATATAAAGGTAAAAAAGATGGATTATATTCAACCATTATTCACTTCCAATCATATTTTGTTTCTAATAAAAATGAATTATTTATATTTATAGGATGATTGGACCCAATTTCTAAAAAATATCCATTCCTTTTTTCTTTAAGAACATTTAATACAAATTTGTCTTGTTCCGCTTGTCCCATGTACATTTTTATTATAAACTATGCAGTGTATTTATATTATAATTATAATTTATAATAAAAATAATATAATAATCAAGATGCAGAAATCCACTTCAATGCAAGAATAACAATAATTAATTTAATTTAACATTTGTTTCATCTTGCCAATCTCAACTCGTTGACTTTGTATAATTGAAAAAGGCAGTCCATCTAATATTTTTTCGTTATTTCCAGACTTTTCAATTTGCTTCTTTGAGAGAAAAACTGCCATTGAATGATGAGGAATCATTCCCTGCAAATATTGATCCTGGGAAACAAGTATTTGAAACCTTATTACAAACAAACTCGCAACCACTAAAACTGAGCCCATTATTGTGTAAGTTGAATGCTTCATTGCAATTCCCTGCAATAAAAACATCCAACCTGTCATCAAAAGAGCCATATACAAATCATTAATGCTGAGTCTTACATCGGCCCATTTGTCTGCCCATACCCACATTCCCGAAAGAAGCGCGGCCACGATTGAAATTAACGTCATTGTTAATGTTGACATTGTATGCATTTGCATTATTTGCATTCTTTATATTATATTGGCTAAATATTTTAGATTTACATTTATATTTACATTTACCGTCGAACAACACCCAATCGAACGCTTGCACTAGTTGTTGCGCGCGGCTTTGCGCCCACATAATGAGCGTATTCAGATGAATAAATATTAACATTTGGTGGTGGAGGGGGTCTTACATTTCGTTGCGGAAACTGTTGTTGTTGTTGTTGTTGCTGTTGTCTTTGCTGTTGAACTATTCTTTTTTCCACCAGTTGTCGTTGTTGTTCTAGCGTCGGCCTATAAGATATATTCTTCCAATCTTCTGTGGTGACAACCTTTTTATTTGTGCGATTTCCCTCTGGTCTTATTATTTTGTTTGTTGGGTCTCTCAAATCATATTCATAATAATCGTTTTGCTCGTAGCCAAATGCAGTTAAAAATGATAATATGTTAATGACATGGATTCTTTCATTTTCCACAACATACTTGTTGTCTTTTGGATTTAAAGAGTCGCGATCAATTGAAAAGGTCAACCGATTTATAGACGATAAACCATCTGCGCCGCTATCATTTTGTCCTAAGTGATAATCTCTTGGAGCTACTAAACGAGAGACTCCATCGAACAGTTGAAGTATTTCTGAGCTTCCTATTTCGTAAAATTGTTTTCGGTCAATTACCAGTTTGAATCTTTTACTTCTTGTTTGCAAGACTTTATCTTCATTTCCCCAGCCCCAGAAATTGGGGTAACCATTTATTCGTTCAAAGTCTTCACCCTTTATTACTACTATTCCTCCTAAAGCGTATTCAAATCCATAATAGTGCTTTATTATTCCGGGGGTTGTTTGATAATCAAAGATTTTGTGAAACGGTAATGTGTCTACATCATTAAAAATAAAAGTAATATTTTTGTAATCATCAGGATATTTTTCTTTCATTGCCAGAAAACCAATATTTTTTGTTGCACCTCTATTAAAATTTCTATTATCGCATTGATGCGAAAAATAGATTTCGTAATCCGTTTGGCCTTCCAAAATAAAATTCATCTGGTTGCTGAAAAAAAACTTGTGTTCAAGACGATTGCGATAAGGAACTATAAATATTCTACTCGGTACAATTTTACCTGAAATAACTTCTGTCATTATATTATTTATTTTATTTAATTATTCAATATATTTCGCAAACACACAAATAAAATTGATTTGCTTATATACATCTATAATGTACAAAACGCCAAAATAGAAGAATGTGCGAACTATTCAAAACAACCAAATATATTCATTTTCATAATAATACTGATCTACCTATTATGGTTGATTCGTGGGTAGATGGTTCTAATACCTTAAAGTGTTTGAAAGTAGGGCCAAGAGAGAAACTCATCCTTCATAGTAGCGTTGGAGAATGGCACTTGAATACAATATTTCCCAATTATGAAGACTGTGAACTGTGGAATAAAAAAGGATTTGGTGGGGATAAATATTCAATTATCGGTAAATTTCGCTCTGATCCTTGTGCATCAGGCAATTATTCTTGGCTAGAATATGATGATCCTTTTGAATGCATTTACAGCGAATTAAAAGAGCCAATTGAAAATGTTAGTGGACTCATGACATTTTGTCAGAAAACCTAGGTTTTCCGAACCTTTCCTATTTTGTCAGAAAACCTAGGTTTTCCGAACCTTTCCTATATTTTTCAGAAAACCTAGGTTTTCCGAACCTTTCCTATTTTGTCAGAAAACCTAGGTTTTCCGAACCTTTCCTATTTTGTCAGAAAACCTCGGTCCCATTTTGTCAGAAAACCAGGGTTCTATTTGTATTTACTAAGTATAACCGCCGGAACCACTTCTTCCTTCATTTTCTCAATCTTTTTAAAACATTTATTAATTGTAACTTCGCTAATTTCACTCACATTTTTAACATCTCGTTTACTCACATTCAACTTGCATATTTGTGAAATGAAATAAACTACACCCGCTGCAATGGAATGTGGCGTATTTTCCGGCATTAAATCCATTTTTTCTATTTTCATTGCAATAAACTGACACAGTCTGGTTAATTCACCATTTATATTTAATTTGCTGCAATAGCGTTCAATAAAAGCCTCGGGTTTCGTCTTGGAAAATGATGTTTTTTCCTTATTGTCCAAATCTTTCTCCAAATTATTTATAATGAGCAATGCATTTTTGCAGCCCTTTGTTGCGCTTGTCACATCCAGGTGAAATATAGTCGCTATTTCTTTTGCAGTTCTGGGAAAGTTGTTAATTCGACACGATATGTAAATAGATGCAGCCAATATACCATCACGGTTGTCTCCTCTAAATGTCAGTTCATATTCCGATATCTTTTTATGATATCGAACTGCATCATCAATAATCGATTTTGGGATGCCGGCATTTTGAGACATAATTGTAATCCTTTGAAACTCGTCGTATTGCGATTTCTCTTTATATGGCATCGATTGCCACTCGGTATATCGTCTAATTTTTCGCATCTCATAACTAGTTGACCCGCAGCACATAACTTTGCATCCAAAAGACGATTCTTTTAAAAGAGGGTTAATTGGCATACCGCAACGAGTTGGGTCAGAGTTTTGATTGTCGTCTGCACCGTAATATCGCCATTCCGCGCTCTGGTCGACCAAGTCTTTGTAAATGATGCCACATTTTGCATTTGTGCATGTTAAAAACCCTTCATCAGAGAATGCTAAACCAAACTCGCACAAATCGCATTTTTCGCGGTCTCCGCAAGCCCTATAAATACATTCTAAAGGTTCTTGTTTTGTAGAGCCATTAACTTCATTGTCAAAGGTGGACCAAAGTTCTTTCTTATTTGTAATTATTGATTTATTTCTCTTGCTTCTTTCTTTGTTCATTGTGGGTGTCTTTTCTTATTGTAAAGAAATTTTTAAATCAATTTTAAATTTATTTATTTTAAATTGATTTTCGCTTATTATGATTTTATTATTTTAAAGAGATAGTATATGGGAAACTCATTATCTAATACAATTGTAAAAACAGAAAATAATAATATGACGGGTGGAGAGAAAAACTTGGACGACGCCTTAGACTATATTGCAAGTTATTATATTTTAACAATGGATTTTCAAAGTTTAAGAAAATTATATGAGAAGGAATATTGTGATGAGTTAGTAGTATTAACCTCTGAGATAGTAAATAGATATTTTTCCGATATAGAAGTTGCTCGTTTAGCCAACAGAGTTGAAGAAGGTGCTACAGCTGTTCTTAATGAAAATCCAGTTGCCCAGGGCTTAAAAGCAGAAGGCTTAGATAAAGTTATGTTTTTAAAAAAGTCCGATTTATTACATTTGAATGAATTAAACCCCGAGAGAAAAAGTGAGTTGTGCAATAAAATAGCCAAATTCTATATTAAAATTGCACATCTTTTTTCGGCAATATTAACCACAATAAATCCAGAATACATGTACACTGATTCATCTGGCAAAAAAGTGAAACGAAAATTAAGTGAAAAATCGTCTATTCCAGCTGACGCTGTTGTTGAAACTGTAAAGTCTAATTTGTGTGATAGTCGCATCGACGCTTTAAAGGGAGATGGGAATATAACACTTGAAAAGAGAGGAGAAGAAGAAGGAGAAGAAGAAGAAAGAGAACAAGAAGAAGAAGAAGAAGAAATTACAGTAAAACCAAAAATCTGCTCTATAGATATTTACTCTCAAAAATTAGAAGGGTCCAAGGACACTCTTGACACTGAACCAGGAATTCCCGAATTAATGGAATTGTATTATGATGCGGATTACGATTATGCAACGGGTGAGTTCAAGGGTATGACAACCGAAACCCAGAGCCGTTTTGGTGAAGATTTAAAACGATTTTACAGTATTTTTACCAACGGTGATGTAATGCCAGAATCTGTTAAAAAATTTTCAGATATTAAATTAAAAGATTACAGTAAAAGTAAGGTTTGCGAAGGAGTTAATCCGGCGTTTGAACAAGAGTTTACTAGCAAGGGTTCTTTACAAGACACAAAAAACAAATTATTTGTTGATTATGCATCCAATTTGAGACAAATGGTTGCCTCTGTTAATAAAAAACAACAACAACTATTAGAAACTATTAATAAAATGTTTGTTTATGTGAAAGATCCAAACGACACTCAAAAAGAAGTAATTCGTGTAAACCCCGAATTAACGGAAGCGCAATTGCAAGAACTTATTGCGGAAACAAGAAGCGCCATAGTGGAACTTTATTTAAAATGCGAAACGGATTTTGATGAAGGAGTTAAATTATACGAAGCGTTGGTGGAGTCTCAAATATTGGAGACCGCTCAAAATCAAATTGCTACATTGCAATCTCAAGCGGCAAAACTATATAATCCCGATATTTCTATTTCTAAAGCTAAGGTGTCCGAATTATCTATAGCGCCCCCTCTAGTAGAAGATAAAGTTGAATAAATTAAAACAAAATGCATTTCTATTTTCACAAGTTGTTACAAATGACATATCATCATCGCAATATGAACAATTTACATATACGCTATCATCGTCGCATTCATAATCGTCGCATGGCTTGTCTCTTATTGAAAGCGCAAAATCAGCTTCGTCTGTCGAACCAGCAATTCGAATAAACCAGTATTCAAATAATTCATCATTATTATTATTATTAATTTTCTTTCCGCATTGATTCGTCATCTTTATTATAACACTAGGGATGAATTCTTTAATTTCCTTTTATTATTGGTCAATTTTTCTTAAATATTAAATTTGCATCTAATATTTAAATATTAATTTTTGTTAATTTATTAATGGCGCAACAAGTTTATTGCTTGGCCTTTTGGGCGGCAGCTTGGGCGGCTTGAGCGGCGCTGGCGGCGGCGGAAGCGGCTTGAGCAGCGCTGGCAGCGGCTTGCTGTGTCTTTTGCTGAGCCTGGGACTTGGAAGCGGACTTGGCAGCCTTCATTGCCTTTTGGGCGGATTTAGAAGCGGTCTTGCTCTTGGCTAAAGCCTTCTTCAATTGCTTGGAAGCGGACTTTGTGGCGGCCTTGGCGGCAGCGGAAGCCTTACGCATTGTGCGACCGCGGGAAGCGGAACGGGAACGGGAAGCGGAACGACGGGAACGACGGGAACGAGAGTGACGAGCCATTTATATATAATGCTTACAAAAAAAATAAATTTGGTTGGGATAAGCCACTAAATTTATTTTTCCAGTCATCAGTTTTAATTTTTAAATATTCAAGGATCTATTTTACCAAATAGTACTTGTCGAATGCCACCACATTTTATCCCCCTTTTTAACATTATATAAACTCCTAAATAATTCCATGCGAGACAATGGAACATTGGTTCTATATTTATCCATTGGATGCGGATTTGTCTTAAGTTGCGCTTCAAATGCTTTTTTATAAACATGTTGTCTTTGTTGGAATGCAAAATACACAAAAAACGCTTGAAACGACAACGAAGCTATTGGTACTATATCACTGTTTTTCATCTGAAAATCCCTTAAGTACTCCTCGCATATTGCTAATCCTGATATATCCGCCATGTCTTCACCTATTCCTATTTCCGCATCAAACTCTATTTTATCGTATTCAGCAAACACTTCATATTGCTTAATAATGTCTTTTATAATCTTCTTGTACTTTATCTTGTCTTCCTTTGTCCACCAGTTGTGCAAATTACCGTGGTGATCATATTTACTCCCCGTGTCGTCTAAAGAATGCGACATTTCGTGCGTTAATGTATATCCAACATGCGCCAAATTATATTCTATGCCTCTTTCGTCTAAATCTATAAATGGCTTTTGCAAATAAGCCAACGGTATATAAATGCTGTTTTCAGTTGGCGTGTAAAACGCGTTTACAATATAAGCCTGTTTGCCTATTAGCTTGAAGGTGTTCCAATCAACCAATGGTACATCTATAACATCGCATCCTTCCAGGTCCACATATTTCTTCATCTTCCATAAACACAGTTTCTCTAAATTTCCCCACGCATCATTCGGTGTATAATCCAATAAAGGGTCATAACGCAGTTCTTCTGGTTGTGCTATTTCAAGTTTTAAATGATCCAATTTCAACAATGCATACTTTTTGGTTTTTGGAGACAACCATGTATTCCTGCCAATTATTCTCTTATACACTGTGAGCAAGTCTTTGCCCATATTTCTCACATATTGCACCTTGTTTTCATCATAATTTCGTTTCACATATTCTTTTGTTAAAAGCGTATTAAAGGTCACAGTTAAACCAATTATAGGGTAAATGGAGCGCGGCACAAGATTCGGTTGACCGTGCAAAAACCTGCCGTTGAATTCATAATATAAAGGACGCAACTTGTGGTCAAAGCGAATCATTTGTTTCAAGTACATAAAAAACCAAAAACTTTTCCATTTTGGCGTTTTCCAGTTTTCCTTTAATACTTCACTCATACACAACAAATAATTCAAACTGTCGCAAATAAAGAATTCTGGAGTCTTTTTGTATCCCAAAAAATGGGAAAACTGGTCCCAATCAAAACCATATTTCTTTAACGCGTCTTCTCTCTTTACAACATTGTAATAATCAGGTGATTCTTTTTTAATTGAATTGCAACCCATTGAAATTAAGATTTCATATTCTACTTCGAATACATGATGAGGATTTAAACCGTGATTTTTGCCCAAACAAGAATCAAAAACTTCTTTTATGTACTGCAAATATCGGCGTTTGACGCGTCTTCTATAGTTTATTTTTTCTGGTTTATCACCAGGCGCGTCTTCCAAATACAATAAATAATCGTACAAGCTTAATTCCGGAAAAGAAATATAGTTGCGAAAAACAGTCGAGTCTTTTTCATCTGGCATCATTTTCCAGTTAATAGGACATGCCCAATTAACAATTTCGTTCTTGTTAATTTTTGCCATATATTCCCACATATTGTCTTTCGCAATATAATAATCATAGTCTTCTATCATTTTAACAATGTGCGTCTTCATTGAATTGGAATCCAGTCTTAACAAGGAAGTATAAACATTTTTTAATAATTTTGCTTCTCTCGTATGATGAGTTCTTATATAATCTTTCACAATTTCTATCAATTCTCTGTATACTTGGTCTTGAAGAAGACGGAAATCATCGATTTGAACGAAATAAATTTCTTCATTTTGCTTGCTATCGTTGTCCATTTGTTGCCTCGTGCGTTTCAACCATCTGTAATTAATATAAGTATAAAAATCATCATTGGGTAATATTTTGGAAGGCGTAAACGGAGTTTTGAAAAGTTTTACTAGTTCTTTTTCTACGCTTTCTATTTTTTTTGCACTTTGATAAATTGGTGTTTTTTCTAATTCATCTTCAAAGCTTGGCAAAACGCGCACGGCTAAACCTTTGCATTTCTCTCGCAACTGTTGTTCTTTTTCTTTCATGTTTTCTTTAGTTTTCTCCCCATTGTGTTGTCCCCGATCTTTATGTTTTTTTGTTCTATTGTGGCGATGTCTTAATTTTCTTGTTTTTGGTAAACCTGTGAAATGTCTCATATATTATTATATTATTATAATCAAATGTTTTATTTATTTATAATAACTTTATTAGCCACATTGCGAATAATCTTATTAATTCCATTATCATCATCCGGAGTTATAGCAGTAGTTACTTGATTCGCTATTCTCATATATAAATCATTCTTTTTGGTTGTTACATCAAACGATGTGGGATTTGCCTCGCGCCAAGCGGGAATATACTCGAAATTCTTGTGTGCTATTAGCGCAATTGCGTTTCGTATTTTATTATTTTGTTCATCTTTATTCCATACATCATTGTCCTTGATGTACAAGGTTTCCCTTTTGATGTCATTGCAGTGCAGTGGCCTCACCGTTTCATCAAGGTCTTTAAGCCCCTTTATAAAAATATTAGATATGCCTTGTATGTAACCGAGTTTGCCGATATTTTCGAAATCCTCGTCTTGTATTTCAATGGAATCTATGAATTCGCTCATATTCATGGCATTCTTGCAGTTCTCATTTAAAAAAAGATTCAAATTGAACTGCTTGTTATTATTGTTTGAATTGTTAGTGTTATTATTTATTATGCTAGTTGGTTTCGTCGCCAGTTCCATCATCTTGTTGCTCTGATCCAATAATAATTCCTTGAATTCTTTATTCTCAAAAATTAGCTGTTGGTTTTGAATCATCAGCTGCTTTATGAGGTCGTTCTTTGATAGATCCTCGCTTTTATAAGTGCACTTCTTGCGATGCTTGAACAGACTCTGACGATGTTGAAAGATTTTTCCACAGTTGCACAATAAATCCTCACTGAGATGGTTTGGTGCTACGCCTGCTACTTTTTGGTAGCAATTGTCAGCCATTTGTAAGTCGGCGTGTTTTTTGGTGTTATTATGTTTTTCAAAATTGGATTTTCGTGATGTATTATAGTCACAAATTTTGCATTCGAAAATTGTGCTAGTTTTTGCTACCAAAATGTCAGCCATCGTCAGCCTTTCTAAAGGATGAGACAATTTTTTTAAATGCTTTTCTAAAAAAATGGAAAAATTTATGCTAACAC
>Ga0187844_10001911_pt1 | contig 15366 bp, 6 predicted proteins | sample SpaLakP09_SKY_50_FD_134517 | JGI IMG/M metagenome (GOLD analysis project Ga0187844, IMG submission 134517) | Oligotrophic lake water microbial communities from Sparkling Lake, Wisconsin, USA - SP09_SKY_50 | ecosystem: Environmental > Aquatic > Freshwater > Lake | place: USA: Sparkling Lake...
AGACATAACAAGGAAAACTATCACCGTCACTAACGTTCTTCAAAATGCCGCTGTGTGATAAGATGAAAGTCACGTCACTGTTTCTTACTTTCTTGATGATTTTTGCAAAGCGTTTATCAAAGACAAACTGATTACTAATATCAGGAAAACCAACATTCAGCTCACCATACCACCGGATAAAGGCCTCACCTAAAAAGCTTGCTATATACTCTTCTGTAAACCTTTTTTGTAACAAGGGTTGTCTTCTGAGAACATCGAGAGTGGGGGTTCTGTTCATCACTTGCTTAACAAGCGCTTCTAAATCCAAAGGCGCCTGGGCTTCAACCAGACATTGGGCGGCACAGTAGGCAACGTTTACATGGGCAGCGTGGCTATAATATAAATCTCTTTGTCCTGACTTGATCTCGCCAAAATACTCTGTAAAAGCAGCTTCTTTAAAACGGGCATGAATAATCGCTGTTCTTAGAATCGATTTTAACGCCGCCTGCCGTTCTTGTGGTGTGAGTTTTCTCTCGTAGTTTAGTTTCTTCTGCCCTGCTATGTAAAAGCTGACATCCAGGCTTAAGGGTTTAATAAACTCCTCTGGGTCTTTAAGCTGTCGGCGTAAATGATCGCGCTCTCTATCAACGGCGGTTATAAAGTCAAGGGGTGTTCGGGCATAGGCCGCAGAGGTAAAAAGAAGGAGACAGGAAAATATCCATCTTGTTATGGTGATGTGAAGCATAGAAAGGTTCCATTCCATCTATTCAAAAGGCCACTCAGACAAAAAAACCAAGACGCGATCAAAAGAGAGTCTCATGCCTTTCTCTTCCTGACATTGTGACGTACCCAACGATCCAATACAAAGACAAGGGTTAACAAAAGTCAAGACCCTCTGTCGATACCCAATAAACAATAATTTATTGGGACCATCGAGTATACTTATTCTTCCGGTCCGCGCATTGAACATTTAGGAAAGGGTGATTTAGAACTTACAAGAGATGCGAACATATCCACCCAACAAACTTATTCGGCATGGCATCTCTCTCATTCAATCAAACTTGGACTTTCCTATCAGTTTTGACTGCGAGTTTATCATGCATAATCTATAACTAACTCCTCATAAGGAATTTTGGTTAATTTGTGATAAATAACTTGTTCCTCAACAGTTTTTTGTAAAGCTTCAGGATTGGCTATTTTTTTAGACATAGATTGATGCCAGTCACCAAAACTTGTTCCTTGATAAGGAACTTTACGGTTTTTCTGATAAGATTCCAGTCCCCATTCTAAGCACTGTTCAGCCAAATCTCTTTGTCCTGCCCATGCAGCAATTAAAGCTGGGTCTTCAAAATGACGCTCATCAGTGATATGTCCTGCGTAGTTTTTATAAGCATTAATGATTTGAGAAAGAGTGACCGAACCCTCTATAGGAATTGGAGCAAGTTGTCTTAATTCTGCTGCGGCTTCTTTGTATAAGCCTTTTTCATGTTGAAGCCAGGTTAAAGAATATCGTCGGCTTTTCGGCTCTATTGATAAATTGGCACACATAAATTCAAGAGGATTAGAAAGATTAAAATATGAAATACCAGGTTTTATATTAGTGCCATAATCAACACTATATCCCGCATGAAATTCCAATGGTCCTACTCTTTTTTTCCAAGCGCATGGTTTAAATTTTTTATATGAAGGAAATTCCATTAACCAATCATTAGTTATCTTGGTGCGCATTTTCCGATCAATTTTGACATCATTTTCGTACATAGTTATTTCCTTAATGGTAGAGACGGTTTAATTTCTGTAACGTTTACAAGATCACCGTATGTTTCTTTAGGCATTTGCTTTTGCAAGCGTTGAATTTGATCTGGTTTTAGTTTGGCATTTCCAAATTTATAATCAAAAACTTCTCCTGTATTTTTATTGTAAACATCTGGCTTAACGCTTCCTTTTCTTTCCATACCTTTTTCCAAGGGTTTGCCACCTTTATAGGATTCTTCGAATACCAGATCAGGTCGCTCTCCTGTCATTTTTTGATATCGCTTTGCAAGATCTTCAGCATACCGATGTTTTTTCTGTCCCATGAGAGGACCATTTCCTTTGCCAAGAGCTTTCTCTGCCCTATTGGCTAAGTTTTCGGTTAATTCATGATCGGTCATTTCTTTAATTGGTTTTTTTCCAAACGGCTCTAGAGGATTGGTATTCTTTCCCTCCGCAAACCGAACCTGCTTTTTGCTACCACTAACCTTTGAGGCGGCTGCTCCGCGACCCGCTACTTTCTCCATAATACCTTCGGAAATACCTTTAGCTGCGCCCTTGCCCTGCTTCCAGGCAAACTTCACGGCATGAACAGTTCCTCTTTTGACTAGGACTAAGGCTTTTCCTCCTATAAGAGAGACTGTCAAATCAACACCAAAGTCAAAACCAGCTTCACCCAGGGTTTTATCTCCAAAAGCAACGTCGTAACCTGTGTTTCCTGCATAAGCAGCTGTTCCAACCCCAAGGGGGATAAATTCAGCTAAACTTCGTACGTAATAAACAGGATTGGATTTGATATCTTGAATTTGCTCATAAATCACTTCTTTTGCAGAGTGGATAAACGCACGTGCTTTTTGACTAAAATTTCCTTTGGATTCTTTTTCTTCAAGTCTTTGATATTGATCTTCAAGAATTTTGACATGTTCTAAGGTTGCATCCCGAATAAGGGTGTAACCATCTGAATCTAAATCTGCATAGATGCCCTTGGTTAAATCAAGCTTTTGATCTTTTGTACTCTCTGCACTGATGATGCCTTCTTCTTTGGCCTTAATTTTGTCTCTGGTTTTTTTCTGAGTGGATTTAACCTCTTGATCTGTTTTAGAGATATCTTCGAGAACTTCGCCAATTTCTTGACTCACTTGCAAAGCCTCTTCTTGATTAGCTCCCTCTTCTAAGGCATCTTTATAAACTGCATTTTGATATTGATAACGCTGCACAGCCTCAGAGAAGGCCTGTCCGGCTTGATGCAGGTTATAAGCGGATGCTCCCAGGCGAACGATTCCAAAGATTTTGGTTAGAGAATGGCTTTTCCTGATGTGCTCTGTTGTTTCTTCGATAACCTCACTGTCTTCTTTTTGAATAGAAACCTTGTGCCGAGACCCCTTCAGTTTGCTAAACACAGACCCGTCTAAATCATCCGGTGTTTCTAACAGATGAACAACCTGATCTCCGCCCTTGGCCTGATAAACCGGTGCCAGCTTTCCCTCCCGATTCTTTTGATACAGAATGAGATCCAGTTCATAGATCTGACACAGCGCTTGTAGGGTTGTTGTCACTTCCGGAATGTCTGAATACGGGAAGGTGTAGTCTGTTAAGGGTACTGTGCCCTTCAGATAGCCCTCAAAGGTCGATTCTTGAAGCGACCAGGCTTCTAAAGCTGTTAAGGCCGCTTCTTTCTCCTCTGCATCGATTTGCTCAAGCCGGTCAATGAATGGCTGTTTGAGGCTGAGGGCTTGGTCAAGCAAGAGGCTTGGCGGCAGATCGTCACGCGCCTCTTCGGCTTGTTCCGGGGTTTGCACTGCTAAAATCCGGGCAAAGCAGGATCGAATCGGATCATCATCAGGGGTTAGCGGCCTTAAAACAGGCCTTGGATTATCCTTTGAGGGCTGGGGAAGAATCCTCTCGCCTCTTTGAATGCGAGCCAGTAAATCCTCTAGCCGATCCGCAACAGCGTTTCTGAGGCGCGTGACCTCAAGAAGGGACGCCTCATCCATGCCGTTGATAGCCCTGGCTATGGCCTGAAACAGGCAATTGCCATCCACAGGGACCTCTCCCTTTGCTTTGGACCGGGGATCATAGTTTTGATAGTAAGGGCTGTTTTGTGTGTAGGGGTCGTTGTTTGCTGCAAGCCGATAAAAGTCAGCTTCTGTGGGAGAGGGTTTATCCTCATCCCATTGATACAGGTGAGCCAAGGCATCAAGAACCCCTTGCTGGGTTCTTTTGACGCGCTCTTGAAGGGGCCGTTGCAAGAGGCCATAAGCTGGATTAGCAACATAGGTTGCAATAAAAAATTGATAGGTGTCTTCTAAGCGGGCCCAGTCTCTTAATTCACTCAGAATCTTTTCATAAGGTTCAAGCGCCTTATCAACCTTTTCTACCAGAGGATCCTTCCTCTTTGGATCAAGATCAAGAATTTCATAAGGGGTGCGCCAGATGCCAGGGTGGACTAAATTGTAGGCTTGAACCTCGTCCATCAAGCGTTTATAGACCGGTCTCATCGTCTCTTGACGGGCTTTGACTTGTTCAACAAAGGACAAGGAACCGGGAGGTGTGTCCTCTAAATCAAGCCCTGAGCCGGGGGTTTCAATCATTTGGATGATTTCTTGGGCGACAATCTTGCGGATCTCGGGATCGGTTTTAAAGGCCAGGAGTTTTCTGGTCAGCTTGGAGCGGGGCTTTCCCTCCTTCAAGAAGGGAGAGAGGCTTAAGTGAACCTCCTCTCCGCCGTCTGCGCCAATCGGCGGATGAGCAACAAGCGAATCACCCTCAGGCTTGTGTACGGTTATTCTTAACTTGTACAGATCTGCAAGCTGCTCTAATTCAATATCGCCGCCCCATAGCACCTCTCCGGCTTCAAGATCAGCGTTTCGAAGCGTGTCTAGATAAGCTTTAGAAACGCCGCTCAAGAACTCTTGGCTCTTTTCTTCAAAGGCCGAGAGAAGAGGGTCTCTTGCCTTGCGGCGCGCCTTCGCCGCTTCTTCCTCCTCATCATCTGCAAAGGCGACATCATAGGTTTTTTCCAGCTGCTGATAAGAGGCAGATTGCCTGAGAGGTAACGGCAAGGTCCCTTCTTTAAAAGCAATCATGATTTCAGGCGCAACAACTTTTCGGATGGGTTCCCGTCCTTTGTTTGCCAGTAGATCCTTGAGCGCTTCTCCCCGTGTCTTCGCTCCCATCAGGCCGATTAACAAACTATCATTGGGCATGCCGATGTCATCAGGGTCAAACCCATGCTGCCTTGCCAGCGCTCGGTCATTGGGCATCGGGATTGCATACAAGATCTCGCCGCCAATGGTTTGATGGGCATTCTCTACAAGCGTTCCTAAATCCTCCGGCCCCTTGATGGAGACGTCCTGTGTTCGGGTTAAATGACCGATCAAAAGATCAAGATGCTTGGTTCCGGTTAAAGAACTTTTGGCACCAATCTTCTTGGTAATCACGGCATCGAGATCATTTTTGTAATCAATGCTGCTGGCAACAGAAACCATCATGGCTACAGGATCAGGAGACGGGGTTATGGAGACCGTCACCGTTTTTTCTTTGCAAATCTCAATAAACTCATCCAGCACACTTCTTAAAAAGACCCTGTCGGCTGCCAGCGTACAATAATCAAAGCTTAATTCAGTACCCGAGGCATCGAGCGTCCCCGTCTTTAAATCCATCACCCTGCCTTGAAGCGTAGAGGCGGTATGGGTCTTAGACTCGCTGAGATGTTGCTTTTTGGTGTAGCTGTGACTGACGCTGCCGCTCGATACATTACATCCTGTGCTCTCGCTTTCGCTGGTCACATTGAGTTTATGGTGAGCGGTAATCGGCTCGCCGGCAAAAGCCTTCAGCTCGCCAATAATAAACTCAATATGAGCATGACCGGCATGCTTCCACGACTCAGCCTTAATGTTCAGATGACCAATATTGAGAATGTTCGGCAGTTGCTGGGTTTGAGAGAGAGTGACCTCTGAGCTTTGATTGCTAAACTCAAGCACGGCGTATTGCTCTAAGATGCCCAAAAGCGCCGATAAATCGCCTGACATCAGGTTCAAGGCCTTGGCGCTTGTGTTGAGGGCGGTTGATAATTCATTCATCACTGCGGTCATTTGCGCCGCTAGGTCTTTTCCATCCAAGTTGCTCGGCAGCTGAGGCAGAATCTTCGGCGGCTTTAAAGGAGCGTTGGCAACCCCCTCTGCGGATGAGCGGCTTTTTTCTTCATAGCGAACCGTGACCATCTCCTCTCTCAGGTTTTTGCGAAGGGTTACTTTAACCGGGATGTTAAACAACGCTGACTCTAAAACCAGTTCGGCAGTTAAGGGAGAGGTGTCATAAAGCGGATCGGGTTCACAGATCATAAAAGGCGCAAAGACTTGAGGCTGAATGACAACATCTTGCTTGACAGAGGTGTCAGCTTCAGCGCTGCCCTTATAGCTTTGTTTACCCTCGGTTTTATAACTCTTGATTTCTTCTTTAATGCAGCCAAAGCGAAGGGTTCGGGTTTTATCGATGATGCCCCTGAGGGCCACAACCGTACAGCCATCAACCTCAGCCTGTTCGTTTTGAAAGGTCAAAGGGCCTTTGGTGAGAATCTGACCTTCATGATAGCTTGGGGTTTCACTAGAGCTTGAATCCCACCGGTCAACGCCGCCGCCATATCCATTAGAAGCTTTTTTGTTGTAAGAGCTTGAAACGGTGTGCTTAGCAATCAACCCCTTGAGAGCGAGCTGTTTCGCCTCAAAGACAATCCCTTCTTTACCGGCCTGAATCTTTGGAATGAGATAATGGATCGAATGGTTGGGGCCGGCTTTCACTGTGACCTGTTCGCCGCCTGTGATTTCTGTGAGATCGAAAGCCTGATGCCGTTCAATACGGGCTCTGGTTTCTGTAACCGTCTCACTAAAGGGCCCTTTGCCCTCTTTGGTATGAGAACTCCAGCTTTCAAGGATCGTCTCTAATCGAGCCGGCTCAAGAATCGTATCTCCGTTCTCACTGCCAAGGGTGAGTTTTTTAGCCGCCATAAACTTTGTCGCAACCGCATGAAACAGTCCCTCGCTTAGAATCGAGGCGCTCCCGCCTGTTGACCTCATTTGCGTTGTTTTATGAAGATGATCTTGAGTCCGGTGATGACCACCGCCAAGATTAGTCTGTGTTCTTTCAATAATAGGTTCAGATTTGAAGCTTCCAAGCTTAACATCCAAAGCGGCGCCGTCGACAGAATCCTCTCCCGAGGCTTCAAGAACAGCGGCTTTAAACCGGCCTTGTCCGCGAAACCGAAACTTTATCCTCTCGCCTTTGAGGGTTGCGCCTTGTCCAGATTCGCCGTCTCTAAACTGTTCCGGGCAGTAAAACTCCATAACCAGACAGGGCTTTTGCTGACCATTCAACATGCGTTTAAAATACACAACACTTTCAGGGATTTCGCGGCGCCGGGTTTCGGTCAAAAGCCCTTGCTTCTGATAATACAGACCCGCCAAGATCCGGCCAAAAAGCAGATCTTCACCAACCAAGTGCTTTGTGATCCCCTTGGTTTGGCTCTTAAGATAGGCTTTGCCGGTTAGAGCGCCATACGTCTTTAAAAAGGCCTCATATTGCAGGTCCACCGGGGCATAAAAGGCAAGGGCTTGCCAAGAATCGCTTAGGCCGGGGTTACCCTCGATCGGCAGATCGATGCGGTTTTTACGAAACTCTTGTTGCAAGTCATCGTTCAAAGGCACGGTGTAGTCAAGGTTGCCGTCATCTGTTTTGTGTAAGAGTCCATCATTTTGAGCCAGCTGATCAACAATCGCCTGAATCATGCCCCGCCCGTCCGGGGTTTTTAACACTTTCCTTAACACTCTCAAAAAGGTCTCAATCGATACGCTATCCCCTGTCAGAAAGATGTTAGCAGCAGATAGATACCCCCTATGGACTTGCTCCTCAGCATTCGAAGAAAAGATATGCCCGGGAAGGATCTGGCCCTTTTCTTCAACGGTTGTGATACGACGTCCCCAATACTCATTGTAGTTTTGTTCAAGGCTTAATCCTCCTGCATACTGCTCATCGTAAGAATAGCCGGACCGGTAGCGCGGGGTGTTCGTAAAGGCTGAAGAATCTCGAAGGTCGCCCCGATTATGCAGAATGCTTTGGGCTGCTCTTAGGTCACCCCCTTCGATGGTAACCTTTTGAACGTTTAAAAAAATCGAGCCTTTCAAAGAAGAAATCTCGGCTGCGTCAGAATCATTAACATCTTGAAAGGTTGTCTTAAAGCCATTACGCAGCCCATGCCGTTGATCAGGACAGGTAAAAAGCCTCAACACCTCGCGCCTGGTATGCCGATAAGCCGCCGCATCAACTGTGATCGAATGGGTCAGGGTTAGTTTTGAAGAAAAGGTGGTCACAACGCCAAGAGGCGCCTTTAAACTCAAGGTATCTGTTCCTCGAACCTGAGTATAAGCCAAAGTAATCGGATGACCCGGTGCTGCTCGAACCTCAATTGGGCTGTTTGAGGCTAACAAAGAGTGATTTTTGAAGTGATATTGATAGGAATAGTCATGAGCCCCGCACGCGCCCTTACAGTGCTGCGTTGGGTTCGAAAGGAAAAGGGGATCAAAAAGACGATGGGTGCCATAAGACACGCCGCCATTTTGAGCGATAAGCGTGGTTTTGCCTTCGCCAAAGAGACGGGCATAGGGAAGGGTTAAATCGCCCCTTTTTAAGGTTAAGGACAAACGATTATCCTGAACCCCGGTTTTCTTGTCATCTTTAACCGTCCAAATCTGACCCATCGCGCCGTTTTCTGGCGTGGCTTCGCCGATAATCGGATTGGTCTCAAGGATCAGATCCAGAGCATTGGTGGTCAGTTTCCACCGGAGGAGTTCAAAGGCATAGAGGCCTAAAAGCAGATGACCGCCTCTTTGGAAGTCCTTGGTTTGTCGATAATCCTGACCATATAAAAAAAAGGTTCTGCCTTGTTTCCATTGGCCGTTAAACTGATCCAGGCATCGAAACACATCATAAGCCGGTGATAGCTCGACAATCAGATCGTCTTGAGCGGTTAAGCGTCCCGGATAAAACGTTGCAGGAAAGGGCGCGTCTTTAGGCCGGCTGCCTGTGAAAGGCGTATCAACAATCAGGGTTGGTGTTTTATGGTGAGCGGTTTGGGGAACTTGACCTGGATTCAGGGCAAGGAGGCGAAGGCTCGTGGTTGATTCAATGCTGCCATTTTGATTGTGGAGAGTGTTGGTCTGAAGGGTTGATCCTTCGCCCAGCACCACAATCCCCTCATTGTCAATCTGCTCAAACCGGTTAAGGCCGGCACCGGGGCGAAAAGGCCCGTACTCAACCAATAAGGATTTGGCGTTTAACTTGCTTGTTTCAAAGGAAACCGAGCCTAAAATAGATAAGGAGTTTAAAAGCGCAGAGTCAGGGGAATTTTCACAAAAGCGAGCAAATAAGGTGCCGTCCAGACTTGGATTATTTTTAAGCCGAAGAGTATCAAACGCTGCATAGCCGCCGGCATTGAGCAAGGTTTCGATGTCACTGACGCCCTTAGCATGAAAAAACTGTCCTTTGTTATCAAGCGTAAGGGTTTTAAAAGGGCCTGACTTAACCGTCAGATGCGAGGTTTTTTCTTCAAGCGGTTTGGACCTCTCTTCGCGTTTCGCTTGGGTTTTAACGAAGCCCATAGGAGAAAGAACCCGCTCAAGTGTCATCTCTCCGCCGTCATTGAACAGAACTCTCTCCTCAAGCGGTCCTGTGAAGCCTATATCCTCAGCTGTGAAGGGTCCAAGGTTGGTTAAGCGTCCTTGGATTTGGATAAGGGTGCTTTCCTCATGGGGATGGCTAAGAAAAGGTCCTTCATTGACGGTATCAGGACTCCAAAGCCGAGACCCCTGATGCACCTCTGTTGTGCCCTTGAGGGTTAATGGGTTTTGGGTTTGAAGAGTGAGGAATCCCTTAGCCGTGAGTTTGGATGTTTTTGAATCTGTAAAATGCTTACCCTCAAAAGAAAAAGCATCCTTTGCCTCAACAGTGCCTTGGTTTGCAAAGTGATCTCCTTTTAAGGAGCAAGGCAACTCTGTGATCAAGGTTTGATGATTGAAAAAGCTGTTGCTGGCGGCAATCGAGGCGTTACAAAGGGTCATCTTTTTATGATTGATAAACAGCGCCCCTTGCCACTCAAAAAGACTCGAAGCGCTTTTGAGAAAGCGAAAGGCGTTATGGTTTTCAAGGATGTCCCCTTTAAAACGATGCTCTCCTTCAAGAAAAAACCCACCATAATTGTCCAGATGCCTTATTGTACCGATGGATTTTCCCTGAAGATCAAAATTGCCTTTGTTGATCAAAGTCAGGGGCTTTGTATCATCTCCAAGCTCCGCCTCCTGCGTAATATCAAAAAAACCTGTTTCATCATTGATTAAGGAGTCACCGTATTGTCTGAGACGTTTTGTTTGAACAGACCCCTGGTTTTGAAACAAGCCAGCATAGTTGGTAAAATCAGCCAGGATCAAATTGGCTTCATTGATCAAGAGAACACGTTGTTTTTTGTTTCTTGTGCCGAAGCCCCTTCCATAGAGAGTCAAATCTTCGATTGTCCAGGTGGCGCCCTTTCCATGCAGCCAGCGTTGGACATTTGGGCCAATCTCAACGCTCTCAAAAGAGCGATCAATTCCCGATTGTTCAAAAAACGAGGCATTGTCGATCAAAAGAGAACGAACGTTCAAAAAGCCATTTTGTTGGAAGGTGCCTGCCCCTTTGGTTTCAAGCGTTTCAAGGAAAAAGCTGCCGCCTCCTTCATTGGTAAGCAGCTCCTCGATAATAAGCGTTAGGTCTTTAGAGAGAACAGGGCCTCGATTAACTCCTGACTGAACCTGAAGCTTTCTAAGGCCAGAGAGCTGCCCTTGATTTTGAAACGCTCCCTCATGAACAGTGAGGATCTGAGGTGTTAGAGTCGAGTCTAGCTTATTAACAAAAAGGCCACCTGCTTTCTCCTTAGAGTCTCCTTTCCCTGTTGCCCAAACGTCAAGCTGCTTAATATCGGTGTTAAGGCCTGTATGACTAACGCTGGACGCTTTCACCAATAGATGATTGAAGCTTAAATTCTCGCAGAGGTGAAGATGACCGTTTGGATTGGTAATGCGTAAAACGCTTGGAGACGGCCTTAAAGGGTCTCCGTCTCCAATAACAGAAAGCTCGCCATTTGCAAACAGCACAAACTGCATTCCATAAGCCGACCATAACAGAGAACCGATTTCCTTTTCATCCTGTTCCTGTTGAATTCTCACTAAATCCCGATAAAGGCTATGTTCCTTTTGAAACGTTTCAAAGGCCGCCTCATCTTTTAAATCCTTTAACTGAAAAGCAGCCAATAAAGCCGGTTCTTTTTTATCAAAATCCTCTCCTTCCGTATCAAGGCTTGGCAGAATAAGAGTAGGAACATCATTCAAACCCTCAGCCAAGGGATTAAGAGGAAGGGATAGCGATCGAATAACCGGTTTTCTGCCTTTTAAGTCTGAGGGATCATCACCTGGAGTTTTAGAACCCAAAGACGGATCACCCTGAAACTGGTCACCTGGAGTCTTGTCAAAAGCCCCGGCTTTGAAGACAGAGCGCCTCGAAGCCGGAAGGGGACTATCAATCGCCTCTGCCGGATCATCCATGGAAAAGGCCACGCTGGGCCATAAGGTTTGAAACAAAAAGCTCAGCAGAACAAGCGAACTGCAGAGCTTTTGAAAAACCCCTTGAAAAAGAGAGCGCTTTGGAGGAGCACTCTCTTTTTGAGGAGGCGGAGAGGAATGAGAAAATTTACAAGGGGCCGTTGAACGCTCAGAAGAGGGTTTTGCAGAAGACATCGATACCATGGGCACAGGCTTTTCCTAAAGGATTGCTACGCTCAGGCCTTCGTCAATTGAATATGGCAGAAAACGTGCTATATTCATAAAGAACAACCCAATTCCTTATCGAGTGTCTAACCCCGCCCCTCAGCTTTGTCAAGGGAAAAAAGGAGTTGGATTTCAATCCAAAAGAAGATCATTCTTTTTGACAACCCTTTCACTAGCTTTTCTGCCAATAAAGTTCGAACACCTAGTTCATTATCCAAATTGCAGCGTTCAAGTAGACCGCAAAGAGAAGCCAGATAAAATAAGGGAGAATCATAAGAGTCGTCAATTTAAATTGGGACTTAGTTAAGACAATGGTTACAAGCGTCAACACTGCCATAACAATAATCCAAAGTAAGCTGAATCCAATCAGATGAAAATAAAAGAAAAGGATAGTCCATAGCCAATTCATAAGCATTTGCAAAGAATACAAAGTTATCGCTGTGTTTGTTTTTGAGGTTCTAGGCCTTTGACATAAAGAATAACCCACTAAAGCAAGCATCGCATAAAGAATTGGCCAAACCGTAGAGAAAACAATGGCAGGCGGCGTCAAAGCAGGTTTCTTAAGAAAAGCATACCACGTCTCGATATTTGCGCTGGTAATAAATCCAAGCAAAAGCCCTATAAGCTCGAATGATAAAATCCACAAAACCACCAGAGGCGCTTTCCTTAACACCAATTTACCTCATATAGTGTCTTTCATTCACCTGTGCATAATAGGCCTATTTAAGCTGAATACCAAGCTCATTTAACCGTCAGAGTTCAAACTCGCTGGTTAGTTAAGTCAAAATCTTTTCAAGGGGAAAAGAGAGGTGGATTTCGCCTAAAGAGAAAAACCCTAACATCTCAGCCCCTCGTCTGTAACGACATTGATTATTGCTGATAAACGACAATCCGTGTTGCCGGTTGGTATTGTCGCATAAAAATAGGTTGAGTAGAGGGAGAGGATACCAAGAAAGAGCATAGACACCTAGGGGCAAACCTCATCCGGAACGACCACACCCCCACGAACAAGGACCGTATCCAGGTCTGTTTCATGGACCAAAATCATCATGCCGGCAAGGGTCAGAACACAAAAGACCTGTCCTTGAATCCTTCGTTCATAGGGCTCTCTTGGGGTTTTCTCACAGCGGGAGGAAGGCTTTTCTTTTAAAGCCGGATCTTGATGGACAAAAGGCATGGGAACTCTCCTCTACCGGCTTTCCGGTAACAAGGCTAACAGCAGGTAAGACGGCTTATGGGGGGTGAGATAGGTCAATCCGGTGTCCTTGAAGGTGGGATGATGAATGTTTTGATCGGCTATGCACACCAACCCTTCTGGGTTGGAAAGGCGATGTTGATAGGTGACAGTGATCAGATGCTCAAGCCCATCCTCTTGATCAACACAACCCGCCGTTTGAACATTCAACCCTCGCCAGTCAAGGATCTTGTCCTTACCGGAAAGGATTTGAAACACACAAAAGATCTTACCGCCGACAGGACACAGAAGATGGCTCTTGGTATGGTCCTGGATGATTCTCAAGATAACCGCGTTTTGAACTGCAGAGTCTTGGTAAGAGAGCGCGGTGAGGGGGAATAAAATAGAAGGGGTGGTCATTGTACCAATCTTTCCTCATTAAAAAACACAAAGGGATTCTTTTGCAATCGGTTAGCTGTTGATCTTTGCAACAAAAGAAAGGATTGAAAAACCCGTCATGGGAAGAGGCTGATTTGTTTGCCATCAGACTTGTCTTTAGGATTCTAAAATCGGCTTTGTTATCAACAGTCAAGCCTAGAAAAGGACCTGGTCAAGGGGGCTTCATAAGAAAAGCTTATCAAGTGTAGCGTTGAAGGGCGGCTTTTCTAGCTTTAGGGTCCTTATCTTCTTGGGCTATTGTGACGGATGGCATCCCGGCTTTGAAACAAAGCGCTGATTGTATCGTTAGGCAGTCCGTCCTCTTCCCATCCACTCCTTTCTTCCCCTTGATCATCGATCCGGTATCGCGGCTTATCGTAATCCTCAAACTGTGCCAGTTTTTTGGTTACTTTCTCAAGATTCTTTCTTAAATTAAGGATATCTTGATCCTTTTTGGTTATCAGTCCGTGAAGACTCCCGGCAGCCTTCATATCGCGGTAATACGTCTGATAGTCTTGGCCAATCGAGAGCATTTTCTTAGCCAAAGTGAGGGGATTCTCCATCAAGTCCGTCAGGTCTTCTAAGGCTTGGTCTCGTTCTTTTGGGGAAGAGACCAACAAGAAATAATCAAAGGCAGCCACTTTATCATCGAGATGATCGTCATCGGTATATTTACGAATGTTGTCCAATTCCTTATTGGCTGTTGCCAAGACCCTACCAAACAGATGCGTCGGATGATTATAATCATCCGCTGCCTCATCGTGTTCCAAAGTCTCCATGAGTTTGCTGGCTTCTTCTTCGGATAAGGATCCCTCTTCGACAAACGCCTTGGTCAGCTTTAACGCGTTTTTAAGGCGTTGGGCATTCTGGCGGCCATACTGTTGGTTTTCAACGAGGCGTTTGTGGGTCTTGGTTAATTCCTCTTTGAGGCTTTGAAGCGCCCCTTGGGTTTCTTCTGTTGAGGCGGCCTCTGTTGAGCGGCTATCTTTCTTTGGTGCGCCAGGACTGCTTATGTCTTCGTCTCCAGAAGTTTCTTTGACTATTCCTTGGGTGCTCTCTTGAGCCTCCTGTGCTTGTGAATGTCCAAGGGGGCCCTCTGGCGGTTTTGAAAGGGCAAGGGCTTGATCGCGATCATGGAACAAATCGGCGATCGTATCGGGACCAAGACTTGTCTGACCCAGATGCATCTGATCAGGAGCGTCTTGAGCACGGCTTGTCTGAGGTTTCTTCTCACCTGCTTCTTTTCTGGAAGGGATTGGGTTCTTTTCTCTTAAGGGGTCAATCATTGGCGAACTCCGGGATTTTGGGGGGACGGGGATATAGATTGGTTTTGGAAGTGCAAGGGCTCGCCTCTACCGGCAACGCCTTGCTCCATCATGGTTTTTTGTTGCATCGCTGCCTGCATTTCTTTGGCTATGGCTTCGGGGTCTCTGACACCCAGACGTCTCAACAGCTCCGGCGATAACATCAGCCATTGCGCGTGGGCATGACTTAACAGCGATTCAAACGTAGCTTTTTGTTCAGCAAAAGAACTCTGGTAGTCAGGGACTTCTTCAATATAAAGCGATACCGGCAAAGACCGGATATCGTTAAAGATCACAGGCTTAGAGTCTATGATCCGGGTTAAGTTTAAAATGATGCTGGTGAGATCAGTTGGCCCCAACAACTCAACCGCCAGATTCATCTCGCCGCCGGCTTGGATCATATTCAGCAGAAACCGAGCTTCTCTTTTCTTCATCTGCGAGAAGTTATCAAAGGCAAACACATTGTTCCGTACCGAATTGACTTGACGGATATGCTGGGCAACGCCGCTGGTCGCATTGGTTTGAATCCCCAGCATCTCATCATAGATGCCCGTCACCCGTTGAATCAGATTCAGGTAAAGGTCGACAATCTTTAATTGTTCTTCTCCCAGCTGGGCGTTGCTCGAGACCTGGAACTTGGAGTCTTTGGGCAAGAGGATGACCGAATCAGCGGTTTTGAGTTCTCTGCGGATGGTTTCAATATCGCGCCCCGGCATCGGGTTGCCTTCAAAGATCACCCGGGCTGAATTGATCGCATACACCGATTTGGTTACCCGAACATTACAATCGCGTTGGATGTCCTTCATGCTTTCCAAAAGACCGTATGGCACTCCTGTCTTAAACCGCCGTTGAAACACAATCGGAATATAAC
>Ga0187844_10001912_pt1 | contig 15365 bp, 14 predicted proteins | sample SpaLakP09_SKY_50_FD_134517 | JGI IMG/M metagenome (GOLD analysis project Ga0187844, IMG submission 134517) | Oligotrophic lake water microbial communities from Sparkling Lake, Wisconsin, USA - SP09_SKY_50 | ecosystem: Environmental > Aquatic > Freshwater > Lake | place: USA: Sparkling Lake...
CCATGGCCAGCTCGGGGCGGTGCTCGTGGCAGGCGTGCAGGTCGCGCTTGATCTCGTCCTGCTTGCTCTGGGGCAGCGCGGCGATCTTGGTGTACAGGTCCACCATGCCGTTGTTGACGTTGACGCCCAGTTCGTCGAACAGCTTGGCGTGCTTCTCGAACGCGTCGCGGTAGAAGATGCGCACGCAGTGGCCGAAGACGATGGGGTGGGACACCTTCATCATGGTGGCCTTGACGTGCAGCGAGAACATCACGCCGGTCTTGTGCGCGTCCTCGATCTCCTTTTCATAGAAGGCCAGCAGCGCCTTCTTGCTCATGTACATCGAGTCGACCACCTCGCGGTCCAGCAGCGAGACCTTGGCCTTCAGCACGATGGCCTTGCCGCTCTTGGTGATGAGCTCCATCTTGACGTCGCGGGCGCGGTCCAGCGTGATGGACTTTTCACCGTGATAGAAGTCGCCGTCGTGCATGTGCGAGACGTGCGAGCGCGAGGCCTGGCTCCACTCGTCCATGCGGTGCGGGTTCTTGCGGGCGTATTCCTTGACAGCCTTGGGCGCGCGGCGGTCGGAATTGCCTTCGCGCAGCACCGGGTTCACGGCCGAGCCGATGCACTTGTTGTAGCGCGCGCGGATGTCCTTCTGCTCGTCGGTCTCGGGCTTCTCGGGGTAGTCCGGGATGTTGTAGCCCTTGTCCTGCAGCTCCTTGATCGCTGCCTTGAGCTGCGACACCGAGGCGCTGATGTTGGGCAGCTTGATGATGTTGGCCTGGGCCTTGAGCGTCAGCTTGCCCAGGGCGGCGAGGTTGTCGGGCACGCGCTGCGCTTCGGTCAGCAGCTCGGGGAACTGGCCCAGCACGCGGCTGGCCACCGAGATGTCGCTGGCGACGACGTCGATGCCTGCTGACGCCGCGAAGGCTTTCACGACGGGCAGCAGCGAGGCGGTGGCCAGGCGAGGCGCCTCGTCGGTCAGGGTGTAAACGATCTGGGTCTTTTCGGCGGTCATGAAGCTGTTCCGGTAAGTGGGAAATCCGTGCGGCGCGCGGCGCGCCAGGCGATGGCGCGCAAGGCAGCAACTTTAGCAAGCCGGGTCGCGCGATTGCGCCGCTATGCCGGTGCGGTGCTTCTTTGCCGGTCGATTCCGACTTGGGCCAGGCCCTTGGCGGGCCGCCACAAATGCAAAAGCCCCGTGGCACCGGGGCCCGGGGCTTTCCTCTGCAGCTCGGTTCAGGACGCCAGCGACTGTTGCTGCTGCTCGGCAGCGAGCGCAGCGGCTTCCATCGGCGTGATGTTCTGTGCCAGCTGGCCCTTGGGGCCTTGCACCAGGTCGAACTGCACCTGGCTGCCTTGCTTCAGGGTCCTGAAGCCTTCCATCTGGATGGCCGAGAAATGGGCGAAGACGTCATCTCCGCCGGCTTCCGGCTCGATGAATCCGAAGCCCTTGGCATCGTTGAACCACTTGACCTTGCCCAGCGCCATCATCTTGTCTCCGTTCTTTTTGCTACCCCGATGGAGGCGGACGAGATTCTGGTGACGCAAACAAGGGCGTCAATTCGGGACCTTCCCGGCCGGGTTGACCCTCGGAGCTTGAGCAGGCTATGGCTTGCAATTTGGCGTGCCGGCGCCAAGTGCCCGCAGTCGGCGAGGGAAACCACCCCGTCGATAGAATCCCTACATGCCTGTGCTCCCCGTCTTTTCTCCGCAAAACCAGTCGACTCCGCCCCCGCCTGTGCCTCCTCTGAAGCCAGGCAAGGACGAAGGTGACGGGGCGGTCGTCGTTGAGCGCCAGACGCAGAAAACCGAGCCCCCTCGGCTCTACCAGGTGCTGCTGCTGAACGACGATTTCACGCCGATGGAGTTTGTTGTCATGGTTCTGCAGGAATTTTTCCGGCATGACCTCGATACGGCGACGCAGATCATGCTCAAAATCCACCACGAGGGTCGTGGAGTCTGCGGTGTGTTCACCAAGGACGTCGCCGCGACCAAGGTGGAGTTGGTTCTGGCCGCCTCCCGGCGTGCCGGCCACCCCCTGCAGTGCATTATGGAGGCCGCATGATTGCGCAAGAGCTTGAAGTCAGTTTGCACATGGCGTTCGTCGAGGCGCGCCAGCAGCGGCACGAATTCATCACCGTCGAGCACCTGCTGCTCGCGTTGCTGGACAACCCGAGCGCCGCCGAGGTGCTGCGCGCCTGTGCCGCCAACCTGGATGACCTGCGGAAGAGCCTGACGCAGTTCATCAAGGAAAACACGCCCATGGTGGGCGGCAGTGACGAGGTGGACACCCAGCCCACGCTGGGCTTTCAGCGCGTCATCCAGCGCGCCATCATGCATGTGCAGAGCACGGGAAGTGGCAAGAAGGAAGTGACCGGCGCCAACGTGCTGGTCGCCATCTTCGGCGAGAAGGATTCCCACGCCGTCTACTACCTGCACCAGCAGGGCGTCACGCGCCTGGACGTCGTCAACTTCATCGCCCACGGCATCAAAAAGACCGACCCGGAGCCGCCCAAGGCGCCTGAGGGGCAGGCGCAGGGCCAGGAAGGTGAGCGCGAGGAAGGCGAGGGCGCCAGCGCCAAGGCGTCGCCGCTGGAGCAGTTCACGCAGAACCTGAACCAGCATGCCAAGGACGGCAAGATCGACCCGCTGATCGGCCGCGAGGCCGAGGTCGAGCGCGTCGTGCAGATCCTGTGCCGCCGGCGCAAGAACAACCCGCTTCTGGTCGGTGAAGCCGGCGTCGGCAAGACGGCCATTGCCGAGGGCCTGGCCTGGCGCATCACCGAAGGCGAAGTGCCCGATGTGCTGGCGGACAGCGTCGTCTACTCGCTGGACATGGGCGCGCTGCTGGCAGGTACCAAGTACCGCGGCGACTTCGAGCAGCGCCTGAAGGCTGTGCTGAAGGCGCTGAAGGACCAGCCCAACGCCGTGTTGTTTATCGACGAGATCCACACGCTGATCGGCGCCGGCGCGGCGTCGGGCGGCACGCTGGATGCGAGCAACCTGCTCAAGCCGGCGCTGTCGAGCGGCCAGATGAAGTGCATCGGTGCGACCACCTTCACCGAGTACCGAGGCATCTTCGAGAAGGACGCGGCGCTGAGCCGTCGCTTCCAGAAGATCGATGTGCCCGAGCCGTCGGTCGAGCAGACCGTCGAGATCCTGAAGGGGCTGAAGAGCCGCTTCGAGGAGCACCACTCGGTCAAGTACGCCCTGGGCGCGCTGCAGGCCGCGGCCGAGCTGTCGGCCAAGTACATCAACGACCGCCACCTGCCGGACAAGGCCATCGACGTCATCGACGAGGCCGGTGCCGCCCAGCGCATCCTGCCCAAGAGCAAGCAGAAGAAGACCATCACGCGCGTCGAGGTGGAAGACATCGTCGCCAAGATCGCGCGCATCCCGCCCGCGTCGATCAACAGCGACGACCGCAGCAAGCTCAAGACGCTGGACCGCGATCTGAAGAGCGTCGTGTTCGGGCAGGACCCGGCCGTCGATGCGCTGGCCGCTGCCATCAAGATGGCGCGTTCGGGTCTGGGCCGGCCCGAGAAGCCGGTGGGCTCCTTCCTGTTCAGCGGGCCCACGGGCGTCGGCAAGACGGAAGTGGCCAAGCAGCTCGCCTACATCCTGGGCATCGAGCTGATCCGCTTCGACATGTCGGAGTACATGGAGCGTCACGCCGTCAGCCGCCTGATCGGTGCGCCTCCGGGCTACGTGGGCTTTGACCAGGGCGGCCTGCTGACCGAGGCCGTCACCAAGAAGCCGCACTCGGTGCTGCTGCTCGACGAGATCGAGAAGGCCCACCCAGATGTGTTCAACGTGCTGCTGCAGGTCATGGACCACGGCACGCTGACCGACAACAACGGGCGCAAGGCCGACTTCCGCAACGTCATCATCATCATGACGACGAACGCTGGTGCCGAGGCGCTGAACAAGGCGACCATCGGCTTCACCAATTCGCGCCAGCAGGGAGACGAGATGGCGGACATCAAGCGGCTGTTCACGCCCGAGTTCCGCAACCGCCTGGACGCCATCGTGTCCTTCCGTGCGCTGGACGAGGAGATCATCCTGCGGGTGGTCGACAAGTTCCTGCTGCAGCTCGAAAGCCAGCTGCAGGAGAAGAAGGTTGAGGTGAGCTTCTCCGACGCGTTGCGCAAGCAGCTCGCCAAGAAGGGCTTCGATCCGCTGATGGGCGCGCGGCCGATGCAGCGCCTCATCCAGGACACCATCCGCCGTGCGCTGGCCGACGAGCTGCTGTTCGGCAGGCTGGTCGACGGTGGTCGCCTCAGCGTGGACGTGGACGACAAGGGCGAGACGGTGCTGGACATCCAGCCCACGCCGCCCAAGCCGGCCCGGGACAACAAGCCCAAGGCGGAACCGGCTACAGCTTGAGCCCCTCGCCCAGCCTTGTGCCGCTGAACGCGGACAAGTCTGGTCGGTCCCCCGAGGGGACGCCGACATTTGCGGCGTTGAGCCGCAGATGTCGTCAGGCGGGCCGGCTTGGGAGAGGCCCGGCGCTCGGCCCGGAACAGCCGGTTGTGCAAGAAGGGGACGCCTCGGCGTCCCTTTCTCGTTCAGCCCGCCGGGTCTTGCCTGAAGAAGCCGGCCAACAGCGTGTACATCGCTGGCTCCTCGGCGCGCATCGCGGCCGGGGCGACAAAGAAGGCCTCGACGGCGACAGCGAAGAACTCCTCCACGGCCTCGCCGCCGTAGGGGTCGATCAGCGTCTCCTCGCCGGCGTCGATACGCTTGCAGAAGTCTTCCCACTCGGCGTCGATGACCGTGATCCAGCGCTCGCGTTCATCGGCGTCCAGCGGCGGCACGCCATCGGCCAAGCCGTCGCGCATGTCGATGACGTGGGCGAACTCGTGGATGACGACATTGAAGACCGCATCCGCACCGAACTCTGCCGGGTCGTCGCTGACGGCGACGGCGTTCCACGCCAGCATCAGCGGGCCGCCCTCCATGGCCTCGCCTGCCAGTTCCTCGTCGTACTCGTGGACGACGCCGTCTTCGTCCTCGAAGCGCCGCTGCGCGACGACCTCGCCCGCGTGCATGACGATGCCGACAAAGCCGTCGTACCAGGAGAGGCCCAGCCGCAGCACCGGCAGGCAGGCCTGCGCCGCGACGGCCACGGCGACCTCGTCGGCCACCTCGAAGCCGTCGACGCCGTGGAATTCCTTGGTCGCAAGGAAAAGGCTGGACAGGCGCCGAAGCTCGGCGAGATCGTCCTCGCTGCGCTGGGCCAGGAAGGGGTAGCGCAGCAGCGTCAGCCGCCACAGCGCGTCGGGAATGGCGTGGCGCTCGATGGCGCGCTGCTCGCGCCAGCTGCGCAAGGCTTTCAGGATCACAGCGGGATGCGTTGCAGGCCAGCGGTGGACAGGCGGATCACGTCGCCGCGATGTGGCGTGGCGTCGAGGTCCCAGTCGGACAGCACGATGCGTTTGCGGCCGTTGCCCAGGTCGTGCTCGGCCGGCCGATGCGTGTGGCCATGGATCATCGTCGTCGCGCCAGCTTCGACCAACAGGGCGCGGCAGGCGTTGGCGTCAAGGTCGCTTGCCATCAGTTGCGCCGCTTGAGCCGCGCGGCTGCTTTCGCGCATCTGCCGCCCGAGTGCCTGGCGCGCTGGCAGCGGCTGGGCCAGCAGCTGGGCCTGCCACTCGGGCGAGCGGACCTGGTTGCGGAACAGCTGGTAGGCCGTGTCGTTCAGGCATTGCGCATCGCCGTGCACGAGCAGCCAGCGCTGGCCGAAGGCAGCGAGCAGCGTCGGGTCGGGCAGGGCGGTCATGCCGCAGGCGTCGAGCATGTCGGTGCCGACGAGGAAGTCGCGGTTGCCATGCATGAAGAAGAGATCCAGCCGTCGGCTGGCCTCGCGCAGCACCGCCACGCTCTGGGCCTCGAAGGGCAGGGTGCGCGCGTCGTCGCCGACCCAGACCTCAAAGATGTCGCCGAGCATCAGCACCGCTTGCGCCGGTGTCTCGGCGAGGTGCTGTTCAAGCCGGGCCAGAGTGCCCGGCGTGTCAGGCCCGAGATGCAGGTCGGACAGCAGGTCGACCTGCTGCCATTGCACCGGGGCCGTCAGCGTGTGGATCAAACCTCGACGGCTTTTTCGATGATGACGTCTTCGACCGGCACATCGCCGTGGCCGCCGCGCGTGGCGGTCTTGGACTTCTCGATCTTGTCGACGACGTCCTGGCCCTCGACGACCTTGCCGAACACGGCATAGCCCCAGCCCGACGGGCTCTCGGACTTGAAGTCCAGGAAACCGTTGTTGGTCGTGTTGATGAAGAACTGTGCCGTGGCCGAGTGCGGTGCGTTGGTGCGCGCCATGGCCAGCGTGTAGTGGGCGTTCTTCAAGCCGTTGTTGGCCTCGTTCTGGATCTGCGCGTCGGTGGGCTTTTGCTTCATGCCGACCTCAAAGCCGCCGCCCTGGATCATGAAGCCCTTGATGACGCGGTGGAAGACCGTGCCGTCGTAGTGGCCCTTGCGGACGTAGCTGAGGAAGTTGGCGACCGACAGCGGCGCCTTCTCGGCGTCCAGCTCGATGAGGATGTCGCCGTGGTTGGTGGTGAGTTTGACTTGGCTCATTTTTTTGTAGGCTCGATGGAGGCCGTGGTGATGAAGATGGGCTTGATGGGCAGGTTTTCGTGGACGCTCTTGGCCGTGGTCTCGACCGCGCGGATCTTGTCGACGACGTCCATGCCTTCGACGACCTGGCCGAATACGGCGTAGCCCGTGCCGATGCGACCGACGTCGGCGTCGAGATTGAAGTTGTCGACGACGTTGATGAAGAACTGCGACGTCGCCGAGTTGGGGTCGTTCGTGCGGGCCATCGCGATGGTGCCGCGCAGGTTGCCCAGGCCGTTGCCGGACTCCAGCGGGATAGGCGCCTTGACCGGACGCTGGTTCAGCTTCGCGTCATAGCCGCCGGTCTGGATCATGAAGTTGCCGATGACGCGGTGGAAGATGACGCCGTTGTAGTGGCCCGACTTCACATATTGCAGAAAATTGGCCACCGTCTTGGGTGCCTTCTCGGCATTCAGCTCGATGCGGATGTCGCCTTCGGTCGTCTGCAGCTTGACGGTCTGTGCAGAGGCACAGGCGGCGGCCAACAGCGCCGCGAGGAACAGGACAGTCTTCTTCATAGGTTTCAGCGTGTCTTGTTGAGGGTGCCGGTCAGCGCCAGCGTGCGGCTGATCTTGCTGGACAGCAGCTCGCTGGGTGCGAGGGAAAGTTTCTGCGCTCGCTGGTAGGCGCGCAGCGCCAGGCGCATCAGCACGTCGCCAAGATTCTCCTGCGCCTGCGCATGCTCGGGTTGCAGGCGCAGAGCTTGTTGCAGTGCGGCCTGGGCTTCGTCCAGTTCGCCGGCGGCGGCGTGCAGCACGGCGAGGTTGTTGTAGGGGTCGGCCAGGTCCGGGAAGTCCTGCGTCAGTCGCGTGAAGATGCTCTTGGCCTTGTCGCGCTCGCCCAGCTCCATGCGCATCACGCCGAGCCCAAAGCGCAGCTGCAGGTCTTCGGGCGTGCGGGTCAGGGCTTGCTCGACCTGCTCGACGGCCTGGGCTTTCTGGCCGGCCAGCCACAGGCGTTGGGCGCCGGCCAGGTCGTCGGCGCGGGCGGGCGCGATGGCGAGCGCTGCGAGTAACGCGACGGTGACAAGGGTGGTGAGGGGCAGGCGCATGAGGGTTGTAGCGGGGGCCGGCGTCAGGGTCGGCCGGTATACTGAAATCATTCTATGAGCCCCGCCTGGCCGGCCCCTGCGCGGGGCTTCTTATTGGTGCAGGCGCTTGCCCCCAGTTCCCGTTTCACATGTCTCTGCGCGTCCACAGCTCCCTCAGTCGCACCCTTGAAGACTTCAAGCCGCTCGTGGCAGGTCAGGTGCGTATGTACGTGTGCGGCATCACGGTCTACGACCTGTGCCACATGGGGCACCTGCGCATGAACATGGCGTTCGACGTCATCTATCGCTGGCTTCGCGCCAGTGGGTATGCCGTCACCTATGTGCGCAACGTGACGGACATCGACGACAAGATCATCAAGCGTGCCGTCGAGCGTGGCATCACCATCCGTCAGCTCACCGAAGAGATGACGGCAGCGATGCATGAGGACTTCGCCGCCGTCGGGCTGCTGCGCCCCGACCACGAGCCGCGTGCGACCGAGTACGTGCCGCAGATGTTGTCGTTGATCTCGCGGCTTGAGGAACGCGGCCTGGCCTATCGTGCCGAGGGCGGCGACATGAATTACGCCGTGCGCAAGTTCGATGGCTACGGCAAGTTGAGCGGAAAGAGCGTCGACGACCTGCGCGCCGGCGAGCGCGTGGCGGTGGACGACGGCAAGCTGGACCCGCTGGACTTCGTGCTGTGGAAGGCCGCCAAGGCCGAAGAGCCTGCCGATGCCAAGTGGGCCGCGCCCTTCGGCGAAGGCCGCCCCGGCTGGCACATCGAGTGCTCGGCCATGAGCTGCGCGCTGCTGGGCGAGAGCTTCGACATCCACGGCGGTGGCGCTGATCTTCAGTTCCCCCACCACGAGAACGAGATCGCGCAGAGCGAAGGCGCCGGCTATGGCTTTGCGAAGTACTGGCTGCACAACGGCTTCCTGAACGTCGACGGCGAGAAGATGTCCAAGAGCCTGGGCAACTTCTTCACCATTCGCGACGTGCTGCAGAAGTTCGACGGCGAGACGCTGCGCTTCTTCATGCTGCGCACGCACTACCGCCGGCCGTTCAACTTCAGCGACACGCACCTCGAAGACGCGCGCTCGGCGCTCACCCGGCTCTACACGGCGCTGGACGCCGTGCCGCCCGCTGACGTCACCATCGACTGGAGCGAGCCCAGCGCAGCCGCCTTCAAGGCGGCGATGGACGAAGACTTTGGCACGCCCGGCGCCATGGCCGTGCTGTTCGACCTCGTCAACGAGGTCAACCGCGACCGCTCGCCGCAGAAGGCCGGCCTGCTCAAGGCGCTGGCGGGCGTGCTGGGCGTGTTGCAGCAGGAGCCGCGCGCCTATCTGCAAGGCGGCTCGGGTGGCGATGAGTCAGCCTGGATCGAAGAGCGCATTGCCGCGCGCGCCGCAGCCAAGGCGGCACGCGACTTTGCCGGCGCCGACGCCATCCGCGCCGAACTGACGGCCAAGGGCATCGCGCTGAAGGACGGCGCTGACGGCACGACCTGGGTCAAGAGCTGATGGCTCCCGCTGACGTGGTCCCGTCCTATTGGGACGAAGCCTGCAAGCACCTGGCCAAGCGCGATCGGGTCATGAAGAAGCTCATCCCGCAGTTCGGCGAGGCCCGGCTGCAAGGGCATGGCGACGCCTTCACGACGCTGGCCCGCTCCATCATCGGCCAGCAGATTTCGGTCAAGGCGGCGCAGTCCGTCTGGAACCGCTGGCTCGCGCTGATGCCCAAGCTCCAGCCTGCGGCGGTCATTGCGCTGGACGTGGAATCCCAGCGCACGGCAGGGCTGTCGGCCCGCAAGGTGGACTATCTGCGCGACCTGGCCGAGCATTTCAATGCCGGCAGCGTGCATGTGCGCCAGTGGGCGCAGATGGACGACGAGGCCATCATCGAGGAGCTGGTCGCCATCCGCGGCATCGGCCGCTGGACGGCCGAGATGTTCCTGATCTTTCACCTGATGCGCCCCAACGTCATGCCGCTGGACGACGTGGGCCTGATGAAGGGCATCGGCCTGAACTATTTTTCCGGCGAGCCCGTCTCCCGCGCCGAAGCGCGCGAAGTCGGCGACGCCTGGGCGCCTTACCGCTCGGTAGCGGTTTGGTACATTTGGCGCAGCCTGGATCCCCTACCGGTGGACACCTGATGAGCAAAAAACATTTCCTTGAATTCGAGCAGCCGATCGCGGAACTCGAGACGAAGATCGAAGAGTTGCGCTACGTGCAAAGCGAGTCGGCCGTCGACATCTCGGAAGAGATCGACCGCCTCTCCAAGAAAAGCCAGCAACTGACCAAAGAGGTCTACGCGAGCGTGGCGCCCTGGCAGGTCTACCAGATCGCCCGCCACCCGCAGCGCCCGCAGACGCTGGACTACTGCTCGGAAGTCTTCACCGAGTTCCAGGAACTGCACGGCGACCGCCATTTCGCGGACGACGCGGCCATCGTCGGTGGCCTTGCCCGCTTCAACGGCCAGGCCTGCATGGTCATCGGCCACCAGCGCGGCAGCGACGCCAAGGAGCGCACGCTGCGCAACTTCGGCATGCCGCGCCCCGAGGGATACCGCAAGGCGCTGCGCCTGCTGAAGCTGGCCGAGAAGTTCGGCCTGCCGGTCTTCACCTTCATCGACACCATGGGCGCCTACCCCGGCATCGGTGCCGAGGAGCGCAGCCAGAGCGAGGCCATCGGCCGCAACATCTTCGAGATGGCGCAACTGGAAGTGCCCATCATCGCTACCGTCATCGGCGAAGGCGGCTCGGGCGGCGCGCTGGCCATCGGTGTGGCCGACCAGGTGCTGATGCTGCAGTTCTCGGCCTACTCCGTCATCTCGCCCGAGGGCTGCGCCTCCATCCTGTGGAAGAGCAGCGAGCGCGCGTCTGAAGCGGCCGACGCGCTGGGCATCACGGCCCATCGCCTGAAGGCCATGGGCCTGATCGACAAGATCGTCAGCGAGCCCGTCGGCGGCGCCCATCGCGACCCCAAACAGATGGCATCCAACCTGAAGCGCGCGCTGAGCGACGCGCTGCGCCAGGTCAGCGACCTCAAGACCCGCGAGTTGGTCGACCGTCGCTACGACCGCATCCAGGCCTATGGCCGCTTCAGCGACACCAAGGCTCGCTGAATCTGACGTTGTTGCGGTCGCTTTCAGCGGCGGCCTCGACTCCACCGCGCTGCTGCACGTTGCCACCCGTTCGGGTGCGCGCGTGCTTGCTCTCCATGTCCATCATGGCCTGCAGCCGCAGGCCGATGAGTGGGCTGAGCATTGCGAGGGCGTGGCTCGTGAGTTCGGAGCCGACTTCGCCTGCACGCGGCTGAGCGGTGCGCCCGAACGCGGCGACAGCGTCGAAGCCTGGGCTCGCGAAGGGCGGCATCGTGCGCTGCACGACATGGCCGTTGTGTCTGGCATTGACCTGCTGCTGCTAGCCCACCACCGCCGTGATCAGGCCGAGACCTTTCTGCTTCAGGCCATGCGAGGCGCGGGCACGGCCGGCATCGCGGGCATGCCACGGGCGCAATGGCGCGACGGCCTTTGCTGGGCCAGGCCCTGGCTTGAGCAACCTCGCGAGTTGATCCAGGCCTATGCCGAGCAGCAGGGGCTGCGCTGGATCGAAGACCCGAGCAATGCCGATGCGCGCTATGCCCGCAACCGCTTGCGCCAGACACTTTGGCCGGCCTTCCCGGCGGCTGAAGCGGGGCTTGCCCAGGCCGCGCGCTGGGCGCAGCAGGCCGAACGGCTCGCTGCGGAAGTCGCGGCCGAGGACCTGGTCGGGCTGGCAACGCCGGAGCGCCTCGATCTCGCTGCGCTCGCCGCCCTGTCGCCCGCACGCGCCAGCAACGCGCTGCGCGCCTGGCTGGCGCCGCACACGTCCGCCCCGGCGACTCTCGTTGAGCGCTTGCTGACCGAGTGGCGGCCAGGGGAGCCGCTTTCCTGGCCCGCACCGGGCGGCGAGTTGCACGCTTACCGTGACGGGCTGTATTGGGCCCAGGCGCCGGTTGAACCGCCACCGCCATCCGCCATCGATCTGAGCCGCCCGGGCCTGCATCCGCAACCCGGCTGGCATGGCGCCTGGCTTGTCGAGACGGCCGGTTTCGGTGTCAGTGCTGCACGGCTGGCCAGCCTGACCCAGCGCGCTCGCGCTTGTGCCGAGCAGTTTCAGCGCGCGCCGAAGTCAGCGCCGCGGAGCCTGAAGAAGGCCTACCAGGAAGCCGGCCTGCCGCCCTGGCGACGGGGCGGGCCGCTGCTGTTCGACGCCGAAGGGTGCCTCATCGCCGTCGCTGGCCTGGGCATGGATGCCCGTGCCTTCGCCAATCAAGATGAGCCGAAGCTCGCCTTAAGCTGGCTGGACGACTCCGCCTTGCCTCAGCGCGAAGGCCCAAGCGATATAGCCGCATAAAATCATGGGCTTGCTAGCGCGCCGTCCCGGCCGCTCACCTCCAGCCTTCGCTCAAACACATGGCTCTGATCGTCCACAAGTACGGCGGCACCTCGATGGGGTCCACCGAGCGCATCCGCAACGTCGCCAAGCGCGTCGCCAAATGGGCGCGTGCCGGCCACCAGATGGTGGTCGTGCCCTCGGCGATGAGCGGCGAGACCAACCGCCTGCTCGGCCTCGCCAAGGAGCTGTCGCCAGCCAAGCACACGCAGGCCCTGGCGCGTGAGCTGGACGCGATTGCCGCCACCGGCGAGCAGGTCTCGGTCGGGCTGTTGGCGATCGCGCTGCAGTCCGAGGGCCTGGAAGCCGTCAGCTACGCTGGCTGGCAGGTGCCGGTAGCCACGGATTCGTCCTACACCAAGGCCCGCATCGAGAGCATCGACGACAAGCGTGTGCGCGCCGACCTGGCCGCAGGCAAGGTGGTCGTCATCACCGGCTTTCAAGGCATTGACCCCGAAGGCAACGTCACGACGCTGGGCCGTGGTGGCTCCGACACCTCGGCCGTGGCGATTGCCGCGGCGATGAAGGCGGCTGAATGCCTGATCTACACCGACGTGGACGGCGTTTACACGACCGACCCGCGCGTCGTGCCCGAGGCACGCCGCCTGAGCACCATCACCTTCGAGGAAATGCTGGAGATGGCGAGCCTGGGCTCCAAGATCCTGCAGATCCGCTCGGTGGAGTTCGCCGGCAAGTACCGCGTGCCGCTGCGCGTGCTGTCCAGCTTTACCCCCTGGGACATCGACATCAATGAAGAGGCCACCTCCGGCACGCTGATCACTTTCGAAGAGGACGAGAACATGGAACAAGCCGTCGTTTCGGGCATTGCCTTCAACCGTGACGAGGCCAAGGTGACGCTGCTGGGCGTGCCCGACAAGCCCGGCATCGCCTTCCAGATCCTGGGCCCGGTGGCTGAGGCCAACATCGACATCGACGTCATCATCCAGAACGTCTCGCACGACGGGAAGACCGACTTCTCGTTCACCGTGCACCGCAACGACTACACGCGCACGATGGAATTGCTGCAGAACACGGTCGGCCCGGCGACGAATGCCAGCAAGGTCATGGGCGACCCCAAGATCTGCAAGGTCTCCATCGTCGGCATCGGCATGCGCTCGCACGTGGGAGTGGCCAGCAAGATGTTCCGCGCGCTCAGCGAGGAGGGTATCAACATCCAGATGATCTCCACCAGCGAGATCAAGACCAGCGTCGTCATCGACGAGAAGTACATGGAGCTGGCCGTGCGCGCTCTGCACAAGGCCTTCGATCTGGACCAGGACGCTGCGGCAGCCTGATTTCCGGAAAACAGCGCGCCGCCTTGGTATAGAATTCATGGCTGTGCTGGAGACGTGACCGAGTGGCCGAAGGTGCTCCCCTGCTAAGGGAGTATTTGCGCTAAAACGCGAATCGAGGGTTCGAATCCCTCCGTCTCCTCCAAGATCAGTTCTAGGGCGTCTTCTTGACGTCCTGCAGAGAACTCGAAAAGCCCGTTTTCCCCTGTGGAAGCGGGCTTTTTTGTTGGCTACGTCGGAAGACTGAGCATGCGAGGGTGCGGCTACAGATCTGGCCTGGTTGAAGAGCGATCACTAGGCTGCAGCGGTACCCGGCAGGGCTGCACCAGTCGAGTGAGGTATTGATCCGAGCGTCGTTGCGCCACTGCATGTTGGCCTCCAAGGCCGCGCCCAACTCCTCGATGTTTGTGGTGAGCCAGTCACGCGGGAAGAACATCTCGGTCGTCAGGCGATCGACGTAGCCATCGCATACAGCATTGGCTGGCGCGCACCCCTTGCCGCGCATCGAACGCACAGGCTTGGCCGGAGCATGGGCGACAGGGGCGCCTGACCCGCCGGGGATCCGAAACGCGTTGATGTCGGTGATCTCTCCTCGCCCGATGCACTGGCGCTGAAGTCGCCGTTCAGCAGCTTGTCGGGTGCTCCACTGATCTCGCCCGTGTACGGGCCGCATCGATGCCGCTCAACCGGCTCCGTGATGTTCATGGACTGGTCTCTCGACAAGGCGTGGAGCCGCCGGTCGCCGCCTCGGTACACGCTGGCGTCCTCTGGGTGTGGCGGTGCTTGATCCATTTCGCTGGGCTAGGGGCTTCCCCGAGGTGGAAATCCATTTCCATAGTAGTAGATTTCATGGAATCCAATGTTCATGAATCTCTACTTGCGGGCCAGCACGACTGGCGCTGAAAGGTCTCATCGTCATGCTGAACGGACACCCTCTCTTTTCCTCCAACTCGGGCGGCGCGCTGCGGGCCCTGATCGCATCGATTGCGTTGCTGACCGGCCTTGCCGTCCAGGCCCAGCCCAGCCTCGCGCAGCGCTGGGACTTTGACGAAGTGCAGGGCACGGCCCTGCCGGCCACGCTCAACTCTGCGCCCACCGGCTTCCTGGGCCAGTGGGGCACCACGGTGGCCGGCACCGAGACGACCGGCGCGGGCGCCCTGCGCATTGGCTACGTGGGCGCAGCTACGGCCTACAGTTCTGCTGCGGTCAACATCCCTTCGGCGGATGTCTATGCCTTGACGCTGGCGATGCGCGCCTGGGACATCAAGAACGGCGGCACGGCCTACGCCGCCAGCACGCGGCCGATCTTCAACCTGGGCTTTCGCACCGGCGCCGGCACTGCCACCTCCGGTGCCTCACTGGTTGCCGACCTGCAGTTCAGCGCCACGGCAGCCGGCATCGCCCTGGTGGTGCGCGACTCATTGAGCACCTTCACGGTAGGCACTTTGCCGGCCAAGCTCAGCGGGCCACTGAACATCACGCTCAAGATCGACAAGCGGGTGCTGCCCAACATCTACACGGTGAGCTACGACATCGCGGGCGCCGCTCCGGTCGTCACCAGCTTCACTGCGGCAGCCAGTTCGGCGAGCAACACGCGCACCGTCTCGCACGCGGTGCTGGCCGTCAGCGGCAACTTCCCCGGCAGCACGAACGCAGCCGCAGCAGGCCCTAACGTGGCGCCCGAGATCGACAGCCTTTCGGTCAGCTACAACGAACTGCCGGTGGTGGACCTGCCCGCGGCCAACGGCCGGCCCAGTCGCAAATCCAACCTGCTGACCTTCCTCGACGGCAACCCGGTGCAGGCCGACAAGCCCGCCGTCGGTGGCCCGGCCTTGCTGCTGATGGGCGGTGGTGCGGAGGTCAACGAGGCCTTCGCGTCAAAGGCTTACCCCATCATCAATGGCGGCGATATCGTCGTGCTGCGCATCAGCGGCAGCAACGGCTACCAGCCCTACTTCTACAACACCGTCGTCAACGAGTTGCCTGCAGCGCTGCAGGC
>Ga0187844_10001913_pt1 | contig 15350 bp, 12 predicted proteins | sample SpaLakP09_SKY_50_FD_134517 | JGI IMG/M metagenome (GOLD analysis project Ga0187844, IMG submission 134517) | Oligotrophic lake water microbial communities from Sparkling Lake, Wisconsin, USA - SP09_SKY_50 | ecosystem: Environmental > Aquatic > Freshwater > Lake | place: USA: Sparkling Lake...
AGCGCAGCGAAGTTCTCCAGGCCGAACAGGTCGTCCATGTAGACGATGGCAATGGTCTTGACGTTGTTGGCCACCAGCATGTCCACCAGCGCACCCATCATCTTGTCGGGCTGCTGCAGCAGCGAGAAGAAGTAGGGCAGGTTCATGTCGATGAGCTTGCGCGACAGCGCCGTGGGCGCGAGCAACGGGTAGCCAAAGCGGTTGGACAGCGGCGCGATGGCGAAGTTGGCGCCCGAGCCCCAGGGCGGCAGGATCAGGTCCACCTTGTCGCTGCCCATGAGCTTTTCGTAGGTGCGCACGCAGGTCTCGGTTTCGCTGCGGTCGTCGTAGCCGATGAGTTCGATGGGGCGCTTGGTGCCCTTCACGCTCAGGCCGCCCGCTGCGTTCACCTGCTCGGCCCACAGCAGGTAGTTGGGCTCCTGGCTCACCTGCGCGCCTGCGGCCCAGGGGCCCGTGCGGGCGATGGCGTAGCCAATGCGCACGGGGCTGCTGCTGCCCTGGGCCCACAAGTGGGGCGCTACGGCCAGCGTGCCCACGGTGGCGGCGGCGCCCTTGATCCACTGGCGTTTGGAGGGGTGATGGGTGGTCATGGTGTGTCTCCTCGGATGGGTGGCCCACGTGGTGCGGGCTGTGGACTTATCGTAGGGAGAGCGGGGTGTGCGCGCTGCGCTGAGCGTGCACAAAACGCTTGCCTGAGCGTGCAGGTGGCAGCGGGTTTACCCGGATTTCCGCAGTGGGCGCGGGACAAAGCCCGGGTCGGATAATCCGCACACAACCGGCGGCGATGGCTGCTGACCTGGAGACACCCATGGCCCACTCTCTGACCGAGGTATCCACCGACACCGTGGCACCGCGCGACCGCCTGCACCTCTGGGGCGACGCGGTGTGGCGGCTGATTGGCGGGCTGGAGTCGGATGCGTTTGGCGATGAGGCCTTTGCAGGCCACATCACCTCGGGCCAGGCGGGCTACGTGAACCTGTGCCAGCTGAGTGTGAGCCGCCACCGTGTGGTGCGCACCCCCAGCCTGATCCGGGGCAGCGACCGCGCCTACATCAAGGTGGTGGCCCAGCTCGAAGGACGCGCGTGTTTTGAGCAGAACGGCCGCCAGGTGTGGCTGTCGCCCGGCGAGTGGAGCGTGTACGACACCACACGCGCCTACGCCGTGAGCAACCCTGACGCGGTGCGCCAGATGGTGCTGATGATCCCCAAGGAGCAACTGCCCGAGCGCAAGCTCAAGCTCGACGACCTGATGGTGCAGCGGTTCTCTGGCACCAGCGGCGTGTCGCGGCTGGCCTGGGACACGATGCGCGCGGCGTTTGCCGAGCTGCCCACCATGTCCGACGCGGCCGCCGATGGTGTGGCCGATGTGATCACGCACCTGGTGCAGCTGTCGCTGCTGGAGCGCAACGGGCAGCAGAGCCTGCTGTCGCAGCGCGAGGCCCTGCGCGACCGCATCAGCCAGTACATCGACCGCCACCTGGGCGACCCCGACCTCACCATCGACCGCATGGCCCAGGCGCTCAACTGCAGCAAGCGGCACCTGTACAACGCGGTGGCTGATGACGAGGAAACCCTGGCCGCCATGATCCAGCGCCGCCGCCTGGAAGCCTGTCTGCGCGACCTGCGCAACCCGGCGCATGCGCAGCGCTCGGTCACGGACATTGCGCTGTCCTGGGGCTTCAGCAACAGCGCGCATTTCAGCCGGGCGTTTCGCGCGCATGTGGGCTGCAGCCCCAGCGAGTACCGGGTGCGGGCTGGCCTGGGCGGCGCGCTGGCGCATTGAGTGGCGTGCCGCACTTGTTCAACCCGGGGGAGCCTGCTGTCGTTCGTGTCCTTGGCCGGGATTGGTGTGGTCTTTGGCTACTTCCTAGCGCTGCGCGTGGTACGTATGGACCCCGTCGATGCGCTGCGGCATGAGCGAGCCTGGTCCACGCGGTCGTCTTAGCAAAGAAAAAGGCCCCTACCGCGCGTGGTACGGGCCTTTTTTGCTATCAATCTGGTAGTTACTGGATGGTGAGCGTGGTGGCTTTGCTGGCAGGTTCCACCTTGGCCAGGGTCAGCGTCAACACGCCGTTTTCCAGCTTGGCGCTGCTGTGTGCGGCATCGATGTCGGCCGCCAGCTCCCAGGCGCGCTGCACCTGGCGCGGGGCGCCTTCCACACTCTGCAGGCGCACGACATTGCCTTCGATGCTGATTTGCAGCTGCTCGCGGGCCAGGCCGGGCACATCCAGCTGCAGCGTGGTGGCCTTGTCGTCCTGCGTCACGGTGCAGCCGGCCGAAGGGGCTGGGGTGGGCTCTGCCAGCGCGCCCATCAGAAAACGCTGCAGCGCGAGGTCGGCGGAACGGGGGGCCTGGGCGTAGGCGGCGCGGCGGATCACAGGGGCGAAGATCATGGGTAACTCCTATAAACTGCGCGGCTCTCGACGTGGTCGCCGCATGCCAAGGAGTTGTGTACGCCCGCGTCGCTTTTCAAGGGAAAAAGTGGCATGAATAAATTGCAAGCCGTGGGCTTGAAATCGGGCGCAGCAGCATTACGTCACACCGTTTGGGCCGCTGCTTTGGCAGTGGCGGGCGCCGTGGCCCCTGTGTCCGCCAGCTGGGCACAGGCCCCGGCGCCAGCCGCTGCGGTGGCCCAGGCCAAGCCCGTCAAGGTGGCGCTCATCGAAAGCCTGTCGGGAGCGTTCTCCAACACCGGCGAAGCGGTCTACCGCAACGTGTACTGGGCCATGGAGCGCGTGAACGCGCGCGGTGGCTTGCAGCTGCCTGCCAGCAGCGGCGGCCCCCGCCCCCTGGCCCTGGAGCGCTACGACAGCAAAGGCCAGAACGAAGAAGCGCTGTCGGCCTTGCGCGCTGCCATTGATGATGGCGCGCAGGTCATCCTGCAGGGCAATTCGTCCGCCACGGCAGCGGTGCTGATCGAGGCCATCAACAAGCACAACGAGCGTGAGCCGAACAAGCGCGTGCTGTTCCTCAACTACTCGGCGGTGGACCCCATCCTCACCAACGAGAAATGCAGCTTCTGGCACTTTCGCTTCGACGCCCATGCCGACATGCGCATGGCGGCGCTGATGGACGTGATGCGCGAGGACAAAAGCCTCAAGAGCGTGTACCTCATCGGCCAGGATTACAGCTTCGGCCAGGCCGTGCTGCGCGAGGCCAAGAAGCAACTGGCCGCGCAGCGCCCCGATGTGGCCGTGGTGGGTGAAGAGCTGCACCCCATCGGCCGTGTGAAGGACTTCGCGCCCTACGCCGTGAAGATCAAGACCAGCGGTGCCCAGGCCGTGGTCACCGGCAACTGGGGCAATGACCTGACCTTGCTGGTGAAGGCGGCCCGCGAGGTGGGCTACGAAGGCAGCTTCTACACCTTCTACGGCAATGCACTCGGTGCGCCCGCCGCCATCGGCGACGCAGGCATCGGCAAGGTGGTGGCCGTGGCCGACTGGCTGCCCAACGTGCCGGGCGCGCAGAGCGAGGCGTTCTACCAGTCCTTCCGCACCCGCTTCCCCAAGCCGCAGGACGACTACGTGCACATGCGCATGCAGCTCATGATCGAGGCGCTGGCCCAGTCCATCGAGCGTGCGGGCAGCACCGACATCGTGGCCATTGCGCGGCAGATGGAGAGCGCCAACGTGCAGCTTTCGGGCCAAGGCGGCAGCATGCGCGCGGCGGACCACCAGTTCCAGCAGGCGCTGGTGGTGGGCGTGATGGACAAGAAGGGCGCGCCAGGCGTGAAGTTCGACGTGGAAGGCTCGGGCTATGGCTTCCGCGTGGTGCGGCAGATCCCTGCGGCCAAGGCCCAGCAGCCGCACAGCTGCAGCATGCAGCGGCCCTGAGCAGTTGTAGCTTGACTTGTTGTTTTCGCCGACGGTCTGAATGGTCTGGCGACAGACATCTCTTCAGTCAGAGTAGGCTACCTTGAATGCTGTTGCTTCGATGTGCGTTGTTCAGTGAGTAGCTCTGTACGCAATGAATAAAGGCATCTGGCGAGGCGGTGGCCTCCTTCAATAAGCCCCGTCGTTGCAGCGCGCAAGCTAGAGCAAGAGAGTAGGCTTGGCAATTGATTGAGCGGGTTGGATTGAATTCGATATCTGTAAAGGCGTCATGGACGGCGGCCTTGACCAGTAGCTCGCTGCGATTCAATAGTGCGCTGATATAGAGCCAGTCATAAAAAACGGTGGGAGGCTCCAAGGGCCAGTCCACACCATAGAAACGAAAGCAGATCAGACGGCCACTGCTTTGCAAGCGCGGGTCCGTTTTAGCCTCTCGTGAAGTTTTGGCTAGTAGATCGGTGAAGGGCCCGCCATGTTCGAATACTTTGCTGCTTTGAAAAGTGCATTCGACAGTGGGCGCAGGGCCATTTGTAGGAGCAGGCAGGGTCAAATTGAATGCGCTGAGCGCCACGCCCAGCGGCTCGCTTGATTTGCTGGAGACTTCAAGCGGTCGATGCACTCCCGGCAGGAGTTGGGCGGCGGTATGCAGTGAGGTGATAGATTTTTGTTTTTGGGCCAGGGACATGCCCGCATGCCAGTCAAACTCAATAGTGGTGGTTTGAACGAGTGCCGTGCCGTGCGCCTGTGGCAAAAAAATGGGACGCTGCGCCATCAGTCCGTGCTTCCTATCGAGCGAGCGAATCGGCGCGTGCCAAAGTAGCCATCTCCTGGGACTTGCACTTTTGCGCGACGGCCTACAGCATGAACACGATGAGTGTCTAGGTCATCTTCGTGTCCGAAAATCAATCCTTCCACCATAGATGGCGCTATATCGCCTCGAACTAGCACCTCGGCCTGAACATCGGTCGGATCCGCAAGAGTCAATCGTTGTGCGGCGCGCGAAGGGATGCCCTGAGGGGCCTCGTCAAACATGGACTCAAAGGCTTGGTAAGTGACGAGGGTGGACCAAGAGCGAGTGCTGATGCGTTTATCTGCCGCGTTGTACTGGCAGTAGGCGCAATCTTGAACCCAGAGTATCTCCGGTTTGAGAATCAGGACCACCCAGCGTTGCTGCGGGTGAAGTTGGCGATACTTATAGAACAAGTTGGCGTTGGGGAAGCTGATGGATAGCGAAACTGCATCAATGTGACCGTCCAGCCGTAGCTGGTCGTTCACTAGGGGGAAGAGCCCGCGAAGGCGCGCAGACCGCACGGAGAGTAAACCGTGAGCCATGATAGACGGCAGATTGGCGACATTGGTGAAATGCAGAAGGTGTTCTATGTTTCGTTCCACAGCAAGCCGTCGGATGTTGGAGCGGTGTGTGGTTGCATTGTTTAGTTCGCCAAGAAGCTCCTTCACCACAAGCCGCCGGATATCGGAGTGGTGCGTGGCAGAGCCCTCCGGGGGGGCTATGCCCGACCGCCATTGACTTGTGGCTGCTACGGACTCGAAAGTTGGTGTACCCAGCTCCTGAAGCTTAGGTTGCGGCTGCAACTCAACGCCCAGGAGCGACCCAAAGGTCATTTTGGTGGTGGCTTTGGAATGCGTGCCAATGACCTCGACCGGGGATTGAGCCCTACTTGTTGCGACGACCACAGACGAGGGCTGAAGACGGGGGCGTAGTGCAGCCCAGATCTTTCGATGCTTCGAGTCTTCCATTCCCTTGAAAAAAAGGTCGCGTAGCGCCTCGTTGCGGGCTAAGGTGAGCTTCAGGTTGGAGAGAAAGGCTTCCCGCTGTTGTTGCAGTTCGCTGATGCGTTGTGAGATGGCATGGTCGATGTCAGCGTCGGGATGGTGTATCTGCCGAGTGAAGTCGGGAGGGGGGAAGTCTTGGGTTGCGCCGTCGCTCTTATCTAGCTTTTGCTTGTCCAGTAGCTTGGAGATACGCGCCTTGCTCTCTTCATAGAGTTGTTGGTTGCGCAAATCCTCTGCAAAGAAAGCTTGCCGCTGAAGAGCTTGGTGCGCCGCAGTGAGTTGACTTTCAATTGAATTCTTTTCAGCGTAGATATCCAGGTCTAATTGCCGTGTAGCCTCGTGGATTGCGTTGGCGTGGCTCACACTACGGTCGATGTTGGCGATGGCTCTATGTATGTCTCCCAGAAGGGATTGGTGCGCCGCAGGATCTGTGGTCCTTGCCGGTGGTATTGGGGCTACCGGTGCTTGTGAAAGTCCGAGTCTCGTGGTCGGCGCTGATTCTGGCTCTGCCGGCGTTGGGGTGGAAATGGGCGCGAGAGAATCGCTTGGACTTTGCGGTGCATCATCCTTTGGCCGCAAGACTGCATAAGTCAACCAAACCACGGCCAACTGGACTAGTACCAATGGCCAGAAGAACAGGTTGAACACGGTAAAGCCAGACCAAATTACGCATGCTGTTAACAAATAGCGCCGCGCGATGAAGCGAATAGCTATCAGGCTAAAGACGATGAAGGCTTGATAGGCAAGGACGGTCATTGGGGGAATGGCGTAGTAAGTTACGCGCGATATCTTTGGCAGAGCGCTCGATGCTATTGGAAAGATAAGTAGTCTGAGGATGCCGCAATGTGGGTACACGCCGCCCCTTGAGATACTTCGCGGTGAGCCATGAGCTCAGGGCTGCTGACGTGCGGCAGCCACCTCGCGCCCCAGCTCGATCACTGCCATCGCGTAGTAGCTGGACCAGTTGTAGCGGGTGATGGCGTAGAAGTTTTCGGTGCCCGCCACGTAGCTGGGCGCGTCGCTGCCGTTCTGCAGTTCCACCAGCGCCAGCGGGCCGGTGTGCTGCGCGCCCTGGGCATCCAGCACAGCGCCCTTGGCCAACATGCTGGCCGCGCTGAAGGTAGGCAGGATGTCGGGGGCCAGCAGGTCGTCGAGTTGCAGCCGTGCGTTGTCGAACTGCACGCCAAAGTGCGTGGGCATGCCTGGTGTCCAGCCGTGGCCCCGGAAGTAGTTGGCGACCGAGCCGATCGCGTCGGCCGGGCTTTTGAACAGGTCCACGCGGCCGTCGCCGTCGAAGTCGATGGCGTAGCGCACCCAGCTCGATGGCATGAACTGGCCCAGGCCCATGGCCCCGGCGTAGCTGCCGCGCGGCTCGAAGGGGTCGGTGTTGCTGCGGTTGGTGAAGCTCAGGAACTGCTCCAGCTCGCGGCGGAAGAATTCGGTGCGCTCCTTGGCGCGCGGGTGGGCCGAGGGGAAGTCAAACGCCAGCGTGGCCAGCGCGTCCATCACGCGGAAGTTGCCCATCTGCTGGCCGTAGATGGTCTCCACGCCGATGATGCCCACGATGGTTTCGGCGGGCACGCCGTACTCGCGCTCGGCGCGCTCCAGCGCGGCCTGGTTCTGCTGCCAGAAGCGCACACCGGCGCGGATGCGGATCGGCTCCACAAAGCGGCTGCGGTACACGCGCCAGTTCTTGGCCGTGCCTTTGGCCGGCGGCAGCATGAGCTTGGGCACCTGGGGCAGGAAATGCGCCTGGCCGATCGCCTGGCGCACCCATTCACGGTCCAGGTCGCGGCGCGCAGCCAGGTCGTCGGCAAACTGCAGGGCCTCGGGACGCGAGGCGTAGAGCACCGCAGGCTGTCTGGCGCTGGTGGCTTTTGAGGATTTTTCGGGCTTTGCGCCCGCTGGTATTGCGCAAGTAGCTATCAATAACGTAGCAATGAGGGCGATCGGTCGGTGGGTCTTCAGCATGTCCGGGGTCAATGTTTGGATGCGGGGGGCCAGGGCAAGGTATTGAACTCGCGCCGCAGGTGGCTCCATTCGGTATCGGGCTGGGGGGCGTAGCGCAGGCGTTCCAGGCGCAGCAGCCAGTCGGCCACCGCCGCGGCCGGGGCGCCGAATTGTGCCTGCACGCGCTCGGCCATGGCGCGGGGGGGCAGGGTGGGCGGCAGCACCAGCCCGGCGCGGGCCAGGCGCTGGCGGGCGCGGGCCAGCAGGCGCAGCCAGGGGTCGTGCTGGCTGCGTTCCCACAGGCTCCAGGCCATGCCACCCAGGGCGGCAAAGATGATCAGGAAACCCAGCACCATGGTCAGGTCCTGCCAGCTGGGGGCTTCAAAGCCCAGTGCCTTGAGCAGGTCGAGCTGGCGGCTTTGGGTGTAGTTGAGCACCCACTGGTTCCAGCTGTTGTTGACGGCCTCCCACATGGCCCGCAGGTTTTGGGCCAGACCGGGGCTGAGCACCGTGCCCATGGCGGCGGCCAGTGCACCCTGGGGTGCGCGCAGCCGTTCGAAGGCGCCGGTGCGCCCGGGGGCCACGGCGCCCGTGGGGTCCACCCGCACCCAGCCGCGCCCGGCCAGCCAGACCTCGGCCCAGGCATGGGCATCGCTCTGGCGCACCGTCCAGAGACCGTCCACGGGGTTGCGGTCGCCGCCCTGGTAGCCGGTGACGATGCGCGCCGGGATGTCCAGCGCGCGCATCAGCACCACAAAGGAGGAGGCGATGTGCTCGCAAAAGCCCTCTTTGCGGTCAAACCAGAACTCGTCGGCGGTGTGCTGGCCGTACACGCCGGGCTCCAGCGTGTAGGCGTAGCCGCCGGTGCGCAGGCGCGCCAGCGCGGCATTGACCAGGGCTTCGGCGTTGTTCTGGGCGGGGTTGGGGGCGATCTGCGGGTCATTGCGCATTTGCTGGGCCAGCGCCAGCGTGCGGGGGTTGAAGCTTGCGGGCAGCTCGGTGTAGGCGCGCAGGCGGGGGGTGGGCGCGCTGGGGCCATGGCTGAAATCGGGGTGGCTCTCGGCCTTGTAGCGCACCACAGCGGTGATTGGGCGGTTGGTGAGCCACTGGAGGTCCTGCGTCATGAGCGTGTCCATGCCCGAGATGGCGGGCTTGGTCGTGGCGGCATCGAGCAGCAGCAGCCAGGGGCGCTGGTGGGCTTCCAGGGTCACTTCGTAGCGCACGGGCTCGCCGCGCACCTGCAGGTTGGCCAGGGTGCTGGGGCTCGACTGCAGCATGTCGCCGCTGCGTGCACCCAGCGGGTGCCACTCGACGCCGTCGAAGGCGCCAAACACCGGCCCGCGAAAGTACAGATCGCTCTGTGGCGGGGGCGCGCCGTTGGGGGTGTCAAAACGCACGCGCATGGCCACGCTGTCGTCCAGCGCCAGTTCGGCAATGTTGCCCACCTTCATGACGCCTGAGAGCCCGCTGCGTCCGGCCATCGTGTCGCTGGGCATGCCCCACAGCGGCGCCATGCGCGGGAACAGCATGAACAACGCCGCCATGATGGGCGCGCCCAGCAGCGCCATGGTGCCTGCCGTGCGCAGCGTTTGCGCCAGCGGCGGCCGCCCCACCGGCATGTGCGCGTTGACCAGGGCCGCCAGCAGCCCCAGCAGCGCCACCAGCATGGCGGCGGCGGTGAACAGCGACTGCGAGAAGAAGAAGTTGCTGAGCATCGTGAAGAAGCCCAGGAAGAACACCACCATCGCATCGCGCCGGGCGCGCAGCTCCAGCATCTTGAGCGCCAGCAGCATCACGATCAGCGTCACCCCTGCGTCTCGGCCCAGGATGGTTCGGTGCGTGTACAGCGTGCCGCCCACGGCCAGGATCAGCGGTATGGCCAGCACCCAGCGTGTGGGCAGGGGCCGCCCCTTCCAGGCCAGCCAGCCGCGCCACAGCAGTAAAAAGCCTGCAAGCAGGCTGGCCCAGACGGGCAGCACGTTGACCTGTGGCGCAATCACCCAGGCGATCACACACAGCAGGAACAGCGTGTCGCGGGCATCGCGGGGCAGGGCGTGGAGGGTTTGGCGCAGGGTCATGGCAATGCGGAACGCGCCAGGGACTGGGTGGTTGGTTTGCTATTGAATGAGTAGCGTCTTGCTCTTATGTAGTGGGCGCAAGAGCGCATTTTTATACTGAAAAAAGTCATGGCGGGAGTTAACAAAGGGCCAGGGCTTCCAGGCAGCGCCTGCGGTGGGCGGCGCCTGTGTCGGGGGCGATCTCGACACCGGGCAGGCGCAGGCCGTAGTCCAGGCCCAGCCGGTCGGCTTGCAGCACCCAGGCCGTCAGGCGCGAGACGCGGGCTTCGTGGTCGGGCAGGGCGGCGCGGGCCAGGTCCAGCCACAGTTCATGCCGCTGGGCCTGCTGGGCGTCGCGGCTCACCAAGTCGTCGGTGCCGGTGGCCAGCGACTTGGCGGCTTTTTTCCACACCACCAGCTTGAGCGGGTCGCCGCGCCGGTAGGCCCGCACTCCATCGAATTCGCCAATGCCCTGCGACGGTGCGCTGCCCGTGCCGCCCGCGCGGGGCTCGCCCGGGGGCAGGGGGGGCGCGGGCACCTCGGGCGCCGGGTAGACCAGCACCTCGGAGGCCGGGCGCCAGTAGGTCCAGACGCGGAAGGTGCCCAGCGGAAACCGCGTCTCGGCCGTGAGCGTGGGCACGCGGTGCAGGCCCCGGCGCGTCGGGCGGAACGCCACCTGCACGCTGGCTTGGCCTTGGGCGGGCACGTCGGTCCATGCCCAGTGGTGTTCGGCCTTGCCCGTGCCGTGCACCGACAGCGCAATGCCATAACGCGGCGACTTGCGGTCGCTGGACAACTGCAGCTCGAACGCCGTGCTGGTGCCCATGAAATGGGGCTCGGGCGCCTTCAGGTGCAGCGTGAGACCCCGCAGGTTGGCGTGGCAGATGTGCATGCCGGCCGCCGCACTGCCCGCCAGCAAAAAGGTGAGAAGGTAGCCCAGGTTGAGCTGGTAGTTGATGGACGCCACCAGCAGCACGACCAGCGTGAGAGCCAGCATCCAGCCCGAGCTGGTGGGCAGGATGTAGACGTTGCGCTGGGTGAGCAGCAGGGTGTCGTTCAGCGGCAGGCGCGCCTGCCACCAGTTCTGGAAGCGCTTGCGAAAGGGCGCCAGCGGGCTCAGCCGGGCGAGGGCGGTGCGCCAGGGGGCGGGGGCAGCCGGGTCCATGGGGATTGCCACGGTGTGCTCACACCTTCTCAGGGCAGAGGGACGGCATCGACCATAGCGCGCACCTGTTCCACCGCACCACGCCCGGCGTCGCCCACGGGCACCAGGCGGTGGGCGATGGTCTGGGGCAAAACGGCCTGCACGTCGTCGGGCGCCACATAGTCGCGCCCGCTGATGAGGGCCTGGGCCTTGGCGGCACGCAGCATGGCAATGCCTGCGCGGGGCGACAGCCCCTGCAAAAACCAGCGGCCCGAGCGGGTGGCGGCGATCAGGTCCTGCACGTAGTTCAGCAGTGGCTCGGCCGTGTGCACGGCCTGCACCTGGCGCTGCAGTTCGGTCAGTTCGTCGCTGGACAGCAGGGGCAGCAGGCTGCTCACCATGTCGCGCCGGTCGGCGCCCGACAGCAGCAGGCGCTCGGCCGCCCGGTCGGGGTAACCGATGGAGATGCGCATCAAGAAGCGGTCGAGCTGCGACTCGGGCAGCGCAAAAGTGCCCAGCTGGTCGTGCGGGTTCTGCGTGGCGATCACAAAGAAGGGGTGGGGCAGGGCACGGGTTTCGCCCTCCACCGACACCTGCTTTTCCTCCATGGCTTCGAGCAGGGCGCTCTGGGTCTTGGGGCTGGCGCGGTTGATTTCGTCGGCCAGCAGCACCTGGGCAAACACAGGGCCGGGGTGGAACACAAAGGCTTCCTTGCCGCGCTCGTACACCGATACGCCGGTCAGGTCGCTGGGCATCAGGTCGGCCGTGAACTGCACACGCGAAAACTGCAGGCCAAAAGTGTGCGACAGGGCGTGCGCCAGCGTGGTCTTGCCCACGCCCGGCACGTCTTCGATGAGCAGGTGGCCCCCCGCCAGCAGGCAGGCCACGCAGTCCTGCACCTGGGCCTGTTTGCCCACAATCACCGTGTTAAGCTGATCCAGAAGCGATTTGATCTTGTGCTGTGCATTCATGGCGCGACGTTATCCTAAAAAATTGAGACACGGGGATTGACTGTGAGCAAGACGGGCTATTTCACCCACCGGGATTGTTGGAAGCACGAGATGGGCCCGGGGCACCCCGAATGTCCTGAACGGCTCGATGCCATCGAAGACCGTTTGCTGATCACCGGTGTGGCCGATGCGCTGGAGCGTTACGAGGCGCCCGAGGCCTCGCTGGCCGACATCGAGCTGGCCCACGGCCGCATGCACATTGCGGCGCTGCGGGGCCTATCCGACCGGCTCAACGAAGAGCTGATGGCCGGTGGCCCAAGCTACGCGCAGATCGACACCGACACCTCCATCAACGCCCACACCTGGAAGGCCTCCCTGCGTGCCGCCGGGGCAGCCCTGGCCGCCACCGACGCGGTGATGGCGGGCGAGGTCGAGAACGCGTTCTGCAGCGTGCGCCCGCCGGGCCACCATGCCTGCCGCGACAAGGCCATGGGCTTCTGCTTCTTCAACAACGTGGCCGTTGCTGCCAAATATGCGCTGCAGCGCTACAACCTCCAGCGCGTGGCGGTGGTGGACTTTGACGTGCACCACGGCAATGGCACCGAGGACATCCTCGCCAATGACCCCCGCGCGCTGATGGTCAGCATCTTCCAGCACCCGTTCTACCCCTACAGCGGCGACCACGATCCTGCCCCCAACATGGTGAATGTGCCCGTGCCCGCCTACACGCGGGGCATGGACATCCGGGAGATCATCGAGATGATGTGGATGCCCCGGCTGGAAGCCTTCAAGCCCGAGATGATTTTTGTGAGCGCAGGCTTTGACGGCCACCGCGAAGACGACATGGGCCAGCTCGGCCTGACCGAACAGGACTACGCCTGGATCACCCAGCGTGTGAAGGATGTGGCGCGGCGCTATTCCAAGGGCCGCATCGTGTCCTGCCTGGAGGGTGGCTACGTGATGGGCCCGCTGGCGCGCAGTGTGGAGACGCACCTGCGGGTCCTTGCGGACTTGTAGCCCCCTGAGCCGCCTGCGGCGTCTTCCCCCTCAGGGGGACGCCGCCCCTTGGCTTGGCGGAGCCAGTTCCACGGTGGCGCTGGTAGGGGCTACGCCAGTAGCCAGCGCAGCGCGCTTGGCGGAACGCACGAGAAGCGAGAAAACAATATGACGATTTCGAACTCTGAACAATTGCTGCTGGCCACCCGCGACGCCCGTGGCGTGGTCACCCTGACCCTGAACGACCCCGCGCGCTTCAATGCGCTGGGCAGCGAGATGCTCTCAGCCCTGCAGCAGGCGCTGGACGATGCCGGTCGCGATGAATCGGTGCGTGTGGTGGTGCTGGCTGCGGCGGGCAAGGCGTTCTGTGCGGGCCACAACCTCAAGGACATGGCCGCGAACCCGGAGCTGGCGTATTACCAGAAGCTGTTTGCGCAATGCAGCCGCATGATGCTCACCATCCACAAGCTCAGCGTGCCTGTGATCGCGCGGGTGCAGGGCATGGCCACGGCGGCGGGGTGCCAGCTGGTGGCGCAGTGCGACCTGGCCGTGGCGGCCGACACAGCCAGCTTTGCCACCAGCGGAATCCACTACGGCCTGTTCTGTGCCACGCCCAGCGTACCGCTGGTGCGCAACGTGCCTGCCAAGCGGGCGATGGAGATGTTGCTCACCGGCGATTTCATCGACGCCCCCACGGCGCTGGCACAGGGGCTGGTCAACCGCGTGGTGCCGGGCGATGCGCTGGATGCCGAGGTCGAGCAACTGGTGCAGGCCATCCTGCAAAAGCCCCGCGTGGCCGTGGCCATGGGCAAGGCGCTGGTCTACCAGCAGCGCGAACTGGGCATGGACGCTGCTTACCAGCTGGCAGGCCAGGCCATGGCCACGAACATGATGGATGAGGCCGCGCAGGAAGGCGCGCGCGCCTTTGCTGAAAAACGCCAGCCCCGCTGGAAGCGCTGAGGGCCCGAACGATGGCAATGGACAAACCGATGCTGGACGATGTGGGCCTGTGGGTGCAGGCCTTTTTGAGCCCCACGGTGCTGGTGGAGCTGGCGGCCCTGGCAGGCTGTGTGGCCCTGGCCTGGGGGCTGGTGGCGCTGCTGCAGCGGGGCCTTCAGCGGGGCGACCCGCGCTCCATCCTGTTTGGCGTGCGGATCGTGGACGGCGCGCTGTTCCCGCTACTGCTGCTGGGCCTGGCCTATGTGGCGCGCACCGTGCTGCACCACTGGATGGCACTGGCCGCCTTCAAGGTGGCGATCCCGGTGCTGGTGGCGCTGGTCGTGATACGGATTGGCGTGAAGGTGCTGCAGGTGGCCTACCCTGATGCTTCCTGGGTGCGGCCCATCGAGCGGTCGATCTCCTGGCTGGCCTGGCTGGGCATGGTGCTGTGGGTCACGGGGCTCCTGCCGCTGGTGCTCGATGAACTGGACCAGATCCATTGGAAGGTGGGGGGCGCTACGCTGTCGGTGCGCACCATGATCGAGGGGGCCGTGACGGCCGGTGCGGTGCTGCTCATTGCGTTGTGGGTCTCTGCGGCCATCGAGTCGCGGCTGCTGCGGTCGGCCACCGGGGCCGAGCTGTCGTTGCGCAAGGCCGTGAGCAACGCCGTGCGCGCGCTGCTGGTGTTTGTGGGCTTGATGATGGCCTTGTCGGCCGTGGGCATCGACCTCACGGCCCTGTCGGTGCTGGGCGGCGCGGTGGGCGTGGGCATCGGTTTTGGCTTGCAGAAGCTCGCGTCCAACTATGTGAGCGGCTTTGTCATCCTGGCCGAGCGCAGCATGCGCATTGGCGACAACGTGCGGGTGGACAACTTCGAGGGCCGCATCACCAACATCAACGCCCGCTACACCGTGGTGCGCTCCTCCACGGGCCGCGAATCCATCGTGCCCAATGAAATACTGATCACCCAGCGGGTGGAGAACCTCTCGCTGGCCGACCCCCGCGTGTGGCTGTCCACCGTGGTGAGCGTGGCCTACGAAAGTGATGTGGAGCTGGTCACCCGCCTGCTGGGTGAGGCGGCCCTGGCCAGTAGCCGGGTGCTGCGCGATCCGGCGCCCAGCGTGGCCTTGTCGGCCTTTGGTGCGGATGGGCTGGAGTTCACGGTGGGCTTCTGGATTGCGGACCCCGAAAACGGTGCCTTGGGCCTGCGCTCAGAGATCAACCGCGCCATCCTGAGCGCCTTGCGCGCCCACCAGATCGAAATCCCGTACCCCCAGCGGGTCATGCATGTGCAGGTCGATGGGGGGCTGGCGGCGGCGATCTCGCCCGGCGCTCCGGCGGCACCTGCGTCTGCGTCTGCACAGTGAGTCCGGCCTGCAGCCCGGGTGCCGGGTGCCGCAGGCGACAACAAACACTGGACAGCCGCCCGGCGCACTCGCCTATAATCGACAAAAAGCACGATCGTTCTTTTTTGATCGTGAAGTCTCTGCCCCGGCTCTGTAGCACTTGCGTTGCAGTGCGGCATAGAATGTTCCAGTTTACGTAAACGTCAATTCAACCAACTCTCTAGGAGCCGCAGCAATGAAGGTCTTGGTCCCTGTCAAGCGCGTGGTGGACTACAACGTGAAGGTCCGCGTCAAATCGGACAACACGGGTGTGGACATCGCCAACGTGAAGATGAGCATGAACC
>Ga0187844_10001915_pt1 | contig 15344 bp, 15 predicted proteins | sample SpaLakP09_SKY_50_FD_134517 | JGI IMG/M metagenome (GOLD analysis project Ga0187844, IMG submission 134517) | Oligotrophic lake water microbial communities from Sparkling Lake, Wisconsin, USA - SP09_SKY_50 | ecosystem: Environmental > Aquatic > Freshwater > Lake | place: USA: Sparkling Lake...
CTCTCTAATGTTAAAAATAAAGAAGTAAATAATAATTGGTATTGTTAAATATAGTAATAATTATTGTAATATTATTGATTAAGTGTTTTTGGTTTCATTATACTTTTCTCTCTAATGTTAAAATAAAAAGTAAATAATAATTAGTATATTTCATAATACCAATTATTATTATATTATTAGTTAAGTATATTATTCCATTTTTATTTTCTCTCTAATGTTATAAAATAAACAAGTATTATAATTTCAATCCTTTATGTTATTTTTTAATACTTCGTCAATGTTTTTTTCATCAAATTTCTCTCCACATTCTATAAAATTAAATATATTTCTAAGATTATTTTTATCAAACATATTTTCAAAATTAGTTAAAAAGCACCATTCTTTGTTCTGTAGAGAAAAATTAATCAAATCTTTTGTTGTATTATTTAAAAATGACATAGCATTTTTATCTTTTTTAAACCATCCGCTATTACTTTGTGCTTTAATATTTCCTCTAAATTGAATTATAACTTTTGTTTGTGGAAATAATTCTTTAAAATCTTTTATATAATTTATATTTTTAGAATCATATCTTATTTCTTTAAATCCCCATAAATTAGTTGTTTCGTTATTTTTAAACATTTGTATAATTGTAGTTTTTATTAATTTTATAATAGTAAAATAATCATATGAATTATACCAGGATGGTTTAATATTTTGGTTAATTAAATCCTCATATTTTGTTGGTTTAATATTACCATGTATCAATCCATTTGTTGAAATTTTTATTCTCCTATAAAATTCAAGTAAACTATTAATAGCACCATAATTCTCACCACATATATTGCTATTAGGAATTGTATTAATTATTCTTTGCATCGTTGTAGAACCAGAACGACCAGTAGCGCATATTAAAACTATTTTATCATTCATTATTTATAATTTATTGTTTTTATATTAACATCTTTGCGCATTAAAATGCCAAAGATTTTAGAACCAAGGTTTTAATTCAAGTTGCCTATCAGTATCATTAGCCATCACTGGATGAGAAATAGGGATTGCTAATGTGCTTACATCATATATATATTTCATATATCCTTGAGCTTCACTGTAAACTTGCTTAATGCAAAAATCTAATACTATTTTATTTAGCTCATAAATTTGGTTTTGAACATTGTTGGGTTGATTCGCAGCATTTTGTAAAAATACACTTCTCATTATAATTTTTAAAGTATCGCAATCTTGAGTACCAATTACATATTGACCATTTGACATATTATAAACACCTGACCTAATTCCATTTTGAATTATTTTAATATTATGATGAGAAAAAAAAGCTTGCGATAAAGGATTAGAGCTCCATAAACCTTCAGTTGGATTCCTTAATGTAGTACATTGATTAGCTGGTATTTTATCATACATTTCAAATAATTTTGAAGTATTGTGAGTTTTTATATTTATACGTCCGTTATTTATTTTATTCATTTATATTATTCTTATAAAAAATATTTATATTTATTTATTTATATGGCTGGATTATTTATTTTAATTTTTATAATTATATTATTAATTATATTTATCAAAGAGGACTTTAAAGAGATTGTTGTTTTTGTAGCTATATCTATATTAATTTTTGCTTTAATATTTATTGGGTTTGCTTTAACTAATCAATATAACAAAAATAATATATGGCCACCATCAGTTCCAGCATGTCCTGATTATTAGGAAATTGATGGAACTGAAAATAATTCGGTTTGTAGAAATGTTAATGATTTAGGAAAATGTCCTCCAAATAGTAATGATGACCATTTAGTTATGAATTTTAATACTCCCCCATATATGGGTACACAAGGTAATTGTAATAAATACAATTGGGCTACAAAGTGTGGTTTAACTTGGGATGGAATAACTTATGGAGGGAAAAACCCATGTCAAACGGCATAGACATAACTTGCGGTAAAATATAATTTTTTAAAAATATTAAACATATAATTATATAATGCCATATTTTAAAAATGAAAATATTAATTTATTATTTATACATATTCCCAAAACAGGAGGTACCACATTAGAGGCGTATTTCAATCATAAATATAAAATTAAATTAGATCAATCTTCATTGTATTTATTTTTAGATAATAATCTTTACCCAGAAATAAAAGTATATTCATCTTTACAACATTTGACATATAATACTATTATTAAATATAAAGATTTTTTTAAAATAGATAAAAACAACCTTAAAATATTAACAGTGGTTAGAAATCCATATGAAAGAATTGTAAGTGATTTATTTTATTATAATAAAATAGTCATAGATTCTAATAAAAATTTCGTTTATAATGTAATGGTTAAATATTTAAAAGATGTTAATAATAATGATAACCATACAATTCCACAATTTTTATTCATAACAGATGAAAACCATAAATTAATAAATAATATGAATATATTACACACAGAATCATTAAATGATGATATGGTAAAACTAGGATATATAGATTTTCCTGAATTTGATAAACTCTTGGTAAATAAATTTAAGGTTAATTATTATGATTATTTAAATAAAAATTCGATTGATTTAATAAATGAATATTATGATAATGATTTTAAATTATTTAATTATAAAAAAATACAGTTATTAAATTAACAATCTTCTCCTTCGCAAATTTCTTCTTCTTCTTCAACTTCCTTATCAATTGTTCCAGGTGCGTTTTCTTTAATGTATTTTTCAATATATCTATGAATACGATTAATATCGAGTTTGCTAATTTCATACTTTTCAAGTAAACTGATAATTTCATTATCACATTTATTATTAAGAAGTTCAATAAAAAACCCAAATAAATCGTTTTTATCCATTCCTAACTTTTGACATAACTTTTGTATAAAAATTGAATTATTATATTCAGTTGAATATTTAGTTAAAACCTTGGTAAACCTAACTTCGCGCTGATTATATTTTTGGTTATTTTTAAAATGTTCGTGATACATTTTATTATTTTTAAATGTTTTAATTAATGAACTCATTTCGTTAAATTGCCATATTTGTTTTTGAAATGTAATTCTATCAATGTAATCAGCAAAACATATATTTTCTAATTGCTTAATATAAAATGTTATTGATTGTTTTTTATCAAAATTATCAATAACATCAATAATATTTTCGTGCCACAAAAGTCCAACGCTTGTTCTATCAGTTTCATTCATAATACGATTGTGTTCTTCAATTTTAAAATAATTATTAATTAGTTTATTGGTTATTTTTTTTGTATCATCACTATAATATTTAATTTGTAATGTATTTTGAATTATTTCATTATTAAATAATTCAGGTTTTTTTTTGTATAAATTATAAATGTTATTTAGTTTTCTTAAATCGCCTTGAACAACTGTAGTTATTTTATTTATAATTTTTTCTTCTACATTTGGTAGCAATGTATTAATAATATTTGATATTTGATTAGACGTTGGTGTTTTTAATTCTATAGTATTACAAACTTTCATTAATTCTCTAATTTTTTTATCTATCATGTAATTTCCAATACATATTATAGGATTAATGCAAACATCTTCTAATTTTTGTTTTTTGGTTTTTTTAGGTCTAATAAGTTTAATTAATGTATTTATACCACCTTTATCACCATTATTCATTCCATCAATTTCATCCATAACAATAGCTATTTTTCGTATTTTTTTATTAAATAAGCTCATTATATTTTTATCAGACATATTATGTCTTGTTATATCTTCGATGACACTTGTGTTTCTTACATCACCCGCATCATATTTAATAATATCATAATCAAGTTCTTTTAAAATTTTTGTTACAAAAATTGTTTTACCAGTTCCTGGTTCTCCATAAATATATATACCTTTTTTAAAAAGTGGGTTATTTTTATTTAATTCGTAATCGTTTAATATATCTTTTACAGTAGAAGCATTTACTTCTCTATTAAGTAATTGATTTATATTTAATTCTTCCATATTATAATATAAAATATTCTTTTTAATCCCTCTTTACAATAATTTTATATAGTAAAAATATAAAATTATATAAGATTGTTTTTTTCTTGATTTTTTTCTTGAATTTTTTCTTGAATAAATTGAGTAATTTTTTTTTCCAAATATTTAACTTTTTCATTTAATTTTCCATTTTCAGTTGTTAATTGTTGTATCATACACATTTGTTCATTAATTATATTTTGAAAATTATGTGGTTCTATTAAAATATTATTTTTATTTATTGCATTTTGTCTTTGAGTATGTTCATTAATAAGTTTTTCCCTTTTCTCTCTAATTTCCTTAATTTGTTTAATTACATCTTGCTTATATTCAAGTTTACCTGGTTCATATGAGTTTAATAATTCGTCAATGTCTTCCATAAAAAATTTTAATATTTGTGTTTATTTTATAAAATCAAAAGGGGTTAATGTTGTTTCGTGTATAGAAGTGTTTGGCATATTTAATAACTCTTTTTTATCAAACGAGTTATGATTATGAGAAAATACTAAAATAGATTTATTTGGGTCTAATTGAATAAATGGAATTGTATAATTTTTTAAAAAACTTTTTTCTTCAGCTACACAAGAATTTTCATCAAATTTTGTTATAGTTAATAATTTTCTTTTAAAAGCAAATGTTGCAGCGGTCGAATGATTTGGACCATATGGTCCAAATTGAAACATTTTATTTATATGCTTAAAGTAAATAAACATAATGCTTGAACCGGCACATAGTGCATTTGTACTTTGTAATTTTTCAACAGCGTGACTAATCCTATCAGGTGGATAATAATCATCATCATCCATATAAACAATAATATCTCCTATTGATTTTTCATTTAATAAATTTCTTTTTTTACCCAAAGTAAGTTTTTCATCAAATTTAAAATATTTAACCTCTGGAATATGAGATACAAGATCCTCAATTTTGTCTGTTCCGTCATCTATAATAATCCATTCAATTCTATTCTTGGGATAGGTTTGATGTTCAAAACACTTAATAATCATAGGTATAAAATGTCTTCTATTAAAAGTTGGTGTACATACACTTACCATTGGATATTTTGTTTTTTTTTTATTTACCATTTTATAAAATAGTATGTTTTTTTTAAGTATTAATTTTTGCAATATTTTTTAATTCTTTTGTTATATCTTCTCCACTTTGTCCAAATAATAGACTATATAACAAACCGTGTTTTTCTTTTGGTTTACTATTTGTTTTATTGCTACATGTTTTGATTGCTTGTTTATAGCTTACAATGGGTGATAAATTTAATTCTTTAATTGGTTTAAAAATGTCAATAGTTATTATGCCATAATATATTAATGCTAATGTTATTATTGAAAATACACCTGGAATTGTTCCTAATTTAGTAAATGCAGTTACTATTACGAAAAAGCTAAAAATGAACATAATCGAAATTTTATAATATTTAAACACGTCTATTACAATATTTGCGGCTGTTACGCTTTTGCCATACATTTCAGCTTTATATGTTATACATGTTATAATACACCAACACATCGCCAAAAATGTTATCACTGAAATAAATGGAAACGAAAAGAATAATATGATAATAAATATAATAACTAACGATACTGCGCAGAAATAATCAAACATGTTAAATAATGAAACATCTTTCCATATTGGTTTTCCTATATCTGTGTCATTCTTATTTTTTTTGAAAAACCAAGACATTTGTGTAAACCATAAGTAAACTATATATATATTATCAATCATAAAAAGAATTGTTGTTATTATTCCAACCACAATAGGACCAAATAAAATGATCAATACTTCTGGCAATCCGTTTAACATATTTAAAATAGTATTAAATGATGAATAATTAAATTGGATTAGTGTTTCTATAATAGAAATAAAATAATTTGCTAAAAAGTTTGAAGAAGGGCTATTTTTATATTCTCGAAACATATCTAATAATTTATTTGATGCGTTATATTCATCATATGGAAATTTCAATTTCATAGATAATTGTGGCTCAGATAATGTAGCAAAAATATTTGTTTGAATAGGTTGAATATTTGATTTTGTTTCTTTATATGGAAAACAATCTATATCTGTTGGTAATATATTTGATTGACCTAATTTACAAGCGTGTAATAATAAACCACTTGTAGTAAAATAAATTGTTATTATAATAAATAAAATTAATACTGTATACACAAAACTTGCAAGATTGGCAAATCCCTCATTATTGTTTGGTATTCCAGAAGTTTCTTCTTTTTTTTTATCTATTGCTGACTTATCATTTGTATCTGTCATTACTTATAATAAAATGATATAAAATATTTGGGCATTATTTATTTACTAAAATGTCAAATAAATTTTATATTTTTATATTAATTTATATTATATGATGATAACTTCAAAACTGTATTTTATAATAATTAGCTTTATTTTATTTATATTAATAATTAAGTTTATTGAATTCTTAGCCAGAAATAATTATATTGTTGAATGTTTTACAGAAGGACCTATTAGTGAAGAGATTGATGGTTCTACAAGTCATACTGTTGATTTACCATTAACTACGACGTATAGTTGTAAAAATTTTTGTGGTTATCCTGCTAGATGTTATATAACTGGTCAACAATGTACAGCTGATATTGATTGTCCTGGTTGTCAACCTTATAAATCAAAATTTAAAAAAAACACTAATGATGTGCAAGGTGATAATGATGCAGGTAAACTTACCTTGGGGGTTACACCAACATATTCTCCCTTAACAAGCGGTTATGGTACCCACCAAAAAATAATTACAACTAATATGTATTCAAAACCTTATATGCCTAACTTTGGTGTAAATACTTGGATAGATGAATTTAATGAAGATCAAACTCTTTTTAATAAAAGATATAAACCACCAAATATCATGTATATGCCAGATTATCAAAAAATCTATAGTTTAACCGGTGAATTTATTGAAGATGGTCCATTTGCTTCTAATGCTTTTATTCCTGAAAATAGTTTTAATAAATAATTAGAGAGAAATAAAAAAGATGATATAATTTATTATTATATAATCTTTTTACACCTTTTCACACCTTTTCACATTTAAAAAGTCGTTTTTACATTAAAATAATTATTTAATCACAATTTATCATTTAAGAAAACCCACTTATATTATAAAAATATATTAATATATTAACATATTATATGTTTAAAAATATAGCAAATTTTAATAATACAAATGATTATTTACCATTATTTAACGCTATTTTAATTACAGATTTATTTGTAATTTTATTGTTAAACATAAGTGTAATTATATCACAAGTTTTAAAGAAATGGTATTCACAATATAATTTATCAGCTGTTATTGCGGATGTATTAATAATATTAATTGGATTAATTATTGCAAGAGCAATTTATTATGACATATTTGACGATTTTTCACTATTAAAGTTTATTATTATAGCCATAATAGTACAAATTATCCATGATATATTATTTTATATTTTGTTTAGTAATACACCTAGAGGAGTAAATAAAATGTTTGATACATTCAAGGATTATGCAAATGATGTATCTTATAAAGCAATTTTATCTGATAGTATGATGATTATAATGTCATGTTTAATTGCTTCCTATCTTGTAAATAAAAATACAAATACTAATATAATTGTATTGATTTCATCTTTATATTTGTTGCCATATTTATTATACAACTAATAATAAAAAAATAATATTATTCTTTTTTTACTTTTTTATAAAACGTGAAAAGGTATAATAAAATATAAATTTTCTTGGAGAAATTTTTAAATATTACATTACAAGTATAGTGTGTTTATAGTATTTTTGGTTTAATTTAATTTATGCGCAAATAATAACCTTAATCATTTTCTATAATTAACGTTTTTTTGACAGTATTTTTAATTTGTTTTTTTGATGAAGTGGTTTTTGTATTTTCATCACAATTAATTCGTGTTCTTTCTTTATTATATTCAATATAAAGTTCTTTAAGATTATCTAATTCAGTGTTCCACATTTGATTAATTGTTGTTTTTTCAATAATTTCTAATTCAAGCTCTTTGTTTCCTCTATCTTTTAATAATTTATCTACATTTTCTTCAGATACTGAATCCATTGGCATTTTTATAAGATATTTATAATCTATATCATCTATATCACGGCCTATTTTATCGTAACCTTTATTTTCTAACATTTGAATTATTATATCCTTCTGTTTTTTTCTCAAATCAATAGTTCCATCTAAATTTTCTGTAATATATTTAGCTTTATTTGACAATAAAAGCAGTTCTTTTTTTAAAGAATCAATCATGTATTCTTTTCTAGTTCCATATAGTTTTAGTCTAGTTTCATAATATGCGTCAATAATATCTGTAATCTTTTCGTATTTATGTAGAATATCATCAGCGTCGAATAAATGCATATTTGTAGTTGTATTTGTAGTATATAATTTCAATAATTTTTCAAGACCATTACAACCGTATTCACCTTTTAATTTTTCAAGTTCTTCTAATTTTCCTTTCATAAATGTAATGGTAAAAACTACATTTGTATCTTTACTCATATCATCATAATCTTTAATATGAGCAGAGGTTTTTTTTCCATCTTTATCAACTCCAGGCTCAATTAAATTTTCTAGTAATTCTTTAAAATCTTCTGTCCAATATCCGACAGGTAATTCAGAAACTTTAATTTTATCAATCCCTATCTTTTCATATATTCCTTTAATTAAGAACTTATCATTATTAATTTTTGAAATATGTCCTTTAAACCCTTCATAATATGGAATAAACTAAATATTATTTTCAATTGATGATAATTTATTTTTTAAAAATTCTATAATTTGAAGAGGGTTATAACACATAATATCAGTGCTAAATCCAGTTCCAATTCCTTTAGACCCATTAATTAAAACCATAGGAATTATTGGCGCATAATATATTGGTTCAACTTCAATTCCATCATCATATAAATATTTTAATATATGATCATCAGTGGATCGGAAAATGCTTCTAGTAATTTTATTTAATTGAGTAAATATATATCTTTCAGAAGCACTATCTTTACCTCCTTGCAATCTGGTACCGAATTGTCCATTAGGCATAAATAAATTTATATTATTAGAGCCAACGAAGTTTTGAGCCATTCCAACAATAGCCGCATTTAAACTAGCCTCTCCGTGATGATATCCTGAATGTTCAGAAACATAACCTGAAAATTGTGCAACTTTAATTTCACTGGTTAAATTTTTTTTAAATGCTGAGAACAATATCTTTCTTAAAGATATTTTAAGTCCATCCATTAAATTAGGAATGCTTCTATCGCAATCATATTTTGAAAAGTGTATAAATTCTCTATTAATAAATTCTTCATATGAAACATTTGTTTTTGTGGTATCAAGATAAGCATCTCTATCATAATATTTTAACCAATCCTTTCTATCATCAGCGCGTTTTTTATTAAAAACCATATCAATAACATCATCACTCTTGTCAGAATGTTCAAATCCTACTATTTTTTTTTTGTTCAAAATATTCACGAAATTCTTTACCTGTGCTTGTTCCTAAACCTTTATAATATTTAACCTTCCATCCTTTATTATCATTATTTGTTTTCCATTCATTATATTCACCTTCATTATAGAAATTTAATTCTACATTACCCTTTTTTGCCTTTAATATAGGAGTATTCATAAATCCTATAAATCCTGGAATATTAATGAGAGTAGGCCATTCTGACTGAAATAAATTAATACCCAACCCTTTAATATGACTTCCGTCTAAATCTTGGTCTGTCATAAATAATACTTTACCGTAACGCAAATTTGAATACACATCCTCAATATTATTATATTTTTTACCTGTTTCTAAACCTAGTATTTTTTTAATTTCAGTAATTTCTTTGTTTTCAGAAATTTTCTTTACATTTTCACCCCTAACATTAAGAATTTTACCTTTCATAGGATAAACCCCAATTGTGTTTCGGTCTTCCGACGTTAATCCTGAAATAATACCAGCTTTAGCTGAATCGCCTTCGCAAAAGATAATACTACAGAATTTAGATTTTTCTGTTCCAGCCCAATTTGCATCAGTTAATTTAGGAATTCCACGAACAGATTTACTTTTTACACCGTCTGTTTTCTTAGCTGCTTTATTTTCCTTAACTTCTGTTAATTGTAATGCGGCATCCATAACTCCCATTTTCGCAACCTTTTCAATAAATTTATCGCTTACATCACATTTAGAACCAAATTTTGATGAAGGAGTATTAACGTAATCTTTTGTTTGACTATCAAAAGCTGGATTTTCAATGTCACATCTCAAGAATAAAATAAGTTGTTCTTTAATACTATTAGGATTAACCTTTATTTTTTTCTTTTTTTCAATAAATTCTACTAATTTTCTAGTAATCTGATTCAAAATATATTCAACATGTTTGCCTCCCTTAGATGTATGAATTCCGTTAACAAATGAAACTTGAACAAATTCATTTGTAGGTGTTAAGGCAACCGCATATTCCCATCGTTCACCGCTGTCTTCATATACACGAGGTGATACTGATTTATCGCCAATGTACTGTCGATATATTGTTGAAAATTTTTAATAGGAACTATTTTTTCATTGTATTTTACTTTTAAATTTTTATCAGTTACGGCAGAAATATCATAAACACGTTTTTTTAAAAGAGATATAATATCAGCAGAAAGACCTGGAATTCCGAGTCTTTGATAATCAGGCTTAAATGTAATTTTTGTATATGGCTTTATTTTTGTTTTGGTAATAGTTGGACTGCACAAATCATCTAAATTATTTTTATATTCTTGAACATATTTAAGTCCGCGTATATGATCAACCGTTTCTATACGCCCATAACTTGACCAAATAAGAACTAATTTAAAACCAAACCCATTTTTCCCTCCAACAATTTTTTTCTCATCTTTATTATAATTTGTAGAAGTTCTAAGGTGTCCAAATACTAGCTCAGGTATCCAAATCCCGTCTTTTTGAGCTACATCAATGCCGTTCCCATCATTTATCATTGTAATTGTTCCATCGGCTTCAATTGATATGTCAATATGTGTAACAGGTAAAGCATTATCAGATACGTTATCGATTCGGTTTTTCATTCTAACAACATGATCACGACAATTAACGATGCCTTCATCAAATAATTTAAATAATCCAGGAATATAACTTATATTTTTTTCAATAATTTTTGTGTCATCATCATTAATAATCCACATATCCGCATTTATGTTTTCAACAGAACCAATATATGTATCAGGATTATCTAATATGTGCTGCTTATCGGTTTTCTGTTGTACATCGAATAATAATTGTTGACTATCGATAACGCTCATATTATTTTATTATATAAATTTACTTTTAACTTACTTTTTTTATTCAATTTTATTTTAAGTTGAATAAAAAAATAATAATCATAATTGATATTATGTATTCTAAAAGACAGTTTACACCAGGAAATAAATCATATTCTAAAAGAATGATTAATTATAATGCTGTTTATAATCAGTTAAACGCAAATTCATTAAATCAAGATACTACTACGTCTCAACAATGCGCTTGTTCTGAAAATCAATACAATAAATATGGTCTTAGTTCAGATTCGCCATCCATAAAAGTTTCGAATAACATAAGAGTATCTCAAATAATTAAGTATTCAAAGGGGGGCAAAAGTCAATACGGCAATTTTTATTTAGGTCAACCTTTAAACATAAACTATTTAGGTAGAACTGAAGGTATGCCAGGAGGAAGCGGAAAGCCTCCATTAAATATTTTTTAACCCTAATGTCAATTATAAATAAATTAAAATATTTTGCGTTTAATTATTTATTATATATTTTAATTTTATCATTAAATGTAATTTAGAAAAATATTTTTTTTCTCATTTTATTTTATAATGTCATTCGATAATACTTTTGGTTCTAGAGCGCAAGTTTGGCACGGAACAGCTAAAAAAACAAGCGGCGGTCTAACTAAGACTCAATTAATGATGAACAAACACGGTCGCATTGTTTCTAAAAGAAAACACAATACAGCAAAGAGAGAAAATAGACTTGTTAAAGCAGGATATGGAACAAAAAAAGGAATCTTTGGGTTTATTAAGAAAGATAAAAAAATTAAAGGTGGTATGCATTTAACTACATCAACTCATAATCTAATGAAAAAAGGTGGTAGACATAGTAGAAGAAAAAGAGGAGGAATGGTATTAGGAGGCCCATTATTACCACAATCATACGATGGACAAGGTGTAGGAACTTCAGGGGTTGCTCTTCAGTTTTTAGCAGGGAATGCAAATTAGATCCAATAAGTTTCAATAAATTTTTCATAAACAATATAATCACTTAATTTATAGTATAAATATTTCTCAAAATATCTTTTACTAACAATAAATTTAAATGTATTTGAGTTGCAATATTTATAATAATAGTTATATGCTTCATCGAAAGATATAAGTTTTAATTTGTAGTCATTTTTTATTTGAGTTTTTATATATTCAAATGAAATATTAATATCATTTATTTTATTCCATAATATACACGTTACATTTAAAACAAATTTGTCTTCAATTATTTCTACTTAAGAAAAAAAATGCTTAAGTATTTTTAATACATTTTCTTCACTAATATTACCAGTTGACATATGATTTTCCGGATTTTGTTTTATCCAATACTTAAAAAGAGAACATAATTCATCAATTTCAATTTCATTATCAAATAATAGACAATCATCATGTTTGTGAATAGTTATTGTATTTCCCCAAAATTTTATAAAATCAATGTGTATTGGCAAATATTTACTTGTTATTCCAAGAAAAACATCAGAACCATCTAAATAATTATACTTTTCTTTAATGAAATGTTTTAACGTATTTGAATAAATTACATTTGGTAAATTATATCTTGAAAGATATTGTTTCCAAACAAAATGTAAATTCTTCCACTCCATTATACATTCTAAACCAGACTCAATTATATATTTATTACAAAAATCATTAACTATATTATTAGGAGTTGTATTTTTTAAATAATATGTATATGCCTTTATTTCCTCATCTGATTTATTTTCAATAAATTTATCAGAATTTTCATAACGTTTTGAGTAATGGACACCAACACAGAACAAGTCAAGACCTATTTTTTTAAGCATTTCCCTCCAAACATTATTAGAAAAACTTTCATTTAATTTAATTAACCTACAATTTTCGTAAGAGTGGTTCTCATGATATTTTGTCATTAAATTATTAGTTGTACTATTATTGCCTATAGAAACCACTGCTACGTTATCTAATTCATTTAAAAATTGTTTCATTTTTTGGCTAACTAAAAAAATTAAATGGAGATTTTTTTTTAGAACATTATCGCCAATAATAGTAAGAAAATATTTAGCTGATATTTTTGAAGTAAAAAAAGCAGGATATAAAACATTTAAAACATTTTGAATAGTATCTGTTTCTGGTATAGAACTAAACAGAGATCTATCTTTAATCTGTTTAATTATGTTTATTTTAGTTTTATGTTTCCATTGTAAGAGAATTCTATCTTTTGATATAGTAGATAAAAGCTTATGAATTACATCATCCTCTTTAATAATTAAATATTTTTCACCATCATATTCATAATAGAAGTTATTATTTGGCAAATAAAAATAATTATTTTTACTTAAAAAAATTTGAATAAAAACTTGTTGTTCGTTAGTTAAATAATTATTACGATTAACTCGTTTTTCGTGATTTTTTAATTCATTTTCAAGAGTATTTGGTAAATAATTTACAACATGATTATAAATTCTTTGTTCCATATATTCATTATCTTTATATTTATCTAATAAATTTTTCAAAATTTCGTGACATTTTATTTCTATTTTATTTTCCGCCATTTTAACTCTTAAAACGTTATTTTTAAATTGTTATTTTTATAATTTATCAGTGCGTAAAAATAATTATTTTGAATTCATAACTATTTAAAGGTTTAAAAATAACAATTATAATGACATCAAATTTAAATAAACCCATAGAAACTGGACCAACCAATTCCAATGTTTTAACTATTAAAACAGTTCAAATCGCACCATTTAGAACTTTAATGACTGCACTTAAGGATATTCTTTTAGAAACTAATATCACTTTTGAACCTGACGGAATACGCATTATTAATATGGATAAATCTCACACTATATTAGCACATCTTTATTTAGCATCACAAAATTTCGAATTTTACGAATGTAATAAGGAAAAAATTATTATTGGGGTAAATATGTTTCATTTATTTAAGTTGATTAATTCAATTGATAATGATGATACATTAACAATTTATATTGAAAATTGTGATTATTTTGATGGAATTGTATCACATTTAGCATTAAAATTTGAAAATGGCGAAATTAAACAATGTAAAACACAAAAACTTCGCTTAATTGAACCTGAACCAGAAGAACTTCAATATCCAGATGTTAAATTTTCTTCTATTATTAATTTACCATCTGCTGATTTTCAAAAGATTATTCGAGACCTTTCTTGTATTTCTGAAAAATTAGAAATTAAATCAGTAGGAAATGAACTTATTTTTAAATGTTCTGGACAATTCGCCTCAGCTGAAATACATCGTGCGGAATCTTATGGAAGTATGGGTTTTATTTTGAAGCAAGATAGTTCAAAAGTAATACAGGGAGAATTTTCTTTAAAAAATTTAGGATATTTTATTAAATGTACTAATTTATGTCATCAAATTGAAATTTATTTAGAAAATGATTTACCTCTTGTTGTGAAATATAATGTAGCAAGTCTTGGTGAAATTAAACTGTGTCTTTCAGCTTTACCATCTTCTTAATTTAATATTTTAATAGTTTAATTAGTTAAAAATATTCTAAAATATATTTGTATAATATAATGTCTAAATATTATACAACTTATTCTCAATATTTAGGTTCTCAACGTTGTTGTAATATAAATTCACAAGGACCGCCGGGTGTTCAAGGTAAGGCTGGACCGGCTAGCATAGGACCGCGAGGAAATACCGGTCCAACTGGACAACCTGGAGTAACTGGTGCTGACGGTTCTTCAACAGGTACAGGATCAACTGGTCAAACAGGACCAATAGGATTACAAGGATTAACAGGTCCAACAGGAGTTAATGGGTTTGCTACAAATACAGGAGCAACAGGAGCAGCAGGAACAACAGGAGATATAGGATTAACAGGGCCAACAGGACAAACAGGAGGTATAGGATTAACAGGACCAACAGGACCAACAGGTCCAACAGGAGGTATAGGATTAACAGGACCAACAGGTCCAACAGGAGGTATAGGATTAACAGGACCAACAGGTTCAACAGGAGGTATAGGATTAAC
>Ga0187844_10001916_pt1 | contig 15341 bp, 12 predicted proteins | sample SpaLakP09_SKY_50_FD_134517 | JGI IMG/M metagenome (GOLD analysis project Ga0187844, IMG submission 134517) | Oligotrophic lake water microbial communities from Sparkling Lake, Wisconsin, USA - SP09_SKY_50 | ecosystem: Environmental > Aquatic > Freshwater > Lake | place: USA: Sparkling Lake...
GGCAAAATCAGCGCCCTCACCATCGGCACCCTGATGCTCACTACGCTGATCGCTGCCTGTCTGGGCATCCTGATGGCCAAGCTGTTCAGCCTGACCGCCGTAGGCCTGACCGCATCCGCCGCCGACATCGCGCGCGGCGTGTATTTGCAGGGCAAGGTCGAAGCGGCGCAAGCCATCTCCCTGCCCAGCATGCTGCTCAGCTTCATTCCCGCCAATCCCTCCCTCGACATGACGGGCGCGCGCAAAACCTCGACCATCGCCGTAGTGGTGTTCTCGGTCTTTATCGGTGTCGCCGCCAGCGGCATCCATGCAGAAAAGCCAGCCCTGTATGCCAGCTTCGAGCATTTCATACAGGTGGCCCATGCGCTGGTGATGAAACTGGTGCGCATGGTGCTGCGCTGACACCCTACGGCGTATTCGCGCTGATGGCACAGGTGGTCTCCACTTCCAGCTATACCGACATCCTGCACCTGATCGATTTCGTGCTGGCCTCGTATAGCGCCATCTTGCTGATGTTCGGCATCCACCTGACGCTGATCGCTGCAGCCGGCCTCAACCCGCTACGCTACGTAAAGAAAGTGCTGCCCCTGCTGACCTTTGCCTTCACCTCGCGCAGCAGCGCCGGTGCCATTCCGATGAGCGTAGAGACCCAGACGCTGCGGCTGGGCACGCCGGAAGGCATCGCCAATTTTGCCGCCTCGTTCGGCGCCACCATAGGCCAGAACGGCTGCGCCGGCATCTATCCGGCCATGCTGGCAGTGATGATCGCCCCCACTGTCGGCATCGATCCCTACACCCTGAGCTTCATCGCCCCGCTGCTGGCCATCATCACCATCGGTTCGGTCGGCATTGCCGGCGTGGGCGGCGGCGCCACGTTCGCCGCCCTGATCGTCCTGTCGACCATGAACCTGCCGGTGGCGCTGGCCGGCCTGCTAATCTCCATCGAACCGCTGATCGACATGGGCCGCACGGCGCTCAATGTGAGTGGCTCGGTGACCGCCGGCACGCTGACCAGCCGCATCCTGGGCGAAACCGACCAGCTGGTGTTCAACAGCGATGCCGATCTGCCCGTCGATCAGGAACCTTCAGCCGCCTGAACGGAACTTGCCAGCGATCAGGTGGTCTAACGAATTCGCTTTTTATGAAAGGAATCGTTATGACCACCTCCCGCCCCGCTCTGCGTATCCTGCTGGCCAGCGTACTGGCCCTGACCGCCCTCTCTGCCTGCAACAAGCATCCGGCCGACCAGCCGCCTACGCCGACCACCAGCCCCGAACCTGCCACGCCAGCTCCGGCCACGCCGGCCACCACGCCCGATAATCCGCCGCCGGCCAATCCCGCCAGCAATCCCAACCCACCACCGCCTGCCAGCGCACCGGCGTCTGCCACGCGCCAGTAAGCCGGCCGCATTTGTGCAGACGAAAAAAAAGGGCCCGAAGGCCCTTTAGTCAGCAGACTGATGTTAGAACTTGTAGTTGTAAGCCAGGCCGATCAGCTGCAGGTGGGTCTGGTAGGTACCGCGCGTGGTTTCGCCATTGCCGGTGCAGGTGGTCATCAGTGGATTGCACTGGTTGGTGTAATTGATACTTGCGTCCTTGAAGTTCAGGTAGCTGTACGCCAGGTCGATGGAAGCATTGTTCGCCACTTTCCAGTTCGCGCCGAACGAATACTGAATACGGGTGCTGTCTGGCAAAGCAGGATGGGTCAGCTCGGCATTTTTGACTGGCGATTCGTCATACGCCACGCCGGCACGCAGGGTCAGCTTCTCGTTGTAGGCATAGTTGCCGCCCAGCGAAACGCGGATGGTGTTTTTCCACTGCTGGCGAATGACTTCTGCGCCTTCGGTGGTGCCAGGGAACTGGATGTCCAGATCGCCCAGGCGGTTGTGGCGTACAAAGGTGATGTCTGCCATGCCGGACAGTTTCGAATCGAACTGGTGGAACACGTTAGCCGACAGCGTTTCAGGCGTGCGCAGGGCCACCAGTGCCGCCGAATTGGTTTTGTGCGAAGCAGCCGACAGCACGCCGTTTACCACTGGATCGGTGGTAACTTGGGAGAAGTCCCAGACGGTGCTGCCGCGCAGCTGGTGCGAGATCGACGAGCGATAGGCCAGGCCGAAGCGGGTGTTCTGGTCCAGCGTGAACATATAGCCCAGATTGAAGCCCCAGCCCCAGTCTTTACCATCGTTGGAGCCGTGGGCATCGCCTGCCGTGCGCAGCAGCGCAGGGTTGCCGCCCAGAGCAGCGATCTGCTTGGCCAGCAAGGCGCCTTGGGCCGCGCCCGCGCCGGTGGACAGGGCAACGATAGAGCCCGGTACGTCTACCGCCTGGCCCAGCTCGGCTTTCATGAACTCGGCATCGATACCGAAACCAAAGGCGTGCTGTTCATTGAGTTTGAACGAAGCCGATGGGTTCAGGGTCAGCGATTGCAGCTTCACATCGGTCAGCGCATAGCGGCCGGTCCAGGTGTTGCCGTAGTTGATTTTCGTACCGTATGGCACGAAGGAACCCAGACCTACGCTCCACTGGTCGTTGATCTTCTTGCTCAGGTAGAACGATGGCGCCATCACTGCGGTCGGCACATAGTCATTGGTGGCGGTACCACCGGTAGCCTGGCCGGTGAAGCGGGTCGAACCAGCATCGGTAAAGGTCGAGTGCGGCACCACCACGGTTGCGCCTACGCTCATTTGCATGCCATCCAGACGGGACAGGCCGGCCGGGTTAGCAAAGATGGTGGTTGCGTCATTGGCTTCGGCGCCATTGGCTTCGGCCGTGCCTTGAGCGGCCACGCTTTGCGAACCGAAACGGTAGCCCGAGGCTTGCGCGCCGACCGACATGACGCCCAGGGCGACAGCAATCATCAGGGGGAGGGTTTTATGTTGCATGATAGTCTCACTTTATGTAAGGCGCCGCGCGCCGGGTTCTTCTGGTTTCTGCATCGCAAAAGGTGCAGAGAGGCCAGCAGCATACTACACTTATAAAACAAACCAAAAGGCAAGTCGTTAGAGTGTGTGCACTAAAGAAAATCTTGAAACCGAGCGAATGCTCTGTACACAGACGTAAAAAAAGGGCCTGAGCGGCCCTCTTCAACTGCTTTTAAAACAACAACTAAAACAACAACTTAGTTCATTTCCCACACTAATAACCAGGCGCGCAAGCCCGCATCGCGCTTATCACCCTGTCAGTTAGGGCTATCTGACGACAGTTGATATATTTGAAACCAACTATCGCATTTAGCCTTAAAACAAGCCGCCTGCCGCAGCAGGCGGGACTTGATGCAAACGTGCCTTGCGGCAGCAATCATTGCGCGTCCGGCAGCGGTGCGCCGGGCAGGCCACTGCCTTTGCGGCCGGTGATTTTGGCCACCAGCGCCAGCACACCGCGGAATACGGCGCGCACGAACAGCAGCGTCAGGAATGCCTCCACCAGCGTCATCACAAAGGCCGGCGCCGCGCTCCAGCGTACCGCACGGCGTTCGAACTTGGCCACCGCGCGGTCCTTGCTGATTTCGATGCTGTCGTAGAAGGTCGGGACCATCAGCAGCGTCAGCAGCGTTGAAGTGATGGTGCCGCCGATGATCGCAATCGCCATCGGGCGATAGAATTCACCGCCCTCGCCCAGCCCCAGCGCCACCGGGAACATACCGGCGATCAGTGCGAAGGTGGTCATCAGAATCGGACGCAAGCGCATACGGCCGGCATACATCAGCGCATCTTCGCGGCCGAAACCTTCTTCCTCGCGCTTGCGGGCGGCGTCCAACAGCAGAATCGCATTCTTCGCCACCAGCCCCATCAGCATGATCACCCCGATCAGACTCATCAGGTTAATCGTGCTATTGGTCGCCAGCAGGCCCAGCACCACGCCGATCAGCGACAGCGGCAGCGACAACATCACCGCCAGCGGCGCCGTGAACGAGCCGAACTGCATTACCAGAATCAGGTACATCAGGCCGACGCCAGCCACCAGTGCAATCGCCATGGCGCCGAACACTTCGTTCATGTCCTTGCCGGCCCCGCCCAGTGCCAGACCGTAGCCGGGCGGGAAGTCGATGTCCTTGACCAGTTTCATGGCATCTGCCGTTACTTCGCCAGGCGAGCGGCCCTGCACGTTGGCGCTGACGGAAATCACCCGCTTGCCATCCTTGTGCTTGATGGTCGACGGACCTTTGCCCATGGTGACGCGGGCGATCTGGTCCAGCGGCACCATATCATTGGTACCGGATACGGCAATCGGCAAACGTTCGATGTTTTCCGAGCTGGTACGGTCCTCAGGTGCCAGACGTACCGCCACATCGCGCGATTCGCCCGTCGGGTCGACCCAGTCGCCCACTTCGATACCGGCAAACGCCACCCGCAGCGCCTGCGCCGCATCACCGGCAGCAATGCCCATGGAGTTGGCCAGGCCGCGGTTCAGTTCAATCTGCAGTTCGTCTTTCGGGTCCTGCTCGGACAGGCCGACATCTACCGCACCAGGTACCTTACGCAGCCGGTCCATGAAGATGTTGGTAATTTCCATCAGCTTGCGCGAATCGGCACCGGTAAATTCGATCTGCACCGGTTTGCGCGCACCGTTGCTGAGGTCATCGAGCACGGTGTACTCGGCGCCCACCAGACCGGCCAGCTTTTCGCGCAACTCCTTGGCCACCTCGATGGCACCGCGCTTGCGCTCGGTTTTCTTGCCGATGTCCACGTAGATGCGGCCACCGCTCAGATTCACATAGCTATTGGTTTCCTTGGTTTCCTTGATGCTGCGGGCAATCACGGCGGCTTTTTCCAGTTTCAGACGCGAGTACTCCAGCGAGCTCGACGACGGAGTCCGCACATCGATCGCGATCGTGCCCCAGTCCGACGCCGGCACAAAGCTGGCGCCGCCGAACTTGGCCTGCAGGCCGATGGCCGAGACGAAAGTGACGATAGCGATCACGGCCATCGAACGGCGGTGGTGCAGCGCCCACGCAATCACATGGCCATAGCGGTCAGCCTGATGGTCGAACCAGTGGTTGAAACGGGCCAGCACTTTCTCGAAACCTTTGCGCGGCGCCGTGTGATGATCGGGCGGATCGCCCCAGAAGGCCGACAGCATGGGGTCGAGCGTGAACGAGATCAGCAGCGACACCGCCACCGAGCAGGTCACCGTCAGCGCGAACGGACGGAACCATTCGCCCGTGATGCCAGGCATAAAGGCAACGGGAATGAACACTGCCATGATGGAGAAAGTAGTCGCGGCCACGGCCATACCGATTTCCGCCGTGCCTTTCAGCGCCGCCGTACGGCGATCGGCACCCAGCTGCATATGGCGCACAATGTTTTCCCGTACCACGATGGCATCGTCGATTAGCACGCCAATCGCTAGCGACAGGCCCAGCAGGGTCATGAAGTTCAGCGTAAAGCCGCACAGCCACACGCCGATAAAGGCCGCCAGCACCGAAGTCGGCAGGCTGAGCGCCGTAATCAGGGTGGAACGCCACGAGTTCAGGAAGGCATACACCACGAAGATGGTCAGGCCGGCACCGAACACCAGCGATTCGATCACGTTGTTCAGGCTGCTTTCGGCATTTTCACCATCATCTTCCGTCACTTCCAGCACGGTGCCTTCCGGCAGTTCCTTGCGCATTTCGGCCGCCAGATCGCGGATTTTCTTGGCCACGGTAACGGTGGAAGCATCGCGCGAACGGGTGACGGATATCCCCACATTCGGTTTGCCCGAACGCACGCTCAGGCTGTTGACTTCAGCAAAACCGTCTTCGATGGTGGCCACTTGCGACAGGCGTACCAGCTCGCCGTTATTGCGCTTGACCACCACCTGCTGAAACTCTTCCGGACGCTCGATACGGCCGACCAGGCGGATGGACTGTTCACCCAGTTCGCCACGCACCTTGCCCACCGGCGCATTGGTGTTCTGGTTGCGCAGGGCATTCACCACATCGCCCACCGACACATTGTATTCGCGCAGTTTTTCCGCTTTCAGCAGCACGCTCAGCTCGCGCCGCAGGGCGCCGTCGATATTCACCGAAGCCACGCCATCGATGGCGCGGAAGCGGTCTGCCAGCTTGTCTTCGGCCAGGCGCGAAATCACCGCATGGCTCTGGGTCTTGGACGACAGCGCCAGCTGCATGACGGGTTGGGCCGACGGGTCGATACGCTGCAGAATAGGCTCGCGCATCTAGGTCGGCAGCTTGTAGCGCACGGCGGCAATCGCGTTACGGATCTCGTCCGAGGCTTCGATCAGGTTCTTCGAGAACGTGAAGCGGATGAAGATGCTGGCCGAGCTTTCCGAGGCCGTACTGTTAATCTCCGTCACGCCCGTGATCGACTGCAGCGACTTTTCCAGCCGGTTGACGATCTCGCGCTCCACCGTTTCCGGCGACGCGCCCGGATACGGAATATTCACCACGATGAAAGGCACTTCCACATCGGGGTTCTGGTTGACGCGCAGCTTTTTCAGCGCCATCAGCCCCAGGCACATCATCGCCACGATCAGAACGATCGTCGCAATGGGCCGTTTAATACTGAAATCCGATAAAAACATGGCTCGCTATCCTTTATTTTTCTGCCACGGTGGAGGAAGCCGAAGCCACAGCCTTCGGCGTGCTCAATTCGACCTTCTGGCCTTCCTTGAAGCCGGAAGCCGGCACCCGTACCACCATATCGCCATTGTTCAGACCACTGAGTACCTGCCAGCGGCCACTACGTTCATCACGCGCGCCTATCGTCAGGTTCACTTTCGACAGCACGCCGCCCTTGACGCGCCAGACGTAAGCGGTATCGCCCGTCTGCACCAACGCCGACGGCGGAATCATCAGCGCCGACGACATCTGCGACTCGACCCGGCCTTCCGCATACAGCCCCGCTACGCCGGGCTGGGTGGCATCGGCAAATTCCACCAGCACTTCCACCTGACGGGTGACGGAACTGGCGGCAGGATCGACCCGCTTGACCTTGCCGTTAAAACTCTGGCCCTGATAGCCGTTGACGCGGAACAGCACCGGCTGGCCGACCTTGACCACACCGATCTTGTCAGCCGACACCTTGCCTTCGAAGCGCATGCTGTGCGGATCAATCACCTTGATCAGCTCTTTGCCGATCTGCGCCGTATCGCCGTTCGACACCTTGCGGTCGCTGACGATACCGTCGAACGGTGCGCGCACCAGCGTGCGGGTAAGTTGCTGGCGGGCCGAAACGCTGCGCGACTTGGCAGCGGCCAGATCACTCTGGGCATTGTTGCGGCGGATTTCCGCGTCTTCCAGCGCCTGGGTCGACACCATGCCCGAGCTGCGCAAGGTGGTCTGGCGCTCGAACATGCGCTGGGCCTGGGCCAGCGTCTGCTCGGCAGCGCGGGTGGCCTCGTCGGCCGAATTCACGCTGTCGCGAATAGACGTTTCATCGAGGCGCACCAGCACGTCGCCCTTGCGTACGGCTTCGCCGTTCTCCTTCAGCACCTGCACCACCACCGCGCTCACTTCGGCGCGCAGGTCGGCCCGGCGTTCCGGCTCGATCGAACCGGTGATGACGGGGCCCGAGGCCAGCGCATTCGATTCCACCGTCACCGTATCCTCGGCGGCCATCTGCAGCGTTACCAGTGGTTCCTGCTTGCCATCCTTGCCCGCCGTTTTGCCATCTTTACCGGCCGTGGCGCTGGCAGAAGCACTGGCGCTGGCTTTTTCTGGCTCTTGCGAGGATTTGCCGCACGCCACCAGTGCAGATGCAACGGCGAGAGCGATAAAAGATTTGCGCAACATAAAAGATCTCCGGAAAGTGGCACCGAGGTGCTGAATATTATTTAGCCAGACTACAGGGCACGGAGTATCGGCTAGTGTTGGGAAATGGTCAACGTAGCTGCGACTGGAGGGGAAAAACGGGGGCTGAACTGCGAAATAACAGGATAGACTGCAAAAAATGGGAATGTGCGGACACGAGCAGATTGCAAGCAAGTGGCAGCGAAACTGTCCGGAATTGGCCGTATATGACCGCAAAGCGGGGCCAGACTGTCCACACAGGAGGATTTCCCGGCCAGATGGCAGGCTGACGGACAGTGAACGGACAATCCGTGTCCGCTGACTGTCCGTGCAGAAGAACAATCAGCCGCGGCCGAACAGGGCGTGGATCAGGTGGCCCATGGCAATACCCGTGCACAGGCCGCCGGCAATTTCCACCAGCGTATGGCCCATGCGCTCGCGCAGCCAGGTATGGGCTTTGGAACCGCTCTCGTCGGCCAGCCGGTTGATCGCGGCGGCCTGCTTGCCCACGTGCTGGCGCAAGCTGTTGGCATCGATAATCACGATGAAGCACAGCGTCACTGCCACGCCGAAAGCCGGATGGCCTATGCCCTCGCGCAAGGCGATCAGGGTGGCCGTGCTCGAAACAACGGCACTGTGATTGCTGGGAAAACCGCCGTTGCCAACCAGATTGAAGGCCCATTTACCTGCTTTGGCACTATTGATCAGAAACTTGATAGGTCCGACCGTTACCCATGTCAGCAGCGGTGTCACCAGATACGCGATATCCATAAAAATTCCTTAGCTTTAAATTGGTCTCACAACCTTGGCAACATTATCGCAGATGGCTTCCCCTAGCCGGAAGCAGGTAATATAGATGTTGTCACACTTAACATTTTCACCAAACCGACCATGCAAGCGTTCCGTTTTTCTTTTTTTATAACCGCCGTGCTGCTGGCTGCGGCCGCCTACTGGGGTTATCAACACGGCGGCAGCGCCGGCCTGCTGCAAGCCATCTGGATCACGGCAGTGCTGGGGGTGATGGAAGTTTCGCTCTCGTTCGATAACGCGGTGGTAAATGCCGGCGTGCTGCGCCACTGGAACCCGTTTTGGCAGAAACTCTTCCTCACCGTGGGCATCGTGGTGGCCGTATTCGGCATGCGCCTGCTGTTCCCGCTATTGATCGTTTCGCTGGCCACCGGGCTGGGCCTGCTTGAGGTATGGCATATGGCCACCACCACGCCGGACGACTATGCGCGCTATCTGACGGGCGCCCACGCGCAGGTAGCGGCATTCGGCGGGGCTTTCCTGCTGCTGGTCTTCCTCAATTTCCTGTTCGACGAAGAAAAAGAACTGCACTGGCTGGGCTGGGCGGAACAAAAACTGGGCCAGCACGGCACCGAAGCGCTGGCCGTGCTGCTCACACTGGCGGCCATATTCGGTTGCGTCAGTCTGGTGCCTGACGCTGAAAAATACCCGCTACTGGCGGCTGGTGTACTGGGTGTGCTGGTGTATCTGGCAGTAGGCTGGATCAGCGAGCTGCTGGAAGAGGAAGAGCCGGACGATGACGACGACACCACCGAGGCGGGCGTAGGCAATGTCGCTGCCAGCATAGCGCGCGGCAGTCTGGGCGGTTTTCTGTATCTGGAAGTGCTGGACGCGTCGTTCAGTTTCGATGGCGTGATCGGCGCTTTCGCCATCACCAGCGACGTGGTCACCATCATGCTGGGGCTGGCCATAGGTGCCATGTTCGTGCGCTCGCTGACCGTCTTCCTGGTTCACAAAGGCACGCTGGACGAGTACGTGTTCCTGGAACACGGCGCCCATTACGCCATCGGCATCCTCGCCCTGATCATGCTGGCCAGCGTCAAATACCACATCCCCGAGTGGTTCACCGGCCTGTCGGGCGTGGCCTTCATCGCCGTCTCGCTATGGTCCTCGGTGCGCTACAAGCAGCGTCTGGCCGCATGATAGAATTTTAAATATTGCAGATAGATCAAAACTGATATGACCATCGCCAAACGTGTCACCCTGTATTTCTCCGGCTTGCTGATCGCTGCGGCGGCGCTGTTGGCAGCCTATGTCTGGATCATGCTGCACCTGTCCTATTCGGACGGCGAACGGGCCGGTTATCTGCAAAAATTTTCCAGCCGTGGCTGGGTGTGCAAAACTTGGGAAGGCGAAATGCTGCTGACCTCGATGCCGGGCGCAATCCCGGAAAAGTTCGAGTTCAGCGTACGCGATGAAGGCGTAGCGCAGCAGCTGATGGCCGCCACCGGCAAGCGCGTACTGCTCACCTACGCCCAGCACAAAGGCATACCAACCCAGTGCTTCGGCGAGACTGAGTATTACATCACCAAAGTCCAGATTCAGGCGACGCCTTGACCATGAAGCGCTTGCACGCCCTCGCTGCCAGCCTCGCACTGGCCATCAGCTCAGTGCAGGCCCAGGACCTGAGCGCGCAGGCTGGCGGCCTGTGGGTCAGCGGCACACAGCAGCACAGCTTCGCCGTGGGGCTCAACTACATGCACCCTGTGGGCGACTATCTGGCCCTGAGTCTGGGCTACCTGAACGAAGGCCATCCGCGCAATCACCACCGCGACGGCGTTTCCGGCCAGATCTGGCTGCGTACGCCGGTCGACCAGAACGGCCTGTCGTGGGCCGTGGGTGCTGGCCAGTACTATTTCTTTGATACGTCGCGTCCGCACGATGCGACTAGCGGCCCGTACGTCAATGACCACGGCTGGGCGCCCATCTACAGCGTGCAGGCGCTGTGGCACCATCCCGCACGCTGGTACACCCAGGTACAGCTGAACCGGGTAATCCCGCAGGGTGCCAAAGATCCGACTACTTCGCTGATGCTGGGCATAGGCTACCGCTTCGACAGCGTGCGTGGCGACAAGCTGCACCTCGATGGCCCGTCCACCGACGACACCCTGACCTTGCTATCGGGTCAGAGCATCGTCAACAGTTTCGAATCGGAGCGTGCGCATGCCTACAGCGTGGAATACCGCCGTGCCGTGGGCCACTACGTGGACTGGACCGTCAACTACCTTTACGAAGGCAGCTCGCCAGCCACTCACCGTACCGGACTGGCCAGCCAGCTCTGGCTGATCCGCTCGCTCACCACCCATCTGGAACTGGGCATGGGCGTGGGGCCATATCTGGCCATCGACGTACACGATGTGCCGGGCGCCCGTTCGCACAAGGCTGGCCTGGCTTCGCTGGCCACTCGCTACCACTTCAACAAGCGCGTGGTCGCTACCCTCACCCTCAACCGCGTAGTGACCGACTACCACCGCGACGCCGATCTGCTGATGCTGGGTCTGGGCTACGCCTACTGATTTTCTCAACGCACAAAAGCAAACGACCACAGCAAAGTGTGGTCGTCTGTCGGCATTAGCGGCCAGCGCACCGGCAGGAATTAGCGCTTAACGGGCGCGCCACACGGCTTTCACCGGTTTGCCTTCGGCCATGGCTCCCTGGCGGGCGGCTTCCTTGCGGGCACGGGCTGCATCGAGAGTCGCCACGATGGAGCCATCTTCCACGCTCTGGCATAGGCGTTCTGCTTCAGCTACCTTGGCCTGCACGGCAGCCAGTGCTTTCTGGGCAGCGGCGTGGCGGCGGGTTTCCAGTTCCAGCTGCTTGATCTTGGCGGCAGTCATGGCAGCCGTCGTATCGGCCACCTTGCGCTGCATGGCAGCGTGTGCCATGGCCGCTTCCACCAGTGCGTGCTGGGCCGCGCTCTTATCCGCCACAGCCTGCTCGGCGTCCTGCTGCGCCTTGGCGGCCAGACGGGCATCGTGTGCAGCGGCTTTTTCCGCTTCCAGACGGCCAGCGATAGCCTCCGATGCGCGGTTTTCTGCTGCCGTGGCCAGACGCTGCTGGGTCAGTTTCTGGTCGATCAGCGCCAGCGATTTGCGCTCGGCTTCGACGAATTCCTTTTCAGCCTGCAGCAGCGCAGCAGCGGCCACTTCTTTTTCCTGCTCGACGCGGGCGCGTTCCGCCGTTACTTCGCCCAATTCTACTGCCAGACGGGCCTGTGCTGCCTGTGCCTGCGCCGCCACTTCTTTCTGTGCTGCTTCCAGCGCAGCCTGCTCGGCCATCACGCGCAGCGCTTCGGCTTCCTGCTCGGCTGCAGCGGCCAAACGCTGGTCGGCCGCCTGTTTCTGCGCCAGCGCTTCCGCCTGGGCGCGCTCGGCTTCGGTGCGGATCAAGGCGGCGTTACGGGCCTGCTCCTCCAGCGCCAGTTTCTCTTTCAGTGCGGCGATGGCCTGCTGTTCGGCTTCAGCGCGGGCCTGTTCGGCAGCCAGCAGCACCGCAGCATGCTCGGATTTTTCGCGTGCCAGAGCATCGGCTACGCGCTGGACTTCCACCTGCTCGGCCAGCGTGGCCACTTCCTGTGCGGCGGCAGCGTTCTGGCTGATGACCAGTTGTGCCGCTTGCGCCGTCAGCACAGCCTGCTGCTGGGCCAGTTCGGCGGCGTGCTGCTGGGCTTCGCGTTCGCTACGGGCGGCATCGGCTGCGGCGGCATCGGCGATTTCGCGCTGGCGGGCCTGTTCGATCAGCAGGTTTTCAGCTTCCACTTTGGCCAGCGTAGCCAGTTCGGCGTCCTGTTCAGCCTGCACGCGCGACAGCGACACGGCACGCAGCTGGTTGTCGGCTTCGATACGGGCTTCGGTGGCAGCGATGATTTTGCCATCGGCTTCGCGACGCGCTTCGGCGCTGGCAGCCGCCACCATTTCCAGCCGTTCGCGGTAGATGGCAGCGTCACGGATTTCTTTTTCGGTCTGCAGGCGCAGGTGCAGCGACTGGGCAGCACTGCGGTCGGATTCGGCCTTGGCCAGCGCAATCTGCTCGCGTTCCTGCTCAAGATGGGCCAGCGCACGGGCTTCTTCCAGCGCGCGCACTTCGGCAGCAGCACGGTTAAGCGAGGCTTCCAGTGCAATCTGGTCGGCGCGTTCGCGTTTAACCGTCAGCTCAAGCGCTTCTGCTTCGGCCTGAGCCAGCATCTGTGCAGTCTGGCGCGCAGCATGGGCCTGACGCTCGCGTTCGCGCGCCAGCGTGGCTACACGCGCATCTGCGCTGGCAATGCCCACTACTTCTTCCTTGGCCGCTTCCACGGCGGCGACCCGTTCCGCTGCCTGCATGCGGGCTTGCTCGGTTTGGGCTTCCAGTTCCGAGGCGGCGCGTTTCACCTGCTCGGCCAGTTCCGCTTCGGCAGCCAGCTGTTCATGAGCGCGCTGGCGGCTTGCCTGTTCGGCGCGGGCGCGCTGTTCAGCCGCCAGACGGATCTGGGTATCCGCTTCCACCCGGGCGCGCAGTTCAGCGGTTTCCTGTTTGACGGCTTCCAGACGGGCCACGCTAGCCTGGGCGGCAGCGCGCAGCGATTCCAGCCGCTCGCGGTTGGCGCTGATGGCATCTTCGGAGGCCTGGGCATTTTGCAGTGCTACAGCGGCAGCGGCAGCATCCATCGCGGCGCGGTCTTCGGCCAGTGCGCGGGCGCGGGCTTCGGCGTGGGCGCGGCTTTCGGCAGCGCAAGCAGCTTTGGCATCGGCTTCGACGCGGGCAATGGCTTCCTGTATGGCCTTCATTTCCATCGCAGCGCGCGGGGTGGCAGGGGCATCGTCGGGATCATGCCGAGCCACCAGAGGCTGCAACTGCGTATCAGCATTGCTGAGGTTACCGCTGTCTTGGGCGCTGTTGCGCTGGGCCAGTTGTGCTTGCATGAGAACTCTCGCTAGACGATGTACCCCGGCACCCGCCGGGATTTCTGAGTTCTCATTATCAGACAGCGCTGTCCACCGTCTAAAGCCAAGCAGAGCGGGAAAATCCCGCCAATTCGCTAGATCGCCAGCGGCGGCTCGTCCATCAAGGCCACTTGCTCGCGCAGTTCGAGTATGCGCTCCTGCCAGTATTGCTGAGTGTTAAACCACGGGAAAGCCAGCGGGAATGCAGGATCGTCCCAGCGCCGCGCCAGCCACGCCGAATAATGCATCAGGCGCAGGGTGCGCAGGGCTTCTACCAGATGCATCTGGCGTGGCGAAAATTCGCAGAAATCCTCGTAACCGGCCAATATGTCGCCCATCTGACGCACCTGTTCGCTGCGCTCACCCGACAGCATCATCCACAGATCCTGTACAGCCGTCCCCATGCGGCTATCGTCAAAGTCGACAAAATGGGGACCGGCATCGGTCCACAGCACGTTGCCACCATGGCAATCACCGTGCAGGCGCAGCTGCGGCAGTTCGCCGGCCCGTTCATAACAGCGCTGCACGCCATCCAGCGCCAGCTGGCTCACACTGGCGTAGGCTGCGGCCAGATCAGACGGAATAAAACGCTGCTCCTGCAAAAAGGCGCAAGACTGGTGGCCAAAGCTGGCGATGTCGAGCGCCGGACGCTCCATATATGCCTGCTGGGCGCCGACGGCATGGATGCGGGCGATAAAGCGCCCGGTCCATTCCAGCACCTGCGGGTCACCCAGTTCAGGTGCGCGGCCGCCATGGCGGGTAAACACGGCAAAACGGAAGCCCTGATAGTGGTGCAGCGTCTGGCCGCCCAGCACCTGTGCCGGCACCACGGGAATTTCGCGCTCGGCCAGTTCGCGGGTGAAGGCATGCTCTTCCAGTATGGCGGCGTCGCTCCAGCGCTTGGGACGATAGAACTTCAGCACCAGCGGCGCGCCGTCTTCAACGCCGACCTGATACACGCGGTTTTCGTAGCTATTCAAGGCCAGCAGCCGGCCATCGCTGTGGATGCCCAGACTTTCCAGCGCATCGAGCACGCAATCGGGCGTCAGCGCCGCGTAGGGATGAAGTGCGGGCTGGGGCACCGGCCGGCTCTCGTCAGCATTGCTGGTGATTGGTCCGGCCATGGCTGCCGCCAGCGCCGCAGCGCGGGCATCCGCTGCCTCGTCATCGTAATCATCTTGGTTCATAACGGCATTGTACGGGGGCGGCGTGTATACTGTCGGCTTCCAACCAATAAAAAGAGCAGATTATGCAACTCGACCAGCCCCTGAGCGAAAAAGAATTCGACGAACTCGACAGTTTCCTGCTGTCCGACCGCAGCCCTGAAGATGCCATGACCATGGACATGCTGCACGGCTACCTGACTGCCATCGCCATTGGTCCGGAAACCATCATGCCGGCGGAATGGCTGAAGCGTGTCTGGGGTCAGGAAGAAACCGACATCCCGAAATTCAAGCACGCCAAGGAAGAAGAGCGCATTCTCAGCCTGATCATGCGCTTCATGAACGAAGTGCTGGTGACGTTTGAAGTGGCGCCGAAAGAGTTCGAGCCCCTGTTCGTCGAGCACGAGCACGAAGGTCAGACCCTGATCGACGCCGAAGCATGGTGCTGGGGCTTCTGGGAAGGCATGGAACTGCGTCCTGGCTCGTGGGATGCGATCTGGGAATCGGAAGTAAAAGACCTGATGCAGCCGATCTACCTGCTGGGCGCGGACGAAATCGACGAAGCCGAACTGCCGCTGGTAGAAGACCCGGTGAAAGCGCACAAGCTGGCGCTCGAACTGGAAGCCAATCTGCCGGCCATCCACAAGTTCTGGGTACCGCGCCGCAAGGCCGCCGTCAGCACCGTCAAGCGCGACGAGCCTAAAGTGGGCCGCAA
>Ga0187844_10001917_pt1 | contig 15340 bp, 15 predicted proteins | sample SpaLakP09_SKY_50_FD_134517 | JGI IMG/M metagenome (GOLD analysis project Ga0187844, IMG submission 134517) | Oligotrophic lake water microbial communities from Sparkling Lake, Wisconsin, USA - SP09_SKY_50 | ecosystem: Environmental > Aquatic > Freshwater > Lake | place: USA: Sparkling Lake...
ATACGTATCTTGTCCTCGGTTGAGTAATGCCGCCTAGTGGCTCTTCGGATGTCTTTGACCACCTGCTCGGCAGAGGCCTTGGGTTAATTGGATTTCAATTTCATCTTCACTCCTTAGGTTGAAAGATGAACCAAAAAACTCCTTTAATCAAGTACCCCTATTTGTCTCAAACACGCTGACGTCGGACACCGTAGGCTATGGGAGACCAAAGCAGTGTCACGATTGGTTAAATTCACTTGGATAAAGTATTGGTACAACCCGTTACATCGTCATAGTGGACTTGGAATTCGGTCAACCAATTTATATTCTAGGAGTTAGCACGCAACCAAATCAGCAAACGATATCATTCAAAAAGACGACGTCGTTAAAGAAGCTTAAAGTGTCCGTTGAGCTGGAGCAACTCCAAATTAGAATTTCTGCAACCATACCGGGTTAATTGCCAAATGTGAACGGAAAATTAATTTGCCTCATTTACGCGCTTCTGTTTTATTACTCACTTACAACCAAGAGGGTTTTGTAAAAGAGGCTCTACAAAGTTTGATAGCGCAAGATGTCGTTGATCTTGAAATCGTGGTCTCGGATGATCAATCAAACGATTCTACTTGGGAGGTTGTCAAATTGCTTGCATCACAATACAAAGGAACGAAAACAATTATTTTGCATCGTAATACGTGCAATTTAGGGGTGGTAGGAAATTACTTCGCGGCGTTTTCTATCTCAAGTGGAGATCTTATATTCACTTCTGCAGGTGATGATATTTCATTACCCACACGATGCAGTGCGTCTATAGCTTATTGGGAACAATTTGGGAGAAGAGTCGACTTGGTTGCAACTGACGCATACGACATGCATCTCAATGGAACCTTGGTAAGAACTAAGCAAACCGATGACTTACAGGACTGGGATCTGCGAAGGTGGGCGCTCAAACGCCCATATATTTTTGGTGCTAGTCACATGATGACTCGACGTTTATTGAAAATAGGTCGTCTTGATCCTCGATTGCCTTATGAAGACCAATGCCTGATGTTTCGTGCCTTGCTAATGGGAGGGGCTTTACGTTTACCGCAGCCTTTGGTTAAACATCGCCAAGGTGGGATTTCGCAACAAGCCAAGAACTATTCTTACAGCATTAAAAGGGAAAAGTTATTGCAGTCGTCGCTTGATGCAATAGCGGAGTGTGCGCAAATGCGTGCAGATGCATACATTTTGGACTGCCCAGGATACATTCTTAATAAACTTGCTTCCACCCAAATAAATGCCCAATACGCGCACGACATGCTTCTTGCCCAGAACTTTAAAGAAAGGTATAGACTCCTTATGAGCACAAGAGGAATTTCTTTTCCCAAAAGATTCCGATATTTTCATTTCACTGCTTTTTCGGGATTCCATTGTGCATTGATGCGCCTAAAATTTTTTTTGAATAAATCCTCACAATGAAACACTTAGATTTGGGTTGCGGAACCAATCCGCGCAATCCTTACCAAGCCGATGAGCTATTCGGCTTAGATATTCACCCAGCAGTAAGCGAATTAGGACGCAACTTCAAAAACGCCAACGTGGCGGTCGATGCGCTGCCTTTTGAAGACCGTTTTTTTGACTCAGTATCGGCGTTTGACTTGTTAGAACATATTCCTCGTCAAGCTATCGACTTTCAAACATGCGAAGTTAAATTGCCTTTTATAAACCTGATGAGTGAGATTTGGCGCGTATTGAAACCACATGGTATTTTCTATGCTTACACACCAGCCTACCCCTCGACCCAAGCGTTTCAAGATCCTACCCATGTAAACTTTATCACCAAGGAGACGCACCAATATTTTTGTGGTGATGATGCCTATGCCAAACGCTATGGGTTCAAAGGGCAATTCGCACTAATTGAAGCGCAATGGATGTACGCGACCTACGCTGAGACGGCAAAGCGAAGTCGCAAAATCGCCATCAAGAATTGGCACAAACAGAATGTCAAGCCCGGCCGCACGCACTTGGTCTGGCAACTAAAGGCTGTGAAGTGAGTAGCCGAACCCAAATCAGCAATGGCTATAAATCCTGTAGCACTGACACTAGGAAAAAGACCCACTGAAAAACTTGAGATTTTCACACTCTATAATCATGGGTATTATTTACAAACGCGTCTGCAATACTGCCATGTCCTTTTAGAGCCATGATTATCGCGTTGATGTGTATGTTTGTAGTTATTTATGTTTCCAAGACGCAGGGAGATAGGCGCACTGTTGGATTCATGTCGAATTTCTTAGTTATAGGTTGCTACTCGAAACTACCCCCAATTCTTGATAATTTATATCAGGACTTGAAAAAAATTCTAAATTAATGCTTTTGTTGATTTGGGTCGACCTATTTATTGCCAAAAGCTTTGAAAGCTGATCTCCTTATAATTAAAATATGTCTATTGAAAAACTAGCTATTGCGGTAACATTTCATTATAGAGAAGAGCGCATCAAATACCTTGAAAAAATTTCCACACAGTTTGACACTCTTGCTCAAGTGGTATCTGTTTATATACTAACGAATGAGGCAGATAATGACAAAAAATCGAATATTTTGAGATGTGTAAAACAATCCAGTAATTTTTTTGTCGAAATACATACGCCCACATATCTTGGACACCCTAAGCTTTTAACTTGGAGCCATTTTTGTATTTTTAAAAGGCTTCTTTATACCGATCCTTCGATTACGCATTTTATGTATCTAGAGGATGATATTTTTGTTACTCGCACAAACATTGAGTACTGGATGAAAGCTCGTAGGGAACTTAAAAGTATGAAGGTGATACCTTCCTTTTTACGATTCGAAAATAAACCGTGCTCTTTACAACTTTATTCGACTGATTGTACAAAAAAATATAGTTTCTATAGGTTGCCTAAATTTAAGTTATCTGAAGATTACTATTACATAAATCTTCCAGAGCCTTACCAAGGAATGTATTTACTTGATCGAGAATTAATGACGGAACATTTACATGGGCCATCTTCAATTCCAGAATATACCCCATGGGGGATATCGGAAAAAGCAGCTGCAGGACTAACATTTATGAATGTTCCTAATGGCTGTTATTCTAGGAATTTTGTTGGGTATGAGGCAAAAGAGAAAAGAATCGACCCTAGTTGCCTAGTTCATCATTTGCCTAATAATTATTCAGAAGATTTGAACTCACCTCACGGCAAAATCAAAATTGATGAATTAGTAGCCTTTAGTTTTTTCTCGGTTATTATTAGCAAGCTGTTAGATCACCCTATATTTCCTAAGATAATTCTCCGGTTAATGGGTCGGAGAAGGCAAAAAATGTAATTTCGTTAAAGGTTTGCAGACACTTACAACAAAAAGGCCGGAAATTTTTTTCCTTTCAATAATTGACATTCTTCAAATGGTTTGATTGATTAGCAATTAAATATCACAGCTTACTTTGCTGGACCATTCGCTAACTGGGAGTGTGGTAAAAATGTGAGCCTTAACGTATTGTTGCGCCAATTCATTCCAAAGAAACGAGCTTTATCTAAAGTTAATGATGAGGAAATTAGGACCATTCAACACATAAAATTCTAATAATAAGTTTACGATTCAAAACACATGCTAAGGTGTTTCATCAATCAAGCAAGAGCGTTACCCTTCTAGCTTGACTACTTCACAACTCATAAATAATATGGACGTAGCATTTATAAATCCCGATTCTTCGACTGAGGCTTACCAAGATTTGGCGAAGTTATTTGCTGCAATAGAGCCGCCCACATGGTCGTTGCTTTTGGCAGAGGCTTGCCGCAGTAGGGGCTTTGAGGTGGGTATAGTTGATTGCGATGCTGAGAAAATTAGTCTTAAGGAGTCGGTGCATCGAATCAGTGATTTAAAAGCCAAGCTTACTGTTTTTGTGGTTTACGGACAGAACCCCAATTCAGGAACCACAAGCATGATTGGAGCATTAGCGCTTGCTAGAGAAATAAAAAATGCTGATGTTGATACCAAAATCTGCTTTGTTGGCTCTCACACCAGCGCTTTGCCAATGGAGGTTTTGTCTGAGGATGCTGTGGATATAGTGCTCCTAAACGAGGGGGTATATGCACTTATAAATTTATTGAAATCCAACTTGTCTGGCGACTTAAGCAGTATCAAGGGAATTGGTTATAAAAAAAGGGGGCCTGGAGGATTTCCTATACCCACCTTAAATTCTCCTGAACGCATTGTTCCTCAGGAAAGAATGGATGAAGACTTGCCTGGATACGCTTGGGATCTTTTGCCGTATAGAAAAACACCCTTAGATTTATATAGAGCGCATTTCTGGCACGCTGAGTTTGATCATGCAAAGCGAACACCTTTTGCCGCAATTTATACATCATTGGGTTGTCAATTTGCCTGTAATTTCTGCATGATTAATATAGTTAATAGAGAAGACAATGCTGAAGGAATTGATGCATCAAATTCAAGAGGAATGCGATTTTGGAGTCCTGCTTGGGTATCTAGGGAAATGAGAAAGCTTGCTGATCTGGGTGTAAAAACCCTTCGAATTAGCGACGAAATGTTTTTCCTAAACAAGCGTTACTACATCCCCATTTTAGAAAATGCAGTAAAAGAAGACTATGGATTCAATATGTGGACGTACTCGCGTATTGATACGGTTCGAAAAGATGCATTGGAGCTATTTAAAAAAGCAGGGGTTAATTGGTTGGCGTTAGGAGTTGAGGCTGGAAATCAACTAGTTAGACAAGAAGTATCTAAAGGATCGTTTAAAGAGGTCAATATTAGGGACGTTTGTAAAACAATACAAAATGCAGATATAAACATCATCAGTAACTATATTTTTGGTTTCCCTGAGGATGATTTGGGAACAATGAAACAAACATTAGACCTAGCACTCGAGCTTAATACTGAGATGGCAAATATGTATCCATGCCAAGCCCTTCCAGGTAGTCCCATGTATCACATTGCAAAGAAAAATGGGTGGTCTTTACCAGACTCATATGAGGGATACGCATTCTTGTCCTATGAGAGCCAACCCTTGCCGACAAAATATTTAAGTTCTGCAGAAGTTTTGCAGTTTAGAGATAGCGCGTGGCAAACATATTTTGAAAACTCATCGTATCTAAATCTAGTAGAAAAAAAATTTGGATCGCAAGAGCGAAAAAATGTAGAGGAGATGTCTACTATCAAATTAAAACGTAAAATATTAGGCGATTGAAAGTCTTTGTGATAATTACTAAAACACCTTTTCGCATTTCATTTTTCGGCGGTGGAACTGATTATCCGCCTTGGTTTAGAGTAAATGGCGGTGCGGTATTAGCTACCACAATTGACAAATATTGTTACATTTCAGTTCGTCATTTGCCTCCTTTTTTTGAACATAAACATAGAATTGTTTACTCTCACATAGAGAATGTTCGGGAGATAGATGAAATCGAGCATCCTGCAGTCCGTGCAGTTCTGAATGCTACCAATGTATCTCATGGTTTAGAAATTCACCACGATGGTGACTTGCCGGCGAGAAGCGGTTTAGGTTCTAGTTCTTCATTTACTGTTGGACTTATGCATGCATTGAAGGCAATGGATGGAGAAAGAATAAGTAAGTATCAATTGGCGCAAGATGCCATAAACATTGAGCAAAACGTTATTGGTGAAAATGTTGGCTCGCAGGATCAGATCTCTGCATCCTATGGTGGCTTTAACCGTATTGAATTTCATCGAGATAACTCGTTTACAGTGGAGTCGCTCATATTGCGTCCGAATCGTGCTCAGCTTTTACAGTCTCATCTTATGTTGTGCTTTACTGGTTTCTCGAGGATCGCTTCGCAAATAGCAAAATCAAAAATAGATAATCTCTCAAAACGAGAGCATGAACTTAATAAAATGCGTGAAATGGTCGATGAGGGCATGAATATCCTCCAAGACATAAATAGACCGATAGAAGACTTTGGGCATCTTTTAGATGCAAGTTGGAAATACAAGCGTTCGCTTTCTGATCAAGTCTCAACGCCTGAAATTGATTCAATTTATTCATTGGCTATGTCATCGGGAGCGATTGGGGGAAAAATCTTAGGTGCAGGTGGAGGCGGTTTCATGCTGCTTTTTGCTGCCCCAGATAGGCAGAGGGCAATTAAAGATGCTTTACAGGGTCTTGTGCAAGTGCCTTTCAAATTCGAAAATTCAGGTAGTCGTGTAGTCTTATATGAACCCAATGGTTTTTAATTTAATCGAAAAGTCGCAATGGGTGTGGCGTGAAACAGTGGCAATTCATCGTCGTGCACCCGAAACAAGATTGGCGTCATCCTTGTCGCCAATTGAAATTTTTGTAGCACTTTATTACGGTGGAATCTTGCGATTTAATCCGTCTTACCCTCTGGATGAAGCGCGTGACAGATGTGTGATAAGCAAAGGCCATGGATCTATATGCATGTATCCAATACTTGCTGACTTGGGTTTTTTTGCAATAGAAGAGCTTCAAAAAGTTTGTCACACAGGAGGGTTTTTAGGCGGCATCCCTGACCCAGTTATCCCTGGTTATGAAACTGTAAACGGGTCATTAGGTCATGGTTTAGGCGTGGCAACTGGAATGGCATTAGGACTCAAGACTAAGAATCAAGAACAAAATATTTTCGTGGTTTCTGGAGATGGAGAGTTGCATGAAGGTGCACATTGGGAAGCAATAATGTTTGCTAGTCAGCACCGCCTTGATAACCTTCATTTAATAATCGATAACAATAGCATTAGTATGTTGGGATACACAGACGACATCGTTTCACATGGATCATTAGCGAATCGCTTGCAAGCATTTGGTTGGGATTGCATAGAAGTTGACGGGCACAACGTTTTGCAAGTACAAGAAGCATTAGTGCGATTAAAGAACCAACGGAATCAGAAGCCCAAAGCACTGATTGCAAGAACACTCAAAGGCAGAGGAGTGCCTGGACTAGAAAACGCACCACTTTCGCACATCATGAATCCAAAACCAGATTTGCTTGATACATTGTTGGATACTTCAAAATGAATAAAAAGCCGATAGCAATGCGTGATGCCTTGCTGGAAAGAATCTGGAAAGCAATGGGGGAGAATAAAAAAGTATTTTCCACTTGCGCAGACTTTGGATCTCCCATTCTCGACAAAATTAGGGCAGACTATCCGGAACGTTTTGTGAACGTTGGTATTGCAGAGCAAAATTTAATAAATATATCTGCTGGCCTAGCACTTGAGGGTTACACCGTATTTGCATATGCTATTGCTCCTTTTATCACCATGCGTTGCTATGAACAAACGCGTGTAAGTCTTGCACTTTTGTCTGAAATACGGCCAATGAATGTGAATTTAATTGGGGTAGGGGCAGGGTACAGCTATGTAGTGTCGGGACCTACGCACCAGTGCTACGAAGACTTGACCTTGATGCGTGCCATGCCCAACTTTAGGGTGCTTTCCCCTTCAGACCATGTATCCACTGCGGCACTTATGGACATATGCATGGAAAGAATGGGGCCAAAGTATCTGCGTTTAGATGCACAAGTTTTACCTAATATTTACGAAAGTGCTGATCAAGCAGTTAAAGATGGATTTCATGTCCATAAATCTGGTGACAAAATTTGCTTTGTAGCAACAGGCTACATGCTTCATACGGCGATTCAAGTTGCAAATGAATTCAAGCAAAAACAGATAAACATTGGAGTTATTGACTTTATCGATTTATATGGCTTTGAAAAAGAAAAACTAGTAAAAGAATTAAGGCTATATAAAAAAATCATTTCTATGGAAGAGGGATTCAAGGGTCGCGGCGGCATGGATGCGTTGTTATTCGATTTTCTTGGAGACGATCAAAGAAACCCTCAACTAATTAATGTGGGTGTTGAAGGCGGGTATCGTTTTGAGTTGGGCTCGCGACCAGAGTTGCATGAACTTGTTGGAATAGGACCGCTTGCTTTAGCAAATAAAGTAAATGTAGTTCTTCAAACGCTAGATTGATCAGATAGATTTTCAAGGTTGAAAAATGAAATTCCCATTGATGAGAAACAACATATTGAGAGAAGACTTAGATGCGGTTATTGAGCACTTAAAGCAGGACGATCCTGGACTGACGAATGGTGCTAAGGTCAGAGAATTTGAGGCATCATGGTCGAAATGGTTGGGGGTCTATTACAGTGTTTTCGTGAATTCTGGGGCCTCTGCAAATCTGCTCACAATGGCGGTTTTGAAAATAAAGCACCCTGAAGGCGGAGAGGTGATTGTTCCGCCGCTCACGTGGATTTCAGATGTCGCCTCAGTCTTGCAAAATGGATTTACTCCTGTGTTTGTAGATATAGACCCGTTTACATTGGCAATGGACTCGACCAAGATAGCAGAGAAGATAACTGACAAAACAAGAGCCGTTTTTTTAACGCATGTTCAAGGATTTGATGGCTTAACTGATCAACTGATAGAAACATTAAAAAGAAAAAAAGTACCTTTAATCGAAGATGTCTGCGAGTCACATGGCGCTACCCATAATGGCATAAAGCTAGGAAGTATTGGCTGGATTTCCAATTTCTCTTTTTACTATGCGCACCATATGAGTACCATAGAGGGCGGTATGGTTTGTACAGATGATCCTATCGTCTACCAGCAGATTCGAATGTTGAGGTCACACGGAATGGTACGCGAGGCTAATGATCCCCAAGTGAAGTCAGATTATGTTAAAGATTACCCTGAACTGAACCCAGATTTCATATTTGCTTTCCCAGCCTATAACGTGCGCAACACAGAAATCGGGGGAATTTTAGGCCTTAGCCAAATAAACAGGCTAGATAAAAATGTACAAATACGAACAGCAAATATGTTGAGATTTTTGGAAAAAATTGATCCAAATAAATATAGAACCGATTTCAAAGTTGAGGGCTCCAGTAACTACGCATTTAACTTAGTCCTAAAAAAAGCTGACAAAGCATTTGTGGATAGGCTAATGGCTAGGTTGATTGAAAATGGTATTGAGTTTCGCCGTGGAAGCGCAGGCGGTGGAAACCAAGTGCGACAACCTTACCTCAAAGATATTGTGCCTAAAGACCATTACAAAGAATTCCCTCAGACTGAGCACATCCATTTTTATGGGTTCTATATCGGTAACTTCCCAGATCTGAAAACTGAAGAAATCGACTCATTATGTGAAGTGCTAAATGGAGTGGAATAACGCATAAAGATGAATGCCCTGATTCTTGCTGGTGGTTTGGGAACAAGACTGCGCAGTGTTGTAAAAAATGTCCCCAAACCCATGGCAGATATCGAGGGGCGCCCATTCCTTACCCATTTAATGGATTATTGGATTAGCCAAGGTGTAACAAGATTTATCTTATCTGTATGCTATAAAAAAGAGAAAATAATTAAATATTTTGGAAATGAGTATAAAAATACGCCCTTAGCATATGTAGAAGAATTGGAACCGCTAGGTACTGGTGGGGCTTTGCTACTTGCCTGTCAAACACAGAACAATCATTTTTTAGTTTTGAATGGCGATACTTTATTCAAGGTCAATCTAGGCAAATTCAATGGATTTCATCTGGAATCTAAATCTGATTGGACTTTTGCTTTGTTTAAAGCTGAGGAAAGTGAACGATATGGTCATATTGATATCGATACAACTGGAAGAGTCAATAATTTCCAATCTGGGAAAAGTCAAGTCGGGCAACTATCAAATGGAGGCGTATACATTATCAACCCAAAGATATTGAAACGTAGCTGTTTTGAGCCCGGTAATAAATATTCACTAGAGGAAGTAATAATACCAACTCTTATAAACGCTGGAAATCATTTCTTTGGATTTGAAGTAGGGGCAGAATTCCTAGATATTGGTGTTCCCGCAGACTACTTCAGAGCGCAAGAAATTCTTAATAAATCAGCAAGACAAGAAAACTTCAAAGGTAAATAAATGTCATACAACATCTTAGTAACTGGTGGCGCAGGATATCTTGGATCCACCATGGTCCCAGACTTGCTAAACGCAGGGCATAAAGTTACCGTTGTAGATAACTTTATGTTTAAACAAAATAGTTTGAATCATGTTTGTCACAACCCTAACTTTAATGTTTTTAAGGGCGACATCAGAGTGGAGAGTATTGTTGCGCCACTCCTTAAAAAGTCTGACATCATCATCCCCCTTGCAGCATTAGTTGGAGCACCTATTTGCAGCCAAGATCCTATAGGCGCGCAAACAACTAATCACGATGCCATCATGATGATGTTGAAACACTTATCTAAAGAACAACGCATATTGATGCCCACTACAAATAGTGCTTACGGTACAGGGGACGCAAATAATTTTTGTACAGAAGAATCTCCGTTAAGGCCTATCTCAAAATATGCAATTGATAAGGTTGAAATTGAAAAAGAATTGATGGAGCACGGTAATGCAATTAGTTTTAGACTGGCAACTGTATTTGGAATGTCACCACGTATGCGCCTAGATTTATTAGTAAATGACTTTACGTACAGAGCTGTATACGATAAGTTTGTAGTATTGTTTGAGGGGCACTTTAAGAGAAATTACGTTCATGTACGAGATGTCTCAAAAGCATTCATTCATGGGATTAATAACTTTGAAAAAATGCGTAACGAAATTTATAACGTCGGATTAAGTGAAGCAAACATTTCTAAATATGAGCTATGTCAACACGTACAGAAATTACTACCAAATTTTGTTTTTATGGAGGCACCGTTGGCTAAAGATCCTGACCAACGTAACTACATAGTGTCTAATGAAAAAATAGAAGCCACTGGTTTTAAAACCGATGTTAACTTGTCGAGAGGTCTTGCGGAGTTAATAAAAGGATTTACCATGGTTAAAAATACGATACATGGTAATGTCTAGCATGTAAAAAATCTTAAAAAAGTCCTAAGCCCTTTTTCTTTGCTTCCTCTAGAAAAGCAATGGGTACTTCATAAACACTCAAATTGTTAGCAAAAATAAAAAAAGCATAAAATCTTTCAGACAACCAACCAATCCAACGGTCGCTCAATGCGTCTTGATTTGGATTTTTGATTTCCCATGGATTCTCTAGACGTTGAAGCATTAATCGAAGTACCCGGGTGTAAATATCGACATAATCCTTGAACACTCCTAGTGGATTCATTCCCATGGGACCGCAAAAATTACCTGAATAAGAAATATCAAACCATTTAAGTTTAGGTTTGTATTCTGGAGCGATTTCTGATAGACAAGTCAGAAACATTTGCCAGATTCCGTAAGAATCGTGGGGCCTAATAAATTCATTGGCTATCGAGTTTCTGAAGTGCAATTTTCTTGGGATGAAAACGCCATATACTGAAAGTACATCCTTAATTCAAGGAAGGCAAGATGGGTCTGTCAACTCCTTTAGTATATTATTTGAAGCTCTTAATTTGTATTCAAAGGTCAAATCATTCTTTGAGTTTTTTGAATAATGAATATCTGCGGTAACCAGTAACGCCAACATACTCGACATCGTTAACGTAATTCAGTATCCAATACTCTGTAGCTACTGTTTGAAATAAATAACCAACCCTATCGCTAGAGAACTCGATTGGATTTGGTAGTAAGTCCCTCACATTCTTTTTCAAAATTTTCAAGGCAAATATATTCATTTTCTAAAGATAAATTTGGTTCGTATCCGGTTAAGGTAACTAGTGAACTAGAGTCGTTAAAATTAAATTTTTTGTACGTATGAACATAAAGTCGTGCAAATTTAGTCATGTTGAGTTTATATAAGTTTTTTAAAGATTAGCTTAGAATGAGCCTAAGTCTAATAGAAATTTATACATGGCAAACTATACAATCACATTTGCTACTCTCGAATGCTTAGAGCATACAAAAAAGTGTGTTGAAAGCTTAATAAGATCTGGTGTGGATACTAAACGCATTGTTGCTGTAGACAATTGTTCTTCGGACGGTACTTCCGAATACCTTCAGCAATTGGGATTAGGTGCGGCAATAATAAATCGTCAAAACCTATCATGCGGAGCCGCTTGGAATCAAGGGATTTTGGCCCAACAGAGTGACTGGACGATAGTTATGAACAATGATGTTATCGTAACAGATGGATTCGCAGATAAATTAATTGGATTTGCAATTGACAATAATCTTAAATTAGTTTCGCCGGCAAGAATCGACGGTAGTTTGGATTACGACTTCTCAAGTTTTGCAAGGCAAGCCCAGGTGAAAATGGCTAACGCAGTACGTTTAGGTTCTAGTAACGCTATTTGCATGTGCATACATTGGTCTCTATTCAATGACATTGGCTTTTTTAGAGCTAACCCCTCATTATTGGGATTTGAGGATGGGCTTTTTTATAACGACTTAAGAAAGAAAAAAATTCAGCATGCCACAACTGGTAGTGTGTGGATACACCACTTTGGTAGTGTTACCCAAGAGCATATGAAAATGGTCTTAGGAAAAAAAAATAATGAAGTTCTCACAAAGGTAAGTGATAGAAAACTTTATGGGCAGTCTTGGTTGGAGCGTAAACTGTATCGCCACAGTCTGATAAAGTCGCATAAGATTTGGCGGCAAAATGAACTCAAAAATTATGGAATTACCTTACATGGAGCGAGAAAAAATAATGAGTTTATTTGGATTTGATATGCATTTATTTAGTTACTGCCCGTAAGTAATGTCAACAAATTTAAAAACAAAAATTTTTGTTGCCGGTCATCGTGGCATGGTGGGTTCCGCAATTCTTCGCCAATTAAAGCAACTTGGCTACTCCGACCTTAAAACCAGAACACATGAAGAACTTGATTTAATTAATCAAGAAGCAACAGAAAAGTTTTTTGAATCCGAAAGACCTGATCAAGTTTACTTAGCTGCTGCCATGGTAGGTGGTATTGTGGCTAACAACACTTATCCAGCCGATTTTATTTACAGAAATTTGATGATCCAGGCAAATGTAATTCATCAATCTTGGCGTTTTGGTGTTAAAAAACTTCTATTTATTGCTTCAAGTTGTGCTTACCCGTGTTCAACTGATCAGCCAATTAAAGAACAGGCGCTTTTAAGTGGGAAACTTGAATTAACCAGCGAACCATTTGCAGTTGCAAAAATAGCTGGGATAAAGATGTGTGAAAGCTATAATCGTCAATACAGAGTTAGCCACGGAATAGATTTTCGAAGTGTAGTTCCTCCAACATTATATGGCCCGGGAGATAATTACAATCTAGAGAACAGTCATGTAATTCCTGCCCTTATTCGAAAGTTTCACGAGGCCAAAATAAATAAGAGTCCATCAGTATCAATCTGGGGTAGTGGTAAGCCATTAAGAGAATTTATGTACGTTGACGATATGGCTAAATTAGTTGTTTCAATTATGAACTTGAGTGCTGAAACCTTTAACGCTCAAACAAAACCGCAGCTTGGACAACTAAACATTGGATGTGGAACTGACATTTCAATAGCTGATTTGGCTAAAATAATTTCTAGAATTATTGGTTTTAATGGTGAAATAAAGTTTGATCAAGGTAAGCCTGATGGAGTTCACAAAAAACTGTTGGATAGTCGTCGCCTACGGGAAATATGCAATTTTGATTTAAGAAATTTGGATGTGGGAATAAAGAATTCATATAAAGATTTTTTATCAAGCGAGGCGGCTTCAAGCACTAAGTGCAACTTTGGATAACTTAGGGTTGGGCGATTTAGTATACATAGCATTCAAGGCTTCTTGGACTAGCATCCGAAGTTGCTTATGAAATACAAATAACTCAGCTAGTATGAAAAAATTTAAGATATTAGCCCTTATGGAAGCTGGGCCCGATTTAGCGGTAGCTTTATCTTCTCACTGTATGATGACACACACAAAGATCAACTGAAACTATTTCCATGCGTCACCCCAATGAGATGTGGCTCGCTGGATTCCGTTTATTTAAACTCCTCGAGGATTTCATTTATTGCCACAAAATTTTTACACGGCGAATTCAAGCACGAAGTGCAACTTTGATTAATGAAATTACTCGTTACCGGCTCAGCAGGCTTTATTGGTTCTGCGCTCTCCTTGCGATTGCTTGAACGAGGCGACGTGGTCATTGGGTTAGACAATCACAACGACTATTACGACCCAGCCATCAAAGAGGCCCGTTTGGCCCGCTTCGGTAACCACCACAATTACACGCATTTGCGAATTGACTTGTCAGATCGCCAAGCCATTGAGGACTGCTTCTCCAGACACAAGCCTGAGCGGGTGGTCAATTTGGCTGCCCAAGCTGGAGTGCGTTACTCCATCGAAAACCCACTTGCTTACAACAACAGCAACATCGTTGGCTTTGCCCACATCCTCGAAGGGTGCCGTCACCATGGCGTCGAGCATTTGGTTTATGCCAGCAGCTCCAGCGTTTATGGTGCCAACACTACCATGCCGTTTTCTATCCACCACAACGTGGATCACCCCCTCAGCCTTTATGCTGCGAGCAAAAAGAGCAATGAGTTGATGGCACACACCTACAGCCATCTCTACAAACTATCAACCACCGGTTTGCGCTTTTTCACTGTATATGGGCCTTGGGGCAGGCCAGACATGGCCTTGTTTAAATTCACCAAAGCCATCATTGCCGGCGAACCGATCCAAGTGTTTAACTACGGCAAACACCGCAGAGACTTCACTTACGTCGACGATATTGTCGAAGGCGTCATCCGTATACTCGACCGTCCCGCCCCCAGCAACCCGCAGTGGAGCGGCGCCCAGCCTGACCCAGGCACCAGCCCAGCGCCTTGGCGTGTCTACAACATCGGCAACAACTCACCCGTGGAGTTGATGGACTACATCGCGGCCATCGAAAAAGCCCTTGGCAAAAAGGCGAAAGTTCGATACCTGCCCTTGCAATATGGTGACGTCCCCAACACATATGCAAATGTTGACGATTTGGTGGCTCAATTCAATTACAAGCCCAGCACCCCTGTTGAAGCAGGCATTGCCCGCTTTGTTGATTGGTACCTTGGCTACTTCAAGGTTTAAAGTTCATTAAAATAAATTGATACTTTCAAAGACTGGTACATCGCCGACCACATCTCAACAAAGGCGATGAATTAAAACTGCTAAATTATTAAATTTAGATCAATATTTACGAAGTGATTTATGCTTTGCAGTCTCATTTCAATTTAAATTCAATCTAACCTAGTTCTGTTCTGTGTCGGATATCCAATCCATTCCCCTTCTATTAAGACGCCTTTGGCTGCATATCGGTAAACGCCGACGTGGACAGTTTGGGTTGATGTTGCTTTTAATGCTACTTGCCGCTTTTGCAGAAATTATTAGTATTGGAGCCGTCATACCCTTTCTGAGTGTGTTATCGGCCCCTGAGAGGCTCTTTGAGCATAACTCAATCAATTTCATAATAATTTATATGGGGTTGACTGAGCCAAAACAAC
>Ga0187844_10001919_pt1 | contig 15327 bp, 15 predicted proteins | sample SpaLakP09_SKY_50_FD_134517 | JGI IMG/M metagenome (GOLD analysis project Ga0187844, IMG submission 134517) | Oligotrophic lake water microbial communities from Sparkling Lake, Wisconsin, USA - SP09_SKY_50 | ecosystem: Environmental > Aquatic > Freshwater > Lake | place: USA: Sparkling Lake...
ATCGCCCACCTTTCTGAACTGCGACGCCCAGACCGGGGATCTGGGTGAAGCGGTCTTTGATGCGGTGTTCTCGCGGTTCGGCGTGATGTTCTTCAGCGATCCCGACGCGGCCTTCGCCAATCTCTGCCGGAGCCTGAAGCCAGAGGGACGCCTTGCCTTCGTGTGCTGGCGCCCCTTCGTCGAAAACCCCTGGATGAAGGCACCGATGGATGCGGCCCAGGACCTGCTGCCGCCGTTGCCCCCGTCGGATCCGCTGGCCCCCGGGCCGTTTGCCTTTGCCGATCGCGATCGCGTGCTGGGCATCCTGGCCAATGCCGGTTTCCGGGACACCACGGTCGAACCGTACGATGCCCTGATCGGCGGGGCGACTGTTGATGAGGCCGTGGCGCTGGCCTTCAGGGTCGGTCCCCTCGCGGCAGCCCTGCGGGTGGCCCCTGAGCTGGCCTCTCGCGTCGAGGGAGCCGTCCGGGCTGCGCTTCAGCGCTACGAGACGCCCGAGGGGGTCATGATGCCGGCCGCCGTCTGGATCGTGCAGGCGCGCCGCTGATCGGCCAGCCCAGGGTTTCAGCCGGTCGCCAGACAATCCTTTGAGGCTCGGGTGGGGGCACGTCGTCTTCAGGTCAGGAGGACCTCAAGATGGCCCACTCTGCCCAGACCCTGTCCGAACGTCTTCTCATCGACATCGTGGCCAGCCTGACCCCGCTGCCGTGCTGGCAACTCGATCGCGCCAGCCGGCTCATGGACCTGGAGGTTTCAGAGCATGATTTCATCGCCCTCGTCGGCGCGCTGGAAGCGCGATGCGACCGGCTGGTTCCTGATCTGGAGCTGGCCCGTTGCGAGACCCTGGGTGACCTCGTCGACCGGCTCATTCCCGGCGTCGCCCCGGCGGAGGGTCTTCGGCTAGACAGTGGTCCCCACGAGGAGGCCGATACCGGCTGTCACGGCCATGGCCAGAGCGCCCCAGAAAGTCACTCGGGTGGCCGCCCGCCACGGTGCCGCGCCACCGGCCCGGGCACCGGCCACGCCCAGCAACGCCAGGCAGGCTAGCGACACCAGCACCACGCTGGGCACGGTCACGCCTGTCGGGACAAGAGCGGCGACCAGGAGCGGTGGCACGGCCCCGACCGTGAAGCTGGCGGCCGACGCCACGGCCGCCTGGACCGGTCGGGCCGGTGCCGTCAGCGAGATCCCGAGTTCGTCGCGGGCATGGGCATCAAGGGCATCCTTGGCCATCAACTGTTCGGCCACGATCCTGGCGGTCTCTGGTTCAAGGCCCCGGGCCACATAGATCTGGGCGAGCTCGGCCCGCTCGGTTTCGATGTCGGTTCGCAGCTCTTCCGTTTCACGGGCCAGATCGGCCTTTTCTGTATCCGCTTGCGAGCTGACCGAGACATATTCGCCGGCGGCCATCGACATGGCTCCGGCGACGAGGGCCGCCACGCCGGCCACCAGGATCTCACTGGGCTTGGCAGCAGCAGCCGCGACGCCGACGATCAGGCTGGCGGTCGAGACCAGGCCGTCATTGGCCCCGAGGACGGCGGCGCGCAGCCAGCCGATCCGCGACACCAGATGGGCTTCGGCATGAACATAGGACCTGGGCATGGGACGGGCCTTTCCAAAGTCTGTGGCCGGCGGGCATCGTTTTGCAGGATCAACCGGTGCGCTCCGCCAGAGCTTGAGCGCGCCGGCAGCACCACCGGTTCCGGTAAGGCCTAATAAGTCGCTCGGATGGTCAAGGACAGGGTTCGAGGCCTAAGCGGCGTACGCTGTGCCGTAGTCCGCAGCGAAAACGGGTTTCCATAGGCAAAGGTGTCGCTGCGCGCGTTCGTCGGATTGTCGACGGCCAGCGTCGTTGTCCATCGGGGGCTGGTCAGACCCAGAGCCAACCGCCCGGTCGCGTAGCCGCCCATTCGGGGGGCCGTGGCGGCATCGAAGGTCAGGTGCGAGTGGCCCACATAGGCATAGCGGCCATCCAGGGTGAGGTTCAGATCGGGCCCCAGGGGCCGATCATAGTGCGCCGTCAGGCCGCCAGTCTGGTGCGGGACACCGGCAAGGTTGAGGTCGCCGCGGGCCGGAAAGGCGGGATTGGCTTTCTCCAGCTCCGGAGCGTTCCAGAGCATGTTGGCCCCCAGTTGCAGCCGGCCGAGGCGATAGCCGCCTTCAAGCTCCAGTCCAAGATTGCGGCCATCACCGATATTGGCGGTAAAGGGCAGGCCCGAAGTGAGCAGTTCGTCACTCTGGATATCTTTCCAGCTGACCATGAACGCAGCAGCCCGAAGCCGAAGCCGACCGTCGAACAGTGCAGTCTTTCCGCCGGTTTCGAGGCTCCACAGTTCGTCACCGGCGTAGAGGCGGTCCGGTCCGCTCTGTCCTGCCGTCGAGAAGACCTGACCGGGCGGCCCCGTCGTATTGAAGCCGCCGCTGCGATAGCCTTCGGCGGCCTGCAGATAGATCAGGGCCGTATCGGACGGCGCGTAGGACAGGACGAGCTTGGGGGCGAAACCGGACCGCTCCAGCGCTCCTTTGAAGGCGGCCACCGGCCCCGTCGGAGTCGAGGTCCGGCTGTCGACCCGGGTCTTCGAGGTAAAAAGCCTGCCGCCGACCGTGGCGCTGAAGGCCCGGCCCAACGGGAGGGTCGCCTCGCCATAGAGCGCGGCCTCGTCCAGCGTATCGTGTCGCGTCTCGGACAGGGCTGCAAGCGGCGCATCTGCCAGCCGGGTCAGCCGCAGGTCGCTCTCCTGTCGGGTCCGGGCCAGAAAGGCTCCGGCCAGCCACTGGATGCGGTCATCGTCCGCGGCGGCCAGGGTGCCTTCGGTCACCAGGCTGTGGGTCCGGTCGTCGTCATCATAGGCGGCAGGGCCGGGGAGAAGGCTGACGGGGGGTGCGAGGCTGGCATCGTAGCGGCTGGTAATGTCGTGATCGACGGCAGAGACCGTCCACCGCGCCTGAACCCTGCCGATATTGCCCCTGAGATTCAGGTGGGCTTCGGCGAAATCATTGTCGTGCGGCTCGCGCAGCCGGTTGCGGCGCGTGTAGGGCGCTTCGCTCGCAAGGCTGTACTGGCTGTCATCTGAATTGATGAACTGGGCCGTACCGCCCGCCGTCATGGACCAGCCGGACGGCAGGTCGAGCTTGAGGTTCAGGCGGCCGCCGGCGCGCCGGGTCCGGTTGACGTTGGTCAGGTTCAGCCCGGCGTCGTCGATATAACCGCCCAGCTGTTCACGGTAGAGCACCAGACGAACGGCTCCCCGGTCGGCCAGGATCGGCATATTGACCATGCCGGAGACGCTCATACTCGCACCGCCGCCCTGGGTCGTGCCGACCAGCCCTTCGGCCCAGGCTTCGAAACGGTCGGGCCTGGGTTGCCGGGAGACCAGGTGCAACACACCCCCGAGCGAGCCTGACCCGTAGAGCGCGCCCTGCGGGCCCCGCAGCACCTCCACCCGGGCCATGTCGATCAGCAGCAGATCCGGGTTGGGGGCGTTGTAGGTCAGCCGGGTATCGTCGAGATAGAGACCCACCATCGACTGGGTCCGTCCGGTCAGGGGGCCGTCAGACAGGCCGCGCAGCAGGATCTTGTCCCGCCCGGGCCCGAGATTGGTCACGGTCATGGAAGGCACGGCCAGGGCCAGATCCCGGGCGTCTCGCAGGCCCTGCGCCGAGAGCTTCTGGCCGTCCATGCCGCTGACCGCATAGGCCAGCCGGTCGGCCGGCGTCAGTCGCTGGTTGGCGACCACGACCAGTTCATCGACCAGCGCTGCGGGGGAGGGGGATTCGGCTACGACGACCCGTGTGGCTTTCTTCGGCGGCAACCGGATGATCTCGATCGCCCCGGAGTCGACCAGACGGAACCCGCATCCGGTATCTTTCAGCAATCGGGTTAGGCCGTTCTGCAGCGTGTAGCGTCCCCTCAGCGGGCGGCTGGTCGGGGCGCAGCCCGCAGCGGCCTGGGTGCTGATGGACGCGCCGGCCTGGACCGCAAAATCGATCAGCGCCGACTTGAGGGGCTTGGCCGGGATGTTGAAGGCCACGCGCAGCTGGGCGGCGGCAGCGGTAGAGGCACAGCCGGCGACACAGGCCAGGCTGAAGACCAGCGCCCATCGCCGTCCTGCGTCCGATCGCAATGCAACGCCCTCCGGCAGGTGAACCGGCCTACCGTAGTTCGATTTGGCCGTCGGTGCGATGCACGGTCAGTCGGAAATAGCCGGCCAGACGTTTTGCCACCAGATCCTGATCGCCGAGCTCGAGAACGCCAGAGAAGCGCTGCCCGGCCAGGGCGGGGGCAACCCGGATCGGCACCGGATAGCGACGGTTCAGATAGGCGACCATGTCACCCAGGGTCTCGTCCTCACAGACCATCCGCCCCTCGGTCCAGGCAAAGGCCCGGTCGGGATCGACGGTTGTCTGAACGGAACGGGTCGCACCCCTGACGTGGCTTAGGCTCTGGCCGGCGACGAGCCGGGCCACCGGCGCTGTCCCGAGCGCCGGCTGGCGGACCTCGACGATGCCCCGGCGCACGGTGACCCGTGTGGCCCCGTCGAAGTGGCGAATATTGAACTCGGTGCCGACGACCCGGACCTGCTGATCGCCGACCGAGATCAGGAAGGGCCGCCCCTTGTCCTTGGCGACGTCGAAGGTGGCCTGGGCTTCGGCCATCTGCACACGGCGTTCCCGCCAGCCCAGCTGCACGGTCAGGGTCGAGGCGGCATCCATGCGAATATGGCTGCCATCGGCCAGGGCGACGTCACGCGTTTCGCCCGGGCGGGTCACATAGACCGTCGGCGTGCCCTGATAGCTGCGCCAGGCCACCGGTCCGATGACCAGGGCGACGGCTGCGGCAGCGGCAAGACCGGCCCATCTGGGCAGGGTTGGACGGTTTCGGGGGCGCAGTGGAATGACGGGTGTCGTTGTGGCCTTGAGGCCCGAAGCGATCTCGCCGGCCCGGGATGTCAGCTCTGCAGACAGGCGCTCGGCCTCTTCAAAGGCGAGGAGGTTCGCCTCGGAGGCCTCAAGCCAGGCAGTCAGCGCCGCCCAGTCCTCGGCTGTGGCGAGGTCCGACTGGACACGAACCAGCCAGGCGACGGCTTCGTCGCGCAGGGCTTCATCCGCCGTCATGTCGTCCGCATTCCGCATCAGTTCTCAATCGACCCTGAGGGCAAACCCTCGCTGCTCGCCCCAATGACGCCACAAACGCCAGGGTCCCTCCAAACTTTCTTCAGATCGGCTGCGGCGTTCATCGGCCCACCTTGGCGAGAATGCGTTTCAGGCTGGTCATGATGTATTTTTCGACGCTTGAGCGCGAGACGCCCATGGCGGCCGCCGTCTCGGCGTGATTGAGGCCTTCCAGCTTGTGGAGGCGGAAGGCTTCCTGCACCGCCGGCGGCAGGTCGTTCACGACCGCCACGATCTGGGCCAGCCGCTGGCGGGCCGCGACCGCGTCATCGGCGCGGGGCTCGTCCGCCGTATCCCAGTCGGCACCGCCGGACGCGCCGCGCCACTGCGCATCGCGCTGGCCTGACCGACGCTGGGTCTTGATGCGGTCCAGCATCAGGTTCGTACCGAGCCGGTAGAGATAGGCCGCCGGGTTGTCGATCGGCGTTTCCGGCGGCGGGGTGATCTTCAGATAGATGTCCTGGACCAGGTCCTGGGCCGCCTCCTCGGATCGCAGGCGAACCCGGAAATAGCGCACGAGTTCGTTGCGTCGCTCCAGGTAGCAGGCGAGCAGGGGATGGACGTGAGGTTCGCCCAAGGACGCGATCAAAGCTCCGGCCGGCCGAGCGGCACATCGCCGGGAATCCGGTGACGCACCAGTCTTTCCGAACGGCCCCTCCGGCGCAATCGCATTCCCTTTGAGGTGATCCGCACACGGCGTCGTCATGGCTCATCGAAGGGCGTGTCGACGCCCGTCGCAGAGTGGAGAGCGACCGTGCTGGAAGTGATGATGCTGGACGATGGGGCCATGCGCGGCAGTCTCCGCTTTGTCGCTGATCGCGTCAGGCGTTTCACGTCAGTCGAGCCACGGGTGATCTCGATCCACCACCTGATGCAGCCGGAACGGCGCCGGGTGGAGGCCTATATCGAGCGCGCCTATGCTCAGGCGTTTAACGGCAAGATCCGCCGGCACTATCCAACGCTGATGAGCGTGCAGGATGCCGCAGGCCAGATCCACGGTGCCGTCGGCTTCCGCCAGGCCGCGCGTGGCGCGCTGTTTCTCGAGCAGTATCTCGATGAACCCATCGAGGCGGCCATCGACCGCAAGTCCGGCGAGACGGTGTGCCGCTCGTCGGTCGCCGAGATCGGCAGCCTGGCGTCCGAGAGCGCTGGAGCGTCCCTGTTCCTCTTCCTTGCCCTGGCTCGGCACCTCCACCACAAGGGCTGCACCCATGCCGCCGCGACCGCGACCCGGCAGCTGCGCCGCAGCTTCGCCCGCGTCGGTTTCGCCACCGAGACCCTGACCCGCGCGGACGCCGGGCGGCTGGGCGAGGGCGCGGCCGACTGGGGCGGCTACTACCAGCGCGATCCCGAGGTGATGGTGGGGGCGATCGCCCCGGCCCTGCCGGCCTTGGCCCAGATGCTGATGGCCGAGCCACCCGCAGTGCCGGACATTCACTCAAGGCTCCATCCCGCATTTGGACCGGAGCTGGCCCAATGAGCCGCGTCCTGCAGGCCGTCGCCCGGCACGCCGTTGAAAAGCCGGAGGCCGTGGCCCTCAGCAGCCGCACCCTGTCGCTGACCTATGCGGCCCTCGACGCCGAGGTCGATCGTGTGGCCAGCGCACTGGCGGTGTTTTCCCCCGGGATCCGTCGCGGAGCGCTGGTCGCCGTCTGCCTCGGCAACAGTCCGGCCTGGGTCGTTCTGGACCTGGCCCTCATCCGCATGGGCTGGCCGAGCCTGCCCCTGCCGGGCTTTTTCACGGAAGCCCAGAAGGCCCATGCCTTTGCCGATGCCGGGGCTGCGCTGCTCATCGAAGCGGCTGCGGACGGTGCGGCCTTCGAAATCCTGGGCACGCGCCTGTCTGTCACGCCCTGCGAAACGGCCCCGGTGGCCTTGCCGGAGGGGACCGCCAAGATCACCTACACGTCGGGCTCGACAGGACAGCCCAAAGGCGTCTGCCTCTCGCTGGAGCAGATGGAGGCGACGGCTTCGGCGCTCGTGGACGCGATCGGACCCGACTATGCCGGCCGGCATCTGCCGCTCCTGCCGCTCTCGATCCTGCTCGAGAACGTCGCGGGGCTTTATCCCATTCTCCTGGCCGGCGGCCGCTATCACGTGCTGTCTGCGGCTGAACTCGGCCTGGAAAACCCCTTCCGGCCCGACCTCGCCGGTCTGGCGTCGGCCATCGCGGCGGAAGAGGCCACCAGCCTGATCGTCGTGCCGGAGCTCCTCCGCGCCCTGCTGATGGTCATGACCTTCACCGGGGCCCGCTTCCCGAACCTCAATCTCGTGGCGGTCGGCGGCGCGAAGGTGTCCACCCAGTTGCTCGGCCAGGCCGACGCTCTGGGCCTACCGGTCTTCGAGGGCTATGGACTCAGCGAGTGCGCCTCGGTCGTGGCGCTCAATACCCCCTCGGCCCGCAAGCTTGGGGCCGTTGGACGTCCACTTTCGCACCTGTCGGTGAGCCTTGATGACAGCGGCGAAATCATCGTCTCGCCCAGACCCTTCCTCGGCTATGCCGGCCGCGCGCCACATCTCGGACCGGTCCATACCGGCGATCTCGGCAGCCTTGATGCCGAAGGCTTCCTGAGAATCGAGGGCCGCAAGACCAACACGATCATCACCGCCTTCGGACGCAATGTGGCGCCCGAGTGGGTGGAGAGCGAACTTCTGGCCCAGCCGGAAATTCGTCAGGCGGTGGTCTTCGGGGAAGCCCAGGCCGAACTCGGGGCGCTGATCGTCCCTCTGGTTCCGGGGATGGACGATACCGCCGTCGCCCAGGCCGTCGCGCGGGCCAATCTCAGCCTGCCCGACTACGCCCAGGTCAAGCGCTGGCACGTCCGCCCCCCCTTTGACCCCGCCCTTGGCGAACTCACCAACAACGGCCGTCCCCGCCGGACGGTCCTGCTGTCGCATCACAGCGACTTCATCCAGGCCTCGTGAACAGGAGCCCAGCCTTGACGTTCTTTCCCAAACTGGTGGCCGAGACGGTCGCAGGGCAGCAGACCCTGGCCAGTGTCCCTCAAATCCAGGACGGCCTGATCGGCCAGATCTCGCGCGAGACCTACATCGCCTATCTGACCGAGGCCTATCACCACGTGAAGCACACCGTGCCGCTGATGCAGGCGGCCCGGGCGCGCCTGGACGACGCGCACGATCGCTTCCGCCATGCCCTTGACGAGTATATCGCCGAGGAAACCGGGCACGAGGCCTGGATCCTCAACGACATCCGAAACTGCGGTGGCGATGCCGAAGCCGTCCGTAACGGGGAGCCTCGCGAGGCTACCCGCCGGATGGTCGAGTTTGCCTATGACTATATCGCCCGGGTCAATCCGATGGGCTTCTTCGGCATGGTCTTCGTCCTCGAAGGCACCAGTGTGCGGCTGGCCACCCAGGGGGCGGAGGCTGTGGCCAAAACCCTGAACCTCGGCCCCGAGTGCTTCAGCTATCTCACCTCGCACGGCTCGCTGGACATGGAGCATCTGGTCTTCTTCCAGAAGCTGATGGACGAGATCGAAGACCCCTCAGACCAGGCCGCCATCGTCGAGGTCGCCAATGCGATCTTCGTCCGGTTCGCCGACGTGTTCCGCTCCATCCCCCATCAAAGGGAAGTCGCCAATGTTTGAGGACAAGCTCATTCTCCTGACCGGCGGATCTGGGGGCCTCGGCTCGCTGATCAGCGCCCAGTTGCAGGCCGAAGGTGGCTGGGTGACGGTTCTGGACCGCACCGCACCCTCGAACGGATCCGGCTTTCTCAAGCATGACATCTCGACGGCCGAAGGGGTCGAGGCCGCTGCGGCCGCGATCGCCAACCGGGCCTGGGACATCGTCATCAACCTGGCCGGTATTCAGCACTTCGGGCCGTTCGAGCGCCAGAGCCCGGAACACCTGCAAGCCAGCTACATGGTCAACCTCATCGCCCCGGTCAGGCTGACCCAGGCCGTCCTGCCGGGCATGAAGGCCCGCGGCAGCGGCCAGATCGTCAATGTCGGTTCGATCTTCGGCTCGATCAACTTCGCCCACTTCGTCACATACTCGAGTGCCAAGGCCGGGCTGCGCGGTTTCAGCCAGGCCCTGCGGCGCGAGCTCTCCGGCAGCGGCGTGGCGGTGACCTATGTCGCTCCGCGCGCCGTGCGCACGGCCCTGAATACGCCGGCCGTCATGGAGTTCGCGCAGCTGACCCATATGAACATGGATCCGCCCGAACTGATCGCGGCGCGGATCGTCGATGCCATTCGCGGGCGCAAGAAGGACGTCTATTTCGGCTTTCCCGAAAGCCTCTTCGTCCGTCTGAACGCCATCTTCCCGCAGCTCATCGATCGCGCCCTGTCGGCCAACGACCGCAAGGCTGCGCGCCTTTTTGCCAACTGATCGGCAGGACATCATCATGAAGACGTTTTCCGCCCTGGCCCTCGCCGCCGCCGTCGTGGCTCTGGCCCAACCCGCCCTGGCCGGGGACCCTCTGGACAGCCGCATCGACGCCTTGGCTCGTACCTGGGCGCACGTGAACTACGAGGTGAAGGACAAGTCGGCCCAGGCCAACGAGGCAGCGAAGCTGGCCGCTGAAGCGGACGGTCTCGCCAGGCAGAACCCCCGCCGCGCCGAGCCGCTGGTCTGGGAAGCGATCGCCACGGCGACCGAAGCCGGTGCCAAGGGCGGCATGGGCGGCCTCGCGCTCGCCAAAAGCGCCCGGGACATGCTGGAGCGCGCCGAGAAACTCAACCCGGCCGCCCTCGGCGACGGCTCGGTCTATACCAGCCTCGGTTCGCTCTACGCCCAGGTGCCGGGCTTTCCGATCGGCTTTGGCGATGCCGGCAAGGCGCGCGCCTATTTGACCAAGGCGCTGGCGGTCAATCCGAACGGGGTTGACGCCAACTACTTCTACGGTGATTTCCTGATCCGTCAGGGCGACTACGCCGGGGCGGAAACGGCCCTTCAGCGGGCCATCAATGCGCCGGCCCGTCCCGGTCGCGAGGTCGCCGATCGTGGCCGCAAGGCCCAGGCGAGCGAGCTGCTGGCGACGGCACGCCGGAAGGGACACGGCTAGCCTCAGATGGGGCGTCAGCGCGCGTGGTCCGACACCGCGCGCGCCGGCCCCCCGGCGTCCGGCAGCCCCGACGGGCCGAGTGGCCTGCACAAATTGGGGTTGAAACGCCCAGTTTCCTGAAGAAGGGACGTGCGTCGCCCCCCGGAGCGGGTCTAGTCTCGTTACAAAAGAGACTAACTGGGGGGGAAGGCTTTGAAAAAGGCCATGTTTGCCATCGCCGTCACCGGCGTTTGCGTCGTCGCGCTGCTTGGCTGTGATCAGGTCGGCTCGAAGGTTCGAAACCTGACCCGGGCACCGGTCGTGGAAACCGAGTTTCCGGAACGGGTCTATTGGGGGGATACCCACCTCCATACCAGCAATTCGGTCGATGCCTTCGGCTTCGGCGTTCGTCTGGGGTCTGAAGAGGCGCTGCGCTTCGCCCGCGGGGAGGAAGTGACGTCCACCGGTGGCCTGAAGGCCAAGCTGGCGCGGCCGCTGGACTTTCTGGTCATCGCCGATCACTCCGATGGTCTGGGCTTCACCCGCAAGATCTATGACACACCCGGATTCCTGCTCCGCAATCCGCTGTTCAAGCGCTGGCATGACCTGATGCACGAGGGCCCGCAGGGTTCGATGAAGGCGACGGGCGAGCTGATCGACGCTGCCGCGAGCGGTTCCCTGCCGCCGGCCCTGACCGATCCCAAGCGGTCGGCCAAGGCAACCCGGTCGATCTGGAACGACCACCTGTCGATCGTCGAGCGCTACAACGACCCGGGGCAATTCACCGCCTTCATGGGCTTTGAATACACCCTGATGCCCAAGGGCGATAACCTCCACCGCGTGGTGATGTTCCGCGACGGCAAGGCGGAAGTCTCCAAGGTGGTGCCCTATTCATCCCTGGTCGGAACCTCGGCCGAAATGCTGTGGGACTATATGGATGCCTATGAAAAGACCACGGGCGGCAAGGTCCTGGCCATCCCGCATAACTCCAACGTCTCCAACGGTCTGATGTTTGAACTGACCGGACCCGGCGGTGGTCCGATGTCAGCGGACTATGCCCGCCGGCGGGCGGCACGGGAGCCGCTGGTCGAGGCGACCCAGATCAAGGGCGACAGCGAGAGCCACCCGTTCCTGTCGCCGAACGACGAGTTCGCCAGCTTCGGGGATGCTGGCTGGGACCTCGGCAACCTGCCGATGTCGGCCAAGAAGACGCCGGACATGTATGCCGGCGAATATGTGCGGGAGGCTCTGAAGCGGGGTCTGGCGATCGAGGCCAGCACCGGGGTCAATCCCTACAAGCTGGGCATGATCGGATCGACGGACTCGCATACCGCGCTCGCCACGGCCGATGAGGACAATTTCTTCGGCAAACATGCTGCGGTCGAGCCGCGGGCCGGACGGGCGATGGAGCCGCAGAATCTCGGCAGTCGTGAGGGCCGCTACGGCTATCACTATCTGGCCGGCGGCTATGCAGGGGTCTGGGCCAAGGCCAATACGCGCGCCGCGATCTTCGATGCGATGATGCGGCGGGAAGTCTACGCGACAACCGGCCCGCGCATGCAGGTCCGGGTGTTCGGCGGCTGGGACTTTACGGCCAATGACCTCAAGACCAACTGGGTCAAGGCCGGCTATACGCGCGGCGTGCCGATGGGAGCCGATCTGAAGCCGGGCAGCGGCAAGCCGCCGGTCTTTATCGTGTCGGCCCTTAAAGACCCGATCGGAGCCAATCTGGACCGGGTGCAGATGATCAAGGGCTGGGTCGACAAGGCCGGCGTCACCCACGAGCAGATCTATGAGGTGATCTGGAGCGATCAGGCCAAGCGCGCGATGGTGGGCGGCAAGGTGCCGCCGGTCGGCGATACCGTCGACCTGAAGACGGCCACCTATGCCAACTCGATCGGGGCCCCTGAACTGACGACAGTCTGGACGGATCCGGACTTCGATCCGGCGGTGAAGGCCTTCTACTATGTCCGCGTCCTGGAAATCCCGACGCCGCGCTGGGTGGCCTATGACGCGGTGCGCTACAAGGTGAAGATGGGCCCGGAAGTGCGCATGAAAGATCAGGAAAGGGCCTATACCTCGCCGATCTGGTACACGCCCAAGGGCTGACGGATGACGCTTCGCCAACGTCTGGTCCAGGGAGCCCGCGAGCCCTTGGTCCAGTTCCTTCTGACCGGAGCCCTGATCTTTGCCGGGTTCGCCCTGCTGGGTCGGGGGCCGGATCAGGGTGACCGCAAGGTCGTGGTCGATCAGGCCCGCATCGAGCGGATCGTCACCCTGTGGATGCAGACCTGGCACCGGCCGCCGACCCCGGCAGAACTCGACGGCCTGATCTCCGAGTACGTCCAGGAAGAGGTCTATGTCCGCGAGGCGCTGCGGCTGGGTCTGGATGGGGATGATCCGGTCATCCGGCGCCGGCTGCGCTCGAAGATGGAGTTCCTGGCGACCGACCAGCTGGAGAGCGCCAGGCCGGAAGAGCGCGTGCTGGAGGCCTGGCTGCAGGCTCATCCCGGGCTCTATGTTCAGGATCCGAAGATCAGCTTCCAGCAGGTCTATCTCGGTCCCGCCCGCGATGCGTCGCGTGACGGCGAGGCTGCAGCATCGGCCCTGGCGCGGCTGAAGGCCGGGAGCCCACCTGCGAGTGTGGCTGTTCCGCTGTCGCTTCCCCGTGACTTGACCTTGACGAGCCGGACCGAGATTGACCGCCAGTTCGGCGGCAGCTTTTCGGACGCGCTTCTGAAGGCTCCGGCAGGGCAGTGGACAGGCCCGGTCTCCTCCGGCTTCGGCGTCCATCTGGTCCGGGTCAGCCAGGTGCAGGCGGGGGCCAGCCCCCGGCTTGATGACGTCCGGCAGTCGGTCGAGAACGACTGGCGGGCCGCTACCCGCGCTGAGCGCGAAGCCAAGGCCTACCAGGACCTGCTGAAGGGCTATGACGTCGTGATCGAGCGTCCGGAATGAGGCTCGCCTGGTGGGTCGCCCTGGTCATGGGGGTCCTGGCGCTGGCCGGAACCGCCCGGGCCGATGACCTTCGGCCCGGCTATCTCGAGCTGACCCAAACCTCTCCGTCCGCCTGGCGCATGGTCTGGAAGGCCCCGATCCGGGGCGGTCTGGCGACCAATGCCCAGCCGAGTGTTCCGTCACAGTGTCGCGGCGCGCCGCCTGTCCGGAGCCTGGCCGGCTCTGCCCTGGTCGAGGTCTGGACCCTTGACTGTCCGCAGGGGCTGTCCGGACATTCTGTCGGCCTGCAGGGACTGGACCGGGCCTTCACCGACGCGCTGGTGCGGATCGCGCCCCTGGGCCGGCCGGTGCAGGTGGCGCGCCTGACCGCCGAGAACCCTGAGGTCGAGGTCCGGGCCGTACCTGACCGGCTGCAGGTGGCCCGCACCTATTTGCTGCTGGGCATCGAGCACATTCTGACCGGCTATGACCACCTGCTGTTCGTGCTCTGCCTGGTGCTGCTGCTGCGCGGTGGCATGCGGATCGCCAAGACCGTCACGGCCTTCACCATCGCTCACTCTCTGACCCTGGTCGGGACCACGCTGGGCCTGGTCAACCTGCCGCGCCAGCCGGTCGAGGTCTGTATCGCCCTGTCGATCGTCTTTCTGGCGGTCGAGATCGTCAAGGCAAGGCCCGACGGCCCGCTCCGGCTGTCGGAACGCGCGCCTTGGGTCGTCGCCTTCGCCTTCGGCCTGCTGCACGGGTTTGGCTTCGCCGGGGCCCTGGCTGAGATCGGCATGCCTGAACGCGAGGTGCCCACGGCCCTGCTGACCTTCAATATCGGGGTCGAGATTGGCCAGCTCGTCATCGTCGGGGGCGCCAGTCTGGTGCTGGTGGCCGTCGACCGCTTTGCGCCGCAACGCCGGACGTTGGTCCAGCGGGTCGCGGCCTATGGGATCGGCATTACGGCCGCCTACTGGTGCATCGCCCGTCTGCTCGGTTGAACCAGGCTCTACGGGCGATGTCACAGAAGGTCCCGTCTAACCCCTGATCAGCCTGCGTAGTTGAGCCACGGCCCGCTCCGGCGGCGACTGGTAGGCGATCGGCTCGACAAAATGGCCTGCCTTGTCGAACAGATAGATCGCCGAGGAGTGGTCGATCGTATAGCCGCCACCCTCCTGCGGGACCTTCTGGTAGTAGACGCGATAGGCCTTGGCCGCCGTGGCGACGGCCGCCGGGTCGCCGGTAAAGCCCTGGATACGCGAATCGAAGTTCGACAGGTAACGCCGCATCTGCTCGGGCGTGTCGCGCTCCGGATCGACCGAAACGAACACGACGTTCAGCCGGTCAGCATCGGGGCCCAGAGCCTTCAGCCAGGCGGTGAGGTCGGCCATGGTTGTGGGGCAGACCTCCGGGCAGAAGGTGAAGCCGAAGAAGATCGCGGTCGGCTTGCCGAGCAGCGACTTTTCCGTCACCGGCCTGCCGGTCATGTCGACGAGCTTGAACGGCCCACCGATCCTGACCAGAGATCGTGCCGCGCCCTGGCCCTGGTCGCCGCAGGCGGCCAGGGGGGCAGAGGTCAGCACGGCAAGGCCGAGGCCCAGGAGGCTGCGCCGCCTCAATGGGCCATTCCCCCCATGGTCGCTGCCGCGGGCGCGCGGACCACGGCCTCGACCTTGACGGCCGGGGCTTTCTGGAACTTCAGGGTCAGGGAGACCTTGGTTCCCTCGCTCAGGGTGACCTTCGGGCCGATGAGCATGATGTGATCGGCCCCGGGCTTGAGGCTGACGGTTTTGCCAGCGGGCAGGGCCAGGCCTTCACTCAGCTTGCGCATCCGCATGATGCCGCCGTCCATCGACATGGTGTGGATCTCGCCGCGATCGGCTGCGGAGGTTTCGACCGCGACCAGGCGGTCATCACCACCGGCGGTGAGGGTGACATAGCAGCCCCCGGCCAGGGCGGCAGGCGGGGCCGGACGGCACCAGGCGTCAGCGACGACCACCTTGGGCGCGGGTGAAGCGGCGGTCAGGGCCAGGGCGGCGGCGGAGGCGGCCAGCAGGGTCAGGGTCTTCATGTTCAGGCTCCGGTCGGGATGCGCGGCGACATCAGCCGGCGCAGGATGAGATCAAGGAGGAGCGCCGCAGCCAGCGACGCCCCGACGAGGGGATAGAGCACGGCCAGCGGCACAACGATCGCCAGCAGGCCGACAT
>Ga0187844_10001922_pt1 | contig 15316 bp, 17 predicted proteins | sample SpaLakP09_SKY_50_FD_134517 | JGI IMG/M metagenome (GOLD analysis project Ga0187844, IMG submission 134517) | Oligotrophic lake water microbial communities from Sparkling Lake, Wisconsin, USA - SP09_SKY_50 | ecosystem: Environmental > Aquatic > Freshwater > Lake | place: USA: Sparkling Lake...
CAAGTACCTGGACGGCATCTCCGACCAGGAGATCGTGGGGCTGAACATCCCCAACGGCATCCCCCTGGTCTACGAACTCGACGCCAGCCTCAAGCCCATCCGCCACTACTACCTGGGCGACGCCGAGGCGGCCGCCCGGGCGGCGGCGGCCGTCGCCACCCAAGGCAAGGCCTGAGCGACCAGCCCTTGCCCCCGGCTGTTCCACCCCCAACTGGAAGAGCACACCTGGGCCGGGAACGGCCCAACAATTTGTCACCAGCCGCCGGAACCCCGGCGGCAATTTCGCTTCCAACCGTGTATATTGAAGCGACGAGGGTCTATCCATGGGTCAGAAACTGAAAATCGCCGGCTGGGTTTCGCTGGGCGTGCTTGCCGGCGCGCTCACCACCGTTTCCCTGCAAACCGTGGCACGCAATGCCGTAGCGCCGCTGCCGCTGGAGGAGCTGCAGCAGCTCGCCGCCGTCTTCGGCATGATCAAGACCGACTATGTCGAACCGGTCGATGAGAAGAAGCTCATCACCGACGCCATCTCCGGCATGGTCTCCAGCCTGGATCCGCACTCGCAGTACTTCGACAAGAAGTCCTACAAGGAATTCCGCGAGGGCACGGCCGGGCGTTTCGTGGGTGTGGGCATCGAGATCACGCAGGAGGACGGCCTGGTCAAGGTCGTCTCGCCCATCGAGGGCTCGCCCGCCCACCGCGCCGGCCTCAAGACCAATGACCTGATCACCCGCATTGACGACACCGCGGTCAAGGGCCTGACACTGAATGAGGCCGTCAAGCGCATGCGCGGCGAGCCCAACACCAAGGTCATGCTGACCATCTTCCGCAAGGACGAGAACCGCTCCTTCCCAGTCACCATCGTGCGCGAGGAAATCAAGACCCAGTCGGTCAAGGCCAAGGTGATCGAGCCCGGTTACGCCTGGGTCCGCCTTAGCCAGTTCCAGGAACGCACGGTGGACGACTTCGCCCGCAAGATCGAGGAGATCTACAAGCAGGAGTCCGGGCTCAAGGGCCTGGTGCTGGACCTGCGCAACGACCCGGGTGGCCTGCTCGACGCCGCCGTGGCGATCTCGGCCGCTTTCCTGCCCGAGAACGTTACCGTGGTCTCGACCAACGGCCAGCTCGCCGAAAGCAAGTTCACCTTCAAGGCGTCGCCGGAGTTCTACCAGCGCCGCGGCAACAGCGACCCGCTCAAGCGCCTGCCCGCCAGCCTCAAGAAGGTGCCGCTCGTCGTGCTGGTCAACGAAGGCTCGGCCTCGGCCAGCGAGATCGTGGCCGGCGCCCTGCAGGACCACAAGCGCGCCACCATCATGGGCAGCCAGACCTTCGGCAAGGGCTCGGTGCAGACCGTGCGCCCGCTGGGCCCCGACACCGGCCTGAAGATCACCACGGCACGCTACTACACGCCTTCGGGCCGATCCATCCAGGCCAAGGGCATCCTGCCCGACGTCATGGTGGACGAGACCGCCGAAGGCAATGTCTTCTCGGTGCTGCGCACGCGCGAAGCCGATCTCGACAAGCACCTGAGCAACGGCCAGGGCGCCGAGAAAAAGGACGAGGCCCGCGAGAAGGCTCGTGATGCCGCCCTCAAGAAGCTGGAAGACGAGTCCAAGAAGCCTGCAGCCGAACGCAAGCTGCCTGAATTCGGCACCGACAAGGACTTCCAGCTGATGCAGGCGATCAACCAGCTCAAGGGCCTGCCCGTTCTGGTCAGCAAGACCCAGACCGAGCGCAAGGAAGAGCAAAAAGATAACTGAACGAGCGCCGAGGAGCCCAGCACGGCCTCCCGTGGAACCGGCTTGGCCGGGTCACCGGGAGCGCCCCCTTGACGGGAAGGCACGCGGCGCCTCAGGGTGCATCTCTATGACCGACGACCAGCTGCTGCGTTATTCGCGCCATATCCTGCTCGAGGAAATCGGCATCGAAGGCCAGCAGCGCCTTCTCGACAGCCACGCCCTGATCATCGGTGCCGGCGGCCTGGGCTCACCGGTCGCGCTCTACCTCGGCTCGGCCGGGGTCGGCCAGCTCACCGTGGTCGACCACGACACGGTCGACGTCACCAACCTGCAGCGCCAGATCGCCCACAGCATGGCGCGGGTGGGCGCGCCGAAGGTCGACTCCATCCGCCAGGCCGTGGCCGCCCTCAATCCCGACGTGCAGGTCCACACCGTGGCGCAACGTGCGGATGCCGCCCTGCTCGATGAGCTGGTGGCCTGTGCCGATGTGGTGTTGGACTGCAGTGACAACTTCGCCACCCGCCAGGCCGTCAATGCGGCCTGTGTCCGCTTGCGCAAGCCCCTGGTCTCGGGAGCGGCCATCCGCTTTGACGGTCAGCTCGCGGTCTATGACCCGCGCACGGCCGGCTCCCCCTGCTACGCCTGCGTCTTCCCCCCGCAAGACGACTTCGAGGAAACCCGCTGCGCCACCCTGGGCGTGTTCGCGCCGCTGGTGGGCATCATCGGCACCCTGCAGGCGGCCGAGGCCCTCAAGCTACTCAGCGGCGCCGGCACGCCGCTGGCCGGCCGCCTGCTCATGCTGGACGGCCGGCACATGGCCTTCAGCGAGATCCAGATACCGCGCAACCCGGCCTGCCCGGTGTGTGGCCACGCCGCCCACTGAAACAAGTCCGCCTCAGTGGCAGGGGCCGTGGCGGCGGCGAAACTCACGTGGCAATTCGGCACGCCCCTGGCGGAACAATCCCAACCGGCGCGCCCGCGCCTGGCCTTCCTGTTGCGCGTAAGGCCCGCTGTGCCCCCGGTAGCGATAGGACCAGGCGTGTCCCTGGCTGACCAGCCAGGCTCCCAGGTCCTGCCTGCGCAGGCTGACCCGCGCCAGGGCCCGGCCGTAATCGTCATGCCGGCGCACGCGGACCTGCACCGCCTGTCCGAGTGCGCGTCCGACCAAGGCGGCCCGCGCCGCCTCGCCATGGGTCTGGCAAAGTTCGGGCGCGTCGATGCCGTCGATACGCACCGCACGGGGCATGCCACCGCGCTGCGGCCGCACCCACAGCGTGTCACCATCGCTGACATGGGTCACCGTACCGGACCAGTTCGACTTCGCCCCCTGTGCCAGCAATGGGAGCGCCAGGCACAGCACGAACAAGCCGCAGACCAGACGGCCCATGCGGGATGCCGCCTGGCGGCCCGGCTTCGTTTCCTTCACCTTGTCATTCCTTGTTTCTGCCCCTGATCCATCCAGGTCCGGAGTTAAAAGACGAAGCCTGTGAAATTTGGCCACTTGCACCGCAGGGCTCCTGTTAGACTTTGATGGTAAATGATGGACATTCCCTGTGAGTTCGGCTGCCACTCCCCCGCTTGACGTGAATGCGCTGCGTCTGGACGACGCGCGCGCGCTGCTCGAGCACGATGGCACTGATTTGCCAGCACCTGGGGACGGTCCGACCGCCTACCTGCAGCGCATCATCGACGGGCTGTGCGAGCTCTCCCTGCGCGACCCGCTGACGGGCCTGGCCAACCGGCGCCATTTCAGGGCGGTGCTCTCGCGCGAGATAGAAATTGTGGCCCGCTCCGGCAACTCGGCCCTGCTGCTGATGCTGGACATCGACCACTTCAAAAAAATCAACGATGCCCACGGCCACCTGGCCGGTGACAAGGTCTTGCAGGCCGTGGCGCGCTGCATTGCCAGCTGCGTGCGCCCGCAAGACACCGTGGCCCGCTACGGTGGTGAGGAATTTGCGATCGTCATGCCCGACTGCCAGGCCGCCTATGGCGAGACCGTCGCCGAACGCGTGCGCCAGTCGGTCGCCGCATTGTCCGTCCCGGTCAGTCCGATGATCAATCTGGAGATCACCACCAGCGTGGGCGGCGCCTTCGCCCCGGTCTGGGTGCGCTCCACGGCCGACCTGTGGATCGAGCGCGCCGACACCCAGCTCTACCTGGCCAAGGCCCAGGGACGCAACCGGGTCTGCATCGATCACCAACAAGTCATTTCCGTCAGTCCGGAAGAGAAAAGCCTGCTGTTCGGCAACCTGGCCCTGGCCGACTCCGCCTGGGGTGACCTGACCGACAGCAGCACGCAGAGGTTCAGCTGATGAGCGATGAAGTGAATACCGACAAGGACAAGCCGGCGCCGCCCGTGCCCCTCAAACCCCTGGGCAAGGTGCTGGCCATCACCAGCGGCAAGGGCGGCGTGGGCAAGACCTTCGTCTCGGCCAACCTGGCCGCCGCGCTGGCGCGGCGCGGCCTGCGTGTCCTGGTACTGGACGCCGACCTCGGCCTGGCCAACCTCGACGTGGTGCTCAACCTCTACCCCAAGACCACGCTGCACGACGTTTTCACCGGCAAGGCCAAGCTGGATGAGGCCATCATCAAGGCGCCGGGCGGCTTCTCGGTGCTGCTGGCCGGCTCCGGCATGGTCGAGTACTCACGCCTGACTCCCGAAGTGCGTGACGAGTTCCTGCGTGTGATGGAGAGCCTGGTGCCGCGTTTTGACGTGGTGCTGCTCGACACCGGCGCCGGCATCTCCGACGTGGTGCTGTTCGCTGTGTCGCTGGCGTCCGAAGTGCTGCTGGTGGTCACGCCCGAACCGACCTCCCTGACCGATGCCTACGCCACCATCAAGGTGCTGGTCGGCCAGCAAAAACGCCAGACCATCCGCATGATCGTCAACCAGACCGCCCGTCCGGGTGACGGCCGGGCGATCACGGTTCAGCTGCAACAGGTGGTGGACCGCTTCGTGCCTGGCGAACCGGGCAAACCGGTCAAGCTGGTGCACCTGGGTGACATCCCGGTCGATCCATCGGTGCGCCAGGCCATCATGCGCCGCCAGCTCTTGATGCAGGTCACGCCGGGCTGTCCCGCCGGTTTGGCCCTGGTCCAGCTGGCCGGCAAGATCGAAGACACCGTCATCCCCAAAAACAGCTGAGGCGGCACAAGCCGCCTCTATCGCTGCCGTCCCGGCATGGGAACGTCAGCTACGTCCGATGATGGAGGCCGTCGCCATCAATTCCTCAAGCAGGGCCAGCGAGACGCGGCCCGACACCGAGTAGGGATCCAGCTCCGGCCTCTCGGAATACTTCAGCAGGATCGAGGTGTTGATGCGCTAGAGGTTGACCTGCCCCATGGTCCAGCCGCCAAAGCGCCGCTCGGTGATCTCCTCGTAGTGCAACAACACCACGTCCTTGTGGCGCGCATCGCGCTGGATATGGCCATACAGGTCGCTGACGGCACCGCGGCCGCCCTCGATGGCCTGCAGAAAGATACCGGCGCCGTAACAGAGGATGCCGGTGATGCCGCAGGTCGGGTTGTACTGGCGCGAATGCGCAAGGATGTTCTCGATGGCTTCCGGGCTCGTATCGATGGCGCGGCTGGCGTAGAGCAGGCGGACCAGCATATTCAGCTCCTCCGGGGAATCAGTGACAGGAATTCACGGCGCAGGTTGGGATCCTTCAGGAACACGCCGCGCATGACCGAATTGATCATCTTGCTGTCCATGTCCTTCACCCCGCGCCACGCCATGCAGTAGTGGCTGGCTTCCATGACGATGGCCAGGCCATCGGGTTGGGTCTTTTCCTGAATGAGGTCGGCCAGCTGCACGACAGCCTCTTCCTGGATCTGCGGCCGGCCCATGATCCACTCGGCCAGACGCGCGTACTTGGACAGGCCGATGACATTGGTGTGCTCGTTGGGCATGACACCGATCCAGATCTTGCCGATGACCGGGCAGAAATGGTGCGAACAGGCGCTGCGCACCGTGATCGGGCCGACGATCATCAGCTCGTTGAGGTGCTCGGCATTGGGAAATTCCGTGATGGCCGGCGCATGGACATAGCGACCGCGAAACACCTCGTTGACGTACATCTTGGCCACGCGCCGGGCCGTGTTGTCGGTGTTGTGATCGTTCTCGGTATCGATCACCAGGCTGTCGAGCACATATTGCATCTTGTGCTCGACCTCGTCGAGCAACTGTTCCAGCTCGCCAGGCTCTATGAAGGCAGCAATGTTGTCGTTCGCGTAGAAGCGCTTGCGCGCCGCCAGCAGGCGTTCGCGGATCTTCACGGACACCGGGGTGCCCTCGTCGGCAGTGTCTGTCGGATTCATGGGACTCTGGCTTTTCTTCAGCATGCCCTTATGGTAACAGCGATTCACCATCAGGGTTATCAGCGTAAAACCCTTTGGCAGAAACAAACTCAGCTATCAATTCAATAGCGATTACCGGTCAGAAATACGCCCACCCGCATCAGGCTGAAGGCCATGCGATCCAGCAGGCGTTGATGCCAGGGCCGGTTGGCATACCGGGTCGGGTCCACGCGGCGCCCCTCATGCTCCATGGCCCGGACCAGGCGAGCGCGCAGATCCCGCGCAAAACCGGCATCGTCCACCACCACATTGGCCTCCCGGGCCAGCAGCAGGCTCAGCGGATCGAGGTTGGAGGAGCCGACGGTGGCCCAGTGGCCATCGATCACCGCCACCTTGGCATGCAGAAAGCTGGGCGAATACTCATGGATCTCCATGCCGGCACCCAGCAGGACACCGTAGACCATGCGCACGGCGTGAAATTGCATGAAATACTCGTAGCGCCCCTGCAGCAGCAGGCGCACACGCACACCGCGCTGGCTGGCATGTATCAGCGCCTGCCGCAGTTTGCGGCCCGGCGCGAAATAGGCGTTGGCAATGATGATCTCTTCGCGCGCCTCGGCGATCGCTTTGCGATAGGCCCGCTCGATGCGGCTGCGATGTCGCAGATTGTCGCGCAGCAGCAGGGCCGCGCGCGTTCCCGCGCCGCCCCGATGCACACTGTCCAATTCGGCGCTGTCGGCGGCCCCGTTCTGCAGCGCCTGCCTGACCGCCTCTTCCACGTGATGCCAAGCTGCCGGCAGATCCACTTCCCGCACTTTGCTACCCGCCTGAACCCGCGACCAAAACTGGACCGTCACCTCGTGCACCGCTCGAACCAGAGGCCCCGTGACACGCACCGCAAAATCGAAGCGCGGCGCCTCAAGAGGGCCATGGTTGGGATCGTTCCTGTCGTCCAGGACATTGATACCACCACAGAATGCCACCCGGCCATCGACCACGCACAGCTTGCGATGCAAGCGGCGCCAGCGGCTAGGGATCAGCAGGCCAAGCCGACCCAGAGGAAGAAAGATCCGCCACTGCACGCCAGCCGCATCGAAGCGACCGGACCATTCTGCCGGCAGCGATGGCGTGCCCACGCCATCCATCACCAGATAGACTTCCACCCCGCGCTGCGCCGCCCGCTCCAAGGCCGCGGCCACCTGTTCGCCGGCGACGTCCGGATGGAAGATATAGGTCTCGATACGCACTTCATGCAGCGCCCGGTCGATCGCCCGCACCATGGCGGGAAAGAGTTCCTGCCCGCCCTGCAACAGTTGTACGTGATGCGCAGCACGCAAGGGGGGGAGGTGACGGTCCGTCATGCCGGCAGACTGAATTCTGCAATCAGCGGCAGATGGTCGGACATGCGCCACCAGGCACGCCCGCGCGGCACGTCCACATGCAGCGGCTGCAGGCCACGGGCGTAGACGTAGTCCAGCTGCACCAGGGGCAAGCGGGCCGGGAAGGTCGGGTTGCGCCCCGGGTGCCAGGTCTGCATCTGCATACCTTCGAGCATGAGACGCACGCGGTCGCCCCAGTCATTGAAGTCGCCCGCCACGATCAGCGGGGCACCAGCCGGTACCTCGCGCTCGATGTAACGGCTCAGCTGATCCACCTGGCGTACGCGGCTGGCACGGATCAGGCCCAGGTGCACCACCACCACATGCACCGACCGCTCGTTCACCATGACCTCGCTGTGCAGCAAGCCGCGCTGCTCAAAGCGGTGGTCCGAGATGTCCTCGTGCTGGTGCGACACCACTGGCCAGCGTGAGAGCATGGCGTTGCCATGCTCGCCGTGCCGGGTGTAGGCATTGGTGCGGTAGACCGCCTCGTAGCCTTCGGGGGCCAGGAAATCGGCCTGCGGCATCTCGGGCCACCGGCTGAAGTACTGCTCCTCGCGCCGGTGCACCTTGCGCACCTCCTGCAGGCAGACGATGTCGGCATCGAGTTGCTCCACCGCCAGTCCCAGGTTGTGGATCTCCAGGCGCCGGCGCGGGCCCAGGCCTTGCACCCCCTTGTGGATGTTGTAGGTGGCGACGCGCAAGGTCTTCATGGTCGTCATTCTGGCAGGACGGAAGATGCCCTGGCAAAACGCGGCAACATCAGGCAGGCCTCGGCGTTGCTGGGCGAAGCACAGGCCTGCGCCGCATCGCGCCAGGACAGCCACTGGTAGTCGGTGTGCTCGCGCGGACTCAAGATCACGGCCGTGGCGGCCGGCACCAGCAGGCCGAACAGATGCTCGGTGTTGTGGATCACCCCCGGCGCATAACGCTGACGCCAGCGCGGATAGATCTCGTAGACGTTTTCCAGCCCCCAGTCCAGCAGTGCATGGCCACGAGCGCGGGCATCGATCCCGGTCTCTTCGGCCACCTCGCGCATGGCGGTGGCCTCGAAGGATTCGTCGAGGCGGTCCTTGGCGCCAGTGACCGACTGCCAGTAGTCCTCGGTATCGGCGCGCTTGATGAGCAGCACCTTGAGATCGGGCGTGTGGATCACCACCAGCACGGACTGAGGAATTTTGTAGATCGGGGCCATGAATGGAAAAAGGGCGCTACCAGAGCGCCCTTTGATTCTGCACCAAGGCCCCTCAGGCCGCCTTGACGCCGTCCGGGTTGCGCAGGCGGATATGCAGTTCGCGCAATTGCTTCTCGTCCACCGGGCTCGGCGCCTGGGTCAGCAGACACTGGGCGCGCTGGGTCTTGGGGAACGCGATCACGTCGCGGATGGACTCGGCACCGGTCATCAGCGTGACGATGCGGTCCAGGCCGAAGGCCAGGCCCCCGTGGGGCGGCGCGCCATACTGCAGCGCATCCAGCAGGAAACCGAACTTCATCTGGGCCTCTTCAGGTGTGATCTTCAGGGCGTCGAACACCTTCTGCTGCACGTCGGCGCGGTGGATACGGACCGAGCCGCCCCCCATTTCCCAGCCGTTGAGCACCATGTCGTAGCCCTGGGAGATGCATTTCTCCGGCGCGGTGACCATCCAGTCTTCATGGCCGGCCTTGGGCGCGGTGAAGGGGTGGTGCACGGCGGTGTAGCGCTGGTTTTCCTCGTCGAACTCGAACATGGGGAAATCCACCACCCACATCGGCGCCCAGCGGCTCTCGAACAGGCCGTTCTTCTTGCCGAACTCGCTGTGGCCGACCTTGATGCGCAGCGCCCCGATGGCGTCGTTGACGATCTTGGCCTTGTCGGCACCGAAGAAGATCAGGTCGCCATCCTGGGCGCCGGTGCGCTTGAGCACTTCAGCCAGCGCAACGTCGTGGAGGTTCTTGACAATGGGCGACTGCAGGCCGTCGCGCCCCTTCGCCACTTCGTTGACACGGATGTAGGCCAGGCCCTTGGCACCGTAGATCTTGACGAACTCGGTATATGCGTCGATCTCGCCGCGGCTGATGCCGCCGCCTTCGACCGAGCCGCCGGGCACGCGCAGCGCCACAACGCGACCGCCCACCATATTGGCAGCGCCCGAGAACACCTTGAAGTCCACGTCTTTCATCACATCGGTGAGCTCGGTGAACTGCAACTTCACGCGCAGGTCAGGCTTGTCGGAGCCGTACAGGTGCATGGCGTCCTGGTAGGTCATGACCGGGAACTCGCCCAGGTCGACACCGATGGTGTTCTTGAACACCGTGGTGATCATGCCCTGGAACATGTCGCGGATGTCCTGCTCGCTCAGGAAGCTGGTCTCGATATCGATCTGCGTGAACTCGGGCTGGCGGTCGGCGCGCAGATCCTCGTCGCGGAAGCACTTGGTGATCTGGTAGTAACGGTCGAAGCCGGCCACCATCAGCAGCTGCTTGAAGAGCTGGGGCGACTGCGGCAAAGCGAAGAACTGGCCGTCGTGCACGCGGCTGGGCACCAGGTAATCACGCGCACCTTCGGGCGTGCTCTTGGTCAGCATGGGGGTCTCGATGTCCACGAAACCGTTGGCGTCGAGGAACTTGCGCACCTCCATGGCCACCTTGTAACGCAGCATCAGGTTGTTCTGCATGTAGGGACGGCGCAGGTCCAGCACGCGGTGCGTGAGGCGCGTGGTCTCGGACAGGTTGTCCTCGTCGAGCTGGAAGGGCGGCGTGACCGAGGGGTTGAGCACGTTCAACTCATGGCACAGCACTTCGATCTTGCCGCTCTTGAGACTGTCGTTGGTGGTGCCTTCGGGGCGCGCGCGCACCAGGCCCTTGACCTGGATACAGAACTCGTTGCGCAGGCCTTCGGCGGCCTTGAACATCTCGGCTCGGTCCGGGTCACAGACCACCTGCACATAACCTTCGCGGTAGCGCAGGTCGACGAAGATCACGCCGCCGTGGTCGCGCCGGCGGTTGACCCAGCCGCACAGGGTGACGGTTTGACCCAGCAGGGCCTCGGTCACGAGACCGCAATAGTGGGAACGCATGGCCATTTGGCTTACTCTTTCAGGAACTCAGGGATGGGGTTGCTGGCCGGCTTCGGCCGGCTGCAGGGGGGTGTGCTTGGCAGCGCCAGGAACGATCACCCCCATGGAAATCACATAAGTCAGTGCCTCGTCAACGTTCATGGCCAGCACGATGCAGTCGCTCTTCTTGATCATGACGAAATAGCCACCGGTCGGGTTAGGCGTGGTGGGCACGTAGACGCTCAGGTAGTCGCCTGGCAGATGGTTGACCAGGTCGCCACCGGGTGTGCCGGTCACGAAACCGATGGTCCACATGCCCTCCCTAGGCCACTGGACCAGCACAGCCTGGCGAAAGGCGTTGCCCTTCTCCGAAAACAGGGTGTCCGAGACCTGCTTGACGCCTGAATAGATGGAGCGCACCACCGGGATGCGGTGCAGCAGCGCATGCCACCAGCCGACCAGCTGGTTGCCGATGATGTTGGAGGCCAGGGCGCCGATGGCCAGCACCACGGCCAGGGCGAACACCACACCCAGGCCGGGAATGTGCAGACCCAGCCAGCGATCCGGTTGCCAGGCCTCGGGCAAGATGCGCAGAGTCTGATCCAACGTGGACACCACCCATTCCAGCACCCAGACGGTGATGCCCAGCGGGGCCAGCACCAGCAGGCCCGCGAACAGCCATTTGCGGAATTTGGCCATGGGTTTCAAGCGCAACCGCAGCCCGTGCCGCAGCTGTGGCTGGCCGGTGCAGCAGCAGCCGGGGCCTCGCTGGTCGCGGCCGCAGGGGCCGCAGAAGTGGCCGCCGCCGCAGGAGCAGCTCCGCCGCGGAAATCGGTGGCGTACCAGCCGCTGCCCTTGAGCTGGAAGCCGGCGGCCGTCACCTGCTTGCGGAACGTGGGCTGGCCGCAGGCCGGGCAGTCGCTCAGGGTCGGGTCGGAGATCTTCTGCAGCACATCCTTGGCGACACCGCAGGATTCACATTTGTAGGCGTAAATAGGCATGGCACGAAGGAGGTGGAGGGGGTCAAATCAGGCGAACACCCTGCATGCACCCCGTCCTGTGACAGGGAAACCGGCAGGAAACCCTCAATTATAGGCGGCCACCCCGGAATCAAGGCCGATGCCTGGCCCGGGACCGGGGCTTACTCCACGCCCGCCAGCTTGTGGTGGCCGGCATGCCGGTTGACGATGGTCTGGGGCCCGAGCGAACCCAGCAGCATGCCCGTCAGCGCAGCCAGCACGCCGGCCAGCTGGGCCGGGAACTCCTCGCCCGCCGGGGTGGCCAGGAACACCCCCCAGGTCAGCAGGCCCAGCACGATGGAGAAAAGCGCGCCCTGCGTGGTGGCACGCCGCCAGTACAGGCCGAAGACCAGTGGAATGAAGGCCCCCACCAGGGTCACCTGGTAGGCGCCGGACACCATTTCGTAGATCGAGGTGCCCTGCATCTTGATCGCATACAGCAGCACCAGGGTGCTGAAGACCAGCACGGTGATGCGCATAGTCTTCAACTCCTGCTTGTCGCCCATGTGCGGGTTGAACTGGCGCCAGATGTTCTCCACGAAGGTCACGCTGGGTGCCAGCAGGGTGGCGGAGGCACAGGATTTGATGGCCGAAAGCAGCGCCCCAAAAAAGAGCACCTGCATGATGAAGGGCATCTTCTCCATGACCAGGGTGGGCAGCACCTTCTGCGGATCTTCCTTGATCAGGGCGTCGGCCTGCTCCGGCATGATGATCAGGGCGCTGACCACCAGGAACATGGGCACGAAGGCGAAGAGGATATAGAGCGCGCCGCCGATGATGGCGCCACGCGAGGCCGACTTCTCGCTGTCAGCGGACATCACTCGCTGAAACACGTCCTGCTGGGGGATGGAACCCAGCATCATGGTGATGGCCGCAGCGATGAAAAACACCACGTCCTTGAAGCTGGGCTCAGGCAGGAAGTTGAACATGTCGCGGCTCACGGCCAGCGCCACCACCTTGTCGGCCCCGCCGGCCAGGCCACCCGCATACACGGCCAGGATGCTCAAGCCGACGACCAGGATGATCATCTGGATGAAGTCGGTCAACGCCACCGACCACATGCCCCCGAACAGCGTGTAGGCCAGCACGGACACCACACCGATCACCATGCCCACGGGGATGCTGATGGCCCCGCCCGACAGCAGGTTGAACACCAGGCCCAGGGCCGTGACCTGGGCCGAGACCCAACCCAGGTAACTCAGCATGATGATGAGCGAGCAGACGATCTCCACGCTGCGGCCATAGCGCTCGCGGAAGAAGTCGCTGATGGTCAGCAGGGTCATGCGGTAGAGCTTGGCGGCGAAGAACAGACCCACCAGGATCAGGCAGGAGCCGGCGCCGAAGGGGTCTTCCACCACACTGTTCAGGCCGCCGCCGACGAATTTGGCCGGGATGCCCAGCACCACCTCCGAACCGAACCAGGTGGCGAAGGTGGTGGTGACGATCATGACCAGCGGCAGGCGGCGCCACGCGATGGCGAAATCCGCCGAGTTCTTGACCCGCTTGGCGGCCCACAGGCCGATGGCAATGGTCACCAGCAGGTAAACAATGACGAGGGTCAGCAGCACCTTGTATCTCCTTGAACGCGATGGGCCAGGATTATCCCCAGAAGCGGGCCCAAAAACAGCTGGAAGCGGATCACCATCTGGACGACGATCAAACCCAAAGCAAAACCGATGCCGGCATAGATCAGGGCCTGCAGCAGGCGGTTGGTGCGCCGCTGCTCGGCCAGCAGTTCTTCCAGCTCGCGCCGGTTCCCTACGGCGTTGTGTTTCAGGAAATCGTGCAGCAAGCGCGGCAGGTCCGGCAGCATCTTGGCGTAGCGCGGGGCCTGGTTCTTCAACTCCTCCAGCAGCCGGCGGGGGCCGATCTGGTCGGCCATCCACTTCTCCAGGAAAGGCTTGGCCGTGCTCCAGAGATCCAGTTCAGGGTCGAGCTCGCGGCCCAGTCCTTCGATGTTGAGCAGGGTCTTCTGCAGCAGCACCAGCTGCGGCTGGATCTCGACCTGGAAGCGGCGCGAAGTCTGGAACAGGCGCATCAGCACCATACCCAGCGAGATTTCCTTGAGCGGCCGGTCGAAATACGGCTCGCACACAGAGCGGATGGCGGACTCCAGCTCGTCCACACGGGTCTTCGGCGGCACCCAGCCGGACTCGATGTGGAGCTCGGCCACGCGCTTGTAGTCACGGCGGAAGAAAGCCGTGAAGTTCTGTGCCAGGTATTCCTTGTCGTATTCGGTCAGCGTGCCCACGATGCCGAAATCGAGCGGAGATATAGCGACCGAAGGTGGCTGGGTCGGTGCTGATGAAGATATTGCCCGGGTGCATATCGGCATGGAAGAAGCCGTCGCGGAACACCTGGGTGAAGAAGATGGTGACGCCATCGCGCGCCAGCTTCTTCATGTCCACCCCCGCCTCGCGCAGGCGCGCCGTCTGGCTGATCGGGATGCCCTTCATCCGCTCCATCACGATGACGTCGCTGTGGCAGTAGTCCCAGAACATCTCGGGGATCAGCACAAGATCCAGGCCTTCCATATTGCGGCGCAGCTGGGCGGCACTGGCAGCTTCGCGCACCAGGTCCAGCTCGTCGTGCAGGTATTTGTCGAACTCGGCCACCACCTCGCGCGGCTTGAGTCGCTTGCCGTCGGACGACAGGCCCTCGACCCAGCCGGCCATCAGGCGCATCAGGCTCAGGTCCTTCTCGATCGCCGGCAGCATGCCGGGGCGCAACACCTTGACGGCCACCTCGCGCTCATGGCCTTCGCGATCGATCAGCTTGGCGAAATGCACCTGCGCAATGGACGCGCTGGCCACCGGCTCACGCTCGAATTCGCTGAAGATCTGCGCCACCGGCCGGCGCAAGGCCCGCTCGATCGTGGCCACCGCCACCTCGGAGGGGAAGGGCGGCACGCGGTCCTGCAGCTTGGCCAGCTCATCGGCCATGTCGGCCGGCAGCAGGTCACGCCGGGTCGAGAGCACCTGGCCGAACTTCACGAAGATCGGGCCCAGACGTTCCAGCGCCTCGCGCAAGCGCTGACCACGCGGCGCGTCCAGGTTGCGGCCGATCGAGACAATGCGTGCGATCACCCGCAGCCAGGGCTTCTGGAAACTGGTCAGGACCAGCCCGTCCAGGCCATAACGCAGCACGATCCAGACGATGTAGGTACCGCGCAGCAGACGGGTCATGCCTGGCCCCCGCGCCTGGGCGTCAGCCACTGGCGCAAAGTGTCCAGGGCACGCCGCGCAGCCTGGGCCAGGCCATGCGCCGGGGCATCGCCGATGATGCGCGCCAGGTCTTCCTCGATGTCCCAACGCACATGGTCGACCAGCCAGTTGATCTCGGCGGCCAGCTGCACGTCGCCCTCGATGCGCACGGCCGGCTTGTCACCTGCCAGCGCCGCCTGCACCAGGGCCACCGGGGAGGCCTCGGTCACGGAGAGCGTCAGGTCGGACGGGGCATCGGCTGCGGCCAGATCCAGCAGACCGGCCGGCGTGAGCTGCAGCTTGAACTCGAACTCGCGCCAATGGAACAGCACCACCCGCCCTTTTTGCCGCACCAGGCGGTTCATGGCCTCGGGCTCCTGCATCAGCACGTGGTTGAGCAGCAGCACGATACGCCGCTGCACCTCCTGAACGGCCCACTCGGGAGGTTGCAGGGTCGTGCCGAGTTTCTGGAAAACGTCTTCCAGCAATGAAAAAGGGGACTGTGTTGCCATAGTCCCCGATTATTGATTGAAAGCGCGCTGTTATTGCAGGGCTTGCACCCCGGCGACCAGCCAGCCGCGGCTGCCATCCCTGGGTTTGACCATGTTCCAGACTTCGCGGAAGGGGCTGGGCCCAGCC
>Ga0187844_10001923_pt1 | contig 15309 bp, 12 predicted proteins | sample SpaLakP09_SKY_50_FD_134517 | JGI IMG/M metagenome (GOLD analysis project Ga0187844, IMG submission 134517) | Oligotrophic lake water microbial communities from Sparkling Lake, Wisconsin, USA - SP09_SKY_50 | ecosystem: Environmental > Aquatic > Freshwater > Lake | place: USA: Sparkling Lake...
CCATTTTGGCCTTGACCATTTTGAGGGCTTCTGCGGTATTGGAGGCGGTGAATTTTTGTGGGCCCATGATTGACTCCGTTTAGGTATTTTTAGGTATTACTGGTTTGGGCACAAAGCACCCGTTGAAAAGTTAAATTGGCAGTTGGCGGTAATTCGTTCATCGAGATCACAATCGCTTGTGGACAGACTCTTCTTGCAATGCGTGAGAAGGTCATTCTAGCTCGTGACCCACTGATAATGACTGGCGGTAAATTATTATTTTCCATTTCTGCAACACCATTAATGACTTCCTCACCAAACATTCTAGCAAGAGATGGCTCGATCAGTCCGTCGCTGGCAATGGCAGCACTCCCGATGGACTGTTCAATCAGTCTTTCAAACTCCGGCTGCACGCCTAAGACCTTATAGTCCAGCTCATCCCCAAAGGTGCTCTGGACAATGGTGCGGCGAAGAGCATAACGAATATGCGGGAGCATATCGAGGGGGTCTGGGAACTTGGCGGCGTTCTCACTGGCAATCTCCAAAATGGTGCGTAAATCTTTAATGGGCACATTTTCATCCAGAAGTAGCTGTAGGATGCGTTGCAAGATGCTCACGGTGACAACCTTTGGAATGACATCTTCGATGAGCTTGGGGTATGTCATCTTGAAATGATCAAGTAAGTCCTGCGTCTCTTGTCTACCTAATAGTTCGCTAGCGTGTTTACGAATTAAGTGATCGAGGTGAGTAGCCATCACTACTGCGGGCTCAACCACGGTATATCCTTTAGAAATCGCCTCATCTCTAATTTCACGGTCAATCCAGATAGCGGGCATACCAAAGGTCGGATCCTTCACGGGCACTCCGGCAATCGCATCTACACCAGCGGGTTGGATGGCGAGCAGCTTGTCGGGCAGAATTTGCCCGCGACCGATTTCTGCGCCGTAGAGGAGCATCCGGTATGTTTCTGCGGGCAACTGCAGGTTATCCCGAATATGCACAGACGGCGTTAAAAAACCGACTTCCGTAATAAATTTACGCCGAATAGCCCGAATCCGTTTAATCAGGTCACTCTCATCGCCCAAGTCCACTAAAGAAATTAGGCGATACGGTAATTCGAGGCTGAGTGGCTCAATAATCGGGACATCCTTCCAAGCGAGCTCTTCTTTATCTGGGGCGGTAACCGCGTCTATTTGCGCTTTTGCTGACTTTTTGAGGGTGTTCTTGCGCTGCAAGTAGGCTAGACCGGCAAATAAAAGCGCAAAGCTTAAGAAGATGAAATGGGGCATGCCGGGTATGACGCCCAAAATAGCTAGCAAAACCGCTACAACGATCAGGGCATTGGCATTGGCTTCAAACTGCTTAGACATTTGCCCCGAGAAGTTATCTTCCGTAGACACACGGGTTACTAAAATACCCGCGGCCGTAGAGATAATCAGGGCCGGAATTTGGGCTACGAGACCATCACCGATCGTTAAAGACGCATAAATGGCTAAGGCTTTAGTAAAGCTGAGGTCATGTTGCAGTAGGCCAATGAGTACACCGCCGACTAAGTTGATGATTAAGATCAGGATACCGGCAACTGCATCGCCCCGCACGAATTTGGAAGCTCCGTCCATGGAGCCAAAAAAATCTGCCTCTTGCGCGACTTCAGCGCGGCGGATTTTCGCATCCTCTTGTTGAATGAGCCCCGCATTGAGGTCAGCGTCAATCGCCATTTGTTTACCAGGCATCGAATCTAGGGCAAAGCGCGCTGCGACTTCGGCGACACGACCTGCACCTTTGGTAATCACGACAAAGTTAATAATGGTAATGACCGCGAAAATGACGATACCAACCGCAAAGTTGCCACCAATCAAAAATACGCCGAAGGCTTCAATCACTTTGCCAGCTGCGTCCGTGCCCTTGTGACCCTCTAGTAGAACAATCCTTGTGGAGGCGACGTTCAAAGACAGTCTCAGGAGGGCGGTTAAGAGGAGGACTGTAGGAAAGGCAATAAAGTCCTTAAAGTTCTTAATATTGATGGCTGAAATGAGGACGATGATCGAGACAGCGATATTAAAGGTAAAGAGTAAGTCCAGCAAAATTGGTGGCAACGGCACCAACATCATGACTAGGATCAGTAAGACGAAGACAGGAATTGCACCTTGGCCTGTTGGGCTGGGTAATTTAGAGGTGTCAAACCCTAAAATTTTCATTGATGAATTACACCCAACGAATTTTCCTCAAGTTAAATCTAACTTGTTGTTTTAAAGTCATTGATTAAGATAAATAATTTTAATAATGGCATAAGTGATTAATATACATGAAAAGGTTCAAGATGTTAATGTTTTTAATAAACTTTTAAGAGATTTGCTATGAAAATTCGTCTTTTTGGACAAAGAGGCATCTTAGGCGGCGGCGTACATTATTCGAACTTTAGTGACGCTCTTAAAAAAATCCATTACATCGGTGATCTTGTAGAAAATATTGATGTCAGGAACCCGACAGAGTTTGGTCAAGGGGTGCAGACCAGCCAAGATAATGATGTCAATATCTGGTTTTGGCAGCACCCAGAAATACAGCACTTCAAAGGGGTCAATGTCGTTTGGGCTATTTTTGAATCCGATAAGTTACCCAATTACTTAATTGAGTATTACCAAAAATATGCCAAATTGCTTTGGGTACCCAGTCAGTGGGGTAAAGAAGTACTGATTAATAACGGCATTGATGAGGCGATGATTGATGTCGTGCCAGAAGGAGTTGATGCCAATCAATATCATCCCTATCTAAGAAACTCAATTGATAAGACCGGCGAGCCATTTCGGTTTTTGAGTATTGGCAAGTTTGAAGAGCGCAAAGGCTATAGAGAGTTACTGCAAGCTTTTAAGCTTGCATTTGATAATTCTCCAGAAGTCGAGTTAGTGATTAAGGCAGATTATTTTTTAGACCCAGAAAACAAAAAGCAACAATGTATTAATATGATCAACGAAGTTGGTCTGACGAATGTCCAATTGATTTGGGGTGAGCTCACGACAGTTCAATTATTTGAACTGTATAACTTTGCGGATGCTTATGTTACAGCCACAAGGGCAGAGGGGTGGGGACTGCCGATTATTGAGGCTGCGGCAACAGGCTTACCAATCATTGCCCCATTTTATAGCGGACATACTGAGTTCTTAAAAGATATACGTTCGTCACTATTCGCCATAGATTTTCAATTAAGTTCGATAGATGATCACGAGTTCAAAAAATTCTGGCCCTCGTTAGACTCCAATTATGGAAAATGGGCTGAAACACAAATAAATAGCTTAAGAGATTCTTTTGTATCTGCTCATAAAGAATCAAATTTAAAAAGTATTGCATGCGCTAACTCTTTTTTTATAAGAACCGAGTTTCAGTGGGAAAAAGCGGCTTATAGAGCATTAAATTCACTAATGGATAAAATAAACCTTAAGTTAGATTAGGCTAAAAATTTTTATGCTGTAGGTGCCTTCAACTTAGTTTATTAAAGTGGTTAAATTTGAAAAGTTTAAGTTATTCCAAAGCAAAGGTTTATCCTACTGTTCCAATATCAAATTAACAAGCATGAAAACAAAAATTTTAATTCTTGGGGTAAGTGGTATGTTGGGGAGTGCAATTTTCAGATATTTTTCTTTAAATAACTCATTTAATACGTATGGATCAGTACGTAATCTCGAATCTGTTGGGGTCCTAAGTGAAGGTGGTTTGAAAAATTTAATTAGTAATGTAGATGTCTTAAATTCTGATGGCTTGATAAACTTATTTGAAAAAATACACCCAGATATTGTGATCAATTGTGTGGGATTGGTTAAGCAGCTAAGTTCTGCAGAAGACCCACTAGCAGCGCTTCCATTGAATTCTTTATTCCCACATAAATTGGCAAAGCTTTGCGCTTTGATTAATGCGCGTTTAGTACATTTTAGTACAGACTGTGTTTTTTCTGGAATTAAGGGACTATATAAAGAGAGTGACTTTGCTGATGCCTATGATCTTTATGGAAGGTCTAAATTCCTAGGGGAGGTGGATTATCCTCATGCAATAACATTGCGAACATCAATAATTGGGCACGAGTTGAATGGTAATAAAAGTTTGCTTTGCTGGTTTTTATCCCAATCAGGTAGTATCGAAGGATATAGAAAAGCAATATTTTCAGGATTGCCGACGGTTGAAATTGCAAAAATTATTGAGCAGTTTGTTATCCCTAATCCTCAAATTAAAGGTGTCTACCATTTATCTGCGGAGCCAATTAATAAGTTCGATTTATTAAACTTGCTAGCCGATCAATATGCTAAGGATATTGAGATTATTCCTAATATTGTTTTTAATATAGATAGATCCTTGGACTCAACTAAATTTCAGATCGATACCGGGTTTAGGCCTAAGCCATGGAAGACGATGATTAAGGAAATGTATGACTTTAAATAAAATAGATCCATTAGAGATATTAAACAATAAAATTTTATTGATTACAGGCGGGACCGGTTCGTTTGGTAATGCAGTTCTGCATCGCTTTCTTAATTCAAATTTTCGAGAAATACGTATTTTTAGTCGTGACGAAAAAAAACAAGAAGACATGCGAATCTCTTTAAATAATGAACGGGTGAAATTCTACATTGGTGATATACGAAATTACGACAGTATTTACGATGCTATGAAAGGTGTAGATTACGTGTTTCATGCGGCAGCATTAAAGCAGGTACCATCATGTGAGTTCTATCCCATGGAAGCTATTCAGACAAATGTTTTAGGTGCAGAGAATGTGATGCGCGCCGCTATTGAAAATGATGTGAAAAAATGCGTTCTATTAAGCACGGATAAAGCTGTTTATCCAATCAATGCAATGGGAATCTCAAAAGCAATGATGGAGAAAGTAATGGTAGCTAAGTCAAGAAATTGTGACCCAGGAAAAACAGTGTTGTGTGCTACCCGTTATGGTAATGTGATGGGATCTCGTGGATCTGTTATTCCATTGTTTCTTAATCAGTTAAGGAATGGTAAGGACTTAACTATTACGGATCCAAATATGACGCGTTTTTTGATGTCACTTGATGAGTCGGTCGATCTTGTTTTATATGCATTTAGGCATGCAAATCCAGGTGATATTTTTATTCAAAAGGCACCAGCTTCAACTATTTATGATTTAGCCCATGCTTTAAAGAGATTGTTAAAGAAAGATAATGAAATAAAAGTTATTGGCACACGACATGGTGAAAAGTTGTTTGAATCTCTGGTATCTAGGGAAGAAATGGCAAGAGCTGAAGATCTGGGTGGGTATTTTAAGGTGCCGTCAGATTCACGAGACCTAAACTATGGGAAATATTTTGTAGAGGGTAAAGTTGAACTATCGTCAATAGATGACTATACCTCTCATAATAGCTTTCGCTTAGATGTTGAAGGTACCATGCAACTTCTTATGAATCTCGACATTGTACGTGAGGCTATCCCCTATGGATAAGCTAAAAGTAATGACGGTGGTTGGCACCCGCCCTGAGATTATTCGTTTATCTCGAGTAATGGCAGAGCTTGATAAGTATTTTGATCACACTATTGTTCACACAGGACAGAATTATGATTATGAATTAAATGAAATATTTTTCAATGAACTTGAAATTAGAAAGCCTGATTATTTTTTAGAAGCCGCTGGAAATAGTGCTGCAGAAACAATTGGTAATGTAATAGCATTTTCAGATAAAGCATTTCAAAGATTTCAGCCTGATGCATTATTAATTTTGGGTGATACTAATAGCTGCCTTGCTGTAATTGCAGCTAAGCGTAGAAAGATACCTATATTTCATATGGAGGCTGGAAACCGCTGTTTTGACTTGAGAGTTCCAGAAGAAATTAACAGAAAAATTGTTGACCATACTTCTGATATTAATTTGCCTTATAGTCAAATAGCACGAGATTATCTAATTGCAGAAGGTGTACCACCAGATCAAATCATCAAAATAGGTAGTCCGATGAGGGAAGTAATAAATTACTACCGCCCTAAAATTGAGGCCTCCGATATTTTGGCAAGACTATCGTTAGAACCTGAGAAATATTTTTTAGTTAGTGCGCATCGTGAAGAGAATATAGATTCTGAAAATGCGATTAGAAGTTTTATAACTGTATTAACCGCGTTATCTGAAAAATATAAACTTCCTGTCATTGTTTCAACCCATCCGCGCAGTAGAAAGCAGATAGATAACTTAGGAATTAAAGCCCCTAAGTTAGTTCAGTTTCTAAAGCCTTTTGGATTCTTTGACTATATTAAACTTCAAATATCAGCAAAATGTGTATTGTCTGATAGCGGAACTATAACTGAGGAGTCTTCCATCCTTAATTTCCCCGCTTTAAATCTTCGTGAAGTGCATGAACGCCCAGAGGGTTTCGAAGAGGGCACTGTAATGATCGTCGGAATGGACTTTAAAAGAATATTACAGGCCCTGCAAATATTGGAAGATCAGCCAAGGGGAGTGAAACGAGTCATAGGTGATGTCAATGATTACCTGCCTGACAATATTTCATTAAAGATGGTCAGAATAATTCAGAGTTACGTAGATTTTGTAAATAAAAAAGTATGGAAGAAAGGTCGACAGCATGCTTAGAAATTCTCAGTCAAAGTTAAAAATTATGTCGGAAAGTTGTGCCAATCAGATTTTAAATTCACTGGATGGAGTCCATTATTTCAAAACACCATATAAACATTTAATCGTAGATAACTTCTTTGATAATGAATTTGCTTTAACTTGTATGAAGGCGTTCCCCTCAACCGAAGACTCTTGTTGGGAGCATGCTAATGATATTGATATAGAAATTAAATATAGAACAACATGGAAATCTGAATTCGACATTCCGGATGGTTTAGTTGATGCTATACGCATATTAAATGCCGCAGAAATTCTCCAGACTTTAAGTATAAGATTTGATATTCAAAAATTAATTCCAGATCCATATTTTACTGGCGGCGGACTTAATATAACTAAGCCGGGTGGTCTTTTGGATGTTCATGTTGATGGGAATTACCATGATGCAACAGGTTTAAATAGACGTATGAATGCAATTGTTTATTTAAACCCCAATTGGCAGTCCGGGTGGGGTGGAGAACTTGGACTTTATGATGAGTATGGAGATAAATGTTTAAAAGAGGTCGAGCCAATTTTTAACCGGTTGGTTGTTTTTGATTCTCATGATAAAAGTTTTCATGGATTACCCAATCCCTTAAATTTTCCAGAAGGGGAGGAAAGAAAATCAATTATCTTGTACTACTACACTAAGGAATCTAGACCTGAAATTCAAATTTCCATATCTGAGCCGCATTCCGCCCTATGGAAAAAAAGAGGATTACTTGATAAGCGTGGAAATAAAACTAGGAAATTTGAATGATTTATTCTTAATAAAATCTTCACTTAAGATTGTGCAGAACTTTTGTACTTGAAAAATATTTTTTACTATTTGATATAAATTTAATATGATAATCTAATGAATCCAAAATTCTCAATAATAATACCCACCTACAATCACGCCGATTACCTTGGTCAAGCAATAAGCTCTGCCCTTAGTCAATCTTTTGAAGACTTTGAGGTTGTAATTTGTAATGATGGATCTACCGACAATACAAGAGAAATAATAAATGGGTTTAATTCTCCTAAGATTGTTTCATTTGAAAAGCCGAATGATGGAACAGTTTCCGCATTAAATGCTTGCATTCTGAGGGCTAAAGGTGAATATATATGTTGGCTTTCTAGCGATGATTTATTTGGCCAAGATAAGCTTTTAACCCACCATCAATTTCACCTGACTAACCCGGCATGTAAGTTTTCTCTTGCGTCCTTTGGGGAGATTATTGATGGGAACTTTACGGAACTAAATTATGAAGAAATTAAAGAGGAATTTTTATTAACAAAGTTCTTTTTTGGAAACTATATTAATGGTTTATCAATTTGTGTGAAGAAGGAATTATTTTGGCTATATGGCGTTTTTGATTCTAGGTATAGATATGGTCAAGATGTTCAAAGATGGCACCAGTTCCTAAGGTTTGAAAAACCTGGATTTATTAAATGTGCACCACAATCCTTTTCAAGATTGGGCGCAGGACATATCCCCCAGTTAAAGGCGGATTTATTTGGTAAGCTTGATGTAATAAAAATACTTACTCATTCATGTCATAAATATGGATTTAAAACTATATTACCAAATTACTTAAATATAGAATTCGTAAATCTTAATACCTTTTGGGTGATGATGAGGCTATTGCTAAATCAAGAAAATATTTTTTTCAAGTTATCTTTAGATGAACTTTTTTATGAAATAATTTTAAATTGCCTTAAATTTCAGGAGACAGAAAATTTTGTTTCTAACTTATTAGAAAACGAAAGTTTGCTTAGCGAAATTAAAGATAATGAAAATTATAATTTTACTTTTAACCACCTACTCAAAGTAAATAGTTTTCTGCAAAAACGACGTAAAGCACTAGGCTTTTATGGTCACTTGAGTGTTTTAGTAGAAAGAATCCAGGATCAAAAATCTAGGCAATTAGTTACAGAGTATCTAGAAGCAAGCTTATAATTTGATGAACTGTTTCCCAGAGATGACTTAATAGGGTCATAATTTTTTAATGGCAATGTTATTAACATATTCTTAGACTAATATGATGTTTTGCTTAATCGATAAATTAATTAAAAAAAGAGGCCTTTTAAATTTATGGCAAATTATTTAACTTCAGCAGTAAATCAATTTCTTAGCAATGACTATAGCGTATTAGATTTATGTTGTGGCAATGGAAATGTTTCTGATGGGCTTTTTTTTCAAAAAATTACGGGAGTTGACATTTATGAACCATATTTAAGCGAGTATGAGAAGACTGTGCGCAACTCAAATACTATTCTGTTTGACTTATCCAAGATATACAATAATTATTCAACCTTTAAAGATAAATCTTTTGATACTGTGATTTGCCTTGATGGGGTTGAGCATTTATTTAAAGAAGATGCCATTAAGTTAATTAATCGAATTGAAGAGATAGCCACAAAAAAAGTTATAATATTTACACCATTAAATTTAGGAAGCCCTGGTGAGATTGTTCTGAATACCCCGCATAATGCTTGGGGAATAAATGGTGGAGATAGTTGGCAAATGCATAGAAGCGGATTTGAGCCCAAATTTTTTCAACAAAAAGGATACTATTGCTATAAAGTCGGGGAGCACCTGAATGTATACGATAATACTCCTTACGCTGAAATGTTATATATCAAGTCGCTTTAAGAAACTCAGTATAAATGCACAAGGCTAAACCTCTGGTATCTATAGTAGTAACAACACACTATAGACCGAACTTGTTGGTTCGAGCCTTGCAATCCCTGTTGTTACAAAATTTTTTGGATTTCGAAATAATACTCTGTTCTGACGAGAGTTCTGAATTAACAAAGCAGGTCGCTAATAGTCTACTTAGACAGCAAGATTCTTTTATTTCTGTACCTCAAATTAAAGGTCCTGCAGGAACAAGGAATCTAGGTATATCTGTTTCTTCAGGAAAGTGGATTTGTTTTCTTGATGACGACGACTCTCTTGATAACGAATTTTTATCAAAAGCCACGAATTTATTAACCAATACCCATCAACTACATTACTTTAATTTTACAGAAATTATTGAAAAGCGAGAAGTGGAAACAACAGAAATTATACTATCCACCCCTAAAGATATTAGTAACTCATTTTCTGATAATCTCTTTATTGGTAATTTTATCCCTAATAATGCAATTTTTGTCCCTAATGATATTGCTAAAAATAATCATTTTGATCCCCGACTTCAAAGTCATGAAGATTGGGATTGGTTGATCTCATTAAAAGATAAAGGTTATGAATTTATACACCACCCTGTCTGGGGACCAAATGTTCATTTGCATCCTGGAGAATCAAGGAATGTTAATTTAAATTCACAATATTCTAAGATGTTAGATTTTTTATCCATATACAGGAAATGGCCAATAGACTCTGATAAAGTAAAGGAGCTTCGCTCATTACAAATGGAAAAATTTGGCTTTAAATTGGCAAGAGAATTGTTGTAATAGCTAAGGCCTAACATTTAACCGGTGCCTTAAAAAAGAGACGCTAGAACAAATATATGAAACTCTAAAGGACTATCAAAGATAAGATATGGGATGATTTAACTAAATAAATAAACAGAGTAGTCATGGTAGGAATACTCACGTAAATTATTTACGCTGTATTAGTTTAATAATAGTTAATCGATTTAATATTTAAATGTTACGCTAGCTAAACTTCGCGTAATATGGTTATGAAAGTAAAATAATTTTCTTAATTAGGGATAAACATGTTAAATAAACCAGAATTTACAGCGCATAACATTCTTCTCGATGATCAAACCTTCACTATTAATGATAAGGTCCCAGCCATGAATAAGGATGCTAGATTTTTGTCATCAAGTAGGGTTTTTAATTTAGCGTTGCACTCTGAAAAATCCCAAATGCGTATTGTGGATTTGGGGTGCTTAGAAGGAGGCTATGCAACCGAGTTTGCAAGGTTAGGATATGAAACACTTGGGATTGAAGTTCGGGACTCTAACATTGCAGCTTGTAAATATGTCAAATCTAAAACGACTCTTCCGAATCTATCTTTCGCTCAAGATACTGTATTAAATCTTCCGAATTATGGACAATTTGATGGGGTATTTTGTTGTGGCCTTTTATATCATTTAGAAAATCCGAGAGCATACTTACAAATGCTCGGCCAACTTACTACAAAAGTCCTTATTTTACAAACGCATTTTTCACTTGGGGACGAGTACGCCCCACTAGGTTTTCGAGATAATCCATATAATCTGGGAGAAATAACATCTCACGAAGGATTACTCGGTAGGTGGTACCAAGAATTTACACCAGGTATCAATGACCAAGTTAAAGACTCTATGCGCTGGACATCTTGGGAGAATCATCGCTCATTTTGGCCCAATAAAGATCAATTACTTCTAGCATTAAATGAGGCTGGATTTAATCTTGTTTTTGAACAATTCGACGATTTGATGGATGACCTTCCGAAGAACCTAGGTAAAAGTTATTACTCAGGGTTACGGGGGTCGTTTATTGGCATTAAAGTGTGATTTTATACTGTGCTCTAATTTTTTAATACACCCTCTTTTTGAAAAGAGATTATCAAGTTTTCTATATTTGAGGTGGATACTCAAAATCATGTTACATGGTAATTCCCCTATTAAAAACAGAATTTAAAAGTAGAGTAAGTTAAGTAGTCATGGCCAACCGCTGTTTCGGGGTAATACTGCCAAAGGCAACTAGGGAGGCTGATGGTTAATAATTTCAGTAATAGCTATTTAAATAATGTTTTGTTTGTATAGCCAAAACTAAAAATTTCTTTTATTAAAGAATCATTCTTATAAACAAATTTCATAGGTTCAATTAATTGCTCTTGAGAAAAAAAATCAGTTTGTAAATTAAATAAATGTAAAAAAATATCAAATTTTCGCATTAAATAATATTGCCCCATTAACTCTAAGTATTCTCTAGATAAAAATACTTGTGATGGGAGTTGAAGTGTGATTTTAATAACTTCATCATCTTGTTCATGTCGCCACAAGTTAAACAAACCATGAAAACCTAAAGTAAAATTATTAGGATGGGTCCTTTCATAGGAGAATTGATCGGCAATATTCAATGGCGCAAAAGAAATATGCTTCTTAGTTTCTAAAAAATTACGATTATTTCTACAAATTAACTCATCTTCGTTTATTTGTGGAGAAAATATAAATTGAGGATCTACAATTGCATTAAGTAACCTCTTTGATCTTAAAGAAAAGCCCCCATTTCCCATGTTAAAACCTTCCTCATACCAGCCCCATTTAGCCCCAATATAGTCATATTGTAGAAACTCATTTTTCCAACAGTGTGGATAAATTACGTATCCGTCCCATTGTACAATTAGAGCGAAATCAGTCTCTATAAATAAATTTAAATGTTTAATAAGAAATTCAGAGTATGCGGCTTTGGAGCTGATTTTTGGGATTATTTTTGTTTCAAAATCTCCATATATTTCAGAGTCTGTAAATAAAATTCGCTTACCAAAACCTATATGTTCTGAAGATTTTAGAATTGCTCTAGCTGCAAGTTCAGGAGTTAAGCAATCAACTGCGCAAATTGTCACATTATCTAGTTCAAGCTTCATTTAGAGTCCTTAAGTAGTCCAATTACATACATAGATTGTTTTTATAAAATTAAATTTGGCTTAAGAGGATTGGTTGAATTTCAATAAGGTCTTTAAATAGAGCTTGTAGAGTGGGCTGCCAATCTCCAAGAGTAGTTTGACGATAGAGTTTCACGGTTGGATACCAAGGGCTATCATCCCGATCGAGCATCCATCTCCAGTCTGGCGCGTAGGGGATAAGGATAAATGTTGGCTTGCCTAAGCTTGCAGCAAGATGTGCCACGCTCGTATCGACAGAGATGACTAGATCCATCTGGCTAATGAGCGCTGCCGTATCTGCAAAGTCATGCAGATCGTCTGAAAAATGACGGATGAAGCTATTTTGGAGATCTTGAGTGTCATTCTCTCGAACTTCTTTTTGTAAGCTGAAATATTCAAAATCATCCGTACAGTGCTCCAGATAATCTTTGAGTTGAATACTACGACGGCGATCATCTTTGTGGGTAGTACCTCCACTCCAAACTAACCCAACTCGAGGTTTATTTTTAGGCCCTAGACGAGATTGCCATTCTGTGATTTTTTCTATGTCTATGATTATGGGCTGAATCGGGGGTATTGTCTCTAGTTTTGTTCAAAAGGCTAAGGGGAGACTCATGAGAGGGCATTGATAGTCAAAGGTCGGGAGTGGGTTACCTCGAGTTACTAGTTGATGAATACCAGGAACTTCCTGAAATAGGGGTAAAAGAGGCGCCTGTATTTCCAGAATTACCTGACAGTCAAGATGAGCAAATAGAGGCACGTACCGGCCGAATTGAATCGTATCTCCTAATCCCTGTTCTGTATACAGAAGAATTGTTTTACCGGATAAGGCTTGATCACCCAACCAAAGGGGCTCTTTGAAATCCCGCTTACCAGAGATGATGCTTACTTCCTCATCCTTCCAGCGCCACTCGTATTCCTGAAAACCTCTTTCAAAATCTCCCTGTAATAAATATAAAATACTTAAGTTCCAATGAAATGTTCCATGATCAGGTTCTAACTTAATGGCTGACTGATAACTATCAAAAGCCTGTTCATTATTACCAAGCTCTCGGAGTACTATCCCCCGGTTGTTAAAGGCCTCCGCAAATAGAGGATCTAACGCTATAGCTTGGTTATAGCAAGAAAGAGCATCGTCTAAGCGCCCTAACTCTTTTAATACCACTCCTTGATTACATATGGCAATAGAATAATTAGGCTTTAAGGAAATTGCCGTTTCGTAATATTCTAAGGCTTTTTCGTATTGCTTTAAAGCTTTAAGAACAACCCCAGCATTACAAAAAGCCTCTGAATAGTTAGGTTTTAGTTCAATGGCTTTAATGTAACTGCTAAGTGACTCCTCATATTTTCTCAATTGATATAAAACTACCCCTCGGGTGTTATAAGCTGTGGCCAGAAGTGGATCAACATGGATCACCTGATTACAGAAATCTAAGGCCAATTGAAGATTTTTTTTATTTCTATATGCTTCTGCAAGATTACAGTAGGCTATTGAGTATTGAGGATTAACTTGAATCGCCTGCTCAAAATAATGAATTCCCTCATCTACTTTCTTTAAGTCTTGTAATACTAAGCCACAATTATTGAGTGCTTCAGGATACTCTGGATGAGTTCTGATCGCCTCTTGATAGCACAGAAGTGCTTGATCAAGCTTACCAATACTTCGAAAAATATTACCTTTATTGTTGTGAGCCTGAAAAAGATCTGGTTTGATCATTAACGCTTGATCACAATAATGTAAGGCTTCATCATAGTTACCCAGGTCGTGAAGAGTATTGGAAAGGTTGACAAAAGCCTCTATAAATTCTGGTTTAAGACGAATGGATTCTTTAAAACAATCCATCGCTTTTTCTAATTGATGAGTATTTTTATAGATGACCCCAAGATTACACCATCCATCAGAAAAACTTGGATTCAGTTCAATCGATTTTGTAAGCGCATTTTGAGCCTCATGAACTTGACCTATAGAGCTCAGTGCTAAACCAAGATTTCCATACGATTGAAAATGATGGGGATCGATTTGGATAACTTTTTGATACGCTGCAATAGCAAATGTATATTCTTCATTGAGTTGATATAAATTAGCCAAATCAAATTGCACTTCCAGATTTTGCGCCTGAATCTTTACAGCTTCTTTTAAAAGTGAAATACCTTCTCGGATATCTTTTTCGGTAATAGCAATCTTTGACAATAATCGATATGCATCAAATCTTGCAATCGGCTCTTGAGTAATTGGTAATCTTAAAACCTCTTCATAACGTTTTTTTGCTTCAATCAGTTGATTTTTATGATGTAATACCAAACCTTCTTGAACTAAATCAAATGCTTTAGAGGGTTTAGAGTTTTGAGGAAATTTCATGAAAGAAGCATGTTGTTGAGAAGCATTGGTTTGATGTCTACAAGATCCTTGAATAGATTTTGTAGAGTGGGCTGCCAATCTCCAAGAGTAGTTTGACGACAGAGTTTGACGGTGGGATACCAAGGGCTATCATCCCGATCCAGCATCCATCTCCAGTCTGGCGCGTATGGAATAAGGATCAATGTTGGCTTACCTAAGCTGGCAGCAAGATGGGCTACGCTTGTATCGACGGAGATGACTAGATCCATCTGACTGATGAGCGCTGCAGTATCTGCAAAGTCATGCAGATCATCTGCAAAATGACGAATAGAGCTATTTTGGAGATCCTGAGCATCATTTTCTCGAACTTCTTTTTGTAAGCTGAAATATTCAAAATCATCCGTACAATGTCCCAGATAATCTTTGAGTTGAATACTACGATGGCGATCATCTTTGTGGGTAGTGCCTCCACTCCATACTAACCCAACTCGAGGTTTATTTTTAGACCCTAGACGAGATTGCCATTGCGTGATTTTTTCTGCATCTATAATTATGGGTTGAATTGGGGGTATTGTCTCTAGTGTTGTGCCAAAGGCTAAGGGAAGACTCATGATAGGGCATTGATAGTCAAAAGCTGGTAGTGGATTGCCTCGAACTACGAGTTGATGAATACCAGGAACTTCCTGAAATAGGGGTAAAAGGGGCGCCTGTATTTCCAGAATTACCTTGCAGTCAAGATGAGCAAATAGAGGCACGTACCGGCCGAATTGAATCGTATCTCCTAACCCCTGTTC
>Ga0187844_10001924_pt1 | contig 15298 bp, 11 predicted proteins | sample SpaLakP09_SKY_50_FD_134517 | JGI IMG/M metagenome (GOLD analysis project Ga0187844, IMG submission 134517) | Oligotrophic lake water microbial communities from Sparkling Lake, Wisconsin, USA - SP09_SKY_50 | ecosystem: Environmental > Aquatic > Freshwater > Lake | place: USA: Sparkling Lake...
CATCGGTAACCCGCGCACCGACTGGCTCTACCAGACCGAGCCCGATGCCGGCCTGAACGGCCGGCGCTTGCGCTACCCGCGCGGCAAGGTGCTGGGCGGCAGCTCCAGCATCAACGGCATGATCTATATGCGCGGCCAGTCGCGCGACTATGACGGCTGGGCCGCGGCTACCTCCGACCCCGCCTGGCGCTGGGAGGAAAGCCTGCCCTTCTTCAAGAAGCACGAGAACCACTGGCGGCTCGACGGCAAGAACCAGGCGGCCGCCAGCGAGAGCTTTAAATCATTGCACGGCCACGGCGGCGAATGGCGGGTTGAGAAGCAGCGCCTGCGCTGGGACATCCTCGATGCCTTTGCCGGCGCGGCCACGCAGGCGGGCATCCCCGCCACCGAAGACTTCAACGGCGGCAACAACGAGGGCGTCGGCTATTTCGAGGTCAACCAGCGCCAGGGCCTGCGCTGGAACACGGCCAAGGCCTTTCTGCGCCCCACCTGCTACGGCCGGCCGAACTTCGAGCTCTGGACCGGCGCGCAGGTGCGGCGTCTGGTGTTGGCTCGCAATGACGATGGCGGGCTGCGCTGCGAGGGCGCGCTGGTGCACACACCGGCGGGGGAGCAGACCGTAACGCTCAGTCCCGGCGGTGCGCTGCTGCTGGCCGCCGGCGCGATCGGCTCACCTCAGATCCTGCAGCTGTCCGGCCTCGGCCCGGCCGCATTGCTGCAGCAGCATGGCATTGCGGTGGAACAGGACCTGCCCGGCGTCGGCGCCAATCTGCAGGACCATTTGCAGATCCGTGCCGTCTTCAAGGTCTCGGGTGCCCGCACGCTCAACACCTCAGCCGCCGGCCTGTGGGGCAAGGCGATGATCGGCCTGGAATACGCACTCAAGCGCAGCGGGCCGATGAGCATGGCGCCCTCGCAGCTGGGTGCCTTTGTCAAGAGCTCACCGGACAAGGCCTGGCCCGATCTGCAATATCACGTCCAGCCGCTGTCGCTGGATGCCTTCGGCGAGCCGCTGCACCGCTTCAATGCCTTCACGGCCAGCGTCTGCAACCTCAACCCGAGCAGCCGCGGCACGGTGCAGATCCGCGCCGCCGATGCCCTGGTGGCCCCGGCCATCGCACCCAACTATCTGAGCACCGACGAGGACCGCCGCATCGCCGCCGAGAGCCTGCGCCTGACCCGCCGCATCGTCGCCCAGCCGGCTCTCGCCGCTTACCAGCCGCAAGAGCACAAGCCCGGCGGTCAGTTCCAGAGCGACGAGGAACTGGCCCGGCTGGCCGGCGACATCGCGACGACCATCTTCCACCCGGTCGGCACCTGCAAGATGGGCCGTGCGGATGACCCGATGGCCGTGGTGGACAGCCGCCTGCGCGTGCGTGGCGTGGCCGGGCTGCGGGTGGTCGACGCCAGCGTGATGCCGACCATCACCAGCGGCAACACCAACTCCCCGACCTTGATGATCGCGGAGCGGGCGGCGGCGTGGATTCTCAAGCCGTAGTGATCAGGCGGTAAAACGCTGTTCCAGATACGCCAGCAGCGTCCGGATTGTCTGCGCCTCACCGCCCACGGGGCGGCCGGCACGCGCCGTGTCGTTCCAGGCAAACAGGTCGATGTGCAGCCAGTCCTGGTTCTCGGGCACGAAGTATTCGAGGAACAGGGCCGCATTGATCGCGCCAGCCAGGGGGCTCTTGCCGGTGTTGACGATGTCACCGATCGTGCTTTCGATGCCGGCCTTGTAGGGCGCCCACAGCGGCATGTGCCACAGCGGGTCGTCCATCTTCAGACCCAGGTCGACCAGGTCGCGGGCGGTGTCGTGGTGCTTGCTGAACAGGGCCGGCAGTTGCGCGCCTAGGGCCACGCGGGCGGCGCCGGTCAAGGTAGCCATGTCGATGATCAGCTCGGGCTTGCTCTCCGAGGCGTAGGCCAGCGCATCACTGAGCACGACCCGGCCCTCGGCGTCGGTGTTGCCGATTTCAATGTGCAGGCCCTTGCGGGTGGGGATCACGTCGCCGGGCCGGTAGGCGTTGCCAGCGATCGAGTTCTCGACGGCCGGGATCAGCACCTGCAGGCGCACGGGCAGTTTGAAGGCCATCACCAGGGCAGCCAGGCCCAGGGCGTTGGCGGCGCCGCCCATGTCCTTCTTCATCTGGCGCATGCCGTCGCCGCCCTTGATGTTGAGGCCGCCGGTGTCGAAGCAGACGCCTTTGCCGACGATGCTCAGCAGTGGATCCTTGGCCTTGCCCCAGCTGATCTCGATCAGGCGCGGCGCGCGGGTCGAGGCGCGGCCCACCGCATGGATGGCGGGGAAGTTCTTCTTCAAGAGCGCGTCGCCAACGATTTCGCTGAACTTGGCGCCATGCTGCTTTGCCACCATCTGGGCCGCGCGGGCCAGCTCGGCCGGGCCCATGTGCTCGGCCGGGGTGTTGACCAGGTCGCGGGTGGCGGCGATGGCGGTGGCCTGGGCCAGACCGCGCTGGGCGTCCGGGCTGGGTGGCAGGATCAGGCTGGCCGGGGCGCGGCGGGGCTTCTTGTAGAGGTCAAACTGGTAGCCGCCCAACTCCCAGGACAGGGCAGCCTGCTCGGCATTCAGGCGCAAGCCCTCTTCCGATAGTGTGTACTCACATTCGGGTAATGCCAGCGGCAGAGCCGACAGGGCGAAGGGGTGGCTGATATGGGCGACGCCGGCAAAGACCTGGCCCAACCGGCCGTCGGCGCCGGGCACCAGGCAGAAGCTGTCAGGCGCACCCTTGAAGCCGTTGGCGGCCAGCCAGTGGCGGGTCGGGGCGGGCAGCTGGGGCTCGAGGGCCTGGAAGGCCACGCGGTCGAGCACGGTGATGGGGATGGCGCTGCTTGGGACGGACGGCTTGAGTTGGACGGTCATGTGCTTAAGGCTCCTGGCGAAGCCACGATTGTCCACGCCGCCGCCCGCATGAGCTTTGCAAGGAATTGTTAAGCCGCTGTCAACCAGTCGTCGCCGGCTCGCGTTGTGCCTGCAATCGAACGGGTTTGTAGTCCCCGGCGAGTCAGAAAAGGTACTGAGACATGAAGAGTCAACACCGCACCGAACCGCAGCCGCGTCGCATGCCGATGCCTGAATTGATGACCGATGCCGCCGACAAGGGCCGCAAGCACGAGGCTTTCGAGTCCGGCAGCTTCGCCTGCGAGCGCCGCAGCCTGGCCCGCGCCATGCGCTTCGACCGCAAGCGCTGATGATTTGAAAGTTAGCGCTCGCCTTGGCTTTAAGCCAGCGGCGCTAACAGCAAGGCCAGATCCTCGGCGCTGAACTTGACAGCTTCGGCTGTGTCAGCGCCCAGCACCCCTTCCGCCAGCTCCGCCTTGCGCGCCTGCAGTTCCAGCATCCGCTCCTCGATGCTGCCTGCCACCACCAGCTTGTAGACAAACACCGGCTTGTCCTGGCCGATGCGGTGCGCGCGCGCGCTCGCCTGGGCTTCGACGGCGGGGTTCCACCAGGGGTCGACGTGGATGACCGTGTCGGCCGCCGTCAGGTTCAGGCCCACCCCGCCGGCCTTCAGGCTGATCAGCAGGATGGGCACTTCCAGCGCCTGAAAGCGTCGCACCACCTCGGCGCGTTGTGAGACGGGCGTGGCGCCGGTCAAGGTCAGGAAGGGCAGCTCCAGTGCCGCCAGCTCGGCCTGAATCAGCGCCAGCATCTCGGCGAACTGCGAGAACACCAGCACCCGCCGGCCCTCGTCCACCAGCTCCGGCAGCATCTCGCTGAGCAGTTCCAGCTTTGCCCGTTCGGTGTCCGGCGCAAATTCCACTCCTTTCACCAGGCGCGGGTCGCAGCAGACCTGGCGCAGCTTCAAGAGCGCATCCAGCACCGTGATCTGCGCACCGGCAAAGCCGCGCCGCTGCAAGACGCGTCGCACTTGCACATCGGCCGCCACCCGCACGCTCTCGTACAGATCGCGCTGCTGGCCATAGAGCTGGATCTTGCGAGTGACGGTGGTCAGCGCCGGCAGCTCGGTGGCCACGTCTTCCTTGCGCCGGCGCAGGATGAAGGGCCGCACCCGAGCACTCAGCAACTGCGCACGCAGGCTCTCGCCATTGACCTCGATCGGCTTGCGCCACAGGCGCTGGAAGCTGCGCGCATCACCCAGGAACCCCGGCATCAGGAAGTCGAACTGCGCCCACAGCTCGCCCAGGTGGTTCTCCAGCGGCGTACCGGTCAGGCACAGGCGATGCCGGGCACTTAGGCGACGCACCGCTTTTGCCGCCAGACTGGCGGCGTTCTTGACCGTCTGCGCCTCGTCCAGGATCAGCAGGTGCCAGGGCTGGATGGCCAGGGCGGCGATGTCGCGCCAGAGCAGCGGGTAGGTCGACAGCACCAGGTCGTAGTCGTTCAGCCGATGGAAGTGCTGCCCCCGCTCGGGGCCCTGCAGCAGCAGCACGCGCAGGTCCGGCGCGATGCGCCGGGTCTCGGCCAACCAGTTGAACAGCAACGAGGTCGGCAGCACGGCCAGCGCCGGTCGGTCGAGCCGTCCGGCCTGCTTTTCCAGCAGCACATGGGCCAGTGCCTGCGCCGTCTTGCCTAGGCCCATGTCGTCGGCCAGGATGCCGGCCAGGTTTTGCTCGCGCAGGTATTGCAGCCACGCCAGACCGCTCAATTGGTAGGGCCGCAGGGTCAGGCCCAGGCCGGTGGGCGCGGCCACCGGCTGCGGCGTGCCGGCGGCGAGCAGCTTCTTGGCCAGGCGGCGCAGATCGCCGTCGCCGTGGATCTGCCAGCCCGATCGCTCGTCCAGCTGGGTCAGGCGGCTGGCGTCCCAGTCGTTCAGGCGCAGCGGGCCTTCCGGTCGTTTCGGGTCGCTGAGCAGGTCGACCATCGCGCCCAGGATGGTCTTCAGCAGCGCGGCCGGCGCCTCGATGCGGCGGCCGCCCGGCACGTGCAGCAGGATGATGGCGTCGTCATCGATGCCCGCGATCGCATCGGCGTCATACCAGCGCGAATCACGGCGCAGCAGGTCGGCAATCATTGGTGCCAGGTCCAGGCTCTCGCCCTCGATCTCCACACCAAGGCTCACCAGCCAGGAGCCCTGGCGTGCCGGCAGGGCCAGTTTCTCGATCTTGATCTGCCAGCCCTCGGCCGCCACCGGCCGGTGGGCAAAGCCGGGCTGCACCAGCACCTGCCAGCCCAGAGCCTGCAGCTCGGGGACGCGGTCGGTCCAGAACTCGCCGAAGAACTCCTCCTGGGCCAAGGTCCAGAGCTGTGTCAGCCCCAGGGCCGCAGCGGGGCTGCGCCATTGCAGCAGGTCCTCGTCCAGCGGCAGCAGGCCCAGGCTCCAGAGCTGGTCGCGGGCCTCGGCCTCGGCGAACAGATTGCGCGCGAGCAGGCGCTCGCCAACCAGGAAGCTTGCGGCCGGCCTGCTGTTCAGCAGCGAACGGGGGGCCGGCGTGTCCCAGGCCAGGCCCTGCGAGGCGCGGTAGGTCCAATCGACCTGGGCCACGGTGACGGCATCGCCACGCGGCCCGAGCTTGCCTTTGCCGGTTTCGGGCGCCAGGCCCAGCAGGCCATCGCCGCGGGTCAAGGTGCGCAGGGTCAGCCGGGGGCGGAACTGCGCCGGCTCGCCGACCGGCGCGGGCGCAGGGGCGACCGGCGCAGCGGGTGGCGCGGGCGGCTGGGTGTCGGCCAGCAGCAGGTCCATCAGCTGGGCCGCATCGGCCTCGGGCAGCTTGGGCAGGGCCTTCAGCTCATCGCGCCCGGCCTTGCGGCGCAGCGCCTCCACCCACAGATGCAAGGCGTTGGCACGCAGCGGCGCATCGGCCTGCTGACGCAGCTTCAGCATTACGGCGGCGGCATGCTCGCAAAAACGCCGCGTGCGGCAGCTGCACAGGGCGCTGTAGTGCGGCCGGCCTTCAGCGTCCGCCGCGCCTTGCACGACCAACTCGAACACCCGCTCGCCACTGCCCTGCACGCGAGCGCTGGCGCCTTGGCCGTCCGCTTGAAGCTCCAATATCTGCCCCAGCAGCTGCCGGCCGCGCTGCAGACGCGGGCGCTCGAACAGGGCTTGCAGGGTGGCGGTGTCAGGAGGCCAGGGCGCGGTGGGCATGGCCCGGATTGTCACTGGGCGCGAGACGCAAAAAAGCGCCCGAAGGCGCTTTCAGTGTCGACGTGTACCGTGGCGGGGTCAGATCTTGCGTCGGCGGCTTGCCCAGCCTGCCGCACCCAACGCCAGGAAGGCCAGGCCGAACATGCCAGGCTCGGGAACCTCAGCGGCGGTGATGACGAACTGCCTGCCGTCCGGCGGTGCGTCGGCGAAGCTGGAGTCGAGGAAGTTGATCGGGTCGCCATAGAAGGCATCGGAGGCGCCCTTGAAGCCGTTGACCGTGCATTCGCTGATAGTCGCGGCGGTCGACTCGCCGCGGGTCGGCAAGGCGTCACAGTCGTAACCATAGGCGCAGCAACCGCCGTCATAGGTGTAGGTGCCGACATTGCTTTGGCTCTGGTCGCTCAGGCTGGCCAGCACATCGATCGATTCGCCGGCAGCCAGCGTGCCCAGGTTGACGGTGTAATAGCCGCCGCCCCAGGAGTAGTCGCCGTCGCTCGCATCGTCAAAGGGATTCAGGTCCTCCCCGAACTTGAGACCCGAGGCGCCGCTGGCGTCGCGCCGGACCGAGGCCTCGCTGCTGAAGACGTCGCTGCCGTTCACCTTGATCGTGGCCAGGTACTGAGCGCTCAGGAATTCGAGGCCCTCCAGGACCGCATCGCCGCGCAAGTAGGTGGACAGGTAGCCGCCGTAGATGTGGAAGCTCATCGAGTAGCTCTTGGCGGAGCCGCTGCTGTTGGTCAGCGTTTGCTTAAAGGACGCGAACGAAGTAGCGGTGGCCATGCCCTCGGCGTTGGTGCGCACGGCATAGGCGCCGTTGTCGCGGGCGAAGGCATAGCTGTCGCTGCGGCCCGCAGCGCCGCTCTGGCTGGAAGAGCTGCCCGCATAGCCGGGGTTGCTGGTCGCGACCGGCGTGGCAGCCAAGCCATTGACGGTGGCGCTGGTGTCGGCAAACACCACGACAGGGTCTGCCGAGGCGCCACCGGCGAGGGTCGCAAGGGCAGCGGCAATGGCCAGTGCCGTGCTTGAAATTCGGGGGTTCAACTGAGTCATGGCGAGTTGTCTCTTTCGCTTGTATTGGAGAAGACGCAGCGCCGTCATAGCAATTTCCGAACCCCTGTCCAAACCCCCTTAATAATCAAGTACTTGATATAGATTTTTGTGAAATACCCGATCGGGCTGTAAAGCGGTTCGACATAGGGTTTCGGAGCATTCGATGGCACGAGTCTTGAGCGTTTGGGAGTTGGGCGCGGGCCTGGGCCATATTGACCGCATGCTGGGAGTGGGACGGGCCTTGCGGGCGCGTGGTCATGAGCCGATGTTTCTGCTGAAGGATCTGTCGCGGGTGCAGCACCGCGTACGTCCCGACGACGGCTGGTTTGCCCAGGCCCCGATCTGGCTGCCCGAGCTGACCCACGGGCCGGCGCTGCACAGCTACACGGCGGTGCTCGCGGCCGGTGGCTGGCTCGACCCAGTCGGGCTGGCCGGGCTGTTGCGTGCCTGGCGCGCCCTGTTCGCGCTGCTCAGGCCCGAGGCCATCGTCTGTGACCACGCCCCCACCGCTATGCTGGCAGCGCGCGGCCTGGGCCTGCCCATCTTTGCGGTGGGCAACAGCTTCGAGGCCCCCCCGGTCGGTCGGCATTTCCCGCCGATGGCGTTTTGGGAGCCGACCGCGCATGCCCATTGCGCGGCGCAGGACGAACTCTTGCTGGGGCCCGCCAACAAGGCGCTGACCTTGCTGGGCTGGTCGCCGCTGGAGCGCTTGACCGCGATCTTCGACGGGGTGCACCGCTGCACCATGAGCCTGCCCGAGCTGACACACTATGAAGGCTGCCGGGCCGAGGATCTGGTGGGGCCGTCTTTCGTTGCCGATGTGGGTGCGCTGCCGGTTTGGCCCGCCGGCCCTGACACGTTGCCCCGGGTGTTTGCCTACCTGGATCCGCGGCACCCGCAGTTCAACGCGCTGATGGGGGCATTGAAGGCCTTGCAATGGCCGACCTTGGTCTATGCCAAGGGGCTGTCGGCGGAGGCCGCCACCCGCCTGGGGGGGCCGGGCCTGCGCTTCGAAACCCGGCCGCTGCGGCTGGACGTGGTGTTGGCCGAGGCGCGGCTGTGCATCAGCCACGGCAGCGTCGGCACCGTCACCGCGGCGGCTCTTGCCGGGGTGCCGCAACTGGCGCTGCCGCTGCACATGGAGCAGCGGATGGTGAGCCGGCGCGCCGAGCAAGCGGGCGTGGGCCTGTTCCTCAACAAGGATGAGCCATGCAGCGATTGGCCTGCCCTGCTGCGGCGGTTGACCCAGGAACCACACTTTGCTCAGGCCGCCAGCGCCCTGGCCCAGCGCCATGCGGGCGAGACACCGGAGCGCGCGGCCGACCGGGTGGTGGACCGGATGGAAGCGATGCTCGCTAGCCGCGCCGCATGAGCGGCCACAGCAGCAGCGCGCCCACACCGAGCACCGCCACGCCGACCAGCGCGCCGGCCTTCACATAGACCAGGCTGGCGTAGAACAGATATGCGCAGCAGGCGATAAAAAGCAGGGGCAGCAGCGGGTACAGCGGCACCTTGAACGGCCGCGGCACACCGGGCTCGCGGCGGCGCAGCACGACCAGTGCGATGCCGCTGAGGGTCAGGAAGAACCAGTACACCGGCGACAGATAGTCGACCATGGTCGAAAAGCCACCCCGCGTGGCCGCGCCGAAGGCGACCAGCGCCAAAGCGACAACGCTGGTGGCCAGGACTGCCGCCGTCGGCGTGCCACGCCGCTCGTTCCAATGCCCCAACCGAAACTCCCTGGCCAGATCGCGCGCCGCCGCATAGGTGGTGCGTGGCCCGGCGATCAGGATGGCGTTCATCACCGACAGGGCGGTCAGCGTGACCGCGCCGATGATCAGCAGCTCGCCAGGCCGGCCGAAGGCGGCGCGCATCAGGTCGGCCGCCGGCGCGGCACTGCGGGCCAGGCCATCGAGCCCGAGGCCGCGCAAATAGGCCCAATTGGCCAGCAGGTACAGGCCCATCACCAGGCCCAGGCCGATCAGCAGGGCCTTGAGGATGCCGCGGTGCGCGTCACGCATCTCGGCCGACAGGGTGGCCGCATCGCTCCAGCCGCCATAGGCCAGGAAGACGAAGACCATCGCCTGGCCCCAGTCGTTGCGGGAAGGATCATTTACTGACAACGGCGTCTGCGGCGGCACGCTCAAGCTCAAGCCCGCCGCACCGAGCAGCATCAGGCCTGCCAGCACCACGCCCATCAGCCCCAGCTGCGTGCCCAGACCCACGCGCACGCCGGCCAGATTGAGCACCGTCAGCACCACGATCAACCCGGCTGCCAAGACCGCACTGCCGTGCGCGCCCAGCCAGGGCGAGAGGTCGACCGCCTGGGCCAGGTAGTCGCCGAACACAAAGGCCAGCAAGGCCATCGAACCGGTGTGGATGACTGCAAAACGCGACCAGGCAAACAGGAAACCGAGGCGCGGGCCGAAGGCGCGGCGCAGGAAGAAATAGTCGCCGCCGGCGTCCGGAAAGGCCGCCGCCATCTCGGCAAAGCAGAGCGCGCCGACCAGGGACAGCAGGCCACCCAGCGCCCAGGCCAGGTAGAGCTGCCCGCTGCTGTGCAGCGCGCCGGCCACCATCGGCGCGGTCTTGAAGATGCCGGCGCCGATCACCATGCCCACGCAGACGGCCACCGCGTGGCGGACGTCGAGCTGGCGTTGAGGGATAGGTCCGGGTTGGGCTTGGCTTTGCATGGCTGGCGCGCATCGTAGGGCAGACTGTGGCCCATGAAGTTATTGCTTAGATTTCTCGCGCTGCTGTTGCTGGCCCTGCTGCTGGCCACCGCACTGGCCATCCAGACCGCCCCGCTGCTGCCCCTGCCCGCCGAGTTGTCGGCGGCCCAGGTGCAGCAGGGCCGCGATTTCCTGCGCCGCAACGACCCGCGCCGCGCAGGCACCGGCACCACCGCCCGACGGGTCGACATCAGCGAGTCGGAGCTCAACCTGCTGCTGGGCCAGGTGGCCCGGCACCGGCCGCAGACCGCGCTGGACGTGCGCCTGCAGCCCGGGCTGGCGGTGCTGCGGGCGAGCCTGGCCCTGCCGATGGGCTTGGGCACCGGATGGCTGAACATCGATGCCCTGCTGGCCCAGACGGCCGGCCTGCCCGAGGTCGAGCGCCTGCGCATCGGCCGATTGCCGGTGCCGGCCTGGGCGGCCCAGCTGCTGTTGCAGCGGGCACTGCGGCAGTTGCAAGCCCACAGCGAAGTGCGGCTGGCCAGCGAGCTGGTTGACCGCATGGCCTTCGGCGTGCAGCGCCTGCGCATCGACTACCAATGGCAGACCGACAGCATGGAACGCATGCTGTCCGGCCTCTGGCCCGCCGCCGAGCAACAGCGCGCGCGGGCCTATCACGAGCATCTGCGCGGCCTGGCCGAGGGCCGGCAGGCGGGGCAGGCGGTGTCACTGGCCGAGCTGCTGCCGCCGATGTTCACGCTGGCGCGAAAGCGCAGTGCAGAGGGTGGCGACTCAGCGGCCGAGAACCGGGCCGCCCTGCTGACCCTGGCGCTCTACGCCAGCGGCAAGCGCTGGGGCGAGCTGATGCCGGCCGCGCGCAACTGGCCACCGCTGAACCCGCTGACGGTCACCCTGGCCGGCCGCGACGACTTCCCCCAGCACCTGCTGATCTCTGCCTGCCTGGCCATCGAGGGCGGCGGCCCGCTGGCCGACGCGATCGGCGTCTACAAGGAAGTGGCCGATGCGCGCTCCGGCAGCGGTTTCAGCTTCAACGACATTGCCGTCGACCGCGCTGGCACGCGCCTGGGCCTGCTGGCTACGAAGGCGCCAGCCCGGCTGCAGGCGGCGCTGGCCGGCGGCGTGCAGGAACGCGACTTCGTACCCGATGTGTCCGACCTGCCCGAGTTCATGCGCGAGCAGGACTTCGTGCGCCGCTACGGCAGCTTCGACGCGCCGGCCTATCGGCAGATGATGGCGGACATCGAGGCGCGGCTGGACGGCTTGCCGCTGCTGGTGCGTCAGGGCGGCGAATAAGCAAAGCAGAAGTTCTTGGTTCACGCGGCAGGGCGGTCTGCCTACATTGAGGCTGGACCCACCAACCCAAGCCACAACAACGTGAACGCCATCCGACGCAGCCTCTCCCTCCTGACCCTGGCCGCCCTGCTGGGTAGCTCGGTCGCCGCTCAAGCCCAGACGACGCTGCTCAACGTGTCCTATGACCCGACGCGCGAGCTCTATCAGGACTACAACGCCGCCTTCATCAAGCACTGGAAGGCCAAGACCCGTGAAACACTGACGATCAAGCAGTCGCACGGCGGCTCGGGCAAGCAGGCCCGCTCAGTGATCGACGGGCTGGAGGCTGATGTGGTGACCCTGGCCCTGGCCTATGACATCGACGCGCTGCACGATACGGCCAAGCTCCTGCCGGTGGACTGGCAGAAGCGCCTGCCGCAGAACGCCTCGCCCTACACCTCCACCATCGTGTTCCTGGTGCGCAAGGGCAACCCCAAGGCGATCAAGGACTGGAACGATCTGGCGCGCCCCGGCATCGGCGTGATCACCCCCAACCCCAAGACTTCGGGCGGTGCCCGCTGGAACTATTTGGCCGCCTGGGCCTATGCGCTGAAGCTGCCGGGCGGCACGCCCGACACGGCGAAAGACCTGGTAAAGCGCATCTACGGCAATGCCAAGGTGCTCGATTCCGGCGCACGCGGCTCCACCACCACCTTCGTCGAGCGCGGCATCGGCGATGTGCTGATCGCCTGGGAGAACGAGGCCTATCTGGCGGTCAAGGAGCTGGGCCCGGACAAGTTCGAGATCGTCACGCCCAGCCTGTCCATCCTGGCCGAGCCGCCGGTCAGCGTCGTCGACAAGACGGTCGACAAGCGCGGCACGCGCAAGCAGGCGCAGGCCTATCTGGAGTACCTCTACACGCCGGAAGGCCAGGAGATCGCCGCCAAGCACTACTACCGCCCGCGTGATGCCAAGGTGGCAGCCAAGTACGCCAGCCAGTTCGCGGCGGTCAAGCTGTTCACCATCGACGAGCTGTTTGGCGGCTGGCGCAGCGCGCAGAAAGTGCACTTCAACGACGGCGGTGTGTTCGACCAGATTTACGCACCGGGGCGCTGAGCGCGGGCTGATGCCAGCCGGCTTGTCGGCTGGCACCTGCGCGCCGGTTTGTCGCCTGTGTCTCCAAGCCCTGCACGTCGACAAAGTCACGATTGCTCACAAACTCGGCGCCGCGATCCTGCCCCGCCTCGCGGACGCGCCACAGAATTGGCGCGTGTTTCTCGCGGAGCCCTGGCATGCGGAGTGCCCGACGGGCCTGGGCGTTTGTCTCCGGCCTTCTTCTGTACATCACGGCGATCTGGATCAGCGGCCGCCTGGCCGATTTGCGCCTGCCGCGCGAGTTTTATGTGGCGCTGGGCGGGCGCTACAGCGTGACGACGGTGCTGGTCGAGTCCCTGGTCATCGCGCTGCTGATGTTCGGACTGGCGCTGGGATGGAGCCGGCTGACGGTGCGCCAGCCACCGCCGGGGCGGCGGCCGGTGACGGGCTGGTGCCTCGGCGGCATCGCCACAGCTTGGTTCGGCTGTGCCATCTACGGCACCATCCACATGGCGCTGAGCTGGGACCTGCATGATCTGCCGGTCGGCCTGTGGCTGCTGTCCTCCGACATGCCGCCGCTGTGGGGCGTGTTGAACACCTTGGCCGTCGTCGGCGGGGTTCTGCTGGCACGCCGCCAGATGGTGCCTCGGGCCCGAGGCCAGACCCCAACGTCCTCCTCCTGATGACGACCCGCGCCCGCTGCCCGCGCTGCGAGCGCGCGCTTGCCGCCTGCATCTGCGCCTGGGCTCGCGCCACGCCCAATGAGGTGGAGTTGCTGCTGCTGCAACACCCGCTGGAGCAGCACGAGACCAAGGGCACGGCGCGCCTGCTGCAGCTGAGCCTGGCGCAGGTGCGCCTGCTACGAGGCGAGCGCTTTGAAGCCGCCGAGGTGCTGGCGCCGGGCAAGACCCATCTGCTGCTCTATCCCGCCCCGCCCGCTGAACCCGGCGAGGCTGCCGTTCCCGCCGAACCCCTGCCACCGTCTGAGCAGCTGTGCCTGATCGTGCTGGACGGCACCTGGCGCAAGAGCCGCAAGCTGCTGCATCTGAATCCGTGGTTAGGCAAGCTGCCTCGGCTGGCCTTGCAGGCGCCGCCGGCCACCCGCTATGCAGCCATCCGCCAAGCCCAGCGCGACGGACAGATGTCTACTTTGGAAGCTACGGTGCTGGCCCTGCAGCAGCTGGAAGGCCGGGCCGAGCGCTATGCGCCGCTTTGGCAGGCCTTCGAGGGGTTCGTCGCTCAACTAGGCGAGCATCCGCTCAGGTGACAGGTACTGCTGCCGGTACGCCTCGAAGGGCATGGCGTCGGCGGCTTCGATGCGGGCCTGGGCAGCCAGCGATTCCCGGGCCTGGGCCTGCGCACGCGCGAGCTGCTCGGCACTGAAGGGCCGGTTCAGCAGGTGCCGGCGGGTGTCTTCGGAACGCTGGCGGATGAAGCGCACATAGGAGTCATCGAAATCGCGCGCCATTGCCGTCAGCACGCGGGCCGAGGGGCTGCTGTCGGGGTTCTGCAGGGTCGTCTTGGCGGCGCCGAGCGCCTCGCGGTAGGCCTGACCGCCGTGCGCCGCATCTAGCGCCGCGGCCATTGGTTCGCACTGGTCCAGCAGTTCGGCAGCCCAGTCGACCAGGTTGCGTTCACCGCCGCCATGCTCCAGCTTCAGCCCTGGCTCGCGGCCACGGGCGGCCACGCGGTGCTGGTTGCGCGCCAGCGCCTTGACCTCCTCCGGCGTGTCCGGCGGGCTGTCGGTCAAGAGGCAGTGCAGCAGGAAGACGTCGAGGAAGCGCACGGTCTGCGCGGCGATGCCGACATCGACGAAGGGATCGAGGTCCATGCAGCGCACCTCCACATACTCTACCCCGCGCTCTCGCAGCGCGTGCAGCGGCCGCTCGCCGGACTGGATCACGCGCTTGGGGCGAATCGTGCCGTAGAACTCGTTCTCGATCTGCAGCAGACTGGTCGAGAGCTGGTTGTAATCGCCGCCGGGGTTGCGAATGCCGATCGCCTCGTAGGGCGGGTAAGGCCGGGTCAACGCCTCCTGCAACGAGGCGGCATAGCTCTCCAGGCTGTTGTAGCTGACCGCCAGCGAGGACTGCGCATCGCTCTGGTAGCCCAGGCGGCCCATGCGCAGCGAGGTGCCGTGCGGCATGTAAAGCGTGTGGTCGCCCAAGCGCTGCAGCTCGTGCTCGCCGCGCCCGGCAACGAAGCTCGAGCACAGTGCCGGCGAGGCGCCGAACAGGTAGAGCAGCACGAAGGAATGGCGACGGAAGTTGCGGATCAGGTCGAAATACTGCTCGCTCGTGACGCCAGGCAGCGACCAGTTGTAGTGGATGCCCGAGATCGTCTGCATGCGCCGGCCGTAGCGCTGGCCCAGGCCCATGCGGTAGACACTCTTGGAGCGGCCCACATTGGAGCCGCCGTAGCGGCCCAGCGGGATCGTCTCGTCGGTCGGCAGGCCACAGGGCATGGAGCCGACCCATAGGCGCTCGTCACCGGCGTCGGCCAGCACTTTGTAAACGTACTGATGCACCTCGCGCAGCTCGGCCAGGCAGTCCTCCACCCCGCCATGCACGCCGGTGATCAGCTCCAGCTGCGATTCGCTGTAGTCGGTGGTGATATTGGGGTGCGTCAGCGCGGAGCCCAGGGCGATAGGGTGCGGCGTCAGCGCCAGGCTGCCGCCGGGCAGTGCGCGCAGGCTTTCCTTTTCGATGCCGCGGCGAATCCCTTGCAGATTCCCGAGCAGGTCAGCATTGGCGAGTGCGCCCAGGCGCTTTGGTTGATCGCTCATGCGTCATGTCCCCTTTTGTCAGGCCGGCACGGTAACAGAGCCAGGCTACACCTGTCTTGTCAGGGGACAAGAGTTGTTCACTCCAAGAACCTCTGGCCGGGGCCATCCGGTCCCGCCAGCTGAAGGATTGAGGCCTCACGTTCTCCCGATTGCCGGGGCCAGGCCTTTGTTCGAGTATGAAGGCATGAAACTGCCGATGAAACTCCTCGCGCTGATCGCCGTGCCGGCCCTGGGCCTGCTGCTGTGGCGGCCTTGGGCGACGGCGGCCGATGACTCGGGCTATGCCTGCCCATGGCCTGAGCCCGGGCAGACCCAGTGGATCGCCGGTGGGCCGC
>Ga0187844_10001927_pt1 | contig 15286 bp, 12 predicted proteins | sample SpaLakP09_SKY_50_FD_134517 | JGI IMG/M metagenome (GOLD analysis project Ga0187844, IMG submission 134517) | Oligotrophic lake water microbial communities from Sparkling Lake, Wisconsin, USA - SP09_SKY_50 | ecosystem: Environmental > Aquatic > Freshwater > Lake | place: USA: Sparkling Lake...
CTAAAAGCCCTTGAAGCCGCGTTAGCGCTTGTCGCTTTGGAATAACCAAAGCTTCCAAACGCTGCCTTGCCTCAAGCACTTTTATCTCCCGCAAAAAAAGCATCTTCAAGTTGATTGGGTATAGTATCAGCACTTTACACACGCTAATCGAGAGTTAGAATTTCGATGTCACAGTCCAAAGTACAGTTTAAGCATCCTTATGCCGTGCTTTGGACTATCTGCTTGATTGCTTTATTATCTGTTGCTGGGGTGTCGTTACCCTATCCCGTGTTAGCCCCGCTTTTTGCTGCAACCGAACCGAACGCATTTAACCATTGGCTCGGCTTAGACCCGACACTCTTGCTCGGTATTGCCTTGGCGGCAAATCCTGCGGGTATTTTGCTGGGTTCGGCGGTATTGGGCGCTTTGTCAGATCAATATGGACGTAAACCGGTGTTGGCTATTGCGTTATTGCTGGCGGTCGTGGGGTATTTGTTGTCAGCGCTGGCCATTGCAGATCAGCAATACTTGTGGTTTGTGTTGGCGCGGTTTTTAACCGGACTTTGTGAAGGCTCGGTCAGTATTTGTCGAGCGTTGGCTGCAGATTTACACCCACAAATCGATCGCAATAAAACAATTGCCTGGATGAATAGTGCGTTGTATGGCGCTTGGTTACTTGGGCCATTATTGGGCGGAATGACCATGCATTTAGGTGCGCATGTGCCCTTCGCCTTGGCCGCAATCGCCATCTTGCCTTGCTTAGTGCTGGTGCAGCTTTTTTTACCCAAAGAAAAACCGCCAACATCAGTGCTGCGATTATGGCAGAACATCGCCACACATAATTCATTGCAGTTACTGCGGCAACCAGAATTAAAGTGGGTGATTTGGGCACAATTTATTTATACGCTGGGTTTAAACGCATTTTATGAGTTTTATCCGTTGTGGTTGGTCGAATCACAGCAATTTAGCGGCTATGAGATTGGTCTGATTACTGCGGCGTTATGTTTGGTGATGACCTTTGTCAGTGCTGTGTTGATGGCCAAATTTGGTAGTCGCGTCGCCCCTTTGCCGGCAGCGATGATCGCCGCTTTAGTCTTTAGTTGGTTATTGGCCATTTTGCCTTGGTTGGATGGCATGCCGGCTTGGGGATGGTTAGTCTTGTGTGGTTTACCTATTCCAATGGTCAGTGCTTGGTTTCAAGTATATTGCACCGCGAATTTTGCCCATTTTGGTAATGGTCGAGTGATGGGCTTACTCACCGTATTAATGTGTGCAGGCAATTTGGTCATTGCTTTGGTCGGCGCATTCATTGCGCTTGCTGGCGCGCAGTACACGCTATGGTTAGGCGCTGCTTGTGCGGCGCTGGCGGCATTATTGTTGCGCCAAGAACGCATACATCACCCTCAGTAACATCGTGCGCCTATGAGGTTGTTGGTAGTCATTGCCCACGAGAACGCATGACTACGCCATTTAGCTGTGTTAGGGTTGAGTGAGTTAACCGGTGTTTTTGGGGGGAGTTTATGTCGCAGATATTGAACCCAAACCGACCGCAGAAAGTCATTTTATGGTTGGTGTTAGCGCTATCTTGTTGGCTGCCATTTTGTTCGGCCAAAGACCAAGTCATTCTCGATGTGAATTCGGTGGATTGGCCGCCGTTTTTTTTAGATCCAAAACAGCTAAATCAACCAGGTTTGGCGCGTGAGCTCCTCACTTTTTGCATCAATGGTGCTCAATACGATGTCCGTTTTATGCATTTGCCGATTAAGCGCACTCATCACTATATGCAGACAGGTCAGCTGGATTTAGCGGTGTATTCGTTTAAACCTGAACGCGAAGATTTTGTCTGGTATAGCGCTGTTCCGATGTTTCATAGTGAAATCGGTGTGGCCGCAAGGCGAGATTTTATCCAACCAATTACCAACGAAACTGAGTTAGAACCTTGGCGGATTGGTTATTTGGCTGGTCTTGGTTTAACTCCAACGTTAGCTGTGTTGTTGGCGGGCAAGAAAACCCAGAACAAAGCGATTGAAGATTATTCGATGGCAAACTTGTTCGATCAGTTAATTACCACACCAAGTCGGATAGAGTTAGTGATTAATTCGCGTGAAGCATTAATTTGGATGTCGCAGTTGCCCAAATATCAAGGCAAAGTAAAGGTGCTGGATTTTGCCTTGGAACGCAAAGCTTATTATTTGGCGGTGTCGAAAAAAAGCTCAAAATTAAAAGAACCCACTCAGTTTCTTAAACAATTTGATCAATGCGTGCAGAAAATGCGTTTGAATGGCCAGTATCAGCGACTATTACAAGGTTACCAGTTGCAGGACCGTTGATGATTAACCAATATTGACTGCGGCGAGTAAGTGAGACCGCCGGAGCATAGTGAGCTATGTGACTGCGGCGAAAGCGCGAAGACAACAACCCCGAATCATCAAGGAATAAGGGTATAGAAGATCGCATGAGATATTACCGGTTTGGCATTTTCCTTTTTAGTTGTTTATGGCTGACACTGCAAGTCTTGGCAGCGCCAGCCATGTTTAATGCCAGCCAAATCCAATACCTTCAGCAAAAAAAGGTGCTTCTATATTGTGTCGATCCACAATGGATGCCGTTTGAAGCGGTAGATCAACAGGGCAATCATATCGGAATGTCGGCTGATTACATTGCCTTATGGCGTCAGCAGTTGCCAATTCCTTTAATGTTATTCCCGACCAAAGATTGGCTGGAGAGCTTGCAAGCGGTCAAAGATCGGCGTTGTGATTTGTTGCCGATGGCCATGGCGACTGACAGCCGAAAGCAAACCCTCGATTTTACCGAAACCTATCTGACGGTCCCAAGTGTTATTGCGACAACCTCTGAAAAACCCTATATCAATGATTTAACTCAGCTGCCGGTACAACCAGTCGGTATTCGCAAAGGCGTAGGTTCGATAGAATTGTATCGTCGGCAATTCCCGGATATGCAGCTTATTGAATACGATAGTTATGCTGAAGGCTTGTTGCATGTTCAAAGCGGCTTGTTGTATGGCATGACCGGTAACATGGGCAGTATTAGTTATGCGATGCAGCAACAACAAATGGTCAATTTGAAAATTGCTGGGCGGATCCCCGGCGATAGCGTGATGAGTGTCGCCACGCGCAATGATGAGCCGCAATTGCAGCAAATCATGCAAGTGTTATTGGCGCAAGTGACGCCGGCTCAACGGCAAGAGATCACAAATCGCTGGTTTACAGTGCGGATTGAGCAAGAACTCGATTTTGCCTTGCTAGCAAAACTTGGCGCCATTTTGTTGGTCGTGGTCGGAATTTCGCTGTTGGCCTATCGCAAAGTTCAACGGTTAAACCAGCAATTGTTGAGCGCCAATGCTAGCTTGGCGCAACTCAGCCGACATGATCCACTCACTGGTCTTGGTAATCGCCAGCATTTTGAGCAGCAATTGGCTGGAGCCATCCACTTGAGCCAGCAGCTCCGGCAGCCGATGGCTTTGGTCATGGTAGATTTGGATCATTTTAAACAGTTGAATGATCAGCACGGCCATTTGTTTGGCGACCACTGTTTGAAACAGTTCTCTTTGTTATTTCAGTTACATTTCAGCCATGAGGATGATGTATTAGTGCGTTATGGTGGTGAAGAGTTTGTGTTGATTAGAACAAACATTGACGCGACCACGCTGGCCAAAGCACTAGAGATATTTCGCGGTGAATTAGCGATACAAACTGTGCGATTAGCGGCAACAGAAAGCCACTGTACGGCGAGTATTGGCTGGTATTGTGATATTCCAGCACTGGCGCAAACACCAAAAGACTTGCTGGCAATCACCGATAAAGCACTCTATCAAGCAAAACATGCGGGACGAAATTGTGTCGTGCGGGCATTGGGATAGACGAAACAAGCAGTTTTTTCGATCAGTTCAAGCGTTCAGCTGCATTAAAAATGGCGCAAAAAAAAGGGCAGAATTGTCATTGTTCTGCCCCCTTTGGTTGCGTTGGTAAGCGCCTTTGCCTTTTTTGGCTTTGACCACCCGCATTCTAAACAGTGGTCCTGTGACTAAAGCTTTTAACGCGTTATCGCGAATTTCCCCTCTGCCATGTTCGACGGCAGTATTCTTTGGCTGTTTCTTGGCCATACATCCTCCTGAGTTAGGTGAAGCCATCTTAGCATTTGTTTGACAGACTTTCTGAGGAATTATTAGCAGATTTTTGCCAGTTCCTTGCAGTCAAAAGCGCTCGAAATTGCGAGATCTTTGTGATTAAGCGTTATTCGTCAACAGTTTATACTTTAGTCAAAGTGGCATCAGATTTCGGGGGATGCCGATGCGAAGCATCGTAAACTGTTCTATCCTTGAAAAATACGCGGAAAACTTTCGAAATTCTGCCGAATGATGATTAATGAGGAAACTGATCGATGTGGATGAGACAATTTAAAATAGGCTCACGTTTGGTGGCTGCTTTTGGTTTTTTAGCCTTTGTCTTGATATTTCAGGGCTTGATGGCACTTAAATCATTATCTTCAATACGACATACCGCAGAAGAGATAGATACTAATACCGTTCCCTCGCTGACCAGTTTATCTGACATCAACCTCAACGTAATGCGGGCTCGGGTGTACACCTTCCGCTTATTACTAGCTGAAACCGATGCACATCGCAGCCAAGCCGAACAAACGTTAAAGCAAATTCGCGAGAACATTCAAACGGCTGAAAAACAATATAAAAAGCTCATCAGCATACCGGAAGAGCAAAAGGTTTATGATGATTTCATGGCAAGTCTTAACCAATATATGCAGCAACAAGATGACATGATGGTCAAGCTCCGAGCCGGCGATAAAGTTGAGGCCAAACGTATTGTCGACGAGGTAATGACTGCTAATGCAGATAAGATGACAAAGCAATTACTGAAGCTCGGTGAAATCAATATGACATATGCGCATGAGCAAAGTGCGCTCGCGAAACAATCCTACGGTAATAGCCAAATATTGATTTACTCGGTGATTGCAATTTCTTTGTTAGCGTCGCTATTTATTGCAGTGTCAATGACCCGCAGTATTGTGCAACCACTTGAACAAGCGGTGACCCTGTCAGCCAACGTTGCGGATGGTGATTTAACTCAAAATATTAGTACTGGTGGCCGTGACGAAATTGCGCAGTTGATGCAAGCATTATCAAATATGCAAAAGAACCTGCGAGATACGCTATCGCACATCGCTAATTCTTCAAATCAGCTTGCATCCGCTTCGGAAGAGTTAAATTCCGTGACGGAAGATGCTTCGCGTGGCATTAGTCAGCAAAATGACGAAATCCAACAAGCGGCCACCGCAATCACTGAGATGAGCTCAGCAGTCGATGAAGTCGCCAATACCGCATTACAAACTTCAGAAGCCTCTACCGAATCTGCGCGCAGCGCTGAGCTAGGTAAGAAGCAAGTGGAGCAGACCGTTATCGCAATTGTTGATATGAATGAGGATGTGGCACAAAGTGCGCAAGTGGTGCAAAGCCTCGCATTACAAGCGCAAGGCATTGGTAAGGTGCTGGATGTTATTCGTGCTATTGCCGAGCAAACTAACTTGTTGGCATTAAATGCCGCCATCGAAGCTGCACGTGCCGGTGATGCCGGTCGAGGTTTTGCCGTAGTTGCGGATGAAGTGCGAGCCCTCGCACATCGCACTCAACTCTCGACACGTGAAATAGAAGAGATGATCAATAAAATTCAACAAGGTACAAGTTCTGCGGTGCAATCGATGCAGCACAGTGGCCAAAAAGCCGAACAAGCTTTGACCGTTGCGCGACAAGCCGGTGAGGCCTTGAACACAATTTTTAGTCAAATTAGTCGAATGAGTGATAGCAACTTAGTGATCGCCAGTGCCGCTGAAGAGCAAGCGAAAGTGGCGCGGGAAATCGACCGTAACATTGTGAATATCAGTGATTTGGCCCAGCAAAGTGCCGCAGGCTCTCATCAAACCAGCGCCTCCGCACACGAGTTGTCGCGGCTAGCGGTTGATTTAAATAACTTGTTAACAAGATTTAAGGTGTAAATTCTCGACGCTGCGGCTTGCTGCAGCGTCTTTTTTGCACGTCTAGCTACTGATCCCTCGCCATTACCGAATAAATAACACGCCCAGCCACTAGGTTTTATCTATACAAATCAAATGACTAATCGCTATTGCTGAGGCGTGGCTCAGGCATTTTTGCGGTGCATATTGGTTTGTTTTGAACGCATGAGATGTCGTCATAGCCGCACCCCCCATTTGGTTTTCATTGCTTTATGTTAAAGTTTTTTGTATTTTATCGACGCTTTTGGGGACAATTAAAACAATTAGCGCTGAAAACTTGCTGATTAACAGAGGACAGTTAGATGAAAAATATTTTAGCAGGGATTTTTTTAACCAGTTTTTCATTGGCCGCACATGCCGATTTTTTTGAAGGCTTAGCGGCGTATCAACATCAAGATTTTAAGGTTGCACAACGGGAATTCTCAGAGTTATTACCGCTTGGCAATGGCGCTGCAGCGTTTAACTTGGCAATCATGAGTTATCAAGGTCAAGGCGAAACCGCGGATGCTATAAAAGCGACGGCACTATTTGTTTTGGCGGATGAGTGCGGTGAACAAAGAGCGAAACCTTTACTGGATAAAATGCTGGCGGCTTTAACTGCGGAACAAAAAACCGCAGTGAATGCGCAGGTTGCACAGTATCGGCAGCAAATGCAAATTTCGAAAAACCAGCGGGGCTGGAAATTTTATACCAAAGACCCTGTTCACGATTTCAAAATTGAAGTGCAAAAAAAAGTATCGCCAGTGTTTTCGGCAAAAGCCGCGTTAAATGGCCGCTTAGGCGCTGTGAGTATGCTGTCCATTCTGGATACCGATGGATCGGTGATTTTTGTCGATGGCTATGAATCTTTAGATCGTGACATGTTTATCAAAGGGACAAAATCTGCATTTAAGAAATGGCAATTTGTGCCAATGCCACAAAAAGTTATTTATAAAATGTCTTACCATTTCTTTTATGAAGCCGATGACGATCAGCTGCGCAATTCGAGGTTAGAGACTTGGAAAGCACTGCAGCAAGATGGACTTTACCAACTTGCTGCGCAAGGTTCCGCCCAGCACCAATTTGCTTTTGGTAAAATACTGCAACGACTAGAAGACTCTACGGATGTGAAGTTTTACCCTGACGAAACCTTACCATTGGATAAACCATTTCCAGATCGCATGGTGTATCAAACGGCAAAAACACCGCAGCAAATTGATTTAATTCTTGAGCGAGGTTCCGCTGTCATTCAAGTTAATGAAAATCACCAAATAGTTCATGAGAGTCTGCGTTCTTATGACGAAGATCCGACGTTAGTTGGTCAACAATTGGCTAGCGCTGTCGCCGCAGGATGGTATAAGTTGGTCTACAGTCGCGACTATGAAAACGGGACCCGTCTTAATTATTTGGTGGATATCAAAAAGGTACCCTCAGAGCATTATTCCTTCTATTGGATCAGTCAGGCGGCTATTAATGGTGATCTAACTGCGCAACGCGAATTGGCGATGGGACGTTCGGATTGGCGCAATTACTTAGCATTCAAAGAAGATCCAAAGGGATTGTTATGGTCAGCAATGTACGCCATGCAAGACGGTGATGATGCAAAAGCCAAGGAACTGTTGTTAAAAGCCAAAGCAAAAGGCGAAGTACAAGCAGATGAGCTGCTTGCTGTGCTTTCGAAGTAAGAAAACCGGCGGGTGCGTTGTTATCCCCGTATTCCTTGAAGATGCGGGGTTGTTACCTTTACTCGTTCGCCGCAGTCACATAGGGCACTATGTGACTGCGGTCTCATTCACTCGGCGCCTACCCGAATCTTCAGGTTGATTGGGTATAAACAACCTGCCAGCACTTTCATCGACTTTGGCTGCGCAACTCTTAATCAACAAGCTCGATATTAACGACTAAGGTTTAATGGATTCTTGCCAGTACGCTATGGCGCTGTCGCGCTGACTTTCAGTGAAGCCTGTGCGCATAATATCAAGATAAGCAGGTTGTTGGCTGAGTGTACGCAAGACATCATTTAAGCTATTGACCACAAGCTCTCCTCGGCTCCCTTTACTGCATGCGAAATACACTAGGCTAATCGCTTCTGCCTCTTGCAGCGGATAATGTTTCAGTTGTTGTGAGCTGCGGTCTGCAATTTTCGGGTATTCAATAACCATATCAATAAACTGTTTTTCTAGCATCGGCAGCAAAGAACCCACGGATTCACTGGAGCTCGTTCTCATATAAAGCGACGGATGTTTTTGATTTTCTTGGAGTAGCGCATCAATTTCGACGCCATAACTGCGATTGATTTCGATGCCAATCAATGGCGATTTTTTTAGCTGTAATAATTCTCGCAGTGATATTTCTGGCTTTACTCGCTGCATTAAATCTAGTTTTGCTGTCCAAGGGGAGTCGGCCGACACTATTAGTTGCAATGCCGCTTCAGCCATATAAGGCACTGTAAATAAATATGATTTTTCTCGAGTAGGCGTTTTTTTTAAGTATGGGATACAGGCGTTGCCATGTTGTTGTATCCATTCCCTTGCTCGGTTTCGACTGATGTTTTCAACTTGGACTGTGTCGGGATAAATCGCCAAAATTTGCCGTAACATATCGGCTTCTGGATGCGTTTGCATCGGCGCTTTTAACAGCCCCATCGAGTCGACGAGCACAAGCGGTTCTGCTTGCACCTGAGTGACCAGCAATATCGCCAATGTTCGGATCAGAGCTTTCATCAGCACATCCAGTTATAACTTCTGTCTTCAGTATAAAAACAAAATGCCTAAAGCTCCATTTGTTGCCAAAAATAAACCAAACCCAACGTTTTGGGTAGCCGCAGTTTGGCCGAACATGTCAGAGGAAGCCGCTGGCTATCAACGCTAAATCTGTGGTTATCTTGCGCGGCTTAGCTAATATCGTTGCACTGCTATTAGTGCATTTAGCGGTTTGGGCTATATCAGGTGGTTGATGCGGTTAGCTGCAGGCACTTAATTTTCAAGCAGATAATTTTCAAGCAGAATTATTTGCTATGACTCTGATAAACGGCCGATTATTGCCAACAGGCAACACTGCACAAGGCGTAGAACCATGGTTCATCTGAATCGGTCGCCTCACCTTACAAAGGGAGACGACAGGGATAAAACTTGAGTTTGGTTTATTTTTCGAGCGACGAATTACGCTGCCGTTTGAACTGAACAATCGCATAAATGCAAAAACCAAAGCTGATTAAATACGCTAAATAGATAAATCCAATCAAGTTTTGCGACAGCACATTGCCATTGAGCTGGCTGAATAATTTCACTAATCCAGTGAGCATGGTGGCAAAAATAATGGCGAGCATTGTGGGTTGATGGACAAACTTCACTAAATAGCCAAGTCCTAAACTCAACACGGAAAGCTGCAAATGCAAGTGACCTTGGTAAATCTGCTTGTCGATCAACCAAACATATAACACGCACAGTAAATAACTCAGCACAAAGGTGTAAGCCAGATAACGCGTTGCATTTTGCATAAAAACCTCGGAATTGCCGGAATAACGCGCGCAGTATGCCCGATCTGCCAGCGAGCGCCAAGTGATGGCATGAGACTAAGCGCTTTGGTGGTCAGCGTTGACATTCCCTAGCGAGTCCGTTAGAACAGAACGTACAAAAAAATAACAATATGACAGGGACTTACAAATGCAACAGCGGCTTGGCCATTACCTTATCTGGATCATCATTTCACTGATTGGTGCTTCTGCGGTTGGCGGTATTGCCTTACATCGTGGTGAAAGCATTAACGCTATATGGTTCATTGTGGCCGCGGTTTGTGTTTACGCCATCGGCTTTCGGTTTTATAGCGCTTGGATCGCAGCCCGAGTGCTTATGCTTGATGAGACTCGCGCCACGCCTGCCGAGCGTTTACAAGATGGACGAGATTATATTCCGACCAATCGCTGGGTGGTGTTCGGTCATCATTTTGCCGCAATCGCTGGCCCAGGCCCACTAATCGGCCCGACGCTGGCGGCGCAATTTGGTTATCTACCCGGCACTTTGTGGATTTTAGTCGGCAGTGTCTTGGCCGGTTGTGTGCAAGACATGTGTATCTTGTTCTTTTCAACTCGGCGCAATGGCCGCAGTTTAGGCCAGATGGCTCGAGATGAATTAGGGCCAATTGGTGGTGCCGCTGCTTTGTTTGCTACCTTGCTCATCATGATTATTTTAATTGCTGTGCTGGGTTTAGTCGTGGTGAATGCCATGAAGCATTCGCCTTGGGCAACCTCTACCGTGATTGCAACCATTCCAATTGCGTTGTTTATCGGCATTTACATGCGCTATTTACGGCCAGGACGGGTGCTTGAAGGTAGTTTAGTCGGTGTGGTGTTGTTATTGTTGTCGGTGGGTGGCGGCGGCTGGGTGGATCAGCAGCCGATGCTGCGTGAATGGTTTAATCATCCGGGCTTGCCCTTAGCCTTTGGCGTGATTGGTTATGGTTTTTTAGCGGCAGTATTGCCGGTTTGGTTATTGCTAGCGCCGCGCGACTACTTGTCCACTTTTATGAAATTAGGCACAGTGCTATTGCTGGCTGGCGCAATTATTTTGCTGCAGCCTGAGCTGAAAATGCCGGCGCTGACCCAGTTTATCGACGGCACCGGTCCTATATTTGCTGGCACCTTGTTTCCGTTTGTGTTCATCACTATCGCTTGTGGTGCTATTTCTGGATTTCACTCGTTAATTGCTTCGGGCACCACGCCAAAATTGCTCAGTAACGAGCGCGATATTCCGATGATTGGTTATGGCGGTATGGCCCTTGAATCTTTTGTGGCGATGATGGCGTTAATTGCGGCAACAGTACTCGACCCTGGTGTGTATTTTGCGATCAATAGCCCTGCCGGTATAGTTGGTGCTTTGCCAGCTGATGCCGTGGCAACTATCACCAGCTGGGGTTATCCAGTGACGGTGGAACAAATGAATGCGCTGGCGGCATCCATGGGTGAGGCGACCTTATTTGCCCGCACAGGCGGCGCGCCGTCACTCGCAGTGGGGATGGCGAGTATTTTTGGTTCTGCGTTTGGCGAGCATTTATTAGCGATTTGGTACCACTTTGCCATTATGTTCGAAGCGGTATTTATATTAACAACGTTGGATGCCGGCACCCGGGTTGGTCGTTTTATGCTGCAAGATTTGCTTGGGAATATTTGGCCAAAAATGGGGCAAACCAGCTGGTATCCATCGGTGTTATTGAGCAGTGCCTTAGTTGTATCTGGGTGGGGTTATTTTTTATATATCGGCGTGATAGATCCCAACGGTGGCGTGAATATTCTGTGGCCGCTGTTTGGTATTTCCAACCAGTTATTAGCTGCTATTGCGCTGACCGTTGCCACCGGCATTTTGATTAAAAGTGGGAAATGGCGTGTGGCTTGGGTGACTGCGTTACCGTTAACTTGGTTGACTATTTTAACCACGACCGCTGTTTATGAAAAAATAACCAGTGCTGATCCAAGAATTGGCTTTTTTGCCGCTGCGGATGATTTATCCACTAAATTAGCTGCCGGGGTATTATCGCCAGAAAAAGCAGCTGTGGCGCCGCAATTGATCTTTAACCAGCAGCTAGATGCTTGGTTGGCGCTGTTATTTGTCGGCTTATTGTGGGTGATTATTTTGGATATGCTGCGAATGGCATCGCGTTCATTGCGTGGCTTGCCGGTGTTGTCTTCAGCGGAAGCACCTTATCAACGGACTCGTTTGGAAAATACACCGAGTTAAGGAGCCTTATGTACTTCGCTAAACTTTACTCCAGTGTGCTTAGGGCCAGTAAATTATTGGCTATTAAACTATGGGCTAAGAAGTTCTTGGCAAGTTTGAAAAAAGCCTGGCAATTGCTCCGTGAGCTTAGCGGCGATGATGCTTATGAGCGTTATGTGCGTCATCACGCAATCCATCATGCTGAGGAGCCACTGTTAAATCGGCAAGAGTTTTTTAAGCAAGCACAACAGAAGAAATGGCACGGCGTCAAACGTTGTTGTTAGACGCCGGCGGTTTGCTGAACACCTGAGTCAGGTAACCCCAGCTGGTTTATACCCTTATTCCTTGAAGATTGGGGGTATATTCAGCTTAATTTAGTTTAGAAGTTAAAGTGCACGCCAACCGCAGTGCGTTCTTCATCATCATATTTGCCATATTCCACAGAGATCGCGGTTTCGTCAAAAATGAAATAGTTTATCCCCACAGTTTGCACGCTGATGGTCTCGTCCTCATCGGCATACCAACGCTCGCCACCAATTGAGGTGTAAAGTTCGAAATCATCAGAGAACTCATGGCGAAGGCGTGCGTTGTAACCGGCGACAGTGGAATAACTGTGACCACTTTGCACAAACGTTTGATAGTTATTTTCGCTCGTGTAGGAAGTAAACGCCGTTCCTTTCAATTTCATCCGACCCATGCTGCCGTTTACATCAACTGTGGTGCGGTCTGATAGTTTAAAAATGTAACCTGCGCCTAATGAATATTGACGAGTCGAAACACTGGTTTCATTGCTGAAACGCATAATAGTAATTGGAGAAGGTTGGTACATTTGCGCATTTTCAGTGAAGGATGTTCTGTCATTCCGATATCCAGCAAACCAATACGTATTATCACTTAATTGCTCGCTCCATTTCAGTTCCCATCCATTCACATCACTTGCATAATTTTGAGTATCTGTGCGAATTCCCGATACAGGGTCCACACTTACTGTGTTGTAGGTATCTGCACTCGGCGCATTGATATTTGTCGCGCGAATGGTCAGCGAATCAAAACTAGGTGTTGCGAATGCAGAAATCGAAGTGGTTAATGCCAAAGCAATCAATGAGCGGGTAAACATAGTCATAGCCAATATCCTTGTTGGTAGGTGATATTCTCAAAATAGGTGACCTTTCGTTAACTCCAAATGAATAAATCGCTAGCAATAAGTGCCGATGACAGCAGATCCAAACGCCAGTAACTAGCGTAATGAGAATGTTTCTCACTTTCTAATAAGAATGATTCGTGTTAATATTGTCTTAGATTGTGATTTTATGTCTGTTTTTAGCTGAGTTTTGGAGTCGTTATGGCGTTGGTTCGTGTAAACCCTTTATCTTTGGCCATCCGTTTAGCATTTCCGGTGGTGATGTTCAGTGTGCCTGTGTTTGCAGACGATGCATGGGATGAATCAAAGGTTGAACATATTGAAGTTGTTGGACAACAAGCGCAGAAATACCGCGTTGATACCACGACGACCGCGACCAAAACCAATACTCTGTTACGGGATATTCCACAAGCAATCACTGTGGTGACTGAAGAGTTGATTGCCGATCAATCCATGCAAAATATGGGCGATGTGGTGCGTTATGTGCCAGGTGTGCAAATGGCGCAAGGCGAAGGTCATCGCGACGCGCCAGTGCTGCGTGGTAATACTTCGACGGCCGACTTTTTCGTCAACGGTGTGCGTGATGACGTGCAGTACTTCCGCGATTTATACAACGTGAAACGCGTTGAAGTGTTAAAAGGCCCAAGCGGCATGATTTTCGGTCGTGGCGGTGCTGGCGGTCTGATTAACCGCGTCACCAAACAAGCGGATTTCTCCTCTGGCCGTGAAGTGTCGATGGCCGTTGGTGCATTTGACCACATGCGTTTCACTGGTGATGTGAATCATGTGGTTGATGAACAATTAGCGGTACGTTTGACCGGCTTTTACGAAGATTCAGGCAGTTATCGTGACCATGCTGAAGTGCAGCGTAAAGCGATTAACCCAACTGTTACTTTAAAGCCAGCCGCGAATACCAGTGTTACCTTCAGCTTCGAACATTTTGAGGACGAGCGCACTACTGACCGTGGTATTCCTTCGTTAAATGGCCGACCGTTAGAGGGGCAGCAAAAAACTTTCTTTGGTAATTTAAAAGACAGTACCTCAACCGCTGAAGTGGATGCCTTTAGTACGACGATCAGTCATGAGTTCGACAATGGCATTAACTTAGTGAACCAAACGCGTTATGCAAACTACAGTAAGTTTTATGCCAACGTGTTTCCAGGTGCTTACAACGACACCACCAAACGGGTCAGTATCTCAGGGTATGACAACCAAACTGACCGCAAGAACCTGATGAACCAAACTGATTTAACCAAAGAAGTTGAATTCGCTGGCATGAATCACACTTTATTGGCTGGCGTTGAGTTAAATCGGCAAGAAACTGACAATTTACGGATGACTGCCTATTTCACCGATTTGGGTCCTAATGTCACCTCGACTTCTGTCACTTTAACCGAGCCTTTGTACACAGGTGCCGTGCAATTTCGGCAAGCCGCTAGCGACGCGCAAAACCACAGTGTCGCGAAAACGGTCGGTGTTTATCTGCAAGACCAAATCGAAGTGAATGCCAATTGGCAACTGGTGTTAGGGGCTCGTTATGACCATTTCACTGCGGATCTATTGAATTTACGCAATAACACCAGCTTAGACAGTACCGATTCTTTACTGTCGCCGCGTGCTGGTCTTATTTACAAACCACGCGAAGAAATGTCGATTTATGCCAGTTACTCGATTGCTTATGTGCCAAGAGCAGGTGAACAGCTTGCGTCGCTCACCGCGACGAACGCAGCCTTAGATCCTGAAAAATTTAATAACCAAGAAATTGGTTTTAAATGGGACTTTAGCCGCAATTTCACTGTAGGCGTTGCGGTGTATCAACTTGATCGCACCAATGTCGCAGTGACAGATCCAAACAACGCGGCAGCAACCATTTTAGTCGATGGCCAACAAGTGAAAGGCGTTGAGTTGGAACTGAGCGGCCAGGTCACCGAGCAATGGCAAATCATGGCTGGTTATGCCAATCAACAATCAGAAGTGCAAACGCCCGGTGCGACCAACGGTAACCAACTCGGCCAAGTGCCAGAAAATACCTTTTCTTTATGGAATCGGTATGAGTTTTCCGATGTTTGGAGTGCGGGTTTAGGGCTAGTAAGCCAAAGCAAATCGTACGTAGTGATTGATAATGCGGTTATTTTACCGGGATTCACCCGTGTTGATGCTGGGGTGTTTTATCAACCAACGAGCGATCTGCGCGTCCAGTTGAACGTCGAAAACTTGTCAGATAAAACCTATTATGCCTCGGCGCATAATAACAACAACATCACGCCAGCAGCACCACGTGCAGTGCGACTGGGCATGAGTTATAAGTTTTAAAAATTTCGGTTCCTAGTGTCCTAGTAAAAAGCGCTTCGGCGCTTTTTTTATTGCAGTAATCGATTGGCGCACAGCTCATTTAGTGGCAAGCTTGTTGAAATCGTTGGTATTCATATTC